>Ga0075520_1000147_pt1 | contig 26094 bp, 27 predicted proteins | sample NGEPerB_FD_75100 | JGI IMG/M metagenome (GOLD analysis project Ga0075520, IMG submission 75100) | Arctic peat soil microbial communities from the Barrow Environmental Observatory site, Barrow, Alaska, USA - NGEE PermafrostAB12-B | ecosystem: Environmental > Terrestrial > Soil > Wetlands > Peat ... | reverse complement strand
TTTGCGCCCACATCAGGCGGCGCGCTTCCACGTCGAGGCCAACCGTGGGCTCGTCCAGAAAAAGCAGGTCGGGATCGCCGCAGAGTGCGATGCCGAACAGCACGCGCTGCTTCTGGCCGCCGGAAAGCTCGCCGTAGGGACGCTCCTTGATGTCTTCGAGCCCTGCGATCCTCAGCGTCTCTGCGATGGGCAGAGGCGCCGGATAGTAGGACGAAAACAGGTCAATGTGTTCGCGTACTTTGAGCGTCTCGGGCACGCGCCCAACTTGAAGCATGGCGCCGACGCGAGTTTGCACGTGCCCCAGATGAGGATCGGATCCCAGCACCGACACAGTACCTGAGTCGGGACGCGCCAGACCCAGCAGCATTCGTACCAGCGTGGTCTTGCCTGCGCCGTTAGGGCCGAGCAGCGCCAGCAATTCGCCGGCGTAAATCTCGAGATTCAAATCGCGCAGCGCGACAACCTCTCCATAGCTCTTCTTCAGATTGCGACTCCTGGCCACACTGGCCGGCCGGAAGGCTGCGGTGCTGCGTGGCATTTCGGCTAAAGCGGTTGACATGGTTCGCTCCCGTGGCGCCCGGGTTTCTTTGGCCACGCTTGCGATCATCGGGTATGCGAAGCTCAGGCGGTAGTGTGGATTGTCAGCGAACGAGGGTGACAAATGTCATGGAGGCCAACGTCTTTCTTTTCAGTCAAGTTGCTCGTTACCCAATCCGGGCCCGATTCGCCGCCGCATCCGAAGTAGTCCTTCCGGGTGACCTCTGTCACATTTGCACGTGATAGCAATCACGGCTCGTGGGACACCCCACAGGCGACACTTACATGTAAGAGTGAGGGGCCGGAGCCGAAGCGTCGTACCCTGCCTTATGCGACCGTCGGCCGAGGGGGAGAGAGGTCTGCCATGTTGCTTGCATACCGTCTAGTAAAGCTGATCGAGAGCCATTCCGACGGGTTGGCCCGCAGCCTGCACGACCGTTATCGCCAGTGCGAAAAGTGCTCGGCCTACGCCAATGTGCCCGACAGTGAGCTGACCGAAAAAGTGTATGACGTGTATCGCCACCTCGGCGAGTGGCTGCTGGGCAAGACTGAAGCCGATATAGAAAGCCGTTACCTGGAAGTCGGCGCGCAGCGAGCGGCACAGGGCGTGCCCATTAGCCAAGTGGTATGGATGATTTGCCTGGTCCGCGAGAACCTTTGGGACTACTTGCAAAAACACGCTGAACTGGAGCATCCGGCAGAAATCTTCGGCGAGATGGAACTGCTGGAGATGCTGGACAAGTTCTTTCATCTTGCCATTTACTACGCCGCGCTGGGGCACGAGCGTGCCAGCGCCGGCTACTCCGTGAAATCGGAAACCGTTTCGGCTTAGAAAAGGATTCGGGTCTATGTCCTGGATTGAGCAATACCGCAGCAAGCTGGTTACGGCGCAGGAGGCGGTATCTTGCGTGGAGTCGGGAATGCGAGTGTACATCCACCCCGGCTGCGCCGAGCCAGAAGCCCTGGTCGAAGCCCTGATCGGACGCGCTCCCTTCGTCAAGGACGTAGAGGTCATGCACCTGCTCACCATGGGTGCGTCACCCTACTGCGTGCCCGACATGGCACCGCACTTTCGCCACAACGCACTGTTCGTGGGAGGCAATGTGCGCGAGGCGGTGAATGATGGCCGCGCTGACTACACTCCAATCTTTTTGGGCGAAGTGGAAGCCTTGTTTGAAAGTGGCGAGATGCCGATCGATGTCGCCTTCATCCAGGTATCGCCGCCCGATTCCCACGGCTACTGCAGCTTTGGCGTCGGAGTGGAGTGCACGCTGACCGCCGCCAAGTGCGCCCACTATGTGGTTGCCCAAGTCAATGGAAACATGCCTCGCACCTACGGCGACAGCTTCATCCACGTCAGTGAAATTGATGCCATCGTGGAGCTTTCGCGCCCGCTGTGCGAATTGAAGGTGCAACCCAGTTCGGAGCTGTTCCGGGCCATTGGCACGCGGGTGGCGTCCTTGATCGAAGATGGCGCTGTCCTACAATGTGGGATTGGCGGCATCCCCGACGCCGTCCTGCCCAACCTGATGGACCGCAAGGACCTCGGCGTCCACACCGAGCTGCTCTCCGACAATATTATTCCGCTGATCGAGGCGGGGGTCGTCAATGGGCAGCGCAAGAACTGGAAGCCGCGCAAGGTCATTCTCGGCTTTGTGCTGGGCACCAGGAAGCTGTTCGAATTCATCGACGAAAATCCCATCTTCGAGTTTCACCCTTCGGCCTATACCAACGATCCCTTCCGCATCGCGCAGAATGATCGCATGGTGGCCATCAACTCGGCCATCGAGGTGGATTTGACCGGCCAGGTGTGCGCCGAGTCGATCGGGTCGCAATTCTACAGCGGCTTTGGTGGGCAGCTTGATTTCATCCGCGGAGCAGCGCGCTCGAAATATGGCAAGCCGATCATCGCGCTGCCAGCGACCGCCAGGAACGACACGGTATCGCGGATCGTCCCCCGCCTGACCAATGGCGCTGGCGTTCTGACTACGCGCGGCGACGTGCACTACGTGGTCACCGAATATGGAATTGCTTATCTCCATGGACGGACCATCCGCCAGAGGGCCGAGTCGCTGATTCAGATCGCACATCCCAAGTTTCGTGACGAGCTTTACGACTATTGCGAGCGCCAGCGCTGGTTCCAGCGCAACGCTTGCGCAACGGAAGTGAGAGGGTAAGGAGCGCAACAATGTCATCGCAACCGCGCGGTAACGTGATTATCGATGTGGAAGAATGCAAAGGCTGCGGCCTGTGCGTGGATTCGTGCCCGCCCGAGTGCCTGGTCCTGGCGCCGGAGCTGAGCAAGTATGGCGTGCATCCGGCGCAATACACCGGCGAGGATTGCACGGGCTGCGGCGCCTGTTTCTACTGCTGCCCTGAGCCGGGGGCCATCACGGTGGAGCGGTTGATTCCGGCCAAAGCCGCAACCGCGGCCATTCCGAAAACCCAGGAGGTGACCCGTGAGGCAACTCTGTAAAGGTAATGTCGCCATCGTCAAAGGCGCGGTGCTGGCGGGCTGCCGGGCTTTCTATGGATATCCCATCACTCCCGCCAGCGAAATCGCGGAGTACGCCGCCCTTCTGATACCGGAAGTCGGCGGCACCTTCTTGCAGGCGGAAAGTGAAGTTTCGGCCATCAATATGGTGTACGGCGCATCGTCGGCCGGCATGCGGGTGATGAGCGCCTCGTCAGGCCCCGGACTGAGCCTGATGCAGGAAGGCATATCGTACATCGCTGGATCCGAGTTGCCGTGCGTCATCGTTGACGTAGTGCGCGGCGGACCCGGCCTGGGCAACATTGCGCCCGAGCAGAGCGACTACTTCTGCATCGTGAAGGGAGGCGGCCACGGTTGCTATCGCAATCTCGTGCTCGCGCCCTCGTCAGTGCAGGAGATGTTCGACCTCACCATACTGGCCTTCGACCTTGCCGATCGCTACCGCAATCCGGTGATGATCATGACCGATGGTTACGTCGGCCAGATGATGGAGCCGCTGGACATCAAGATGCGCAAGATTGAGCAGCCGGAAAAAGACTGGGCCGTCAAAGGCACCGCGGAGACCAAGAAGAACCTCATCACCTCGATCTTCCTCGAGCCCGATGTGCTGGAAGCGCATGTTAACAAGCTGGAAGCCAAGTACCAGTTGGCGCAGGAGCTGGAGACCCGCTGCGAGGAATATCTGACGGAAGACGCCGACGTGTTGCTGGTCGGGTTCGGCATCGTCGCACGGGTATTGCGTTCCACTGTGGACCAGTTGCGGGCGCAGGGGGTAAAGGCGGGCCTGTTCCGTCCCATTACGCTGTGGCCCTTCCCCTCACGCGAGCTCTGTAAAACGGCGGCGCACGTGAAGTCGGTGATGGTGGTCGAGTTGAACACCGGAATGATGCTGCAAGACGTGAAGCTGACGCTCAACGGTACGGTGCCGGTGGAGTTCTATGGACGCACGGGCGGCAATGTACCTGCGGCAGAAGAAATTACCGCGCAGGTGTTTTCGCGCATGTCGGCCTTGGTGTAGGACGTTGGTCCCCCATTCTTCTGCCGCACTTGCGGAAGCTGGGTACTAGGAGGAATTGTGAACGGCTACGAAGTTATCCATGAGAAATCGCCAGCATTTTATGATCGCTACGAACGTAAAGCGGAGCTTCAGCAGCAGACACACTACTGCCCGGGCTGCGGACACGGCATCGTCCATAAGCTGATCGCCGAAGCGCTCACCGATCTTGGCCTTCAGGACCGCACCGTCCTGGTGAGTCCCGTGGGCTGCTCGGTCTTCGCCTACTACTACTTCGACGTGGGCAACGTGCAGGTACCGCACGGACGCGCGCCCGCCGCAGCGACCGCGCTAAAGCGTTCGCATCCCGAGTCCATCGTGATTGCATACCAGGGCGACGGCGACCTGGCGGCCATCGGCACCGCTGAAATTGTGCACGCCGCTAATCGCGGTGAGAACATCTGCGTGTTTTTCGTCAACAACTCGGTCTATGGCATGACCGGCGGGCAAATGGCGCCGACTTCACTGATCGGCGAGGTGACCACGACTTCGCCCTGGGGACGCCGTGCCAGCAACGAAGGCTTGCCGCTGCACGTCTGCGAACTGCTGGCCGCGCTGGAGACCCCGACCTACATTGAGCGGGTCGCGCTGAACGACATGAAGAACACCATGAAAGCCAAGCGCGCGGTGAAAAAGGCCCTGCAGATCCAGAAAGACGGTGGCGGCTTCTCGCTGGTGGAAGTCCTTTCGCCGTGCCCGACCATCATGAGGATGGATCCCGTGGTGGCGCGCAAATGGGTCGGCGAAGCCCTGGTGAAAGCGTTCCCCCTTGGAGTATTCCGCGACCGCAAGCCGGAGTTGCCGCCCGACCCGAAAATCCCGGTGAAGACCGTCGCCGAAGCGCTGGAGGTGGAGGAGGGCGCTCCGGAAGTTGCATCGCCACGCCGCCATCACACCCGCGACCTGACGGTGAAAATCGCCGGCTTCGGCGGCCAAGGCATCCTGCTGATGGGACAGTTGCTGGCGGAAATGGCCCTGCGCGAGCACATGGAAGTAAGCTGGCTGCCATCGTACGGTCCGGAGATGCGCAGCGGCAGCGCGCACTGCCACGTTTCGCTGTCGCACGAGCGCATCGGCTCACCGCTCATCTCGCAACCCGAAGTGCTGATTGCGATGAACGAACTCTCGCTGCACAAGTTTGCTGCCAGCGTGGTTTCTGGTGGACTGATCCTTTACAACCACACCGAGCTGCCCGTGGGCTTCAGTGCGCCACAGGCGCGGATCGTGTGCGTGCCGGCGTCGGAGATTGCCGACCGCCTGGGTTCGGCCAAGGTGGCCAATGTGGTCATGCTGGCGGCGCTGCTGGAGGAGACCGAGTGTTTGCCCGCCGAGTCAGCCATTTCGGTGCTGGAGGCGACGGTGAAGAATCCCAAGCTGCTCGAACTCGACCGCCAGGCCATGAAAGCGGGACGCGATTACGTGGACACGCAAATTGAAGTAGGCGCGGTATCGCAGCCCGACGGGTACTCGTACTGAAAAGGCTGGCGGTGAACAGTCAGCGAAAGCCGTTTCCGCTCGCCTTCCCAGGCGGAGACGGCTTTTTGTTGGAGCCGACCAACGCTTCTGCGGTTACGAAGATAGACAGTCCACCTGCGGTTTGTAATTCCTTACATCCCAGGGCATCTCGAGCGAATCCAATTTCAAGTCTGGAAGGCGACTCCTTTTCTCCCTGATCGCTCGGGCAGTTGGCCTCGTCTCCGGGCAGGTGGCACGAGTGGTGGCGCGGGGTTTTTACCGTTTCCTCCCTTTGAGTCCGGCCGAAGCAGAACGGTGTCAGGCAGGACTACATCACTCGCGCACCCACGCCAAACTCAACGCGCCAAGCCGATCAGGAAAGCAGCCAGAAGGATCAGCACCAGGGCGATTCGCCAGCGTCTGCCTTCGGGCAACGGGCCGCCGCCGGAGACACGAGGCGGGACCCAGAACAGGGCCACGACCGCCAGAATCAGCGCCGGCACCAATAGGAAAGCTAATAAAGCGTATTGCGCCTTGTTCTGCGTAAACAGCCCGCCTTGTCGTAATGGCGATGCCAAAGTACTGCCCAAAAACCAACACAATACCGCGCTGCCCAGTCCGGCGACAGCGCCAAGTATGCGTAATATTAGAGGGGTCATCGTAATCGATAGCAGTGTAACAGTTCGATTGCAGCCAGCCGAAGTACCCTTCTCGGGAGCAGACTCCAGGTCCGGCGGATGGTCGGCTGAGTTCTACCGCGCTGCCGGTGTGCTCGGCGCCACAACCCTCGTCAGCTTCCACGGTTTCAGCTTGGGCATCCCGGGAGGCATGGACATGGCGCTCATTTTGAGTTCGGACGTGGTTTCGCTGGTCAGCCGCATGGTGAAGCGATCCGTCTCGTTGGTGTCCGGATTCTTCGCTGTCAACAACAAGCCGTCGCCATTGAGGGCCGCGTCCTCAATGACCTCGGTGACCTGAGTGTCACCTACGCTCTTGAGTTCGCCCGCATCATTGAACTTAAGGTCATGCGCGCGGCGTAATGACCCGGTAAGCTGTTGGCCTTGCAACGTCAACTGCACTGTCAGCCATGGACGTTCCTCAAAAGTTCCCGTCCAACTGCCGGCGTAACCCGCCAAGGGTGATTTCTTGACTGGCTGGTTGGGTGTCGTCGGCCGCGAGGCGGTTTGCGACCAGCCAACACTATTGAGCGCAATCGCTATCATGATTGGAATCGCAAGACGCTTCATCGATATTCCCGCTACGGATTGTACTCTCCACTCACATCCGGCGACGGCGCCGCGAAAGCCGAACCGGCCTTGACGTTATCGCAATGCTGGTAATTGGGCAGGCGAGCCATTGGCGTCGTGCAGCAATGGTAACTGGTATTGAAAAAGGGGAACGGAGAGCGCGTTCCCCTTTGCTGACGAGTGGCATCGCGGCAGTGGTCAATCCCACCGCACCTACAACCAAGTCTCCGCCCCTTATTCCCCGACTGCGGGGCTCCAACTGTGACGATCGCCTTTGAACAGCCGCACCGGAGCGGCTTGCCGGGCGCGTTCTTCCTGATGGCAGTTCCAGCACAGCGGCCGCATGTGCTGCAGCGTCGCCTGTAGCTCGTCGAGATGCATGTGACGCAACTCGAAGAGTTTGTGCTGCTCATTGAGAAGTGCCAGCCGGCTCCGTCTCCAATCTGATGGAGAAAGGCTGCGCTCGCAGATTGCGCAGCTCTTGCCTTCATACCATTTGCTCAGCAGCCGATCCACATTCTCGGGAGAAGGATTGACTTGTGCCAGGCATTCCTGTCCGCAATCGCCCTTCTCCGGCCAGCTTGAGCACGACTTCAGCCGCGAATGTTCCTGGCCCCGCAGAGCGGTCCAGAACGCGTATTCATGGTCGACTTTGATGTGGACCGGCTGGCCCGAGTCCGGACAAACTGCCGACTGCCGGCCGCGGTTCTGGTAGTAACTCTGAAGACTTAGCGCCACCGGCAGACCGGTAACCAGAACTGCGCCAACGAAGAATAGAACGATAGGAAATAAAGCGAAAGTCAACATGACTCACCTGCAGCAAGGAACCGATTCAATAAGATATTTGTAAGCCGCCTTATCACCGGGAATCAGTGACGCGCCGCACATGGGCATGTGACGGACCGAAAATGGGGCGGCCCGCTTCGCACCTGAGAACTGACAACTGCCAACCGACAACTGCAATGCAAAAGGCCGGCACGCGGCCGGCCTTCGCTGCGGAAAACAGGGAGCTACTTCTTGGGGGCGATTGCGTCCTTCGCGGCCTTGGCCACGCGGAACTTCACCACGACCTTGGCAGGAATCTTGATCGCTTCGCCGGTTTGCGGATTGCGGCCCATGCGCGCCTTGCGATTCGACTTTACTAGACGGCCCAGACCCGGTACCACGAATACGCCGTTCTTCTTGGTCTCTTTGATTGCCACTTCCGCGAGCGACTCGAGGAATGCGGCAGTCTGTTTGTTGTTCATCTCGTGCTTTTCGGCCATGTGACGGACCAGTTGGGTCTTGGTCATGCCTGTTGCCATTAGTAATCCTCCTTGAAAATTTGAGCAGTAAAAATGCTCAAGTTGAGCGTATCTTACACCAACCTCAATCGCGTGCGAAACATTTTCGCCATATTTTATGCGGTTTTTCCACAGGTCGTGCTCGCAAAGCCACTGCCCATGCGGGTCCGGCGGACCCGCGCTTTGGTGAAAATGCCATAATGGGAGATTGGGGCCGATCATCTGGCCCGTGGAGTACCACCTTTGAGCTGCGCCATTTGCAGTGACGGAAAGGAAAAACGCTTTTGCCTGGCCGTCCATGGACGCATCTGCCCGCAATGCTGTGGTGAACAGCGTGAGCTCACGCTCGACTGTCCCTCTGAGTGCCCTTACCTGCGCCAAGCGCGCCAGCATGAGAAGCCGCGACAACTGGAAGACGCTCCGCCGGAGGAAGTATTTCCCAGGATCGAACTCTCTGACGAATTCCTCCACGATCGCGAGCCGGTGGTTTCCGGGATTCTGCACACGATTGGCAGGCTTTCACGCAGCGACCGCAGCTTGACTGACCAGGAAGTGATTGCCGCCCTGGCCAACCTGGCCACGAGCTACCAGACCCTGATCGGCTCGGGCCTGGTGTATGAGCAAGTACCGCCAAGCCTGGCGCAACAGGCGCTCATCGAAGCGGTGCGGCAACTGCTGGAAGAATTCCGCCAACTGGAGCGAGAGCACCTCGGACGCACCACGCTGAAGGATGCCGAGGTGTTGAAGGTGCTGGTGCTCACGTTGCGGCTGGCGCACATCCACACTTCCGGGCGGCCGCGCTCGCGTGGTTTTCTGGATTTCCTGCACCAACAATTCCAGCAGGCACAATCCTCAATCGCCGCCGCCGACGAGCCCGGCAGCCGGATCATCATGCCCTGAGAGCTTCCTGTTTCACATCGGCGGCTGATACTATCGATTTTCTTTGCGTATGCACATCGCTCACGGGACCATTCTATTTTTCGCGGCCCTCCTCGCGGGCGCCATCAATTCGGTAGCTGGCGGCGGCAGCTTCGTTTCCTTCCCCACGCTGTTGTTCGTCGGCATCCCGCCGATAAACGCCAACGCCACCAACACGGTCGCGCTGTGGCCGGGACAGCCTGCCAGCGTCTGGGCCTATCGCACCGAGTTTCGCAGCCTGCCGCGGCGTGTCCTGGTGCCGCTTACGGTGACCGGCATTCTCGGAGGTTTTCTTGGCGCTTATGTTCTGCTCATCACCCCGCCGGCAACCTTCATGAAGCTGGTGCCGTGGCTGCTTCTGATCGCCACCCTGATTTTCATGATGAGCGGACGGATTACGCGCTGGGTGCGACAGCGGGCCGAGCACGGAGAACATCACGAATTCGCCACCGGCCGCGGAATTTTCCTACAGCTATTCATCGCGTTTTATCTCGGCTACTTCGGCGCCGGCGCCGGCATCCTCATCCTCGCCATGCTGGCGCTGCTGGGCATGGACCACATCCACACCATGAATGCGCTCAAGGCCTGGCTGACCACGGTGTCCAACGGCGTGGCCACCATCTTGTTCGTCCTAACGCCGCACGTCGTGTATTGGCCGCAGGCGATACTGATGATCATTGGCGCCATAACCGGTGGCTACTTCGGCGCCTTCTTCGCGCGCAAGACCAAACCGGAATACGTGCGCGCCATCGTCATCGTCATTGGATTCACGTTGGCGATCTACTTCTTCGCCAAGCAAATCTGGGGATAGCGGTCCAGCACTCAGCAGTCAGCATTCAGCATTCACAAATGCATAGCTGAATAGAGGGGTTGACGGCGGCTATTTGAGATTGTACTGTTCAACAGTTGAACTGGAGGACATGCCCATCATGGACATCGTCGCCGTAAAAACGAAGTTTCAGATCGTGATTCCGCAGCACATCCGCGAGCAAGTCAAGGTGGAGATCGGCGACCTTTTGGAAGCGAGCGTGGAGGACGGGAAAATCACCTTTACGCCGAAGATCCTTATCGACCGGCATCTGGCAGAAGGTCTCGAGGACGCAAAACAGGGCAGGACCCATGGCCCTTACGCCAACGCCAAGGATGCGATTAAGGCGCTGGAGACGCGTGCCAAACGCCATGCGAAAAAGCGCGGTCAATGAAGCTCCGGTTTACGGAAAGAGCGGACAAGGACTACGCGGGCCTGCCAGTCGCTATCCGCAAAGCGTTCGCGAAGCAACTGCACTTCCTGCTGGTCAATCTCCGGCACCCGTCACTGCACGCGAAAAAATACAGCCAGGACATGGATGTGTGGCAGGGCAGGGTAACGAAAGGATGGCGGTTCTACCTCAAAATCGAGCGGGACGAATATGTCATTCTTTCCATCATTCCGCATCCTAGGTAATCGGCATGCCCGGCACTGCCGAAATACCTCAGACTTACAGCAATTGTGGAACTGCTCTACCGTCGGGCAGTCTCGGCTCCCTTAGCGCCCTCCCGGTAGCGCAGCTTCATCACTAGCAAGGGCGCGCTGAGGAAAAACGTCACAGCATTGGGCAAGATGATGGGCAGCGAGTGGATCATGAAGCCGTAGCTCACCCACAGCAGCAGCCCTGCGTTGAGGCTGATCAGCATCAGCAGCGAGAGATCGCGGACGGACTTGCTGCGGAAAGAGTGCAAGGCCTGAGGAAGATACGCCAGCGTGCACAGCGTGCCCGCGGCAAAGCCGGTTAGCGACGTGAGGAACATGTCCCAGCGTACCATCGGCGACGCGACGCTGGAGGATGCGGAGTCGAGCCGGGAACTGCCTCGCCCTAGCCAAAGGAGGGCTAGAACGGGGCACCCCCGCGTGAGCCGCGAGAACTATCCGATCTTGAGCACGATCTTGCCGTAATTGGCGCGCTGCAGCATGAGGCGATGTGCCTCGCCGGCTTGCTCCATCGGCAGGGTGTGCCCGATCTCGGGATGCAGTTTGCCCTGTTCAATCCACGGCTGCATGGCTTGCAGACTCCGGTTGATCAGATCGTGGTCCTTGGCCAGGACGCTGAGCCACAGGCCGTGCGCGCTAAGACTTTTGGCCATCATGATGCCAGCGTCGAACTGCCGGCGCTGTCCAGTCGCGGCGCCGTAGATGATGACCCGCCCAAAGGGGCGGCAGCAGCGCAGGCTTTTGGCGGTATGCTCACCGCCCAGCATCTCGAAGACAGCATCCACACCCTCGCCGTTGGTTAGCTCCTGAATTTGCTGCTCGTAATCCGTCTCGCGGTAGTTGATGCCGTGATCCAGTCCGAGTTTTTTTGCTCGTTCCAGTTTTTCTTTCGACGACGACGTTCCATAAGTTTCGATACTCAGCAACTGTCCAATCTGGATGGCGGCCGTGCCCACTCCCCCGGCGGCGGCATGGATCAGCACACGCCGCCGCCGCTGATCGTGGCGCAGGACCGGCTCGAAGGCGTCAGGCGTGAGCCCGGCCTTCCAATAGGCCAGATAAGCCGTCAGGAAGTTCACCGGGAAGGCAGCCGACTGCTCCGAACTCCAGCCTTTCGGCTGGGGCCAAAGCAGCTTGGGTTTCATGGCGATCTTCTCAGCTGCCGCGCCATATTGGGTGTAGCCCATCACGCGATCGCCGCTGGTTTCGACCACTCCGGCGAACTCGCGCCCGGAAATAAACGGTGGAGGCGGAGTTCCGCTGTAAGTGCCGCGTGTCGAAAGCGTATCGGCAAAGTTGATGCCAACAGCTTCCACGCGCACGATCACCTCGCCCGCTTCGGGCTGCGGATCGGGTATGTCGCGTACTTCGAGAACTTCGGGACCACCGGAACGAGTGACGACGACGGCTTTCATAGGTTTAATTCTACGATGCAGGCGGCACCCTTGACGGTAGCGATGGAGGTAAAAGCACCTACTGCGCGGGCACCTGCATGAACTCCAGCGCGCGCGCGATGTAGTTCTTCAGGTCGCGGCGATGCACCACGGCGTCGAGCATGCCGTGGTGCAGCAGGAATTCGCTGCGCTGGAAGCCTTCGGGCAGCTTCTGGCGGATGGTCTGCTCAATGACGCGCGGCCCCGCAAAACCGATCAGGGCGCCGGGTTCGGCGATGTTCAGGTCGCCCAGCATGGCGAAGGAAGCGGTCACGCCGCCGGTGGTCGGGTCCGTCATGACGGAAATGTAAGGCACCTTGGCGTCGTCCATGCGCGCCAGCGCGGCGGAGATTTTGGCCAACTGCATGAGACTCACAACGCCCTCCATCATGCGCGCGCCACCGGAGGCGGAAACTACGATCAGCGGCACCTTCTCCGAGGTGGCTTTCTCAATGGCGCGAGTGATCATCTCCCCGACGACGGCCCCCATGGAGCCGCCGATGAAGGCATATTCCATCGCGCAGACAATGACCGGCTTGCCGTTGAGCGTGCCGCGCGCGTTGATGACGGCATCGTTCAGCCCGGTATCGCGTTGTGAGCGTTGCAGGCGATCGGCGTAGGGCTTGAGGTCGGTGAATTTCAGCGGATCGGTGGAGACGATGTTGCCGTCTGTCGTCTCGTATTTGCCGTCGTCCAGCAGGTAGGCGAGCCGGGTGCGCGCATCAATGCGGAAGTGGCGCTCGCATTTCGGGCAGACATGGAGATTCTGATCGAGGTCCTTCTTCCAGATGATCTGGCGGCACTGGTCGCACTTGACCCAGAGGCCTTCGGTCTTTACCCGCTTCTCGCCCGAAGTGTCGAGCTCGCCTTGTTCTCGCTTAAACCATGCCATAGGTAATCTTTGTATTCTATGATTTCGCTTGGTTGCTGTCTGGCAGAGCAGCCCTGACCTGTTCGACAGTTAATTGAGGGTCGGCGACTTCCACGATCAGCTCATCGTAGCGCTCGTCCCGCAACTCAATGACGACCGTGTTCTCGGGGTTGTGCACATCCCAAAAGACCCGCTTGCCGTGTTGATAAAACGTCCCGGCGGTCAGCACTCCGGGGATGTTGGTTCCCGGCAGTCGAATGCCGTGCCACCAACCCCGAGCAACCGACGGGTCGGCCCGAATCCCGGCAATGTGTCGCAGTGGGATTTCGAGAGAACTCTTTAGCGCCCAGAGCTGGTCAGCTCCCCGGACGTGCAATTCGAGATTGCCATTCGCAATGGATAGATCAACCATTCAGATAAGGATTCAGTGTAGCCGAGGGGGAGATAGATTGTCGCGCCAGACTCTGAACAAGCCGGGGTGCGTTCGCGACATGGTCTCCAAAAGCCTGCTCGGCCCGCGCAAACAGGCCTACGCCATTACTCGTTGCGCAGGGTAACCATGGGATCCACCTGGGTTGCCCTCCGAGCAGGAACATACGACGCGGTAATGGCGATTGCCGCCAAAAAGGCGGCGACGCCGGCGAAGACGATCCAATCACCATAGTTCATGCCGTAGAGCAGGCTCGCCATCACTCGCGTCGATGCCAATCCTGCGACCAGGCCGACGCCAACCCCAATACCGGTGGTGATCACCCCTTGACGAAGAATGAGCCGCAGGATGTCTTTCCGTTGCGCCCCCAGCGCCAGGCGAATACCGATCTCGCGCGTGCGTCCCATGACCGAGTACGAAATCAAGCCGTACAAGCCGATCATGGCCAGAACCAGGGCAAGTGTGGCGAAACTGCCGATCAGATAAAACGGATAGCGGCGCAGGAACACGGCTGGCGACTGATTGACGATCTGCTCCATCGACCGCGGCTCCACGATGGCGAGCTGCGGGTCCAGTCCGCGCAGTATGGTGCGTACTGAACTGACCAAGGCCGCGGGGTCCTGTCGGCTGCGAATGACATAGCCCAGTAAGATCGTGAACCCGGAATCCTGGTCCAGCGGGAGGTACAGGGCGGGCGACGGCGGGGCAGCCAGGCTGTCTTCTGCCACATCGCCAATGACTCCGACGATCTGCCGGAACGGTCCATTGGGCGAAAAGGTGAGCCGCAGGCGCTGCCCGATCGGATCCTGCCCGCCGGAGTAACGCTTCACCCAAGCCTGGTTGACGATGGCGACTGGGGGCGCGTCCGGCGTGTCCGATGCTGTGAACCCCCGGCCGGCGATGAGCGGGATTTTCATTACCGCGAAATAGTCCGTTCCCACGCGTCGGCTCATGCAAGCCTCTTCTTGACCTTCCCTGCTGGGCCGGCCTTCGACCATGAACCGGTTCCTGCTGCGGTTCTCGGTGGCCGGCAGCCCGCTTACCGCTGACACCCCTTGCACGCCCGGCACATTGCGCAGCCGTTCGACAAACTCATGCGCGAAGCGGAGACCGGTGGGATCGGCAAACGGCCACACCTTTGCCCTCGGATAGGACACACCGGGGAGGTTGACGCCGAACGTCAAGATATGTTGCGCGCTGAACCCGGGGTCCTGCTTTAACAGTTTGCGGAGGCTTTGCAGCATCAAGCCGCCGCCAATCAGCAGCACCATGGATATAGCGATTTCGCCCATAACCACCACATTGCGAAGTCGCGCATGAGCGCCGCTGGTTCCACCTCGCGATTCGCCCTTCAATACCTCGCTCAGCGGAGTTTGCGAAACGGCAAGACCCGGACCCACTCCGAACAGAATGGCCGTAAGAACGGTCATGCCACAGACGAAAGTCAGCACGGGGAAATTAATGCCGGCGTCAGCCAGGAATGGCATCGCTTGAAGGCGCTCTTCGGGGATTGCGCCGACCAGCAACCGCACACCCACAACCGCTCCCAGCACGCCGAGGATTGCGCCCATCGCCGAAAGCAACAGGCTTTCCGTGAGCAGTTGCACCAGCAAATGGAGGCGGCTGGCGCCCAGGGCCGTACGCACTGCAAATTCCCTGCGCCGACCGATGGAACGAGTCATCAACAGATTGGCAACATTGGCGCAGGCGATCAGCAGCACAAAGCTCACCGCTCCAAACAAGATCAACACCAAGGGCCGAATGTTGCCCACGATCTCGTCCCGCAAGCTTCCCACGGTAACGAAGACCGAAGCGTCTTCCCGGGAATATTCCTGCGCCAGTTGACCAGCGATGCCTTCCATCTCTGCGCGTGACTGTTGCAGGCTAACGCCCGGCGCCAGACGTCCGATCGCGTTGAGCCAGCGCAGGTTTCGAGTGGTGGCAGTATATGGGTTGGCGTACAGCGGGACCCAGATTCGCGCCGCACCCTCCGGCGCAAGTTCGAAGTCTCGCGGCAGAACGCCAACCACTGTGACCGGCTTGTTGTCCAAATGAATGGTGCGGCCAATGACGTGTGGGTCGCCGGCAAAGTCGCTTCGCCAGAAGTCGTAACGCAGGATAGCAACCGCAGGGCCATCTTCATGCATGTCTTCCCCTGCAACAAAATCGCGGCCCAGCAGCGGCTTGACCCCCAGAGTCGAGAAAAAGTCCGGCGTTACCATGGCGCTATAAATGGTCTTGGGATCGCCATTTCCGGTCAGGACAAAACTGTCGTCGGCAAATCCGGCCAACGACATGAAGCTCTTTGCGGTGCGCTTCCAGTCCAGATAATCGGGGTAGGACGACGTGTAACTGCAGCAGGGCACCTGCGGGCGGTTCTCGCCCAGGGTCACCAGCCTGTCAGGTTGCCGGTACGGCAAAGGGCGCAACAGTGCCGGATACAGGGCCGAGAAGATTGCCGTATTAGCGCCAATCGCCAGAGCCAATGTGATGACCGCGACCGCGGTGAAGCCGCGACTCTTGCGCAGCATGCGCAGTCCGTATCGGAAATCCTGCTTCAGCGTTCCCATGGTTTACAAGCTCGACCTGCGTGGCCTGGTGGTCACTGCAGAGTCGCCGCCCGTGCACTTCTTGGTATTGCCGGTCCCACTTCAATTTTGTGGCGCGTTCAAATCGTAGCAGAATCGGTAGATCGTTCCTGGGGTGGCGATGCAGATCTCGCGAACCTCTTTTCCTCCGGATTGGTATTGGGGTCCGCCTTTCTATAGAATTTGCGGTTCCCACTCAGTGGAGGAAAGCCGATGTCCTGGATGAGAAACGCAATCATAGCTCTTCTGCTCACGTTGACCACGCTTAGTGCCGCGCAATCAATTCCGGAAGGCCGGCTGATGCGTTTTCCGGATGTCTACAAAGACAAAATTGCCTTCAGCTATGGAGGCGATATATGGCTGGTCGCAAAAGACGGCGGAGTTGCGCGCCGTGTCACCAGCCATCCCGGGCAAGAACTTTTTGCCAAGTTCTCGCCCGATGGTAAGTGGATCGCTTTTACCGCTCAGTACGACGGCAACTTCAACGTCTATGTCATGTCTTCGGAAGGCGGCGATCCGAAACAGTTGACCTTTAATCCCGGAGGCGGTCATCTTAACGAACGCATGGGCTTTCATAACCAGGTCATTACCTGGACGCCAGATGGCAAGCGCATCGTCTTTCTCACCCGTCGCGACACCTTCAACGACTGGTTCGGCCGGCTGTATAGTGTCAGCATCGAGGGCGGACTTCCCGAGCCGTTGCCGCTCGACAAAGGCGGCCTGACCTCGTACGCGCCTGACGGTAACCGCATCGCCTACAACCGCATCTTCCGCAACTTCCGCACCTGGAAGCGTTACCAGGGCGGCATGGCCCAGGACATCACAATTTATGATCTCAAGAGCCGCGCTATCGACGTTGTGCCGCACGAGGATTGGACCGATACCTTTCCCATGTGGCACGGCGACACCATCTACTTCGATTCCGATCGCGGGCCCGAACATCGCCTGAACTTGTACAGCTATAACGTCAACACCCGCGAGATCAAACAACTGACGCATTACACGGAGTTCGATGTGAACTGGCCCAGCCTTGGGCCCGACGAGATCGTGTTCGAGAATGGCGGGTTCCTGTATCTCTTCGACTTCAACACACAACAAGCTCGCAAGCTGACGATTTATCTGCCGGGAGACCGCGAACAGGCCCGGCCCCATTGGACGAACGTCAGCAAGCTGATCAGCGCTTTCGACATCTCACCTGACGGCAAGCGAGCGGTGTTCACCGCGCGGGGCGACGTCTTCACGGCTCCGGCCAAGGAAGGCAGTATCCGCAACCTGACGCGGACGCCGGGAATTCGCGAGAAGTACGCGGTCTGGTCACCGGATGGACGTTGGGTGGCATACATCTCAGATCGCACTGGCGAAGACGAGCTCTACATGACACCGCAGGACGGTCTGGGTCAGGAAGTCAGGATCACCTCGGACGGCAAAATGTTTCGCTTGCCGCCGGTCTGGGCGCCTGACAGCCGGAAGCTCGTGTTTGCCGACAAAGAGGCGCGTCTCTTTTATGTGGACGTTCAGGAGAAAAAGCCAGTACTCATTGATAAAGGGCTTTACGACGACATCAACGATTACGGATGGTCTCCCGACAGCCATTGGGTCACCTACGCCAAGACATCGGACAACCGCAATCATGTGGTCTATCTCTACAGCGCGGATACCGGGAAGAGTACGCCGGTTACGACCAGCGCCAGCGACAGCTCGGCGCCTTACTTCGATCCCGAAGGCAAGTATCTCTACTTCTTATCCAACCGCGACTTCAACGAAGTGCTGGGTGTCTTTGATATGGAGTTTGCCAACCCCAAAGCGGGACGGGTTTATATCGTCACCTTGCACGCGGATGAGCCTTCACCACTTCCGGTGTTGAGCGACGAGGTTACCAGCGCGCAAGCGCCTGATGTGCTGCTGCCGCCGACCCCCGGCAACCAGAAGCCAACGGGACAACCGCAAACACCCAAGGCGAAGGCGAAGCCTTCGGCGGCTACGCAGCCGCAGACGGAGCCCGGCGACGAGAAGACAAAAGCCGAAACTGCGGCGGCCGAGCAGAAAGCTGGAACGCGCCCGCCCCTGAAGAACTTCCGTGTGGACCTGGAAGGCATTCAGAATCGCATCGTGGCGCTGCCGATTCCGCCGGGCAATCTGCAAAACCTGGCTGCCGCTAAGGGCCTCGTCTTCTACGTCGTGTCTCCCATCCAGGGCCTTTCGGGTCCGTTGCCGGGAGAACAACCTGCCCTGCACGCCTTCGACTTGAAGGAGCACAAGGATCACGTGTTGCTGGAGGGGGCCGATCAGTATGTGTTGTCCTTTGACGGAAAGAAGATTCTCTATTCCGCTCCCAAGTCGGGGCCGCAAGAAGCGCAGTCGGATGAAGGAGGCGGCGGCGGTCCGCACATGTACGGCATCATCGATGCCAAGGTGCCTTCAGGTGGAGGGGACGATCACGGCGGCGCCGACACGAAGCCGCTGGCGAAGGTTGGCGATGGGGCCCTCAAACTCGACAACCTGAGCATGGAGGTGGATCCCCCCGCCGAATGGAAGCAGATCTTTAACGAAGTGTGGCGCCAGCAACGCGACTATTTCTTCGAGGCCTCGATGAATGGCGTCAACTGGGAGCAGCAGCGCAACAAATATGCGCAGCTCCTGCCTTATGTGGCGGATCGGCTGAGCCTGACCTACGTCCTTGGCGAAATGATTGGAGAGCTTTCCAACTCCCATACTTACGTCGGCGGAGGCGACTATCCCGAGATCGACGGCGTCAATGTGGGATTGTTGGGCGCCGACTTTGCCCCCGATACGAGCAGCGGAATGTACCGCATCGCCAAGATCTATCCGGGCGAGAACTGGAACGGAAATCTGCGTTCGCCACTGACCGAGCCTGGGGTGTTGGTCAAAGAAGGCGACTACCTGCTGGCCGTCAACGGCCGTCAATTACGGGTCCCGCAGAACCCTGACGAGTTGTTCATCAACACCGTCAATCAAGCGGTAACTCTGACCGTCAACAGCAAACCCACGGTGGAGGGCTCCCACAATGTGGTAGTGAGGCCGATTCCCAACGAAATCGGTCTGCACGAACTGAACTGGATTGAGACCAACCGGCGCAAGGTGGAACAAGCCAGCGGCGGCCGTATCGGATATGTTTATCTGCCCGACATGAGCGCGGCCGGGCTGAACGCCTTCGTCAAGCAATATTTCCCGCAGATTCGCAAAGAGGGAATGATCTTCGATGTGCGTTACAACGGTGGCGGTTTCGTCGATCAGATTATCTTCGAGCGCCTGCGGCGCGTGCTTTCCGGCATGGATTCAGCGCGCAACTGGCAAGCGGACACCGTTCCGCCGAACGTTTTTTATGGGCACATGGCTTGCATCACCAACCACTATGCGGCGTCCGACGGCGATTTCTTCAGCTACTATTTCAAGGCTTACAAGCTGGGTCCACTTATCGGCGAGCGAACCTGGGGCGGTGTGCGCGGGATTCGCGGGGAGATCGACCTGATTGACGGGGGATACATCACCCGTCCGGAGTTTTCGCTGTATGGACTCGATAGCAAATGGCTGATCGAGAACCGCGGCGTGGAACCCGACATTGTGATTGACAATCGGCCCGACCTGGTCATGGCAGGTCATGATCCCCAGTTGGAAAAGGCGATCGATGTGGTGATGCAGGAGATGAATGCGCATCCGATGAAGTTGCCGCCAAGGCCGCCGGATTTGCCCGCCTATCCGGCGGGACCGGGCTTGTAAAGCAGTTTCGGAACCCATCTGAGGTCGTCTCACTGCAAGCGGGACAACTCTGCTTGCTTGACTCCCCTTTTTACTATCCGAGCTGCCCGGAGTGACAACGTCACAACCCTGTGTGACCTGGAACACGGCGGCCTGGGACCCTTCTCATCTCATATATCTACTAAGAGCTCACGAAACCGCCCCAGCCCAGGGACACTTATGGAGAAGGCAGAAATGCATCAAGTTAGCAATACAATCAGCCACGATTGCCGGAATAGGCGGTTACGAATCCGGCCATGAAAGCGTTCAAAGATGCAGGCCACCTCTTCCGTTTGGCATCGGTCTTCCTGGTCGGGGGCATTTTGTTCCTGGTGTTCCGGGGCGTTCTTGTGCCGCGCAGTTTTGGGCAATACGGACACTATCGGGGCAATGCCATCAAGGACACCGCAGCGCTGCCGATTTCCTATGCCGGCCATCAAGTCTGCGAGAGCTGCCACGCCGACGTCCTCGAAGTGAAAAGCAAGGGTGTGCATAAGCGAGTTGCCTGCGAGGCGTGTCATGGGCCGCTGGCGACACACGCCGATGATCCTGCCTCGGTGCAGCCGGCAAAGTTGGACACCGCCGTGCTTTGCGTCCGTTGTCACGAGGCAAACCTGGCCAAGCCAAAGAACTTTCCCCAGGTCGTCTCCGCCGAGCACTCGGGCGGCGCTCCTTGCGACACCTGCCATCAGCCACACAGTCCCGCCATCGTCGCGGTTGCGGGAGGCAGCCAATGAGTATCACTCGCCGTCAACTGCTCATTCTGTTGCCTGCTGCCGCGGTTGCCTGGAAGAGCATCCTGGCGGGAACACCCGAGGCTTCACCCAACTACAACATGACGGAGCACTGGTGGGGCATGTTGGTGGACATCACCAAGTGCATTGGCTGCGGCAGTTGCGTCCGGGCTTGCCAGATGGAGAACCAGGTTCCTGACGGCTATTTCCGTACCTGGGTCGAACGCTACCACGTCTCCGACTATGACATTGAAAATCCCAAGGTGGATTCGCCCGATGGCGGCAAGAACGGGTTTCCGCCGGCTGCGGTAAGCGACGGGAAGAACTTCTTCGTTCCCAAGATGTGCAATCACTGCGCCGACTCACCCTGCACTCAGGTATGCCCGGTGGGCGCAACCTTTGTCAGCCCTGACGGCGTGGTGCTGGTGGACCAAAAATACTGCCTGGGTTGCCGCTATTGCGTGCAGGCATGTCCGTACGGCTGCCGTTTCGTTGATCCGAAGAAGCAAACCGCCCAGAAATGTACGCTCTGCTATCACCGGATCACGAGAGGACTCACGACCGCCTGCTGCGAAAACTGTCCGACCGGCGCTCGCCAGCTTGCTGACCTGAAGAATCCCAACGATCCGATTCATGAGTTTTTGAAAACTCACGCCGTGCAAGTTCTAAAACCTTACCTGGCCACCCGCTCAAAGCTGTTTTACAACGGCTTGGATGGCTCGGTGCGATAAGGAGCTCCTGTTGCAGATTCCGGTTGAAGGCTTCATGTACCCGAACGAAGTGGAACTCCAATGGAGCGTACTGATCGTGCTGTATCCGTTCCTCACAGGACTGGTGGCAGGCGCGTTCATTCTGGCCTCGCTGGAACGGGTCTTCATGGTGAAGGCGGTAAAGCCCACGTATCGGCTGGCCCTGCTGACGGCGCTCGCTTTCCTGATCGTCGCTCCTCTGCCCTTACAGCTGCATTTAGGGCATCCGGAGCGTTCGTTCGAGATGTACCTGACGCCGCACCGATCTTCCGCGATGGCGATGTTTGGCTTCGTGTACCTGTGGTACTTGCTGGCTGTGCTGGTGGTGGAAATCTGGCTCGATTATCGGCGCGACATCGTGGTCATGTCCCAATGCACAACTGGCTGGAAGCGATTGGTGTACCGGGTGCTGACGCTGGGTTCCACCAACATCAGCGAGCGTTCGCTGCATATTGACGAGCGAGTGGGTTGGCTGGTCACCGTGATCGGCATTCCCTCCGCGTTTCTGCTGCACGGCTATGTCGGCTTTATTTTTGGTTCGGTGAAGGCGAATCCGTGGTGGTCTTCGCCGCTGATGCCTGTGGTGTTCCTTTTCTCCGCCATGGTTTCAGGCATTGCCATCGTGATGTTGCTTTATATGCTGATGTGCCGGCTCCGCCGGGAGCCGATTGATATGGACTGCGTGGACACGGTGGCGAAATACCTGTTCTACACCTTCATCATCGACTTCAGCCTCGAAATGCTGGACCTGATCCACCGCATCTACGAAGCCGACGAATCGTTCCGCAGCCTCGATTTCATGGTTCACACGCGTTTATTCCTATCGCAGGTGGTGATTCAAATCCTGTTAGGTACGGTCCTTCCGATTTTACTGATTGGCCTGACCCAAGTGGTGAAGCTGGCGGCCAAGCAGCGCAAACAGATTTACGTGGTTGCCGGATGCCTGACCATGATCGGCATCTTCGCCATGCGCTGGAATGTCGTCATTGGCGGCCAGCTATTCTCCAAGAGCTTCCTCGGCTATACCACTTACAAGATGGGTTTTGCGACTCGCGAAGGATTGTTGACGGCGATCGTGTTGACCGTCCTGCCGTTTGTCATCCTGGCGGTTTTGGTGAAACTCCTGCCGCCCTGGCCGGAGAAGAAGGAAGAGCCACTATTGGTCGCGCTTGCAGTCCACGGAGCCGACTAAGGATCGCGAACCGCCGCTTCAAAAATGGCAAACTGATGCGTGCGCCGGACAGAACGCAACCACTCTTGATCGGCGAAGACATTTTCGTGCACCAGGTTGTGATAAATGACATAAACCTCGCGCGGAAAAGCCATCACAGAGCGATGCAGGTTGGCCAGCACCTCGCGCAGCACATATTCGGGAAAAGGATTGAAGAGGTAAAGCACAACCGCTTCGCGAGGAAATTCAAAAGAACGAGCGTCGCCGGCATGGGACTCGATGGCGGAACACTTCTGCTGCTGGCTGCGATACCGCGCAATGTTCTGCTGCGCGACCTGGTTTAATTCCGCCAGCAATTCCACGCCCATGATTCGCCGGAAGGGATAGTGCGATGCCATCAGCAGCGTTCGTCCCTTACCGGAGCCGAGATCAATGAATGTAAAGCCATCCACGGCGACGGGCAGGGAATTGAGAATCTCGTGAAACAGCGCGGGTTCCGAAGGTTGATACTGGCCTCCGGAAAGTAACTCGCGAAGGCGAGTGCGCAGGCTGACGTTTGCCCACGTCGTGTCCACGCCGTGCTCGAAGTCATAATCGATGTCGCCATAGCGCGACTTACGACGGGCCGGTGTCAGGTCCCGCAACAACTCAACGGTGCTGGCCGCATACCAGCGCACGGCGCCAGATAGGCCGCGACGGCGAAATGTATCGCTGATCCAAGCCAACGCACCAGATTTATTGTGATTGAGTTGTGGTCTTCGCTCCGCCACAGGAAGATAGTAATTGGGAGCGGCGCAATGCGACAGTTTCGCCGCATCGCGCCGCATGGGAACTACGCCAGATCGAACAGCAGGAATTCGGCCTCGCCGTTGCTGGCCGCACTGGTCAGTTGCAGACTGGTTTCGCCGCTGATCGCCGCGCCATCGCCTTTGGTCAGCCTGGTACCGTTTACGTCGAGCTCTCCTCTGACCAACTGCACCCAGGCATGACGGCCAGGCTGTAATGCGAGCTCAACCTTCTTGCCACCTTCGAGCAGGGAAGCGTACACGCTGGTGTCCTGGTTTATGGTGGTCGAGCCCTCGCGCCCGTCGTGCGACGCGATCAGCCGCAGTTGGTTCTGTTTCTCTTCGACCGGGAAGGTGCGGTCTTTGTAGCTGGGCTTCAAACCTTCCGCCTCAGGCAAAATCCATATCTGCAACAGGTGGACTGGCTTCTTGGACTGATTGACCTCGCTGTGCATGACGCCGGTGCCGGCCGACATGCGCTGCACGTCGTTCTGCTTGATAGCAGCTCCGCGCCCGGTGCTGTCGCGATGGTTCAGTTCGCCCTCGATGATGTAGGTGATGATTTCCATGTCGCGGTGCGGATGCATTCCGAAACCCCTGCCGGCGCTGATCCAGTCCTCGTTAATGACGCGCAAGTCGCGAAAACCCATGTGCTTGGGATCGAAGTAATCGGCAAATGAAAAGGTGAAATGCGTATCCAACCAGCCGTGGTTGTTATGTCCGCGCTCTTCAGACGGCCTGATGGTGATCATGATGCTCCTCCCGAACCCAGATAGGTATAAGATGCTTTAACGTTAAAGAAAGATTCAGGGCTACCGACGTACGTCAGACAGAGAATTTCGGTTGTTTCCCCAGCTTTCGGCAGAGGTCCCCAAGACGCTCCTGCTCTTCCGGGCTAAGCACACTGAGGAATTCAACAATGGCGGCGGCATGCCTGGGGAAGATATCCCGCAGCAGGGTCTTGCCCTTGGGAGTCAGCGCCACGATCAACACGCGCCTGTCCTCCGGACAACTCTGCCGACGGGCCAGACCTAGCTTCTCAAGATTGCCTACCACCATCGTCAAATTTCCGCCGGTGGTCAGAACCTTCCGGGCGATGTCCGACAGCGACATCGGTCCCAAATGATAAAGGGCCTCCAGGACAGCGAATTGGGTCAGGGTCAAGTTGGCGCCAGCGAGACTGCGGGAAGCGCAGTTGCGGGCCGAGTTGGCGGCGCGCATCAACTTGACATAAGTGCCCAGCGCCAGACGTTCCTGCGCTCGATTGGACTGAGTTCGGCCCACGATTGCCTCTGCTTGAGATACTACAACATTAAAGCAATCTGCTCATCCCGATCCGTTCCGGCAATCACCTCAGCCCGGCATTTTCTGCCGCCAGTTTTGCCGTTGAACTCCAGTCCATTTCTTCCATGCCCCGTCCAATGGCGGTCAGCATGTGATCGCGCACTACACTGGCGAAGGGCAGGGGCGCATCGACGGCTTCAGCCGCGGCCAGGGCTAGCCGGACATCTTTCAGCCCCAGTCGCAATTTGAAGCCTGCCGGCTGATATTTTTCTTCGGCGATGATGCCGCCATAGGTCTTATATACGGGGGCGGCGAACAGAGAATTGGTCAGAAATTCCACATAGGCGTGCGCATCGATGCCGTACTTGCGCGTGAGGGCAATCGCTTCTCCCAACGACTCGATCACCGAAGCAATGAGGAAATTGCCGCTCAGCTTTACCACGTTCGCCATTTCCGGCTTGTCGCCGATGACGAACACACGTTGCCCCAACACCTCCAGTAGCGGCTTGCAGCGTTCCACAGCCGACTTGTCGCCCGCCGCCACCACAAACAACTTTCCCGCCTCTGCGGCTTCGGGACGACCAAACACCGGGGCCGCGATGTACTGCTGCCCGCGCTTGCCATGCTCTGCGGCCAGCTTCTGAGACAGTGCGACGCTAATGGTGCTCATCGAGATGTGCACCGCGCCGCGCGGCAGATGGTCCAGCACTCCTCCCGAATGCAATACAGCCGATTCAACCGCGTGATCATCGGCCAGCATGGTGATGACGGCGTCGGCGTCTTTCACGGTCTCGCCGGTCGATTTGCCTACCTTGGCCCCTTGGCCGCGTAGTCCGTCCGCCTTGGATAGAGTTCGATTCCACACCGTGACGTCATGCCCGGCGTGATGCAGATGACCAGCCATGTGGCTTCCCATATTGCCTAATCCCAAAAATGCGATCTTCATTGCGAACCTCTTTCAGGTTGATGCGCAGCCTGCACAGATGCAGCGAAGCTGTCCTTGGCTGCGCCGAAAAATCATGGTTGCCAACTTGGTGGCGTCGCTCCTACATCCGTGCCACCCTGCATTCGCGGTATGATGCAACAGTTCCATGCCCGCGAAGCCAGCCCAATTATCCACCCACGAGGAGCGGCGAAGGTTCGGCCAGTCTCGCCGCGACGAAGTCAGCCGCGTCAGCCAGGGCGACTGGACTCCCAAGCACCGCGACTTTGGGGTTGTGGATTTACTGCGCAAAGCACAGAGTGGCCGTATCCCCAAGCTGTTGCCGATTAAGTTTGCACGCATGGCGGCTTCGCCTTTCGGGTTCTATCGCGGGGCCGTGCCGGTAATGGCTGCGGACCTTGCCAAGCTGCCGAACACCGGCATTCACGCGCAAATTTGTGGCGACGCGCACGTTCGCAACCTGGGAGCTTATGCCGGCCCGGACGGACGGCTCATCTTCGACATCAACGACTTCGACGAAACCATCCGTGGACCTTGGGAATGGGACGTGAAGCGCATGGCGGCGAGCCTGATGCTGGCGGGCCGCGAAGCCAACAACACCGAGAAGGAGTGCAAGGAGGCTGTGCTGGCTTTCGCACGCAGCTATCGTGAGTCGATGCGCCTCTTCTGCGAGATGACGGTGCTCGAACTGGCCCGCTATCAGGTGTTCCGCCACCTGAATATCTCGCCGGTGCTCGCGGTGTTGCGTAAGGCTGAACGGTCAACGCCCAGGCGCAACCTCGACCAGTTGACTGTGCGTCACGATGGTAAGTATCGCTTCCGCGAGCACAAGCCCTTGCAATTTCACCCGCCGCGCCGGACCGCGGCGGAGGTGGTCGCCGGGTTACGCAGCTA
>Ga0075520_1000146_pt1 | contig 26123 bp, 23 predicted proteins | sample NGEPerB_FD_75100 | JGI IMG/M metagenome (GOLD analysis project Ga0075520, IMG submission 75100) | Arctic peat soil microbial communities from the Barrow Environmental Observatory site, Barrow, Alaska, USA - NGEE PermafrostAB12-B | ecosystem: Environmental > Terrestrial > Soil > Wetlands > Peat ... | reverse complement strand
GTTGCCGGCGATTACCTGGTCATGGCGGCAACCTTGGCGCACATGAAGTCGCGCCTTCTGCTGCCATCACCTCCGGCCGACGACGACGCCGAAGGCATGGATTCCGATCTGGACCCTCGCGCAGAGCTAATTCGCCGATTGCTCGAATATCAAAAATATAAGCAGGTGGCTCAAGAATTAGCGAATCGCAGCGTGCTGGGCCGCGACGTATTTGGGCGTGGCGCTAGTCCGGACGTATTGGAAGGCCCCGCGCCCCTGGCGATGACGGGCATATTTACCTTGCTCGAGGCTTTTCAACGGATTTTAGCTCGTGCAAAAACGGTATTGGATCACCAAATTGAATTCGAGCGCCTTTCAATTACGGATCGAATCAACCAACTCGTCGACAAACTTCGCAACGAAGGACGAATCTCCTTCGACCAATTGTTCGAGGGCCAGCGCACTCGGGCAGAACTCATTGTAACTTTCCTGGCGTTGCTCGAGATGACGCGTTTGCGATTGACTAATATTCACCAAGAGCACGCACTTGCGCCAATTCACGTTGAATTAGCGGTTTCGGATGACGAGACATCGGTCGAGCATGATCCGCTACCGCACGAGATACTCAAACCTGAAAGCAGTTTGCAACCGGAGGTTCGCGAAGGTGCTCAGGTCGAAAATTCGGAGGGGGAAATAGCCGCGTGTGGAATTACACAATCTGCATCGGAGCATGGAAAGGAACCGGAGTTACGCTGAATGGCACCACGTAAACGGACTCAGCCGTCCCCAAAGGCCAAATCGGTTGCTCGTGTGGGCGCCAAAGCCGTCGTCTCTCAGCGAAAACCCAGAGGTTCACAGAAGGAACCGCGCGGGCGCTCGAAAGCCGTTGTAGCCAGTCACGTCAAAGCGCCAAAGCCGTCGTTGGTAGACACCGGCAAAAGTGGCTCCAGCGACGATGATTTGCCCCTGGATATCCTCTCAGATCTAGAGATTCCGATTGAAACCGCGCAGCACCGGGGCGCATCCGACGCAGTTCTGGATTCTTTCTCGTCCCCAGCTGACGTTTACCCTCACAACGAAAATGATTCACCTCCGCCGGACGACGACTTGCGCGACGATGAGCCAACCTTGCATCCACCTTCCGCAGCCGGAGACGCTTCAGGGTTCGATGATCTAGAGAGCTCCTACGGCGAGCTCGGCCACGAGCCATTGCGGGTCGTCGCCGGAGATCTGCTCGACACTATGGGCGATGTTAATGACACGGGAGCGTTTCTGCGTCACGCCATTGAAGCCCTACTCTTCGTCAGTGAAAAACCGATTACTCTCAAGGAACTGGCAAAGGGCCTGCAACTTGACAAGAAACGCACCCTCGAATTGTTGGGTGAACTGCGGTTCGAGTACGAAAATCGAGGTATTCGAATCGATGAAGTGGCTGACGGCTATGCGTTTCGCACGCATCCGAGCATTGCAGAATACGTTCGGACGTTCTTGGAACAGCGCCCTGTTAAGTTGTCGAGGGCACAGTTAGAAACGCTGTCTATAGTGGCCTATCGCCAGCCCATCACGCGTCCGGAAGTCGACGATATTCGCGGTGTCGACTGCGGTCCGGTACTAAAGGGCCTATTGGAACGAGATCTTGTTCGAATACTCGGAAAGAAAGATGAACCAGGTCGACCCATGCTGTATGGAACTACTCCCACGTTTCTAGAGCTCTTCGGACTCAAATCACTGCAGGAACTCCCGACTTTACGGGAGTTTGCCGAGCTAAGTGACGAGTCGAAACTGAAATACGAAGAAGAAATTGGTGAAGGTCCCCCTGTAGGATTGGCGGACTTGGGACTGTTTTCCGAAAGTGACATTACTGAGTCGAACGTTGCAGGTGGGGCGGATGGCTTGACTGGTGCGGGAATGGCCACTTCGACGGCGGCCAACACTCCAGCAGATACCGTCGAAGATGAGAGCCAGTTGCTCAAGCGGAAAGACGACGAAGAATCTGATTCGGATGATGCGTCGAAGGGCGACGAAGACGAAGACGAAGACGACAAAGACGAAGACGAAGACGACAAAGACGAAGACGACGAAGACGACAAAGACGAAGACGAAGACGACAAAGACGAAGACGAAGACGACAAAGACGACGACGAAGACGACGAAGACGACGAAGACGACAAAGACGAAGACGACAAAGACGACGAAGACAACAAGGAAAAATAACGCTGAGTTTGTGGAAATCCCGCGATAGCCACAATCTCCAATCCTTCCGAATTGACCGTGAAAGTCTTACTCAGGGGGTCATTGCCGAGGATTGCGCCGGGTCAGGAAAGGCGTCCGCAATTTGGCGTACTTTGTCGAATAATTCGGGATGTTCCACAAGTTTTCGCACCAACTGCCAAAATTCTGGATCGGCTAATCGGGCAGCTCCTTTGACTGGAATAGGGCTACGCCGCTTGGGTTTGCGGGAGATTGCGACAGGACCCAAAGATCGAAGCTTAGCGAGGGCAAACACGATTTTTTTTGTCGGAAAGCGCTCGCCTTGCTCCCAAGCGGTAACCTCGCCGGACTCGATACCAAGCGTCGCGGCAAGTTCCCGGGCGGTGCATTGCAGTTCTTCGCGTAACTGGCGTAGTTCATCCGGGGACACCTTCTGAACTTAGCACGCAACTGGTTGCGGGCTTGGCCGACATAGGGGCATGCGAACGGTCTACCTGCTGACATTCATTCCTTGGGCCTGTGGTTCGCCGTCGTTGGATGGCGCTGCTCTGTATCCTGCGAACCAAATTTCGGAAATGCCGGCAACAACGCGGGGACTTTATGTAGAGCCCAATCGACCACTCAACCAAGTCGAGCCTGTCACGGTGGTTCAAGTCGAACTTTCCCAGCCTCCCGACACCCAAGTAACACCGTATATAATCGAAGGGCCGGTATCCCAGGTTTCATTGGGCAAACTCGCCGATGGGGAACTCACATCGGTTTTGGCAGACCGTAGGCTCCCGGCTGTGGTGCGAGACTCCGGTACCGGTTGGAGGATCAGACCCCGGTCGCCCCTACTTTCGGGCCAAATCTATTCTGTCGTGTCGGCTTACGGTCTTCATGGGACGTTCTCCGTGGGGGCAGCGACCTTGGGCTACTTGGCTCGAGTATGGCCGGCGCCGGATTCAACGAGTGGTGCATTACTGGGGATATACTGTGGGCCGCGGGCAATAACAGAACCGTTGGACGTCAAGCTCGAAGGCTCCAACGTTCGTGCACGACTTCTTCCCGGACTCGACGACGCGGGTACGCGCCTCGGACGCTGCGTTCGCCTGATATGGGGATTAATGCCGGACGATCTGGCACAACCCCCAACTGAGCTGTCTGGCTACGCGTTTGATCCAGCAACCATTCCGCAGGGCCCAATGCCCGATCCACCCGCTACTATTCCGTGTTTTTGCGGCGAGATCCCTTTTGGGCCCAGCTGTGCTATTGCGGACTCGGGTCGGATCATCGTTCGACCACCGGCGGGAGACTCGCTCTGGGCCTTGCGGTGGGAAGGTAACGTACACGTGCAAACCGTCAGGGACGGCGAGCGGTTCGTGATACCCGATCTTGGCGATCGAACAACGGTCGAACTAGGAATCACCGTTTTTGATGCTGCCGGCCGATCCCAATCAACCACCGCTACGGTGGCGCTTCCACCCCCAGGACCGCGCATTATCATCAATGAAGTGCTCGCAAATCCAATCGGGTCTGAGCCTGCTCAGGAATGGATTGAGCTGGTAAATTCTGGCACGCTGGAAGGTGGTCTACGTGGGTGGACATTGAAAGATTCAGGAAAAGGCGTGGCTTTGCCACCGGTAATTATGGCCCCGGGAGAGTATGCGCTTATTGTGCGCGATGACTTCGACGCTGGTCTTCCGGGCGACGTCCAGCCAGCGGGACCGGTTCAGTTAATACGAGTGCCGCAGCTGGGTCAAAGTGGTCTTTCAAATGCCGGCGAAGCCCTTTCTTTAATTGATGCCAGCGGAAATACCGTTTCGCGATTTCCCGCAGTGGAAACCAAAATTGCTGGAGTGAGTGTCGCGCGTCGCGCGTATTGGTCCTTAGACGATGATCCCGATGCCTTCGCGTACCATGGCGGGGTAGGGGCTTCACCGGGTGTGGCGAACTACTTTGACGACTAAAGCGGTTAGAGCGGTTCGCTGCCCCTATTGACCCGCGATCGTCATCGAAGATACACGGAATGTCGGGGCGACCACGGAACTCCGGACAATCGCGTCGGTTCCGACGGCGTCGATGTTCTTTAGCAATGCGTCGAGATTAGCCGAAATAGTGACTTCGCTCACCGGATGGGTGAATTTGCCGCCCTCAATCCAGAAACCCGCCGCGCCACGGGAGAAATCTCCCGTGACCGAATTGAACCCAAATCCCATCATACTGGTCACGTAGAGGCCCCGCATGGTACTCGCCACGATCGAGTCTGGGCTCATCGAACCTGACTGCATGACAAGATTGCTGATCGACGCACCAACATGCGCCCCGTGTCGGCTTGCGCTTGCAGTTGTCAACAACCCGAGCTTTCGGGCACTTGTGCAGTCAAGAAGGGGAGACAAATATACCCCGTTTTCGACGATTGTGTTGACGCGGCACGGTAAGCCCTCACCGTCAAAGACGCGTGAGCCGAAGCCGCAAGGGCGGGTCGGGTCGTCTACCAGGGTAACCAGCGAACTCGCAACGGGCGTGCCGATTCGATCCAACAGATAACTCGAGCGGCGCCATAGCGCTCCACCTACGATGCATTCGGCAAAAGTAGCAATGATTGAGCGCGCAGTGTCCGGGTGAAAAACAACGGCCGCTTCACAGGTAGCAACGCTGTGGGCCCCCAATTGATCGAGGGCGCGTTGTGCCGCACGTTCCCCGACGACTTGGACCGATTCAAGTTGATCAAAGTGTCGGTGAGCTGTGTAATAATGTCCACGTCTCCGCTTGCCTTCGGCATCTTCTACGACTGGCGAGGCAATCAGGCTGGCCTGTGTGCCCCTGCGTGTACCTTCAAAGCCGTTCGAGAAGACAAGAGCCGTCTCTCCCGATACGCGTCCGAATACAGCCCCTTCGCTGAGCGTGAGCCGGGGATCGTATTTCAAGGCGGCCCGTTCAGCGGCTCGCGCTAATGCAATCGCTCGATCCGTGTCGAGCTGTTCGAGCGTGTCGTCATAAAGATTGAGATCACCTTCAGTATTGCGACAAAGATCGGTGGTGTCCGCGGGGCGAGAATCCGGATCGGGCTCGCTGAGTTCGAGCAATTCCGCTGCATATTGGACGCATTGCCGTAACCCTTCCGGGCGCAAATCGCTGGTCGCGGATGCGGCCACTTTATCATCGCGTCGCACGCGCAGGCTCAAACTTTTATGGCCGGCCTCTTCAACGAGCTCCACTTCCCCGAGGCGTACTTTCGCAGAGAGTTCCCAACCTTGGCCAGCGCTAACTTCGGCGACGTCCACGCCGTTTTGGCGGGCCATATCGACTACGGTGCGCGCAAGGGACTTTAGTTCGTCGAGACTAGAATTCATGCGAGAGCATACACCTTTTTTCGTCAAGGACGTTTAGTCAATCGTTGTTTGATTGTTGTCCCATACGGAAAAGCGACACCAGAGTCCAAGTGACGGCAAGCCCCATCACGGTCAACATCCAGAGCAAGGCATAGCCCAGGTCCGTTCCAGCAATGGGTCGAACCCCAAAATCCCCGTGGAATTGGGCATATGTGGCCTGAACCGTCAGGCGCGGTAAAAGCGCGGCAAACGTCGTTACCAGGGCACACGAGACCAGCCCGATGCGGCGCGTGAGAATATTCCAACGCCGCCGGGCGCTTGCTGAACAGCCCCAAAAGAAACCCGATGGTACGCTCAATGCCGCCATGACAACGCATAGCGTCTCGGAGGCCACGGGGAGTCGTTGGCTATCGACCAAGTAGGCATAGGCCCAGTCCGGCGCCAAAGCGACAGAGAAGCCCGTGATTGGGGCGTGTACAAATAGGCCAAATGCCCCAACGATTGCGAATGCCGGGCTCATCACTGCTGAAGCATTTGTCTTAACAAGAAGGCCATGCGCCGCCCGGGCGAACGCCAGGCCCAGCAGTAGCCCGATCCAGAGGGCGAGAGGAATCGGCACCGTCTGAGAGAAGCACGTTGTCCGCCCGGCGCAAAGCCCAGACTTGTGGGAGCCTGAGACGATGGCCTGAGGGACGGGCCTCGGGCGTTAAGCAGGACGCGCAAAATTTGGATCGTGTCCAGGACTAGGGTGCTACAGGCAAACTTCAAAATGGACGCTAGCCGAATCTTGGCTCTGCTTCAGGAGATTGAGCGTGGAGCAATCACCCCGGAGCGGGCATTGCAACAGTTAGAACACTTGCCCTATGCCGATCTGGGTGTCGCGCGTGTCGACCATCACCGTGTTCTACGACAAGGCATGCCAGAGGTTGTTTTTGGTGAGTCGAAGACGGCGGAACAGATTGCTGTTATCGGCCTGGAGTTGTTGAAGGCTGACGGACGGCTCTTAGTCACCCGTGTTTCTGCGGAAAAAGCCGCGGTGATTCGTCAGAGAATACCCGAGCTTGAGTATGATGCGACAGCCCGCGTCTTGGTCCACATAGAAAACGACGCGCTGCGTTGGCTCGGCGCGCCTGTGATAGCCGTTACCGCCGGTACCAGCGATTTGTCGGTGGCCGAGGAAGCCTGCCAAACGTTGCGCGTGGCAGGCGTGCCCGTCGAGCGAGTCTACGATGCCGGTGTGGCAGGTCTCCATCGAATCATGGGCGATCTACCGCGGCTGGCAGTCGCGCCCGCCGTGATTGTCGTGGCGGGGATGGAGGGAGCCTTGCCGAGTGTTGTCGGCGGGTTGATTCGCGCCCCTATTATCGCTGTGCCAACCTCTGTTGGCTATGGTGCGGCACTTTCGGGCTTTACTGCTTTATTTGGAATGCTGAGTAGCTGCGCGGCAGGCCTTACTGTGGTTAATATAGACAATGGTTTTGGGGCCGCGATGGCCGTGTTGCGCATTATCAATCAATTGAATGCGCAGGAGAGGTTGCCCGCGCAATGACACCGTCTGACAAGAAATCGGTACACGGCAAGAACGATCCCTCCCTGGGGCTGTCTTCTGGGCACCCGTTTCACGCCAATCACAATCACAGCGACAGTGAGCCTGCACACCGTGCCAACGCATTTCGACTGGGCTCCCCGAATTCCGTCGATCAACGTCGTAGCGATCTTGTGGCAGGCTACGGCCAGGGCAGGCTCTTGTTTCTGGATGCTTCTAGCGGCATTGCTGGTGATATGACTGTCGCCGCATTGGTCAATCTCGGCGTGCCTTGGACTGTCGTTGAAAGTGCCGTTCTCGCGCTGCCGCTTAGTGGTTTTCGGGTGGAATTGCAGGCGGGACACGCGGGAGCGATCGGCGCAAATCGATTCAATGTGGAAATTACCGGCAATCAAGAGGAACGGCACTACCGAGAAATCGATGAACTTATTCGAACCAGCTCTTTACCGCCTGAAGTGCGTGAATTGTCGACGCGCATGTTTCAAAGGTTGGCCGAGGCTGAAGCGCGCGTTCACAATATCCCAATTGACCGCGTCCATTTTCACGAGGTGGGTGCCATTGACGCCATCGTTGACGTGGTCGGTGCGTCCGCTGCTTTCGTTCATTTGCAGGCTGAAGTATGCGCCTCGCCGCTGCCGCTCGGACACGGGTTTGTCCATTGTCGTCACGGCGTGATTCCGCTGCCGGCACCCGCCACTGTTGAATGTCTACGCGGTGTCCCCACCTACAGCGCTGGCATCGAGGCAGAAACGGTGACGCCGACGGGCGCGGCAATCATTGCCTCGGTGAGTCAGCGCTTCACGCGCTGGCCGGAAATCATACCGGAACGTACGGGTTTCGGTGCTGGCACATTGACTTTTCCTGATCGCCCCAATGTACTTCGTGTCGTACTGGGCCAGCCGCAGGAAGCGGCCCGATTTGCGTGTCAGGGGCATGTCGTACTCGAAGCGAATATTGATGACATGACCGGTGAACTGATAGGGCATGTCATCTCATTGCTCATGCAGTCCGGAGCGCTGGACGCTTGGGCGGCGCCCATTACCATGAAAAAGGGTCGCCCCGGGGTCATTCTCTCAGCCATAGTCGAGCCTGGCGACTCGCAGCGGCTAAGCGAGCTCATCTTACGCGAGACTACCACAATTGGAGTGCGGCGTACGGAGGCAGAACGCGTGGAGCGGCCACGACGCATTGTCGAGGTGCCGACGCGCTTCGGTAACGTTCCGGTGAAAATTGCCGAAGGGCCCTACGGACCAGCCCAGTTTAAGCCCGAGTTCGATGCTTGCGTGCGGTTGGCAGAAGAGCACCAGATTCCGGTACGCGAGATTATTACTGAAGCGCTGATGCGTGCACGCATTCTTGTCTTGGGGTTATGACGGTACTTGGCTGCTTGTAGCGCTATTCGATCGAATCGATGGGCGCTTCGGGCGGGCGACGTGGCTGTCGCGACATCATTTTCATCGTTTTTACGGGCGCTCTACAGGTAGTCCGGCGGCTTCCCAGGCTAATATGCCGCCGTCGAGAAAACTTACCGGTACTCCTTGTTCGGCCAGTTTTGCCGCAAGGTCCTTAGTTTGTTCCCCCGAGCGGCAATAAAGAACGGGCGCTGCGGGAAGCATGTGCAGCTCCGCCAATCGCTGTTCGATGCCGGACAGTGGCATATGAACCGCTTGAGGCAAATGTACTCTGTCGAATACAGCTTGTTCTCGCGTGTCGACAAGTACAACTTGCCGGCGCGCCAGTAAGGGCGCCACTTCTTCAGGTTTCAGCGAGCCGGCTTGACGTGGCAAAAATGGCTCAAGAAGTTCCCTCAACTGCGCCTTTTTCATGGCACCGGAATGGGCACCAACCGGGCGACCTTTGTCAAAGACGACAAAGGTTGGAACTGACTGAACACCTAGTTCTCTTGCCAACACAGGAGAGCGATCGATGTCAACGGTGACGACTTTGACTTTGCCCTCAAGCTCCCTCGCTAGGGCTCCCAGCTCGGGTGCCACAACTTTGCAGGGGCCGCACCAGTCTGCCCCGAACTCAACGAGTACGGGGACTTTGCATTTCATGACTTCATTGACGAAATCTCGTTCGGAAACTTCTTGCATTGCCATGGCGGGCCATTCTTACTGCGTTGGGCGCCAACGTGCAGCCAGTTTGTGCGTTGAGCGCGTCAAGCGCGATAAGTCAATGAAACACGAAATACCCAGCGACAGCGGCAGCAGCCATTACGCCAATCACGAGCGCTCCCACCGCTACGGGAGGCCAGCCGGAAATTGGAAGACTGATCGGTTCCAGCGCCGGATCGTAGACCAGAGACGCGGAGGCGGCGGCGGCATCTTTCGCGGGTGGCGGTGCTGGAGTATCGATTTCGAGAACTGGACTTTCTAGTCCAAGGACCGTATGCGCCACTCTCAAGACACGTCCTTCGCGATTCGCGTCGTCACTTGGGGGTCCCGATTGAGGCGGGGATGAGGGCACCGGTCGAAACCATGCCTTGCTGTCTGACGCGGGCTCCTCAGCCAAGGCATACTTACGATAACAGATGGCATCGTCTTCCAGGCCGAGTGGCGGTAGCCCTTCTCCATCGAAATCTGCAATAATTACTGTGATGTTGTCGTGACCACCCGCTGCATTAGCGCGGTCAGTCAGCTCTTTGCAGGCCACCAACGGATCTGACTGGCTCACAAGGACTTGCCGAATCTCATCCGCGCGGATCATGCCTGTCAAACCATCTGAGCACATCATGAGTCGGTCGCCGCGCCGCAAGTCGACGTAGGTCAAGTCAACTTGCACAGTATCGGCGGTGCCCAGAGCCTGCAAAATGATGTTGTTGTGTTCAAATGTTTCGGCTTCTTCTTCCGTCAATTGACCGGCTTCAATCAACTGCGTCACCAGGGACTGGTCGCGCGTCACTTGGACCATTTGATTGTTACGCAAAACGTAGGCACGGCTGTCGCCCACCTGCGCTACGAACACCCGGTCGTCTACCAAAGCTGCGATTGTCGCCGTCGTGCCCATGCCGCGGCGAGTTCGATCCATCCGGGCTTCGTTGAATATTCGCTGGCCTGCAGCCTCAACGGCGCGAACCAATCGCCGCGCGAGCGCGTCGTGATCACCGGGCGGCTCCGCCCCTGAAAATCTTTCATAGATGATATCGACTGCCATCTGGCTTGCGACTTCACCTGCGGCTGCACCACCCATCCCATCACAAACACCCAAGACCATGCCACGAGGTCCCACGACCGGGCGACGTTCCGATTCTGTCAAACTGCGGGTCAGCTTGGTCAAATCCGCAACGAGAAAATTATCCTCATTGTGTTCGCGTATTTGACCAACATCGGTCCGGCCGAAGACATTCAAACTGATGATTCCGGCGCGTCCCGTAGACGATGCGGGGGCTTCAGCGTCAGTCATCTCGATACAGCCTACGGGTTGTCCATCTCGAAACGAAAGAGGTGTTGGCCGATGCGCAAATGGTCACCGGACTCTAGCTCGACTTTGCCCCGCACTCGAATAAAAGTTCCATTCGATGAACCCAAATCCCTAAGCGTGAAGGTGCCATCCGTGGGGTCGCGATTCAAAGCAGCGTGACGTCGGCTCATAAAGGGATCACCAGAGAAGACAATATCACCGACTTCACGTCCTAGGATCGTTTCATCGCGACCTATTACAAAGACACTTCTCGGCACGCCGTCACTAGACCTTTCGCTTAGGCGAGCGTACCGCGGACTGGTCGAAGATCCGAACAAACTGCAGCCGGCTATTCGAACGGGAGCCAAGATGCCAGAATCGCTCGAATCTACGTCAAATTTGAGCAACTGGAGCCCGACCAGAAAAAAGTCGCCGTCACGTAGAGATGCACTTCCCCGAATTCTCAGGTAAATCCCGTTGAGCGATCCTAGATCATGGATCGCTCGAGCCCCGTCCCGACCCACGAACCGAGCGTGCCGGTCGGCAAGAAACATATCATCGGGCAGTATGATTTCACCCTCGGTCCGACCAATATCCATGCGTTCTTCTGACAACGGAATTACCCGTTGGGTCGTCCCGTCCTGTGCCAACATCACCAGCCGAGGCATTAGGACATCCGACCGTCCCGGGATTTGGGATTGATCGATGCTCGATTCGCTGGTGGGGGGACGTACGGTGGCCACAGCCCCCCGAGGCGCCACCCCGTTCATGAGAGCTGATGCACGCTTTGACTCGGGTGTCGCACCCACGGTCGGGCGAAGCCTGGTTCCGCATTGGGGGCAATTATGCATGCCTTCAAGTACCTGCACCCCGCACTGATTACATCGCGACGCAGATTCACTGGCCACTGGTCGTGCGGCATTGCTTGGTTGAGATTCCTTGGTTGCCTTATCCCAGCGGGTCATTTGAGGGGGGATTGAGTAGTGGGTAGCATCGGCAATCGGGCTACTTGCCGTCGTCAGTGATGCCCCGCACTGCGGGCAGAACGCGTGCTCAGATTCCAAAATTGAACCACAGCGTGGGCAGGGTGTTCGCTCGGTACTGTTTCGATTTGCAAAATCGAAGTTCGGCACCTCCGGCCGCAATCGAGATGAAACAGAGGCCCCGTTTGGTTCAGGGTGTGCCGGGTCAGACGCGGTTGACGATGCAACGGACTTCAGAGCGACCGTGCCGGTGCCAGTCTGTGTCACGACGGGATGGGGCGTACTCGTGTGATCGAGCCCGGTACCACAGTCTTGGCAAAAACGGAGCCCCGCCGGATTATCCCTGCCACAACGAAGGCACTGCACCAGCCCAGGGGAACTCGTAACGGCCCGTCCAGTCAAGCTTTTGCGTGAGATTCGCGACAATTGCGGAGGAAATTGGCTTCACCAGCGAGGCAATGGGTCCCGTACCTCCAATATTAGTTCGATTGCGATAAGATGACCGAGACCGAAACCCAGATATCGGTCCGCACGTGCCTCACCTGCGCTGTCGGTCCACTTACGGAACAGCAAACCACGCCAACTCAGTCCGATTCCAACGACCGCTGATTCGTCAGCTTGGTACTCAATGCCCATGCCCAGACTGGCCGACGGACCCCCGCTCTCGGCACCCCACTCATTGCCATAAATCACGGCACCGAACCCCCCCGCCAAGTACGGAGTCAAGCGAGCGCCTTGATTGAAGTAGTAGCGGCTTTCTCCGCGGAGCTGCTGGAGTATGGCAAGCCGTAGTAGATTCGAGGAATCGTGATGCGAGAATTCATAGGCCCCGCCAAAATACCAACTTCCACGCGTCCGATAGCCAACACGAATCGTGGCTCCGAATCCCGACCCAAGAATGCACGGGACGCGGGTATTGGCTGGGCAGATGTCCCCCGCCGAGGCCACATTCTCAGCTACGAATGAAACCCCGTACTGCAAGAAATGGGAATATGACGGGGATTTCGTCTCAGTGGTCGGAGCAGCATGGCTTGCGGCGGAAATAGCCACCAAGGCTAATGTTGCGGCGGCCGTTTTGAATCCTCGTCGAGTCATGGCGAATGCCGATTCGTCCCTTATTGTACGTAGCCGTTCGCGGACGCGCCCGCCAGCACTAGGACTGTTACGAACGATGGGCCGAACAATTCCCGAAGTACGATTCTGGTGCCCTTCGAGGTGGTTTCGAGGGCGTCCCATACGATTCCGGCAAATGCCGCCTTGACGTCACCTTCGTGCATCGTCTAAAGGCGGTGCAAACCATAGCGAGCAGACCCTTCGATGGACATTTACCTGGATAAGCGAGCCGTTCGACAGATCCGCCTTTCTACACAGGAGGCGATCGAAGAAGGGGACATGGAATCGTTGCGGGAGGATATCCTCGACGCGTTCACAGAAGAACAGACGGAGGAGATTGAACGGCGCCTCGATAGCGGCGATCTGTTCGAGTACCTCACGGACATTCTGGATGAATGGAGTGGCGATGACGTTGATGAGTTATTCGAGCTTCTCGAGACTCAGCTCGGCGAGGTAGGCGTTGATCTCAAAGTCGATACCAAGTCCAACGATGACGAAGAAGACGAAGAAGAAGAAGAAGACGTGGAGGACGATGCCGACGAGGAAGACGAAGTGGATGAGGGCTTCGTAGAGGACGAAGAAGAGTAATCGGTACTGAGAATCCATCGAAACGCTGGGCGTTTCGTGGCGGTGGTGTCCCCGCCATTGCGCTACCAGCCTGTTTTTTTGGGCTTTGCCCAAATCCGAATTCGCTCCGCGAATTTCTAGTACATCGATTCCATGGAATCGATGTACTAGCAGTGATATGGATTTTGGATGTCCGGAGCGAAATCCACGCAGGATGAGTCCAAAGCGGGGCATTCCCGAGGGCCGCTTGTGTTGCCCAGTCAACGCGGCTGCTCCCGAGCCATCAATAACTACCGCAAATCCGCGGGCCAGATTCTCGAGTAGCGCGAACGCCGGTGTCGCGACCATTTTGGTCCAAAAGCCGCCTTTACGATAGTCCCAATGTGGCGTAGAACCCGCGACCCGTGGCAAGTCTGCGGCACGACACACGCCTCAAAACTAATAACCAGGTTTCGGTGCTTCGTTCTTCGAAGTTAACTTGGTTCGAGGCGGAGGAAATAACCGAAAGGAACCCAAGACATGAGTGAAGACCTAAGCGAATCGGTCCCGGAAAGCACCGAGAGCTTGACGAGGGATGCCTCGCAACCCCTGAGCGTTCGCGATCTGTTTGAGGCCGGCGTACATTTCGGCCATCAGACTAAGCGTTGGAATCCAAAAATGCGCCCGTATATTTATGGTGCGCGCAGCGGAATTCACATCGTAGACTTGGACCAAACGGTCCATCTATTCAAACGAGCGTACGAGTTCGTCGTAGATGTTGTTGCTCGTGGCGGTCATGTCTTGTACGTGGGTACGAAACGGCAGGCCGCGGAAATTGTAAAAGAAGAGGCCGCGCGCGCGAGCCAATACCACGTAACGAATCGTTGGCTCGGCGGAACTCTTACGAACTTCCGTACTATGAAAGGTGGACTTGAGCGACTCCGCACCATCGAGCGCATGCGCGACGACGGGACGTACGAGCAATTGCCCAAGAAAGAGACAATTCGTCTGGAGAAGGAGCGGGCTCGACTGGAAAAGTACATAGGAGGTATGAAGGGCATGAGCTCGGTTCCGGCAGCTATGTTTGTCATTGATCCCATGCAAGAAGCAATTGCGGTTAAGGAAGCGGCACGACTATCCCTGCCAATTATTGCGATAACGGATACGAATTGCGACCCCGATCCCATCGATTTTGTTATTCCAGGTAATGACGACGCTATTCGCAGCATCCGCCTTATTACGGCGGCAATTAGCGATGCGTGCATCTATGGACTTGCGCGGCGCCGCGATTTCGAAGAAGGGCATGAAGCGCGAGAATCCCAGCGTCCTTCGGGGGAGAAACTGCCCGACGCGCAGATATTTTACCGCGGCCGCTCACCGATTGACATGAGCCGTTGAACAATAACTTGGAAATTACTCAGGCCTGACGAAGGAGACAGCATGACGCAGGTCAATATGCAACAGGTGAAGGAGCTCCGCGATCGAACTCAAGCGGGGATCAATGACTGCCGAAGCGCGATTATTGAAGCCAATGGCGACATGGATCGGGCTGTCGACATAATTCTAAAAAAGGGACTTGCGAAGAGCGCTAAGCGCGCAGGTGCGGTGGCGGCGGAGGGTGAGGTTTCTGCCCTTGTCGCCAAGGACAGAAGTGGCGGCGTTATCATAGAAGTGAATATTCAAACCGATTTTGCGGCGCGAAATGATGACTTCAAAGCCTTTGTCAAGAATGTGGCAATCGTGGCTGCCAAGGCACCTTCTGATTCCGATCTCGGGAAGTTGCCCTATCCTGAAGGTGGGGGCGCGGTGGAGGAAGTGAGACAGGCGCTCGTTGGAAAGTTGGGCGAGAACATTACGCTCCGGCGATGGGCCAAGATAACCGTCGAGTCCGGACTCGTGCATTCCTACGTGCACATGGGTGGCAAGATAGGCGTGCTGCTCGCATTGAAATTGGGAGACGCTGGGAAGGCCATTGAGGCTGCCGCCCTAAAGTTTGCTGATGATACGGCGATGCAAATCGCGGCAATGGCGCCCACTTATTTGGCAATCGCCGATATTCCGGATGAGGCCCGCTTAAAACAGGTCGAAATTTTCGAAGCGCAGCTCGCCGAGGAGGGTAAACCGGAGGCTGCGCGACCCAAGATCATCGAAGGAAAAATTGCGAAATGGGCCAAGGAAGTCTGTTTGCTCGAACAAGTGAGCGTGCTCGAAGTCGACAAGACAATCGCGCAGGTTCTCATTGACCTAGTCAAAGCGCTCGGTACTGATGTGGCAATTAAGGGCTTCGTTCGTTTCCAGCTTGGCGAAGGCATTGAGAAGAAGAAGAGCGACGACTTCGCGACTGAAGTCATGAAAATGAGTCAAAGCTGAGGCTCGGCCGCGGGCATTGGGATTGGGGACAGGATATCTACCCTGTCCTGGTCGAGGCGGTACGATTCGCCCGTGACCGGACATTGGGCTGTTCCGCTTGAGAAGTTCAGCCGTTCGCCGTGGCGACTCATCCAACCAATTTGGCGCGCCGGGTTACCGACCATCAAGGCGAAGTCGGGGACGGGTCGTATGACGACGCAGCCCGCCCCGACGAACGCCCAACGGCCAATTGTGTTGCCCGCGACAATAGTAGAATTGGCTCCCAGGGTGGCCCCGCGATATACGAGGGTTGGCAGGAAACTAGCGCATCGCCTCACCGCAGCGCGTGGGTTAGCTACGTTAGTGAATACGCAGCTTGGGCCGACAAACACTTCGTCCTCTAGTGTTACGCCGTCGTAGACGCTGACGTTGTTTTGTATTCGGCAGCCATTGCCTATCGCGACGCGACTTGCGACAAATACATTTTGTCCTAGGCTACAATCTGCCCCAATTTGAGCGCCTGCCATTACGTGGCAGAAATGCCAGATTCTCGTGTGCTCGCCGACGGCGACCGGGTGCTCGATAACGGCGCTTGGATGTATCTCTGCGTTCGCGGCAATCGTCATAGGTCGAGACTTACTGGGCTGGTGCGGCGCTTCGATTGGTCACCAGCCGCATTGCGTCAATACCGCTGGCCGCGAAGAAGTCGTGTGCCAGCCCTGAGTCGCTTGCCACGAGCTGTTCCGGCGTTCCCGCGGCGGCTACAGCTCCCGCCGACAGCAATACGACCTTGTCCGCGATTCGCAGGGCGCCTGCCATGTCATGGGAAATTACAATGCTGGTGACTCCGAATTGATCCCGGGTCTTGGATATGAGCTCGTCCACCAAACGCGATGAGAGTGGATCAAGGCCACTCGTAGGTTCGTCATACAAAAGAACTTCTGGTTCCAGCATCAGAGCGCGCGCAAGCCCCACCCGCTTTTTCATGCCTCCGGATAGCTGACTTGGCATTAAGTTCTCGACACCCACGAGATTCAAGAGTTTCAGCTTCTCGATGACGCGTTGCCGAATATCTCTGTTAGATAACGTGCTGTGTTCCCGTAGCGGGAACGCCACATTTTCGAGTACAGTCATCGAGTCGAGCAAGGCGGAGTACTGAAACACCATCCCGAATTTCTTCCGAATTCGATTGAGTGCAATTTCACCCATGGAGACGATGTCTGTGCCGTTGAACCAGACATGACCACTCGTCGGTTGGTCGAGACCAATGAGAATCTTCAGAAGGGTCGTCTTGCCCGCCCCCGAGCCGCCGATAATGACGACAATTTCGCCATGACTTATGGTCAGATTGATGTTTGAAAGGGCGCTTGTGTGGCCAAAGGACCTTGAAACGCCTTCGACTAACAGTTGAGAAGTCGGGTCAGGGCATTTCGATACGGGTGAAGGGCCCACGGTCTTACGGTAGTCGACCTTTGCGGCGGGGGCACGGAGGCTGAGCCCGCTTTTAGCGACCCGCCCATCCGTACCCAAGAACACGCCGAGAGTCGTCATTTTCAGCCCAGACATCGGTTCTTGACGGACGGCAGCGACAGAGGACAAGTCACCTTCGCCCGCGGAAGGGCCACCCCTTTGGCCCGCTAGTTCAAAAAGCCTGGGGACCCTTTCTGCGAGTCTGTAATTCCGGGGGACAATGCAAAGTGCTTTTCGCCGTCGACGTATTTGCCTGCTAAGAAATCATTTACAATTGGCTTAAGATCCTCGGCCTCAACTGGCCCGTCCCAAAAGAAACGCCTTTTTCCGAGGACATCATACAGAAAAGTCACGGGAATATTGCCTTTCCAGGTTTTGGCGAGGCCCCACTTGAACTCGCTTAGCGGCAGTGCGGCTACCCAAGCTGGCAATGCAAATCCCTGGGTTGACAACAAGCCCGCCAATCGAGAGTATTCTTCGGGCTCATCCACCGACACCAGCACCACGTGCAAGCCCTTAGGGGCATACTCCTTCGCAATCCGACTTAGGGTGGGCACTTCGCCCTTACACGTGCCGCACCAGGTTGCCCAGATGTTAACGAGCGTTCCTCTGCCGCGCATTGCTCGAGCCAAGTGTCCAATTTCCGAACCCCCAACGGAACGAACGGAGGCAATAGCGGATCTTGTCCCTATTGCAGTAGGTGAGGGGACAACATTATCGGGCTCGGGATGGGATGATAGTCCGTGGCACGCAATTAGTGCTGAGGCACCGATCGCAATCACGTTAAGCAGACGAAGCTTAGCGATCACAGAGTGGGGTCTAGTACGTCTTGTGCGCACCGCAACTAGGCATCGTCGATATGCACGCGATACTCCTTAGGAGAGCGGCAAACCGGAGTAATGCTTTCGCTCTCCACAATATGGCCGGTCGATCAGAATCTGAAGTCTTACGGATTGCTTCAGAATACGCACGTTTGGGAGCAAGTCGTCCTCTAATTAATGACGCAATCAAGCCGGAGAACTTTGCTGCTATATTGCTCACCGTATGAAGTCGCATCGAATTGTGGACGTAATGAATGAAAGTGGCGTTCGCTTCGGAACTAGCGGGGCGCGGGGCCTCGTTACCGCAATGACAGACCAGGTTTGTTACGCCTACGTAAGCGGGTTCTTGCAGATGCTACAGCAACGGGGGGACATACAGATGCATTCACGGGTTGCGATCGGAGGCGATCTTCGGTCGAGTACGCCGCGTATTATGACTGCGGCAGCGCTAGCCACGTCCGACTTGGGCTATCAGGTAATAAACGCTGGATTCGTACCCGCTCCTGCTCTAGCGTTGTTCGGCCTCGAGGAGAAGATCCCGACATTAATGGTGACGGGAAGTCACATCCCTGACGATCGCAATGGAATAAAGTTCAACAAGCCAACGGGGGAAATTCTTAAGGCGGACGAATCAGCCATGCTGGCACAATCTATTCGCCTTCCGGATCGTTTTGACAATGTGGGAGGGCTACTTCCAGGTCTGAAACTTGAGTTGCCTAGTCCGAATACTCAAGTCACGACAAATTACGTACGTCGTTGGATCGACGCCGTTAGGCCCACGGCACTGGCAGGAAAGCGCATCGTTGTTTATGGTCACAGCGCCGTTGGGCGGGACTTGTTAGTCGACGTGTATGAAGCACTGGGAGCGCATGTTATCAAAGAATGTTGGTCCCAGAACTTTGTGCCGGTAGACACAGAAGCCATTCGTCCGGCCGATGTTCAGCTTGCCGCCAAGCTCGCCAAGGATCACCAGCCGTTTGCGATTGTCTCGACCGACGGTGACGCTGACCGTCCGCTAATTTCTGACGAGAATGGGCTCTGGCTACGTGGAGATGTAATTGGAGTGATTGCCGCACAGTGGTTGGGCGCCGAGGTGGTCGTGACGCCTGTCTCGTCAAGCACAGTCGTCGAACGTGTGGGCATATTCAGGAACGTGATGCGGACAAAAATCGGTTCACCCTACGTGATCGGAGCAATGCAACAGGCCGTCGCGCAGGGCTACCGAAGCGTAGTTGGTTATGAAGCAAACGGAGGCTTTCTAACGGCCACGTCAGTGACTGTGCCCGGTGGGGCTACGCTTACCCCATTGCCGACGCGAGATCCCATAATCGTGCAATTAGGCGTCCTGTTGTCTGCCGCGGAGGCGGGGGTCGCGGTGTCTGAGATAATGGATCGCTTGCCATCGCGATTTACCGCGAGCGATCGATTAGAGAATTTTCCGACGTCAACAAGTCAGCAACACCTGGCCGAGCTTATACAAGGTGGACCCGTTGCCATCGAAGTTATTCTTCACGACTTGATTGGGAATGTAGCGCAGGTCGATACTACGGATGGCCTTCGCGTAACCGGGCAAACGGGCGACATCGTACACCTTCGAAGTTCAGGAAATGCCCCGGAATTGCGCTGCTATGCAGAGGCTGACTCGTCAGATCGTGCTCAGGAATTGGCCGAACAGGTGTTGAGCCGCTGCAAAAGCTGGAGAAACTAAATTACTAACCCACCCATTTTCGCGCGTTATCGAACAGTCGCATCCAGGGGCTATCTTCATTCCAATTGTCTGGACACCACGAGAATTGGACTGATCTAAAAACTCGCTCCGGGTGGGGCATCATTAAAGTGATGCGTCCGTCCGGGTTACATAGTGCCGTCGAGCCCAGCGGCGAACCATTGGGATTTTCTGGGTAATGTTCGGTTGCGTGTCCTCGGTTGTCGACGAAACGCGCGCATAGTAGTTGCGATGTTTGTAGTCGTGCAAGTGACTTGGACGAGTCAAATTGCATGCGGCCCTCACCATGCGCAACGACTATGGGTAAGCGCGCGCCGTGCATTCCATCCAGCAGGATTGAGGGCGAGGGAAGTACCTCAACTAGTGCCAAGCGCGCCTCGAATTGCTCCGACCGGTTCCGAAGTAATTGAGGAAAGTGCTCGGCACCAGGGATGATATCTTTGAGCGCCGCTAGCATTTGACAGCCATTGCAAACTCCCAAAGCGAAAGCATCCGAACGCCGGAAAAATTCTGCGAATTGCTCGCGAGTGCGCGCTGAAAGCAGAATGCTCTTCGCCCAACCCAGGCCAGCACCCAAGACATCGCCATACGAAAAGCCTCCGCATGCCACAAGTCCGCGGAAAGATTGCAGCTGCACGAGGCCACTTGTTAAATCGCTCATGTGTACATCGACACAGGCGAAGCCGGCACGGTGAAAAGCTGCGGCCATTTCAGTTTGTCCATTGACCCCCTGTTCTCGCAAGATGGCAAGCTTCGGCTTCTCATGAACAATCGTTGTGCTTAGCCAGGGTTCCGAAACCCGCAGGTCGAGACTATACGGTACGTGGACGGATATGCCTGGGTCACTGGTGTCAGTGGCCTGCTCGTACTGCTGAGCCGCTGACTGGGGTTCATCTCGCAGTGACTGAATAGCAAAAGTTGTTTCCGACCATAAGCGTCGCAGTTGGCTGCGTGAACTTTTGTACAGAATTGTCTCAGACATCTGTACAAAGACTTGGTCGTCGTCGCGTAGGCCGCCTACCAAGTAAACTTCTTTATCGAAAGTAAGCGTATGGACAGCAAGCAATTCCAGCACTCGGTCATGATCTGTCGTTCTGATTTGAATTACGGCCCCTAGCTCTTCAGCAAAAAGGGCAGCGATTGGGTCCGACCCTAGACTGACGATATCAAGAGTAATTCCGCTTCCCCCTGCAAAGGCCATTTCAATGGCCGTTACCAGCAGGCCACCATCGGATCGATCATGGTAAGCCAAGATCAGTTTGCGTTTTCTCAAATCCTGAATTGCGGCGAAGAAATTGGCCAATATTTGGGGGTCATCGACGTCCGGCGCCTCATGTCCCAATTGGCCATATGCTTGGGTAAGTGACGAGGCACCCAAGCGATTTCTTCCCTGGCCAAGGTCAAGCAGTAATAGCTCAGTATCCCCCGCCTGTGTCTTAAGCTCTGGCGTAAGACAGTCGCGTACGTCGGAAAGTGGAGCGACGGCGGTAATCATCAAGCTAAGTGGCGAAAGGACCGTCTTTCTGCCGTGATCCCAGACCGTTTTCATCGACATTGAGTCTTTGCCGACGGGAATCGTCAACCCAAGCGCTGGGCACATTTCCATACCAATGGCGTGTACAGCATCGTAAAGTGCCGCATCTTCGCCAGGCCATCCTGTTGCGGCCATCCAGTTGGCACTGAGCTTTACGTCGGTAATACGTGCTATAGGGGCCGATGCAATATTTGTAAGTGCCTCTCCAACAGCAAGACGTGCGGAAGCCGCCGCACTAATTAGGGCTACGGGAGGCCGCTCGCCCAGTGCGATGGCTTCGCCAGCGTAGCCCACGTAGTCAGTGAGCGTAACGGCTGAGTCGGCGACCGGTACTTGCCAAGGCCCAACCATTTGATCACGGTGAACAAGCCCTGTAACGCTTCGATCGCCGATCGTAATCAAGAAGGTCTTGTCCGCGATTGACGGCATGCGCAGTATTCGTTCGATTGCGTCTTCGAGGGTGATCGCCCGGGAATCGAAGGGTTGCAAGGGTCGCGTCACTCGGTCAGCCACGCGGGTCATACTCGGCGGGTTACCGAATAGAACGGAAAGGGGGAGATCAATAGGCGTGCTTCCAAACAGGCGATCCACCACTACTATTCGCGGATCAGCGGTGGCTTCACCGACAAGGGCATACGGGCAACGTTCTCGATCGGCGATTGCGAGAAACGCGACGCGTTTCGTCACGTCCAGGGCAATCACGTACCGTTCCTGTGCTTCGTTGCACCATATTTCCAGTGGGCTCATGCCTGGCTCGGCATTGGGAATTGAACGCAGTTCAATGCGCGCGCCGAGATTTGAGTCGTGAACTAACTCGGGCAGTGCGTTCGAGAGTCCACCTGCGCCGACGTCGTGAATACTGAGGATAGGCGACTCGTCTCCTAGAGCCGTACAACGGTCAATGACCTCTTGACATCGCCGCTGCATTTCGGGGTTGTCGCGCTGCACGCTCGCAAAATCCAAATCCGCCGCACTGGCGCCTTGGTCCATAGACGACGCGGCACCACCGCCTAGACCAATGAGCATTGCGGGACCTCCCAATACGACTAGTGGTGAACCCGGAGCTATCTTTCCCTTGTGTACATGGTTGGCTCGCAGATTGCCAACGCCCCCCGCAAGCATTATGGGCTTATGAAAGCCGCGGACTTCCTCGCCACTGTGACTAGGTACGCGTTGCTCGAAACTGCGGAATGTGCCGGCAATTGCCGGGCGGCCAAATTCATTGTTGAAAGCTGCGCCGCCCAATGGGCCCTCCAGCATGATGTCGAGAGCTGACACAATTCGGTCGGGTTTGCCGATTGGGTTGCCTTCCCAAGGCCGCAGGTATTCTGGTATACACAAGTTTGAAACGCAAAACCCAGTTATGCCAGCTTTTGGCTTTGAGCCGCGCCCGGTGGCGCCCTCGTCACGGATTTCTCCCCCCGATCCTGTCGATGCACCGGGATAGGGTGAGATTGCCGTTGGGTGGTTGTGGGTTTCGACTTTGAATATGATTGGCGAGTTTTCATGGTGGGGGACGTATTCGCCTGTATTGGGATCGGGGAAAAATCGATTCGCAACGCGCCCGGTCAGAACGGCCGCATTATCGCTGTATGCCGACAAGACGCCCTCCGGATGCTGTGCATAAGTGTTCTGAATCATCTCGAACAGCGAACGGTCTTTTGCGGTCCCATCAACGACAAATTTTGCGCGAAATATCTTATGTCGACAGTGTTCACTGTTGGCCTGAGCGAACATCATCAATTCAACGTCGGTCGGATTGCGCCCGAGTTCACGGAACGCGGTCAGCAAGTAATCAATTTCGTCATCTGCCAACGCTAACCCAAGGTCGTCATTGGCTCTAACAAGTGCCTCGCGTCCCATCGCAACCACGTCAACATGTTGCAAGGGTCGAGGACGTGCCTCATCAAACAATTGAGCGGCATCGTCCAATCGGACAAACACGGATTGCGTCATGCGATCGTGTAACGCACGAGCCGCCAGGGAAATTTCACGACCTGTGAGCGGATCGGCGTCGGATGCGGTGAGGTAAAACGCCGTGCCGCGCTCAATGCGTTTGATGACCATGAGTCCACAGCCTCGGGCAATATCCGTGGCTTTCGACGACCAGGGCGATATCGATCCAGGGCGCGGCGCAACAAACAGAAGAGCGCTGGAGTCGGGCGCCGGCGGTGTCACGGGACCGTAGTCGAGCAATTGTTGGACCATCTCACGTGCCATGGGGGACAAGTCGTCGGGGGCGTCCACCAGGTGCAAATAGGCAGAAGCCAGACCTACAACGCGAGGCACGTGACGCTGGACAATCTCGATCAGTTTGTCGAGCCGAAACTGGGAAAAGGCAGAAGTGCCACGGAAAACGAGCATACGTTAGGCTCCTCAGTGCGCCGTATTGGCGCACAAGGGAACGCACCGCAAGCATCCGTCACCTAGGCTTTCAGTTGGCGTGTCACGCCAGGGAGGAACGAGCATAAATTCCGCGTCGAATTAGCACATCGGCCAATGTACCAAGCGACTCTAGCGCTCCCCCGGTCAATTCGCTGTCAGAAAACTCTACCGCATAGCGCCGTTCAATCGTGGCAATCCACTGAGCCGCGTCTACGGAATCGAGCGCCAACCGACCGAGAAATACGGGCTCATCCGGGCCAATGGGTGGATTGGGCTTTTTCAAATTGAGGCTTTCAACCAACAAGTCGCCAAGTTCGGCAAGTAGTCGAGAGCGCTCTTCCACCGTGCCGATTATGCCAAAGTTGGTGCTTGCGCAAATGCTATACGCCGCAGGAGTGCCGATAGAATCAATTGCCGTCACTGGCATGGGTGCAGTTAGCGCCTTGGGTCTCGGCGTGAAATCCCTGTGGTCAGGCCTAATGGGTGGCCGACGCCCCTTTGGTCCCATACGTTCCTTTAACGCGGGAGCCTGCCGCGTTAATATGGCGGCCGAAGTCTCAGCCCACATCGCTAACCTGGGCGCGAACCGCACCGTGGATTTTGGAGTCATAGCTGCTCGGGAGGCATTGGGTGACGCTGCGCTAAGCGTGCCTATTGACCGCATTGGACTAGTCATTGGTTCAACCGGTGTGGGAGACGAAGCTCTCAAATTCGCCTTGAATGGCCAGACAGGTAAAGTTGATTGGTGGAAACTTTGCCAAAAACAAAGTTTAGCTGATGAGCTTGCCGCAATTTTGGGCCTTGGCGGATGTCGACAGGTAATTAACACGGCCTGTTCAAGCGGGGCCATCGCCATAGCATTGGCCTGCGACGGACTTCGCTCCAATGACTACGATGCGGTCGTGGCGCTCGGTTGTGACGAGCTTTCACCCTTTACTTATTCTGGGTTTCACGCGTTGCGAGCCTTAGACTATGAACCCTGCAAACCATTCGATCGAAGCCGCCGAGGAATGACGATCGGTGAAGGGGCAGGGTGCCTGGTCCTTGAACGTCTCGCGGATGCGCAAACTCATTCGAACCGAATTCATGCTATTATTGCGGGCGCGGGCTTGGCTTGTGACGCGCATCATTTGACCGCACCAGATCCTGAGGGGCGCGGAGCTGGCCTGGCGCTTGCCCGTGCAATGGAGCAAGCGCAAATCTTGCCGCGAAATGTTGGATTCGTAAACGCGCACGGCACCGGCACGCCACTCAACGATTCCGCGGAAGTCGCCGGAATCGAGAAAGCCTTGGGTCAATATGCCGCATCTTGCCCTGTACACTCGATTAAGGCGAGCACAGGTCATTGCATGGGCGCGGCGGGTACTATCGAAGCCATTGTTACAATCATGTCGCTCCAAACTGGACTTATACCCGCCACCGCCGGTCTCGTTGATTGTGAGTTCGACGGACGGGTCGATTGTGTGCGAGACAAGCCAAGACCGCTCAAGGCGCGTTACGGTATATCCAATAGCTTTGGATTTGGGGGCAATGATGCTGCGCTCGTATTAGCAATCGCCGAAAATTACCCGGGCTAAAATGGATGATTAACTCAGACGTTGCTCATCGAGTCATAATTACGGGAGGCTATTTCTGGGGTCCCCTCGACGTGGCCGGGGCGGATGCAATGCCAGTGGACTCAATAATTGAGGCGACGCTGGGAAACGATTGGGTAAGAAGATTGGACCCTCTCAGTCAATACGCGATCCTTGTCGTCGATAAAGCGCGTCATGCGGCGGCACTTTCGTCGGAGATCGCCAGCGTGAGTCGGCCCAAGGAGGGAGTTTGCGTGGGGACCTCACTCGGGGCCCAACGCACCCGCGTGAGATACGCGCGCCGATTAGCTTGGCAGGGGCCTTCAGCCACTAATCCCATCGATTTTCCTGACTCAATCGATGGTGCGCCCGCAGCGCATATCGCCATTCGTTGGGGTCTACAGGGCCCGAGTCTGACCATTGTCAGTGGTCAAAATGCCGCCGTCGACGCAGTAGTAGCTGCTGCTCGCCAGGTTTCTACGGGGCGGGCGGATCGCATGCACCTAGTGGTGGGTGACGTATTCGCGCCTTTCCTGCGAGAGGCGGTAGCTGGAACCCTATCTCCACAGTCGTTCCCGTTGAATGGTGGAGCATCCACCGAATTGTCTCCAGTTTCGCCGCCGAAAGACGCAATTTTGGCACTTATTCTTGAACGATTCCCGTTGGACTCGTCACCCGATCAAATGATCGAGTTAGTGGGGTTTCAGCGTTCAAATTTGGGTGGCGGTGTATCGAAAAGGTTGGACTCAATGCGTGCCGTCACAACCCCATCAGACGTGGGCAGTCACCCAGACCTATCAGGCGTACTGGCAGTTGCGGGCGCTTGGCTCGGGGTTAGAGCCCTGATGGGCAATAACGCGGGTTCATGTCACGATGATAGCGTGAGGTTTTGTGAGTACCGCCGCTGCCAGCCAAACAGTAATTTTCCTGATCTAGGGTTTGTTCGTCTCAAGCGGTAACTATGTCACGACTCTTGCTGCTTGAGGCCAATGACGACACGCGCTGGGTCGGTTCGCGCGTGGGTCCCAAAGTGCACGTGGTGCCCATCGCCCTGCTCGGCTTGGCTTCATACGTCAAAGGTGTTTCGCCAGAAACGAGCGTGAAAGTTATCGAAACTTCACTATCGGCACCGGATGATGCCAGCCTTTCACGCATTATTGATGAGTTTTC
>Ga0075520_1000145_pt1 | contig 26193 bp, 22 predicted proteins | sample NGEPerB_FD_75100 | JGI IMG/M metagenome (GOLD analysis project Ga0075520, IMG submission 75100) | Arctic peat soil microbial communities from the Barrow Environmental Observatory site, Barrow, Alaska, USA - NGEE PermafrostAB12-B | ecosystem: Environmental > Terrestrial > Soil > Wetlands > Peat ... | reverse complement strand
GCGAGGGCCTCACCCCCGGCCCCCGGGGCCGACGAGTCGGCCCCGGGGGCCGGGGGTGAGGCCCTCGCCGCCGGCCGGGGATCGGAGCGCGGGTGACACGGCCCACGCCGGTGACCCCGGTCGACGCCGCATCGAACGCGGTGGACGACCACTTCGGCGGTGTCCGGGTGCCGGTCGACGACACTCTCCGTCGGCGGCTGGCCGACGCGTGCGACGAGGTCTCCGATGGCGACGACGCCCGGGCCGATGCGGCGCGCGACTGGTGGCCCCCCGCCATCGGATGGGCCGTAGACGGGCAGGTCCCGGCCCGGCCCGCGGTGGTGGCCCGGCCTACCGACACCGGCCAGGTGGCCGCCGTGCTGGCCCTGTGCAACGACGCCGGCGTGCCGGTCACCGCGGCAGGCGGGCGGAGCGGGGTGTGCGGCGCCTCCATCCCCCTGTTCGGGGGGGTCGCCCTCGACCTCTGCGGTCTCGCCGGGATCGGCGAGGTCGACGCCGGGTCGTCGGTGGCCGACCTGCGGGCCGGCACCTTCGGTCCCGAGGTGGAATCCGGTCTCCGCGACGGCTTCGGCGTCACGCTCGGGCACTGGCCCCAGTCGATGGACCTCTCCACCGTGGGTGGGTGGCTGGCCTGCCGGGGGGCCGGCCAGTACTCGAATCGCTACGGGAAGATCGAGGACATGGTGCTCGGCCTCGAGGTGGTCCTGGCCGACGGGACCGTGGTCCGGACCGGCGGGAACGGGCCGAGATCGGCCACCGGTCCCGACCTGACCCAGCTGTTCGTGGGCAGTGAGGGCACCCTCGGCATCATCACCGAGGGGCGGTTCCGCGTGCACCCGATCCCCGGGGGCGAGGGCACGCGCTCCTTCGGATTCGCCTCGTTCGCCGAGGGGCTCGATGCGTGCCGCCGGATCCTCCGCCGGGGCGCCACCCCTGCGGTCCTCCGCCTCTACGACGAGACGGAGTCGGGGAGGTCGTTCGACCACCCCGAAACCAACGTCCTGATCGTCCGGGACGAGGCCGACCCCGGCCTGGTCGAGGCCACCCTCGCTGTGGTGGACACCGAGTGCGGATCGGCCGACCGGCTCGACGCCGGGTTGGTCGACCGCTGGCTGACCCACCGCAACGACGTGTCCGCCCTCGCCCCGCTGTGGCGGTCGGGCATCGTGGTGGACACCGTGGAGGTCTCGGCGCGGTGGAGCGCCCTGCCCGGGCTCTACCGGTCGGTACTCGAGGCGCTGAACGGGGTCGACGGCACCCTGGTCGCCTCGTCCCATCAGTCCCACGCCTACGCCGACGGCGCCTGCCTCTACTTCACCTTCGCCGGGCGGCCCCCGGTGGACCATCCTCCTTCCGGCCTCCGCTCGTGGACCGGGCGCTACTACGTGCAGGCGTGGGACGAGGTCACCCGGGCCACCCTGGCCGCCGGCGGGGCCATCAGCCACCATCACGGCATCGGCATCAACCGGGCACGCTTCCTCCCCGACGCGTTGGGGGCCGGGTTCGGCGTGCTCACCGCCGTCAAGCAGGCCCTCGACCCGAAGGGCATCCTCAACCCCGGAAAGCTCGGCCTGACCAATCCCTACGGCAAAGTCCCCTGGCCATGAGCCTCCTCGTCGTCGACGTGGGCACCTCGGGCGTGCGGGGGGCCGTGGTGCGGCCGGACGCCTCCGTCGAGCACATCCACCATGTGGCCGTGCTCCCCGACACCCCGTTCCCCGGGCTGGTCGAGTTCGACCCGACCGCCATGGCCGACGCCGTGCTCGACGTGGCGGCGCGCTGCCTGGCCGACGGGGGTCCGGTCGACGCCGTGGGGATCGCCAACCAGCGGGCCTCCACCATCGTTTGGGACCGTGCCACCGGCGTGCCGGTGGGACCCGGCCTCGGCTGGCAGGACCTCCGGACGGTGGGCACCTGCCTCGAGCTCCAGAGCCAGGGGATCCGGGTCGCACCCAACGCATCGGCGACCAAGCTGGCGGCCCTGCTCGACACGGCCGACCCGGACCGCTCCCGCTCCGAGCGGGGCGAGCTGGCGTTCGGCACTGTCGACACCTGGGTGGCGTGGACCCTCTCCGGAGGGCGCCTCCACGTCACCGACGCATCCAATGCCGGGGTCACCGGGCTGATCCACGGCGACGGGAGGGGCTGGAGCGAGGACCTGCTGGCCGCCCTGCGCATCCCCGAGTCGCTACTGCCCACCATCGTGGACTCCACCGGCGTGCTGGGGGCGGCCGACGCCCTGGCCGGACAGCCGGTCATCGCCGGCATGGCCGGCGACCAGCAGGCGTCGTTGATCGGCCAGGGCTGCACCCGGGCGGGCCTGGCCAAGGCCACCTTCGGCACCGGGGGGATGCTCGACCAGTGCACCGGCACCGACCGTCCCGGCCAGATCGCCCGCGGCCCGGCCGGCACCATCCCGATCATCGCCTGGCGGCGACGGGGAAGGATCACCTGGGGCGTCGAGGCCATCATGCTCTCGGCCGGCACCTGTGTGGAATGGCTGCGCGACGACCTGGCCATCATCGACTCGGCCGCCCACTCGGCCGAGGTGGCCGCACGGTGCGGCGACACCGGCGACGTGTGGTTCGTGCCCGCGCTGCTGGGGCTGGGCACGCCGGTGTGGGACTTCGGGGCCCGGGGCACCTTCCTCGGCCTCACCCGCGGCAGCGGGCGTCCCGAGCTGGTGCGGGCGGTGCTGGAGGGGGTGGCCCACCGGGGCGCCGACCTCCTCGAGGCGGCAGAGGCCGACTCGGGGATGGCGATCGGCAATCTGCGCATCGACGGTGGCATGTCGGCCAACGAGGTCTTCACCCAGGCCCTCGCCAATGCCTGCGGACGACCGGTCGAGATCGCCCCGTTCGTGGAGGCCACCACACTGGGCGCCGCCTTCCTGGCCGGAATGGCGGTGGGCACCTGGGCCGACGAGCAGGATGTGGCCGCCGCCTGGGCGCCACGCCAGGTGGTGGAGCCCACGACGACCACCAGCGAGCACACGGCTGCTCGCACGCGCTGGCTCGAGGCCCGGCAACGCTCCGAGGGCACCATTCCCGAGCTGTCTGCCCTTGACTTCTGACACCGGCCCCGTAGGCGCGGAGCAGGCCGGCCTGCCACCGGCGGTGCAGACTCCGGCTCGCCCCGGCCGGTGCCTTCCCGGCGCCGTGCATTGAACGAACCCACGGAGAACGCATAGGGTGGGTGAGTTGCCACGTTTGGCGGCGGGGCCGATGTCGCCCATGTCGCCGGCAGGGCCGGCAGGGCCGTCGAACGCAGGGGAAGACCCAGGGGAAGCAGGGACACCCATGACCACGGGCATCGAGGCGGTGGGGGTCGAGGGGTCGGTCCCCGCCACGCATCCAGTTCCGTCGATCGACGAGGCGGTAGGACTGGCCCGGTCCCTCCACGCCGCCCTCTCGGAGGTCCTGCTGGGCACACCAGCAGCCGTCACCACTGCGGTGGTCGCGGCCCTGTCGGGGAGCCACCTGCTCATCGAGGACGTGCCCGGCGTGGGCAAGACGGTGCTGGCACGTGCCCTGGCCACCGCGCTCGGGGTCAAGCTCTCGCGGGTCCAGGGGCACCCCGACCTCCTTCCCTCCGACATCACGGGCGTCACGGTGTTCTCGCCGGAGACCGGGACCTGGGAGTTCCGGCCCGGCCCGGTCTTCGCCCACGTGGTCCTCCTCGACGAGATGAACCGCACCCCGCCCCGGACCCAGTCGGCGCTGCTGGAGGCCATGGAGGAGCAACAGGTCTCGGTGGACGGCGAATCGTGGCCCCTGCCGCAACCGCACCTGGTGATCGGCACCCAGAACCCGATCGGCCAGCTCGGCACCTACCCCCTCGTCGAGAGCCAGCTCGACCGATTCGGCCTGTCCACCTCCATCGGCTACCCCGACGCCGACATCGAGACCCGCCTCGTCCTCCACAGCGGCGGCCGCTATGCCCTCGACACGCTGGTCCCGGTCTCCGATCCCGCACAGTGGCACCGGGCGATCAACGCCACCGCCTCGGTGCGCGTGGTGACCACGGTCGCCGAGTACGCCGTGTCGCTGGTGCGGGCCACCCGGTCGGCCGGCACGGTGCGCCTGGGCGCAAGCCCCCGTGCGGCCATCTCCCTCCTCCGCAGCGCCCAGGCCTACGCGGTACTCGCCGGCCGGGCCTACGTCACCCCCCTGGACGTCCAGGCCGTGGCCGTGGCCTGCCTCTCCCACCGCCTGATCGCCGAAGGCAGCGGCGGCGACGGTCCCACCATGGTGGGCCGCATCCTCGCCGCAGCACCTGTCCCACCCACGTGAGCCCCTCGACGCCCGACGGCCGGCAGCCCATCTGGCGCACGGCCAACGCTGCGTTCACCGGGCTGTTCGCCGGAGCGTGCGGCGTGGTGCTGGCACGGGCGCTCTTCGGGCCCGAGATGGTGGTGGCTGGTGCCATCATCGGCACGGTGTCCCTGGTGGTCGGTGTGGCACTGTCGTGGAGCTTCTCGGTGACCCGACGGCGACGTCGGACCTCCGTTGCGCTGCCAGGCGGCCAGTGGGTGCGCCGACGGGTGCGCCCGGTGGCGTGGTTCGGACCCGTGGCCGGCAGCGTGGTGGCCATGCTGGCCTGGGCCGGTGTGGCCCACTCCAGCGGGTCGGGATGGGTCCAGGCGGTGGGGGCCCTGTTGGCCGCCGTGCTGCTCACCGGGATCGTGGCCCCTGCCGTGCCGGCTCGGCGGGCCACCGTCGCCTGCACCGAGTGCCCGTCGGACGGACAGGCCGGCTGGCCGCTGGCGATGACCCTCGTTACCAATGGCCCGGTCAGGCTGCGGCCGCGCTATCCGGTCGGTCCGCCGGCCCGGGCCGAAGGGACGGTCCGCGGGCCGCGCCCGGTCGAGGTGACCGTCACCCCGGATCGGCGTGGCGTGGTGGACACACTCGTGGTCGAAGTGGCCACGAGTGCGCCGTTCGGCATCCTGTGGTGGGCCAAGGACGTCATGGTCGAGCTGCCCCGCCCGCTGCACGTGGCACCGCGGACCGGCGAGCCGGGGCCGCCGCCCACCGTCACCGACGACGCCCTCGGCGAGGCGCCACTCCGGGTGCCTGCAGGTCTGGGCGAGCCCCGGGGCGTGCGCCCCTACCAGTCCGGAGATCCGCGGCGGTCGGTGCACTGGCCGGCAACAGCGCACGCAGGCGTACTCATGGTGCGGGAGACAGAACGGCAACGTGACGATCCGATCGTCATCGACGTCGTGCTGCCGGACGACCCGGCGCGGGCGGAGGCCGAGACCGAGCGGGTCATGGCCGCGGTGACCGGTTTCCTGGCGCGGGGTCGGCCGGTGGTGCTCGGGACCGACGAACGGGAAGGTCGCGCCCTGCGGCCGGTACGGGACCGGATCGACCTCGGAAGGCGGTTGGCCCGCGCCGTGCCCCCTCCGGGTGTGGCGCCTCCCACCGGCTCGCCGCGCCCGGTCCCGAAAAGGGAGCGGCGGTGACCGTCTGGCAACGGGTCGTCCAGGCCAATCGACCCGGGCCGCCCGAGCACTCCGTCCAGTTCCGTGTTGCATCGACCGTGGCGGTGATGATCGCTGCTGCCGCCTGCTGGAGCCAGGGGGAGCTCAGCGTGCCGGTCACCGTGTTCACCATGGGGGCCACGGTGGTCGGCAACGTCCTGTCCTACCGCCGTCGCGCTGACCCGTGGCCGGTGGTCAAGCCCATCCTGGCCGCGTGCGCCATCGGCGGCTTCGTGTGGTTCATCGCCACGGTCACCCGCACCGCCACACCCGGCGACGTCTCGACGGTGGAAGGACCGCTGGCCGTGCTGTTCGCCTGGGTGCTGAGCACCCACGCCTTCGACGTTCCCGCCCGCCGGGATGTGGCCTACTCGCTCGCCGGATCGGCCGCCCTCATGGCGGTGGCCGCCGCCCAGTCGGTGGATCTCTCCCTCGGGGTCTATGTCGTGGCCTGGGTTGCCTGCGGCATCTGGGGCCTGGTGTCCATGTGGCAGTCGATGGCCGGGGTCCGCGGCTTCCCGTGGCTCACCGTGTCGATTGCCGGGCCGGCCGTCCTCGTGGTGGCCACCCTCCTGGTGGTCGCCCTGCCCGCGCCCCGGGTCTCGACATCGCTCATCTTCCCGTCCGCCTCGTCCAACTCCTCGGCGGTCGACAGCCCCAACAATCTCACCGACGGCTCCGGCTCGCTGCCGGCCCACGCCGCCAACCCCCAGGGCCGCACCGGGGTCGGCGGCTTCCTCGGCTTCGCCAAGTCCCTCGACACCGGCGTCCGGGCATCGCTGGGGAACCAGGTGGTGATGCGGGTGCGGGCCACCCGGCCGAACTTCTGGATCGGCCAGACCTACGACAAGTGGGACGGGCAGAGCTGGGTGCAGTCCGCCGACCCGGCCAGCGGCACCAACGGGCATGTGACCAAGTTGGACACGGGGTCCCCCTTCACCGTTCCCCCGGCGGCCGACCAGCTGGCGAACCAGTCCGCCGGCGCCACCGACGCCCAGACCTACTACCTGGCCCAGTCGGGGCCCAACCTGGTCTTCCACGCCGACACCGCCCAGCGGGTGTACCTCCAGTCCCGCTCCCTCTTCCTGACCGGCGACGGCACCATCGTCTCGTCCACCACGATGGGAGCCGGAACGATCTACACCGTCGTCTCCAACGACAACGCGGCGACCCCGCAGCAGCTGCTAGACGCCACAATCCCGCTGCCCCCCGACGATCCGAGCACCACCGCACCGCTCGGCTCCGAGGAGCAGCTCCGCTACCTCCAGCTCCCTCACGCCGATCCCCGGGTATCCGCCCTGGCCGACCGGATCGTCTCGGGCATCGGATCCCCCGGCGACGGCGATCCTCACACCTACGACAAGGTCGAGGCCATCGAGGCATGGATGTCGTCGCACATCCGGTACACGACCGACATCCCACCGCTGGCCCCCGGCGCCGACGCAGTGGACACCTTCCTCTTCGGCACCCGGTTGGGCTACTGCGAGCAGATCTCCACGGCCACCGTGGTCATGCTGCGCTCCCTCGGCATGCCGGCGCGCGAGACGGTGGGGTACGTGCCGGGTTCCTACAACCCGATCACCGACCTCTACGACGTCCGGGCCAAGGACGCCCACGCCTGGGTCCAGGTCTGGTTCCCCGGATACGGCTGGCAGAACTTCGACCCCACCGCCGTGGTGCCGTTGGCCAACCCGTCACCCGGCTCGGTAATCGCAAACCGGGCAGGGGCCACGTTGCGCCACCTTCCCTCGATCCCCATCGCCATCGTCGCCGCCTCGGTGATCGCCATCTGGCAGATCCGGCGGCGGAGCCTGCGCCGGCCGCCGACGTGGACACGGCAGGTCGCCGACGACCTGGAACGGGGCGGGCGGCGACTGGGCCGGCCGCGGCGAACCGCCGAGACCCTCACCGCCTACGGGCATCGGCTGGCGGGTGCCGATCCCGCCAACGCCGACGGGGTGGCCGGGGCGACCCGGTTGGTGGAGCGCTACACCTACGGCGCCATCGAGCCCTCGGCCGACCAGATCGCCCGGGCGCTCGCCTTCACCCGCCGCTTCCGCTCGCTGCGGCGAGGGAGTGCGGCGCGACGGGATGCCGATCAGGAGCGCGCCAGCGCCAGCGCCTCGTCGAACGAGGCCCCGGCGGCCAGCAGCGGCCGGTAGGACATCAGCTGGCGGGGTTGGCTGAAGGCCAGGGCGGCGCGCAGCCAGTCCCCGCGCCGGTAGAGCGCCACCAGCCTGCCCTCCTCGACCGATCCCCCCACCACCACGACCTCGTCGTCGGGGCCCGGCAGCCCGATCATCTGGATCTTGGTCTTGTACTGGTCCGACCAAAAGAAGGGGATCGGGTCGTACGGCTGGGACCCGACCGATCCGGCCAGCAGGTTGCGGGCCGCCGCGGCTCCGCCCTCGGCGGCGTTGGTCCAGTGCTCCACCCGCACCAGCTCCCCGGTGGACGGGTGCCTCCACCGGGCAACGTCCCCTGCCGCCACTACCCGGTCGTGGGCGAGCAGGACCTCGTCGCACACCACGCCGTCCTCGACGGTGACGCCCGAGTCCTCCAGCCAGTCGACCGACGGCTCCACGCCGACACCCACCACCACCAGGTCCGCGTCGAGGCCGGTGCCGTCCAGCAGGTGGACGACCACGGGGGTCGTCGCGTCCGGATGCGACGACAACCGTTCCACCCCGACACCGGTGAGGACCGTCACCCCGTGGTCGCGATGGAGCCGGGCGCACGCCTCCCCCATCGCATCGCCCAGCACACGGCCCAGCGGGGTCGCCTGTGCCTCGACCATCGTCACCCGTGCCCCCAGGCCGTGGCAGGTGGCCGCCACCTCGGACCCGATGAACCCCGCACCGATCACCACCACCCGTGCGCCCTCGCCGGCCGACTCGAGGCCCGCCCTGATGCCCAGGCAGTCGTCGAGGGTCCGCAGCGCCCACACCCCGGGGATCCCCTCGGTGCCCGGCAGTCGGCGGGCCCGGGCCCCGGTGGCCACGACCAGACCGTCGTAGTGCAACACCTGCCCGTCGTCGAACCCTACGGTGCGGGCCCCGGTGTCGAGCGACGCGGCCCGACGGCCGAGGCGGAACTCGAGGCCCAACGTGTCGAGCCTGTCGGGGGCGTGGTGGTGGATGCGATCCACGTCCCAGGTTCCGGCCAGCAGCTGTTTGGACAGGGGTGGCCGGTCGTAGGGGACGTGCCGTTCGTCGCCGACGATGATCACCGGACCGGTGTGGCCCTCGTGGCGGATCTCCTCGGCGGCACGCAGTCCGGCCAGCGAGGCGCCGATGACCACGACGGTGGCGTCTGTTTCGAGGGGATCGCTCATCGGCAGACATCGTAGGTGGCCGGCACCACCTGGCGTCCCATTGCCTCAGCGCCCGAACATGGCCATCCACTGCTCGGGAGTCCGCAGCCGGAACACGTAGTTGTGGGAGCGGGTGTGCCCCATGGTGGCCGAGGGGTCCGCCGAGTAGAGATGGCCCGGGTACAGCACCGTGTCGTCGGGAACCCGGGCCAACCGAGTGGTCAGCGACTCGTACATCTCCTCGGGATCCCCGCCGGGCAGGTCGGTCCGGCCGCACCCGTCGAGGAAGAGGGTGTCGCCGGCGATCAGCCGCCCGTCCACCAGGAAGCACTGGCTGCCCGGGGTGTGGCCCGGGGTGTGGACCAGGGTGACGGGGACCGAGCCGACCCGGACGACGTCCTCTCCCCGGTGGGTGACGAGCTCTTGGGCCCCCACACCCGTCGATCGGGTGACCCACGGCGCCTCGTCGGCCTGCACATGCACCGGCACCGGGGCCAACTCGAGCAGGCGGGCGATGCCCTGGATCCCCCATCCCATCAGGTCGCCTCCGACGTGGTCGGGGTGGTAGTGGGTGGCCAGGGCGCCGACGCACTCCATGCCGTCGGCCCGCAGGATCCCGAGCAGCTCGTCGACGCCGTAGGCCGGGTCGACGATCAGGGCCTCCCCGGTCTGCCTGTCGCCGACCAGGTAGACGAAGTTCGCCATCTGCCGGGCGATCTGGTCGACCACGGCGAAATCCCGCCCGGCCAGCAGTTGGCGGAAGTACAGGCGGTCAGTGCCCGGGGGGCCCGGGGTCTCCACGTCGGCGTCGGTCACGCCCACACCTTACGGTCGGAGCACGCCCCAGGCCCCTCGAGGGGCGTCGCTGCATGGTGGAGTGGATCGATCTACAGTTCGCTGCACCGATCGCGCGCCCGACCGGGGCAGCGGGGACGGCGGCGGGGACCGACGATCAACCGGCCCCCGGCCGGGACCGAACGAGGAGCGAAGGGGTGGTGCGGTGACCGACGACCGGGCAGAGGCACTCGCGGCGACGGAGGGCCAGACGGTGACACAGGTGCTGCGTCACTGGGCGGCGCGGACCCCCGACGCACCGATGCTGACGCTGGGGGCCGTCACCCTCACCTGGGGGGAGGTCTACGCCAACGCCAAACGGGTCAGCCATGCGCTGGCGGCCGAGGGGGTGGTGCCCGGCGAGCGGGTGGCCTTCCTCGACCGCAACAGCATCGAGTACTTCGAGGTCTTCTTCGGGTGCGCGCTGCTCGGTGCGGTGAGCGTCGTCGTCAATTGGCGGTTGGCGCCGGCCGAGATGGCCGCCATCCTCGAGGACGCCCAGGCGACGGTCCTCTTCTACGGCGACGACTACACCGGTGCCGTCAAGGACATGGCCCCCCTGGTCACCTCTGTCCGCACCTGGGTGCCGCTCGCTCAACTCGACGACTGGCGAGGCGCAGGGGTCACGGCCGAGCCGGAGGACCCGGGGTTCGAACCCGGGCCCGACGACGTGGTCACCCAGCTGTACACCTCGGGGACCACCGGGCTCCCCAAGGGAGTGATGATCTCCGGCCGGAACCTCTCCACCATCCTGGGCGAGGCGGCCCGCATCTTCCAGATCGGCCCCGACACCGTCTCGCTGGTGGCCATGCCCCTCTTCCATATCGGGGGAACCGGTTGGGCACTCTCGGGCATGTCCCGTGGTGGGCACTCGGTCATCATCCGCGACATCGACCCGGTCGAGGTACTCCGGGTCATCGAGGAGCACCGGATCACCGAGACGTTCGTGGTGCCCGCCGTGCTGATGTTCCTACTGGCCACCCCCGAGCTCTCCACCACGGACGTGAGCTCGCTCCGCACCGTCTTCTACGGCGCCTCCCCCATCAGCGAGGACGTGCTGGTCCGATCGATGGAGACGCTCGGATGCGACTTCGCCCAGGTCTACGGGCTCACCGAGACCACCGGCGCCATCACCTCCCTGATGCCCGAGGACCACGACCCCGACGGCCCGCGCGCCCACCTGTTGCGCTCCGCCGGGCGGCCGTTCGACCACGTGGAGCTCAAGATCGTCGATGCCGCCACCGGCGAGGCCCTCCCGCCGGATGTGGTCGGCGAGGTCTGGACCCGATCCGACCAGAACATGCTCGGCTACTGGAACAAGCCCGAGGAGACCGCATCCCTCCTCTCCGAGGGTTGGCTCCGGACCGGGGACGCCGGCTGGCTCAGTGAGGACGGGTACCTGTTCCTCCACGACCGGATCAAGGACATGATCGTGTCGGGCGGCGAGAACATCTACCCCGCAGAGGTGGAGAACGCCCTGTTGTCCCACCCGGCGGTGGCCGATGCCGCCGTCATCGGGGTGCCCGACCACAGGTGGGGGGAGACCGTCAAGGCCATCGTGGTCAAATCACCGGCGGCCACCGGGGACGACGGTGCCCTGGCTGCCGACATCCTCTCGGCCACCCGTGACCGACTGGCCCACTACAAGTGCCCCACGTCGATCGACTTCGTCGACGCGCTTCCCCGCAACCCCTCGGGCAAGGTGCTCAAGCGCGAGCTGCGCCGGCCCTACTGGGCCGACAAGGAGCGCAACATCGGCTGATCCAGCCGCACCGGGGCTCAGAACAGGCCCGGGGGGGCCTGGTCGTCGCCGGACCCGTCGGCTGGCCCCTCCTCACCGTCGAGCTCCTCCTTGTCGTCGGGCCCGCTGCCGGCATCGCTCTGGCCGATGGCCTCGAGTCGGGGCACGAGCTCCTCGACCCGCATCCTGGTGCGACGCAGGCGTCGATCGAGTTCGTCCACGATTTCGGTGGCGCGCTCCAGCTGCTCGACCAGCCGGTCGACGTCGATGACGCCGGTCTCGAACTCCTCGATGATCCCGTCGAGCTCGGCCCCGGCATCGGAGTAGCTCAGACCGGTGACGTCCGGTGCCGTCGCACCGGGCTCGGAGCCGCTCCGTCCGCTTCCACGTGTTGCCATCACTGCTTCTTCCCTTCGTCGTACTGCTTGTCGATGTCGCCGCCAGTGCCACCCGCGTTACCGGTGCCGTCCTCGGTGACCACGGAGCTCACCTCGCCATCGGACAGTTGGGTCACCAGATGGGAGCCGGGGCCCAGGCCGGAGACGGACCGGAGCACCGCCCCGGACCCGTCCCGGGTGACCGAGTAGCCGCGTTCGAGCTGGCGCTGATAGTCGTAGGCGCCGAGCAGGCGTCGCCACTGGGCCCCTCGGAGGTCCTCTGCCTGCAGGCGCCGGGCCGGCATCTTTGCCAGCCTCCGGGTGCGGCCCGAGAGGCGCTCCTCATCGGCGGCGAGTGACCGCCGCGCGCCCCTGGCCACCGCACTCCCCTTGGTGGCCAGGTGCTGGGCGTGGGAGTCGAGCTGGCCCTTGACCACGCCCCGCACGGTGCGGGCCCGGTGGTCGAGTCGGTCGGCATGGCGGTTGATCTGGGTGCGGGCCCCGGTGGTCATGGCGTGCCGCTGCCGGTCGAGCGCACGCTCGGTGCGGGCCACCTGTTCGCGTGCCGTCCGGGCGGCCACCACCCCGGCCTCGACGCAGGTCCTCCAGAACTCCGTGGCCAGACGGGCCAGCTCCTGGCCACACTCCGTGGGCGTGATGAAGGAGCGGTTGGCCACCTCGTCGGCCACCGACTGGTCGCCGGTGTGGCCGATGCCGGTCCACACCGGGACAGCGGAGGTGGCGATGGCCCTGGCCACCGGTTCGGCGTCGAAGGTGGCCAGGTCGGCCTTGGATCCGCCACCCCGGACAACCACGATGACGTCGCACGGTTCGCTCTGCAGACGCCGGATGGCCGACGCCACCGAGGCCGGCGCCTCGCGGCCCTGCACCTGGGTGGGCACGGTGCGAACGTCAAAGGCCATTCCCGAGGCGCGGAGGCGGCCGATGAAGTCGCGGGAGCCCTCGGTGCCGGGGCTGGCCACCAGGCCGACCCGAAGCGGGAGACGGGGGACCGGGACGCGCCGGTTGCGGTCGAACAGGTCCTCGTCAACCAGCGCCTTGATCAGACGGGCGCGTTCGGCCGCCACCTTGCCCATCAGCGCATCGGTGTCGAGCTCCGACAGGATGAAGCTGATGTCACCACGCGGCTTGTAGAGCTGGACTTCGCCGCGGACCCGGACCACCAGGCCGGCATCGAGGGTGATCCCGAGCTGGTCGAGGGTGGTCCGGACCCGGCTCCACCGGCCGGACCAGCACACCACCTTGAGGACGGGGGTGCCGCTGTCCTGGGCGGTGACCGGATCGACCAGGTCGAGGTAGCAGTGGCCACGGGAGCTGACATTGAACGACCGCACCTCGCCCGACACCCACACCTCGCCCGGCAGCGCGCTCTTTAGGGCCCGGTCGATCCGACCGTACAGATCGCTGATCGAGAGCGCGTCGCCGTCGGTGGGATCGGAGCCGGGCCGAGTGGTGCGTGATCCGAGGGACACGGCGCCAGGTTAGAACGCGGGTGGGACCGCCCCGCCCACCTGCCGTCCGAGCGGGTCCCGATGCCCGTCAGGCGACGGCCGCCGTCGGTGTCGACAGGACGTAGTCGCGGGCCTCCCCCGCACCCTTCGTGTCCGGGAATGCCCGGTGTGGGACGATGGGGGCGACGGTGAGCCGGCCGGGTGGTCGCGGCTCGTACCGGCAGGGGGTCACCCCCCCGGTCGGGAACGGACCGAGGAAGGTCGGGACTCCACAGGGCAGGGTGCTGGCTAACGGCCAGTCGGGGTGACCTGCAGGAAAGTGCCACAGAGAACAGACCGCCGATGGCGAGGCCCTCGGGCAGCGCACAGGTAAGGGTGAAACGGTGCGGTAAGAGCGCACCAGCGGCCGGGGTGACCCGGTCGGCTTGGTAAACCCCACCCGGAGCAAGGTCGAACAGGGGGAACGGGCTGCCCGTCCGGTGCTCTGCAGAGAGCACCGCCCCCAGGTAGACCGCTCAGATGGATGGCCACCCAACTCCCGCAAGGGGGTGGACAGAATCCCGCCTACAGGCCGGCTCACCGTCTACCAGGGCTTTTGTCCCTGGGAGGGGCCTGTATGGCCCAGTCGTGGCCCAATTTCCGTTTCCATCCTCGTGTGGCACCACGTCGCGAGTACGGAACAGGTGGGATCAGTTGGATCGGCGCTACCAAGGTTCGCCTTCGCATCTGGGTGCCCACAGGTGACGGCCGGCGCCGTGAAACCAAGGTCGTGAGGGTGCCCGATCGAGAGCACGGGGGGCGGGGGGCGGCCAAGGCGGAATTGGAGAAATTCATCGCCGAAGTGGCTGAGCGATCGTCCACACAGGCGCCATCGACTGTCACGGTGGCCGAGATGCTCGATGCCTACCTCGTCCACTGCAAGAGGATCGGACGGACCCAATCCACCATCGAGAGCTATGGGCACGCAGTGGCAAGGCTACCGGTGACGCTCGGGGCGCTACCGCTGGCCAAATTGACGCCCCGTGATCTGGACGCGTTCTATGGCGACCTGACCGAACGCCTGGCTGATAACACCATCCGCCAGACGCACGCGATCATGACGGCTGCACTCGAACAGGCGATCAAGTGGGCTGGATCAACGACAACCCCGCAAAGGGGGCGACCGCTCCACGGCGACACAAACCGAAGCGCAGCGCTCTCCCCTCCCCGACATCGCGAAGATGATCGCCGCAGCTTCAGCTCCTCGGAAGGATGGGGCGGCTGGCGACGTGGTGGTGGCGATGGCTATCGCCATGGCGGCGCTCACCGGCGCGAGACGGGGTGAGCTGTGCGGGATGAAATGGAGCGACATTGATCCGGCCACATGCTCCATCACCAGCGAGCGGCAATGGGTCCCCGGCAAGGGAGGTCAGTATCTCGCTCCCCCGAAGTCCGAGGAAGGAATGCCGGCCACCGCTTCCCCGTAGCGGGCCTGGCGCGTGGCGCTGACAGCATCGAGGGCGGCGAGGAGCAGGCCAGCCACTGAATGGAAGTGGTAGAAGACCAGCCCCTGGTTGACCCCAGCCCGGTCGGCGATGACCCGGGCGCTGGCACCGGCGAACCCGTGGTCCTTGAGGGTCCCGATGGCGGCCTCGATCAGCTGCCGACGGGTCTCATCTCCGCGAGTTGAGGATCGGATCTCGGCTTTTCCCACGTCGGCGCTCTTCGCCATCCGGGTACCTCCAAGTTGAGCGACCGCTCAACTACTGTGCCGGGTTCGTCTCCTTCTACCTACAAATGGATCCGATGCGATCGGGCGCACGTGAAAGAGAAGCACGCACGCCCCGGGGATCCGTCCTCCAGACCACGCGCCGATGGTGGCGTCCAGCACGTTGGGGCCGTCAGCGGACCCGCCGGGTCCCAAGTCTTCAGTGAGGGCGATGTCTGGGGCTTCGGGCGCGCTCGCGATCGGCAAACACGCCGGGGCTTGGCGGTACCACGGACGCCGCGAACCGATCGGGGAACTCACCCCGCTCCGCCGAACGTCGTTGGGTTCAGTCCCAGGGCGGCGGATGAGTCCTAGTTGGCTAGCTGCGGGTTTAGTCCGTCCACGTGCATCTCGATGTACTCATTGTTTGCCCACGGTCCGACCGCACCTTCAACCACCTCTCGGACGCTTTCGACCGACTCACCTTCCCAGATGCAAATTCCGAAGGTGTGATCGTCGTTTGATGCGTGGATCGGCAACGCCACATGTGAAGGAAGTCCAGCTTCGAGCGCCTTAGCCTCAGCGGCCTCAAAGCCCTTGGGGTCATGGATACGGTGGATGACAGTTACGAACATGAGATTTCCCTCCGCTGGGAGATACTTCGCCGCAGTTGCGACTCTCATTGCCTAACACGGATGGACAGTCTGAGCGAGTGCCTCTCAAGATCGGTCGACCGTCGCATCGGTGCCGGATGGGGCAGTCGATAAGGGCCTCTGACCCGGCAGCGATCTGGGATATTTAGCCAGAGCCCTAGTCCAGCACGGGGCGGTCAGCCCGAATGCGGCGAATGAGTCTGCGACGGCGAACACCGAAGACCATCCGACTCACTGGGATAGCGGCAAGCCCGACGAGTTATAACCAGAACTTGTGGATGCACCACCTAACCGAGGGCGCGACGTACCTTCCTCTTTGAACACATCAAGGAAACGCTGGCGGTGGAACGCCGGCGAGGAAGGAACGCCAATGCTGAGAGTACATGTTGACGTGCCCTATACGTCATCCTCCCGGCGATAGGGACACTTCAGGGCCTTCGCCAATGCAAGATTCAGACCGATTCGCGAAACTCCGCTCCGGCGGCAAGGACCGACACGCCATCCATGATGTCGACGACCGGAACGATGTCAAACTCAAGCCAGGTAAGGAACTTCGACACTCCATCGAGAAGTCCGGCTTGATTGTCTGTCTCGATCACGGCGAAGCCGCCTTCACCGTCGACTCGGCTCAAGAACTCCTTGTAGTTCTGATCAGCCGGAATCTGCCACTTCGCAAAAGCGTCAAGAATGGATTTTCCATCGTCGTGGTTCTGTTGTGCAGTGCCAGCAGCACGCGTCTTCCAACTCATTAGGTATTTCGCCATTTGATCTCGCCTTTCCACCGCATCCCCGGCTATCGGAGACTGCATCGGGATTGTTGCACCCTTCTTCCACGGCTGCTTGTTCGTATTCGACAACCCCGAGCCGGTGTTGTGGGACATTTAGCGGGATCTTCGGACCTGTGGACGTCAGGAGTCTTCGCTCAGTTGACCAATTGCGCCGTCCATTCGCCGTTTTGAGCCCGGTAATGACATTGAGCCGGTTCCACGTGTTGATGGCCGCAATACACACGATCAGCGCAGCCAGGGCCCCCTCGTCGTAGTGCTTGGCGGCCTCGTCAAACAGCGCGTCGGGAACCGGTTCACTGTGATCGGCCAGTCGGGTTCCCGCCTCGGTCAAGGCCAAGGCGGCCCGTTCGGCGTCGGTGAAATAGGGGGTGTCCCGCCAGGCGGCCAGGGTGAAGAGGCGCTCGTCGGTTTCGCCAGCCTTGTTCGCTCCGCGGGTATGCATGTCCAGGCAGACGGCACAGCCGTTGATCTGGCTGGCGCGCAGGTTCACGAGCTCCAACGTCGTGTGCGGCAGACCGGCCTGGCTGGCCGCGTCGTTGGCCGCCTTCGACAGACTCTGGAGGGCGTCGAGTAAGCCGGGCACACTGAGGGCGGGATTGGGAATTCGCGATTGCATTGCTTCTCCTCGTCGAAGTGGTCGGGGTGGGTACGTCACTCTCAATGACACCTGGCACCGGAGGAGTGTGACCGTCGCACCCGAAAACGTCGTTGAACAGCAGTTTTGGGAGCATCGGGTTTCCGGGAGGATCCGGCTCACCATGCCCAGGGGGCCTGCCGGACAGCGCTGATGCTTGCGTCGGCCGTGGGTGGCCCCACCCCTTCGATGTCACATCGGTGGTCGCTGTGGGGTCATTGTGGTGACCGCCTTCAGCGAGGATGTGAACGACTGGCTGGCGGAGCGATTTGAGGAGCAGAGGACCCACCTGCGGGCCGTCGCCTACCGGATCCTGGGCTCGCTCACCGAGGCCGACGACGCTGTCCAGGACACCTGGGTGCGAGTCAGCCGGGCCGAGACGAGCGAGGTCGAGAACCTTGGTGGCTGGTTGACGACGATCGTCGCCCGCGTCTGTCTCAACTTGCTCCGCTCGCGCAACGTCCGGCGCGAGGAATCCCTGGAGGTGCATCTCCCCGATCCGGTAATCAGCCAGCGGGGGAACTTCAACCGGAGGAAGAGGCACTACTCGCCGACTCGGTCGGCCTGGCGCTCCAGGTCGTACTGGATGCTCTGGCTCCTGCTGAGCGCCTGGCCTTCGTGCTCCACGACATGTTCGAGCTGCCTTTCGAGGAGATCGCCCCCATGGTGGGTCGATCCCCGGTTGCGGCCAGGCAGCTGGCGAGTAGGGCACGGCGCCGGGTCAGAGGCGCCGAGATCCCCGACCCCGACCTCGCTCGTCAACGCGCGGTAGTCGATGCCTTCTTTCTGGCAGCCCGAGGTGGTGACTTCGACGCCCTGGTCGCCCTGCTCCACCCCGACGTCGTCCTGCGAGCCGACTTCGGCCCGAGCCGCCCTGCCACGTCCACGATTGTTCGCGGCGCAGCGGCTGTCGCTAGGCAGGCGCGCCTCGGTGCCAATCCGGCGGCACTGCTCCATCCTGCGTTGGTAAATGGGGCGGCGGGCGTCGTCATCACGCTGGATGGGCAGCCGCACGTCGTCATGGCCTTCACCATCGTCAACGACCAGGTCGTCGAGCTTGACATCATCGCCGACCCCGAACGCGTCCGTAGAGTCGCATCAGCTGTCCTTAGTGGCGGGTAACGCCACATGGCGGAGAAGCTGGGCATTGTGACTGACGCCTGCAAACATCGAGTTGGACAGAGCGAAGTCGAATCCCACCATGTCGGGCTGCCCCAATCGTGCCGAACCGTCCCACCTACCCGGTGATCAGGGGCACATGTCGCCGCAGGCTGTGGTCGGGCTATTGGGGCACCCATGCCCAAACGAGCGAGCCGACTCCAAAGCAACCGTATGCTGCGGCTGTGGCCGGTGTGCTCGATATCGACAGCCTGAGCCGTCGGTTCGGCACCGTGACAGCCCTCGACAAGCTGAGCCTTTGCGTCCCATCGGGACAGGTCGTGGGGTTCCTCGGGCCGAATGGGGCCGGCAAGACCACCACCATGCGAGCGATCTTCGGCCTCACCGACCTGGATGCCGGGTCCGTGCGCTGGAACGGGGTGCCGGTCGGGCCCGACCAGCGACGCCGGTTCGGCTACATGCCCGAAGAGCGGGGCCTGTATCCAAACATGCTCGTAGCCGAGCAGATCGAGTACCTGGGCCGGCTCCACGGGATGAATAACGCCGCCGCCGCTGCCGGCACAATGCGGTGGCTGGAACGCCTGGAGGTCGCGGACCGGGCCACCAGTAAGGTTGAAGCACTGTCGCACGGGAACCAGCAGCGAGTGCAGCTGGCTGCGGCGCTGGTACACGACCCGGAGGTGCTGGTGCTCGACGAGCCCCTCGCTGGATTGGACCCTACCGGCATCGATGTCATCGGCGAAGTCCTCGTCGAACAGGCCCATTCGGGTCGGTGCGTCCTATTCTCAAGCCACCAGCTCGACCTGGTCGAGGACCTCTGTGAATCAGTGTCCATCATCGACCACGGACGGCTCGTGGCGAGCGGGAGCGTCGATGAGTTGACGGCCACGGGTGCGCGGCGTCTCACCGTTCGGGTGGACGGGGACCGCGAGGGAGCATGGGCCCGTGCCATCCGCGGCGTGACGGTATCTGAGGTGCATGGCGGCGAGGTGCGGCTCGTCCTCGACGACTCGACCAACAGCGATGCTGTGTTGGACGCAGCGCGCGCCTCGGGTCGGGTCACTGAGTTCCTGTTCGAACGGCGCCGTCTCTCAGAGGTGTTCCGGGAGGCGGTGAGTCGATGAAGGTCAATCTTCGCGATCGGCGGCTCTTCGGCGACACCGGCCTCGTGGCCGGACGGGAGATCCGTGAGCGGTTCCGGGGCCGGCTGTTCCGAGGAGTGACGGTCATCCTCTTCGTCGTCGTGGCGGCCGCCGTGGTGATCCCGACCATCCATAGTGGGTCGGCCAGAAGCCAGAGAGTGGGTGTGGTGCCAGCATCAGCATCGCTCGATTCGGAGCTGCACGAGCTGGCCAAGAGGGTGGGAGTGTCCGTCGAGTTCGTCGACGTGTCCGATCTAGCAAAAGGGCGCGCCGCTCTGGGCGCTGGCCAGCTCGACCTGGTGGTTGACGGCGCGAGGAAGATCCTGGTGAAGAGTCCCCTCTCGGCTTCTAACACGTCCGACGTGGCCCGCTACGTCCGGGCCGTATCAGTAGCCCTGGGCGCACAGCGTGCCTTCGCCCAGGCCGGTTTGACTCCGGAGCAGGCGGCCACCGTCGCGAACGCCAAGCCGTTGCCGGTCGAGAGCATCCAACCCGTCAACAAGACCCCTACGACGGCGGAGGCGACTGCGCTGATAGGCGTGATCATGATATTCATCGTGCTCACGCAGTACCTCACGTGGACGCTCATGGGAGTGATGGAAGAGAAGGCGAGCCGGGTGGTTGAGGTCCTTCTTGCCACGGTCCGGCCGACACAGCTGCTCGCCGGTAAAGTCATCGGGATTGGCGCAGTCGCATTGACGCAGGCAGTCGGCCTGGTCGCCTTCGCTCTGGTCCTTGCCGCGGCGGTTGGGTCGAACCTCGTCCACGGCGCCGCCCCATTCGTCGTGGCGTCCACACTCGTCTGGCTGGTCCTCGGATATGCCTTCTACAGTTGGGTGTACGCGGCCGCCGGTTCACTCGCCGAACGCCAAGACCAAGTGCAGAGTTTGGCCCTCCCACTGAGCGCACCCCTCATCTTTGGCTACATCGTCTCTCTCATCGGGGTCAGTTCAGGCAGCGCCTCCCTGCTGGTGAAGATCCTCGCCTATCTGCCCCCCACCGCACCGTTCGCCATGCCGACCTTGGTTGGGTTCGGGGAGGCGACCTGGTGGCAGTTCATGCTTTCAGCGACACTAAGCCTGGTCTGCACCGTCGGCGTGGCGCTCGTGGCGGCCCGGGTATACCGGACGGCAGTGTTGCGTACCGGTAGTCGTGTACGGCTCCGCGAGCTGATTCCGACCCTGACCCAGTAGGAAGCTGCTTCCGAGACAGATGTCGACACCTGACCGTTGCCCTTGGAGATGTCCTGTCGCCCTGGCAACTCGCTCTGGACGTCGGCGCTACACCAGATAGCCCAAACCACTCCACTCAGGACGAAGTGGCCGTGTCCCGAAGGTGCCGGTCGGTGACAGCTCGCGGCGGGCAAGCTCCCCGTCCGTCGATAACGCGCCCGCAGCCGGCGTTAGAGCCGTGTGCGGGAGAACCGCATGCATGGTTCGGGAAGGGGGAACTGGGGAGGTTGACGCCCAGGCGAGATGGACCACATGCACCCGAAGGGAAACCGCCGGGATTGAGCCCATCCTCCGCACCGGCCACACCGAACCAGTTCCCTACTTCACCAGTGCAGGAGCACACCGATCTTCGCCGTCCTGAGTCATAGTTGCATGGTGGGGTTGACCCTTCGCGTCATGGCGATTCTCGGATTGGCTATCTTGACGATGACCACCGCTCTCGTGTCGCAGACGACTGGTGCCGTTGTCCTGCCCGGGGTGGCGTGGAGATGATTTGGCCAAGTGCAAGATTGCCAAGCGGTAGAAGGAGAACCCCTCATGGAGTTCGTCGACAATCTGCCAAGACCCACGGGCCACCGCCTTCTAAACGATCGCAACATCGTCTTCACGGGCGGAACAGTTCTCGCAGGACCTGACGTCCTTGGCTTAGGATTTGCGTCAAACAAGCAGAGCGCATGCATAAGACCGAGACCTCCGAGCGATATGAGTGAGCCATGTGAGTAGCAAACAAGTGGCCTCTGAGCAACGCCGGACACACACAGAAAGGTCTGTGAGAAGGAACTCGTTGTGACCATTCACGAAGTGATCACGGCGCTTCGACCGGCCGACCAGGCCGCTTCTGAGCGCTCCACACTTCGCAAGGTGCTTTCCTCGGTGGTCGTGATCATCGCGTACCTGTTGATTGGCATCGTTGCGTTCTGGCCTGTCTACCCGGGTATCTCGCAACATCTGTTCAGTAACGAGGATGACCTCATACAGACTGTCTGGTACCTCAATTGGGTGCCCCATGCGCTCGCCCACGGCCTCAACCCGTTCTTCAGCAATGCCCTATACGTGCCGACCGGCGTGAATTTGGCGCAGAACACGTCAACCCCATTGCTCGGTTGGATCACCGCTCCATTTGCGCCGGTGTTCAGCCCGGTGGTTCGAGCAAACCTGTTGATGGTGCTGGCCATGCCGCTCTCGGCGACCGCCGCTTTCGTAGTGTTGCGGAAGTGGCAGGTGTGGGGCCCGGCGGCTGCGGTCGGTGGGCTCATCTATGGCTTCTCTCCGTACATGGTGGGCCAGAGCCTGGCCCATTTAGAACTTCTCTTCGTTCCATTGCCGCCGTTCATCGCGTTGACGGTCGCCTCCATCCTGCAGAACCGGGGTTCGTCGCGACGTCTCGGTGTGCAGCTTGGGCTCTTGGTGGCGGGCCAGTACCTCATCTCGCCGGAGATGCTTGCGATTGTCGTCGTACTCACCGTTGCAGCAGTGGCGTGCATGGCGATCCGCAATCCGGCAGACGTACCGAAGATGGTGCACACAGCGTCCAGCGCGACCGGCATCGCTCTCGTGGTGGGGGCCGTGCTCTTGGCCTATCCCATCTGGATGAGCTTCTATGGACCTCAGCACTTCACAGGACCTCCAGGTTCAACGACGAACCCTTGGCACAACGACCTGCTTAGCTTCTTGGCCCCGACGCCTCAGCAGCGAGTCCCGTTGGGGATGCGGTCGCTCGGGACCCGCCTGATTCTTGGGTCCTACAACACCGCAGAGTCCGACGGTTATATCGGTTTTCCTGTCCTCATCCTCAGCGGAATCCTCGCCTGGAGGTCCCGTCGTAGTCCCCGCACGCAGCTGGCAGTGGTTCTCATGCTCGGTGCTGCGCTCCTTTCGCTCGGACCTAACCTTGCCATCGACGGGCGGCTTACCGACATTCCACTCCCGTTCTTGCTGCTGGACCACCTTCCCCTGCTCAATGCCGTCTTGCCGAACCGGATCTCCCTCGGAATGGATGCCTGCCTCGCGGCGGTGATTGCGTTCGGGCTAGACGACATGCGTCGGGCACCCGAGCGGAAGTGGCTTCGAGTGCGTGGAAGCACAGCCTTCGCCGTAGTGACTGTCGCTGTGCTGGTCGCCACCCAATTGCCACAGTGGCCCGGGCCTTACACCGCGCAAGGGGCTGTTGCGCTCCCTACAGCTCTTACGCGAGCCATTCCAGCAGGAGACCCGGTGGCCATCACCTACCCGTATGAGACATTCATCACAATACAGCCGATGCTCTGGCAGGCTGAAGGCGGCTTCAAATTCCGTCTCCTCGGGGGCTACGCTTATCACCCAGATTCCAGCGGCCACGCAACGCTCTGGCCGAGCGTCATGAATCCGCCCGGTCTGCAGCAGTTCCTCGCAAGCTCGAGTGCCGGGCTCTTCGAGACGCCCTACTACGGGGAACACTTCGGGCCGGCGTTGCCGGTCAGCCCCGAGCTGGTGGCTACCACCCGGACCGCTCTGTCCAAGTATGACGTTCGGTTGGTCATCGTGGACCGCTCGATGAGCGGTAGCGGTCCGGTTATGGAGCTATTCAACGATGCCCTCGGCCCTCCCATGCTCTCGGCAGGCCAGTTCTCGATGTGGGCTGGCTGGCACGGCCGGCCGAGTCACGAAGAGTTCTCGCCACACATCGTCACAAGCGTGGTCTTGCCTGCGAACGACGCCACGCTGTCGGGCACAGCAGTGCTTGATGCCAGAGCGACAGGCTTCTATCGCATCACCAAGACCGAGTTCTTCCTCACCGACGAAGACCACCACCGCAAACTGATTGCCGAGGGCATTCCGACCCTGTACGGATGGCTCGCAAAATGGAGCACGACCAGCGTGGCGAACGGCACGTACTCGCTGCAGAGCATCGCCTACGACGCGTTCGGTGCAAGCAGCCTCAGCACGAGCATCCCGATCACGGTCAAGAACCAATAGCTTCCAAGTGCCTCTCTTTCAAATGCCGGCATTCGGGGCAGTTCCTAGCAACAACGGATAGCACCGGATGACTGTGACTGCATCGGTCGCCGGATCAGCCAGCGGAACAGCAGTCACCGTTCGATCCTCAACTCCCGGCTCCGACATTGCGAATCAGGGCCACCACTGGACCCCCCCCAACGCAACTCCCGAGGAGAAGCCGGGGAGCTTCCGACGACATGACATCCAGCCCTTCCCGGGTGGGATGGTCCCGCCGTCGTGGGTCGAGGTGCCTGCGGCCATGGTCGACTGGGTCGACTCGCTCGCCACCATCGCCACCTCCGACAATCCTGTCGAGGCGATTGCCATCGCCCACGCCGGCTTCGAGAGGACCCACTCGTTTCTCGACGGCAATGGGCGCACCGGTCGGCTCCTCCTGAACCTACTCCTGGTCCGCCTCGGCTACCCCCCGCCGTCATCTACACCCGCGACCGCAACCGATATCTCCGCGCCTTAGCGCGAGCCGATGACGACGATCCTGGGCCCCTCGGGGAGCTGATCGCCCGGGCCGTCACCGACAACCTCTACCGCTTCGTCGTCCCCGCGGTGGCTGGGCCCCACCGTTTGGTTCCGATCATGTCGCTGGCCACGAAGACCCAGAGCGTGTTCATGCTTCGCGCTGCCATCGAACGGGGCCGCCTCAGGGCGCAGAAGGGACCAGACGGCCAATGGCGGAGTACCCGGGCCTGGGTGGACGAATACGTCGCCAGCAAGTATCGGCGGGAGTCTTGATGTAGTGGTGGCGCGACAACGCAACGGGCCGCCACTGACTCTCTTTGGGCATCGCTCCGACGTTCCAACGAGGGCAGCGAGGATTAGAGAGGGTCGTCTCCCGTGGCCCAATCGTGGCCCATTTCCTCACGGAATTCGCAGGGACTCCGCGACAAGGCTTCGCGAACGTGCAGGTCAGCGCCTTCCGTGTCCCTCGGTGTGCCCCCAGAAGCGCACATTGCAGTTTCCCGCCTACAGGCCGGCTCACCGTCACTAGCGCTCTCACCAGGGTTCTTATCTGAGTTCGCCTTTGGCAGTCCTCACAGAGTCCTCACTCTTCTGAGAATGGTCCGCGGCCACTTCGTCCTGGACGGCCTCCCGAGTGCGTTCCTCCCAGTCCGGCCACAACAAGTGGCCGTAGTGTGTCCAAGGTTTCTATCGCCGAGGCGTGACCCAGCCGGTGATGGACCGTCTTCACTGACTCGTTGGACCGGATCAGGAGCGACGCGTAGTAATGGCGCATGTCGTGAAAAACGGTGCCTTCGCGGGCTTTGGCCCACTGAGCTCGATGTCCATGTGGTGCTGGACAACCTATCCGCGCACAAGGCCCCGAAGGTGCAGCGCTGGTTGCTGCGCCACCGCCGGTTCCACTTCCATTTCACACCGCCCTACGGGTCATGGATGAACCTGGTGGAGCGTTGGTCCTCCGCCCGAGCGCTCCGCCCACTGCAGCGTCAAAGAGCTCGCCGCCGACATCGAAGCCTGGGCTGCGACCTGGGACGAGAACCCCACCCCGTTCGTATGGCACAAGACCGCCGAACAGATCCTCGAACGCCTCGCCGGCTACTGCACAGCCGTCACCGCTGAAAACCTAAGCGCTTCAAGCTGACAGCACACTAGGGGCTTGGGGTGCCCACATAACCGGCATGAGGCAGTGCTTCCAGATGGTGGACCGGTGAACTAGCTGACTTCTTTGGTGGCCTCCCGAACAGCCTCGTCGAGGTCCTCTGAGTTCACGTCGAGCTGCTTGACGACACACTTCTCGGCCTTCAGCCCGGTGGTGTTCAGAGTCTGTTCTAGTTTGTTCTGTCCGACAACCAGGAGGGCAGCCTCTCCTGCATCGATGGTCTCTCCGAGTTCTTTGATGTCCGACCGGGACATGCCACGCCAAAGATGGCCGCTTACCCCGCCTATGGCTGCGCCGACCAACGTGGTGCCGACGATCGCTGGCGGGAACAGAAGGGAAATGATGGCACCAGCCGTAGCACCCCCCCACGCTCCGTGGCGCGTAGCCATCTCGTCTTTGTTGACGTGGACCTTGCCGGCCTCATCTTTGGTCACCACGGCAGCGTCGTAGGTTCCGACTGCACCGGCCCAATGGAGGCCCCTGATGGCCTCGTAGTCCGCTTGCGCCGCCTCTTCGCTCGGATAGGTGCCGATGTAGATGAAGACATCCTGGGGCATTGCCATATCGCCTCTCCTTGGCTGGACAGGTCCTGGACGCCCCCGTAGTGGAAATCGCACCGTGCGTGACTCCCATCCCTGTGGACTGAACGGTAGCCCTGAAAGCCGTCGGCGTATCCCACTTGTGCCTGATTCGTTGGGGGCATGGCAAGCCTGCCTCATGGGCTGCTCGATGAAGCCGGCGCGGGGGCGGCACTCAGGCGTCGCGTGCATGGCGGTGCCGCCCACGGGGACGGGCCAAGACAGATCACGACTTGGCCCCCAAAGGGGCACAAACGACCGTTCTCTGGACTGGGCCAGTTGGTGATGGCGATCACTGGAATGAGGCCATGGCCTTGCCGATCGTTGCCGTCGATGCTGGGCGGCCAGCCGCTGGCCAGCCGCCAAGATGTCCGGTCAATGCCCGACACAAGTCTGCGGGGAGTAGGCACTGCTGTTCGTTCCACCCTGGCACGTGGTGTACGACCAGGTGACGCCAGTCATGATGGCGCTGGTCAAGATGGCCCCGGTCAAGTCGGCGTTGGTCAAGTTGGCGTTGGTCAAGTCG
>Ga0075520_1000144_pt1 | contig 26314 bp, 19 predicted proteins | sample NGEPerB_FD_75100 | JGI IMG/M metagenome (GOLD analysis project Ga0075520, IMG submission 75100) | Arctic peat soil microbial communities from the Barrow Environmental Observatory site, Barrow, Alaska, USA - NGEE PermafrostAB12-B | ecosystem: Environmental > Terrestrial > Soil > Wetlands > Peat ... | reverse complement strand
GCGTCGGCGGGCACGACGGCCTCGGAGTCCTCGATGAGGTCACCGAACTCGCTGTCACCGTCCTCACCGAGCGGCGTGTGCAAGGAGATCGGCTCACGCCCGTACTTCTGGACCTCGACGACCTTCTCCGGGGTCATATCGAGCTCCTTGGCGAGCTCCTCAGGTGTCGGCTCGCGACCGAGGTCCTGCAGCATCTGACGCTGAACCCGGGCCAGCTTGTTGATGACCTCAACCATGTGCACCGGGATACGGATCGTGCGTGCCTGGTCCGCCATGGCGCGGGTGATGGCCTGCCGGATCCACCACGTGGCATACGTGGAGAACTTGAAACCCTTGGTGTAGTCGAACTTCTCAACCGCACGGATCAAGCCGAGATTACCCTCCTGGATCAGGTCCAGGAAGAGCATGCCGCGACCCGTGTACCGCTTGGCCAGCGAGACCACCAGCCGCAGGTTGGCCTCAAGCAGGTGGTTCTTGGCGTTCTTGCCGTCTTGGGAAATCCACCACAGCTCACGCTTGAGCTTCATGTCCATCTTGCTGCCGGCGTTGAGCTTCTCCTCGGCGAACAGACCGGCCTCGATGCGTTTGGCGAGCTCGACCTCCTGCTCGGCGTTGAGCAGGGCCACCTTGCCAATCTGCTTGAGGTAGTCTTTGACGGGGTCAGCCGTCGCGCCTGCGGTGACAACCTGCTGGGCGGGGGCGTCATCCTCGTCGTCGTCACGAATGACAAAACCAGCAGCCTCGCTCTCTTCCTCGCCAGCTTTGTTCTTGCCCCCCTCGCCATCAGTCTTGGCTGCGGTTCCGTCGACCAGGAGGCTGTCTGAGTCGATCTCGCCGTCCTTCTTGGTGGCCGCCTTCTTCGCCGCGGCCTTCCTCGTGCGGGCCTTGGGTGCCTCTAGCTGGGGCTCAGCATCGGTTGCCGCTTTGGCCGTGCGAGAAACAGCGACCTTGGCGGTTTTGGCTGTGCGTGGTTTGGCCTTAGCTGGTTCCGCTGCAGGCTTGGCGGAGGTCTTCTTGGCGGAGGTCTTCTTGGCCGCGTCGGTCTTGGTTGTCTTCGCGACGGGTTTGGCTGCAGTTTTCGCTTTATCCGCTGCTGTCCGCTTCGTGGCGGTGGCGGTCGCCGTGGAACGAGTTGTCGTAGCGGCGACAGCCCTGTGTGCCGTCGCCGCATCCAGGGTCACGTGGACCCCCTGATGGTCCAGCGAACGAAGAACGATCTTCATCCGTTTGGGGCTGATCTCGGCCTCCACCAACGCAAACCGCAGCTGCTCGCTGTCGACCGAACCGTTGATCTTCCCGATCCGCACCAGTTCTTGAAGGGCGGGGTGAGCAAATTCGGCTGGCACCTTGGTGGGTGGAACTATCGCAGACAGGGAAGAAACGCTAGACACAGTCGACACCGACTACCTTTCGTCGCGAGGCCGTTGCAACGCGTGGCTCAGTCGCCGGCGCAGAAGCGCGAACGGTGACCAGTGATTGGGGCGGGAGGATCGCAGCGACCGAGTCCGGCAGGAGGGGTTCCGGTCGTGCTGATGACCATTGTAAAACGTCTAGTGACATGCTATCGCCCCGGTGCCCCTAGAAGGTGCTCCCGCACCTCGCCGTTTTCCTCTTGCGGGTCTGCAGAACGGTTGTCGCCTGAGCCCCGGCCTGAGCCCGGGCGTGCATCTCTCGCCTCGGCATCCGCTCGTCGGAGCACGAGCAGAGGAGGTGGCATCTGATGTGATTGCATGTCCGTCAGGACAACGCCCAGCGTGCGAGAACACTTCCCTGGACCGGCAAGTTCATGGGCGACCCGGACCCAGGCAAGCGCCTGCTCTTGCCACATCTGCTCCGAAAACACAGCGCCGGCGATTCCCAGGCCGGGCGCCAACCTGCCTGTCGATGAGAGGATGCTCAGTCAGTCGTGAGAGCGGCTTTGACGGCAAGCACCGGACACGAAGCATCCAGCAGAATGCGTTGGGCATTGGACCCCAAGATCAGCTTGCCGACCGGAGTGCGCCGGCGCAGACCGATCACGATGAAGTCGGCGTTAACCTCATTGGCCACATCGATCAGGTCCTGTGAGGGTTCGTTGCCGCGAACGAGCTGGCGGACCTCATGCTCCACACCTGCCTCGTCGAGGTGGTTCTGAACGGTGAGGAGCTCAGCCTCGAATCGGCGGGCTTCATCCGCGTCGAAGTCCTTACCACCACGGCTGGAGTTAATCACGATCAGCTTGGTGCGCCGCAACAGGGATTCCTCAGAAGCGCGGCGCAATGCGGCGCGGCCTTCCTTGGTCGGCACATAACCCACAACAACGGACACCTAGAACCTCCTCGATTACCACATCGCAGCGACACTGCCACGCAGGGCAACGCTACCGGATGATCTACCTGAGGTCCTCACCCCCCAAGACTGCGAGACAACGATTCGCGCACGATCTCGCCGACCTGTGCTATCTCGATGAGGAACCCGTCGTGACCGTGATCTGAGGTGATGACGTGAGCCGGACCTGAGCAGGCGCTAGCCAAGGCGATCTCGTGGGACAACCGTGGCGGGTAGAGCCTGTCGGAGTCGACGGCCACGACAACCAAGTCGGCCGTCACACGTTCCAGCGCTGCCTGCACGCCGCCACGTCCACGGCCAATATCGTGCGAGTTCATCGACTCGGTGAGCACCACATAAGAGTTGGCGTCGAACCGGGCCGTGAGCGTGTCCGCATGATGGTCTAGATAACTCTCGACCGCAAAGCGACCGCCCCCACCGAGGGGCTGCTCCTGACCCTGAGCCGCACGACCGAAGCGACTGTCAAGCTCAGGCTCGCTGCGGTAGGTCACATGCGCAATCCGGCGGGCCAGACCCAGGCCGAGGTCGGGACCGCGCGCACTGCCGTAGTAGTCGCCGCCGGCGAAATCGGGGTCCTGGCGGATAGCGAGCAGCTGAGGCTGGCACCAGGCGATCTGCTCAGCCGACGCATACGCCGAGCAGGCGACCACGATGCACCGGCGAACACGCTCGGGGTAAGTCACAGCCCACTCGAGCGCCCGCATACCGCCCATCGAGCCTCCCAGGACTGCCGCCCAGGTGGAGATCCCCAGCCGGTCCGCCAAGGCGGCCTCAGCGGCCACCTGGTCACGAACAGTCACGAACGGGAACCTGCTCCCCCACGGACGCCCATCTGGTGCTTGGGATGACGGGCCGGTGGTGCCTTGGCAACCACCGATGACATTGCTAGCCACCACGAACCAGTGATCAGTATCCAACGGGCAACCTGGGCCGATCAGGCCGTCCCACCACCCCGGCGTCGGATGTCCCACACCTGCAGGACCCGCGACATGGCTGTCACCGGTCAGGGCATGCTCGACCATGATCGCGTTGTCACGCGCCGAGCTAAGGGTCCCCCACGTCTCGTAGACGACACGCACCTGTGGGAGAGCTCCGCCGGCCTCGAACCGAAGGCTGCCGATATCCATGCTCTGTCGGTCCCCTTCCGGAGACCCCTCACGCCATGCTCCAGTCGACCAGGAAACTGGCTCGCCATCGCGCTTGGTCTGGTTCTGGGTCGAAGGATTCACTCGCACTCGATGACGTTCTGAGGTAACGGTCACGATGAGCTCCAGGAGGGTCTGGGCCCGCCGAGATGGTCAGGGCCCGCGCTTGCCCGCTCTGGCTCGAGCGGGCCGGGTCATCACCCGGGGCACCCCACCGCGGAGGAGGGTTGCCGCCCAGCAAGCCGGGGCTTGTCGCTGGAACTCATGACCTGCGTTCACTATACGGAATCTGCACCCGGATCGGGAGCTTTTGTCCATCCCGTGAACACCCCCGCCAAGAGCGAGCTGGCGGTCAGGCCCTGGCACCCCCGGGCCGGATGGCCAGCTCCACCATCTTGTCGAGCAGCTGCGCCAGCCGGTAGTGAGGGCCAACCCTGAGCGCACGACCAAGCGCGATTCGAGTCAGCGCGCCATCTCCGCGCCACCACGTGAGCGACGCGAGCACGGTCAGCGTCGATACCGCCCACACGTCCGGCAGTGAAGCGCCGAGCTCGCACAGTCTGCGCTCGATCCGCTGCCAGCCCAAGACTTGCGCCATGTCTTCAACCTCACTAGCCAGCCACGGCGGCTCGGGCAGCAACCGGTTCATCTGGACGAACAGAATCGGGTCGATCAGGTCCTGCGGAAGGGTGCCGGGGCACAGCCACGCGATCAGCCCGTCACGCAGTTCCACGTCGGTCAGCGACACAGCCAGCATCGCCAGATCCTGCGCCGACAGCGTCCGGATAGGCTCAGCCTCGTCCTTGGTACTGAGCACCCGGGACCAGACAGCAAGCTCGCTCTCCCGAAATCCGTGCAGCTTCGTCAGCCGTGCGCCGAACTCCGTCTCGCGAGGGCTGAGTTCGGCCTCTACCACACCCGTGGTCTCCAGTCGCAGCTTCAAGAACTCCTCCGCCAGGTCTGAGACCGCCTGGCTCACCGACGGCCTTATCGGCTCCAGCAGATCAGCCAGCGCAGAGCGGTCGGGCAGAGGGCAGATTTCACGACCGACGAACTCCGCGACTGCAGGAACCGCGCCCGGTGCAGGTAGCGGGAGCCCCTCTGGTGGGCAACAGCTCTGGTGGCAGTCCAGGTCGAACCAGCGACTGCCCCGCACGACCATGCGATCCGCGATCTCGACGCCGTGGGCGAGACACGCATCACCCATCTGGTCGAGCATCGCGCGGCTCTCACCCTGGCGTTCTTCGAAGCCGATGAGCAGCACAGCGTTGGGGTTGTCCTGCCGAAGGGGCGTGATCATCGCAGCGACAGCGTCACCAACATGATCCGGTGGTGGTAGGTCAATGCGCTGGACCAGCCCCATGCGGGTGCCATGCAGGCTCACAACCACCAGGCATCGGTGGGGATGGAATCCGAGCTGGTAGGGCAACACGGTGAGCACGTCGGCGGGTCCCGAAAGATGAATTGTTGTCGTCATGGGTTGACTCTGGAACGGGCCGGGCCGTGGCGACATACCGGCCATAGGTCCTGTGGACGGTGGGGCCAAGGTCATGACCCATGTGCAGCAATTCCCGCGCTCTGGCCATCCGTGCGCGCTCGGCGGGGTCGATGAGCTCAGTGGATGATGTATCCGCGCACGACATGATCACGATCGCTTTCCCAACGCAGGAATGACTCGGTCTCATTGATCAGCGACGCGGCGATCCAGCTGATGATCAGGGCATCGCCGCCTAATCCGATCAGGGGCAGGAACACCACCGGAACCAAATCGATGGGCGAGATGAGGTACAAAAGGGCGCCAACGATGAAGACCAGGCGCAGACGGGACGTCCCCAGATACTCGCCCCTGATGGTTGCCCTGAACAGTCTGGGCAGCGAGGTAAGGCGGGCTCCGATGCCCGGGGTGCCCGCTCGACTTGCACTGCGGACAGCCTTGGCCAGTGAGAGAAGAACTCCCCAGCGCATTGACCTGACGGCAGCCATTGCTTACTCCCTACGAAATTGTCTGCGTCTGTCAGGAAACCGGTCCCGGCTTCCAGGGGAACTCCAGACGTGCGTGGTCGGCGATCCGTTTGAGCAGGTAGGTGTCCATGCCAGCGCCCACCAGCGCTCCTGTCACAGGCGCGGCCTTGCCGAAACGTGAACGTGACTTGTTGCCGATCCTGCAGAGCAGTCGGAACATGACACCCTTGCGGACGGCCATCAGCACAGGGCCCGGCAACCGCTGGGCGGCCAGGTTGACCAGCTGCCCACCGCCGGCTTCACCTGCTTTCAGGAGCAGGTCGTCGGCGTCGGCCCCGACCAGGGCCAGCAGAACCGCTGAGCGCACTTCGTGGCGGTCGATGTCATGGCCGCGGCTAGAGGCGATCCCAGCGACCATCCGCGTCGCTACCAGGTAAAACCCCAGGACGTTGGCCGGCAGCGCGATCGGAAGAACGACGAAGCCGCCCAGGCTTGTCACGAATCCACTGAGGGCCACCAGCCTCAGGTGTGAGCGAACCATCGCGTCGATCGCCGGCTCAACTTCGCGGTGTTCAGCAAGAGCGAAGGCCGAAACGCTGTGGGCCGACCTGAACGGGCCCCTGCCGTCGATTCCGACGTCCATCAGACGCTCGATCATCGGCGTCACTGCGCCGGCCATCGAGCTACGGTCAGCCCTGGCCCACTGGGCGGTGCCACCCGCGGGCCTATCGTCCTTGCCAAGAAACTCCATGAGCGTCCTCCCGCTGGCTGTCGGACTTGCCTGCCAACATTGGATCATGCTTCTGGCCGATGTAGCGCGGACCTCGAACCAGTTGTCCGGGACGAGCTCGCGTCTATCCAAAGTGTCACTTATCGCCGGCCTGCTGCGACAGTGTGCTCAACAGGTGGTCGACGGAACGGCTCCCGCCGACGAGGTCGGGTTGGCCACACGCTATCTCTCCGGTTCGCTGCGCCAACGTCGCACCGGCATCGAGTTGTCATCGTTGTCCGTCCTCCCGACGCCCGCTGATGTTGGGGTCGTGACGTTGTCGGAGGTCGATGACCTGTTGCAACGGACCAGCGTGCTGGCCGGGGCCGGCTCTTCGCGCCTGCGAGCCGATCTGTTCCTCGGCCTGGTCAGCACACTGACAGCGCAGGAGCGAGTCCTCGTCCTGGGCCTGCTGCGCGGTGGACTGCGCCAGGGGGCCCTGGAGGCCGTGGTGATGGCGGCCGTTGCCGACGCCGGGGGTGTTGCTCTTGAGGATGTACGTCGTGCCGTGGCCGCACAGGGGGATCTCCCGGGTGTCGCCCAGACCCTTCTGCTGGACGGTCCCGCTGCGCTCGACCTCTTCCGCCTGACGGTTGGCAGGGGGGTCAGCCCGATGCTGGCGAGCTCGGCCAAGAGCGTCACAGAGGCCCTCGCCAAGTCCGGGCCGGCCAGCGTGGAGTGGAAGCTGGACGGCATCCGTGCCCAGATCCACAAGCAGGGCAACGACATCCGCGTCCTGACCCGGTCCCTGGACGACATCACCGACCGTGTCCCTGAGGTGGTCGAACTGGTCTCGTCACTGCCGGCCCAGAGTGCGATCTTCGATGGCGAGCTCATCGCGTTGAACGACGACGGGCGGCCAAAACCGTTTCAGGAGACCGGTTCTCGTACCGCCAGCCGTGTCGACCCCGTGGTGGCCCGCGCGCGAACTCCACTGACGGCATTCCTGTTTGACGTCCTGCACCTGAACGGATCCGATCTCATCGACGAGCCAGCCAGCCTCCGTAGAGACGTCCTCGAGAAGGCTGTGCCCCTGCCCCATCTGGTGCCCCGACTCCAGGTCGAGGATGCCGGCGAGCCCACCCAGGTCGAGGCGGCCACGGCCTTTGCCGTCGACGCTGTGACACGAGGACATGAAGGCGTGGTGGTCAAGGCAAACAACGCCACGTACCAGATGGGGCGCCGCGGGGCGGGCTGGATCAAGGTCAAGCCCGTTCATACCCTCGACCTGGTCATCCTGGCAGTCGAACGCGGCAACGGTCGTCGCAGGGGATGGTTGAGCAACCTCCATCTGGGGGCACGGGACCCGGCAGGACGATTCGGCCCCAGCGGTGGATTCGTCATGCTCGGCAAGACGTTCAAGGGACTCACCGACGAGATGCTGCGTTGGCAGAGCGCCGAGCTGCCCCGGTACACGATTGGACCCACCAATGGTTACGTCCTTCACCTCCGCCCGGAGGTGGTGGTGGAGATTGCCTTCGACGGTGTGCAGACCTCGCCTCGCTATCCAGCCGGCATGGCGCTGCGCTTTGCCCGGGTCGTCCGGCACCGGCCGGACAAGACGGCCACGGAAGCCGACACGATCGAGATGGTGGAAGACCTTCGTCAGTGGTGACAGCTCCCTCTGCGAGCTGGCGCCCACCGGTGGTGGGCGGTATGGGCAAGGGCCTGCATCCCGACCAACCTCAGCGCCTCGCGCAGACCCCCTGTCAAGGGTCAGGTCTGCAGATCGGACGGGTGCAAGACGATAGGGACAGTCGACAGCGGCGTGGGGCTTCTTGGTCACTGGGCAAAGGCTGGCCCTGCGTGAGCACGAGAGTCCGAGCGCGAGCCGGCGGCAGCTGAGGCCAGGGCGGGTTCTCCGGCAGACCGCGATTGGGACCGCCACGTTCAAGGTGGGCTCGGGATCCGCCGCCGTCTGGAGCATGAATGGCGAAGCCAGCCCGGACGAGAAGCTTGACCATGATGTGGTGAACATGTCGCGCCGACACCGCGTCAGCCCTTGGGGCGGCACGGGCTGAGCGTCAGTCCCATCAACCCGCAAGTCCATCGCCGCGGACCCCGCACCCTCTGCGAAGGGTCAGTCTTCCGGTAGCACGTTGGTGCCGCGCAGATGCCGGAAGACCAGGCTCGTCTCCGCATGCTGGATGGCGGGGCTCGCTGCGAAGTACTCGAGGATGAAGTCGTGCAGCGCAGTCGTATCGGTGGCCGCGACGTGCAAGAGGTAGTCCGTGCCTCCGGCGACGTGAAAGACCTCGACCACTCCCGGCAGGTGAGGGGCCACGGTCACGAAAGCTTGGATCTGTTCGCGGTGGTGTGCCTGCATGCGGACGGCAATGATGGCTTGGATGGGCAGGCCCACACGGGTCAGATCTATGTCCGCGTGATAGCCCCGGATGACGCCGCTTTCGCGCAGGGCACGAACCCGCCCGAGGCACGTTGACGGAGCGATCCCCACCGCGGAGGCAAGGGCGAGGTTGGGTAACCGGCCATCGGCCGCGAGCAGTCTCAGGATCGCGTGGTCAATCTGATCGAGTACGGGATGTCGAACGTTGTTCATCGGTGTCGCCTCCAGACCTGCATGTGCCGAATAGATGACAGTAGATGGTGCCATGAGTGAATCTAATGCGAGTTGCTTGCGGCTTGTCTCTTGAAGTCTCGAAACTGATAGAACACAGTGAACTTTCAGGAGGCTTCATGAACGCCCTCGAGACTCGTGCAGTGCATGCCGGCCGACGTGACCTCGCCGGCCTCGGGGTCCATGTGCCCTCGATCGACTTGTCCACCACCAACCCACTGGCCGACGTCGGGTCCGGTGGTGACGCCTACGAGGCTCTGGCGACCGGCAGGCGACCGATCCCCGGCGGAAGCCATGTCTACGGCCGTCTGTGGAACCCGACCGTCGCCCGCTTCGAGGACGCGCTCGCCGAGCTGGAGGGCAGCGAAGAGTCGGTCGCCTTCGCCTCGGGGATGGCGGCCTTGACCGCCTGCCTGCTCGCCGTGAGCGCTTCAGGCAAACGGCACGTCGTGGCGGTGCGCCCGGTCTACGGAGGCACCGACCACCTGCTGGACAACGGCCTGCTCGGCGTTGAGGTCACCTGGGTTGGTCCAAAGGAGATCCAACATGCCTTGCGGCCCGACACCGGTCTGGTGGTGGTCGAGACCCCGGCAAATCCGACTCTTGCGCTGTTGGACCTGGACGATGTTTGTGCGCAGGCCGGTGATGTCCCTGTACTGGTCGACAACACCTTTGCCACCCCTGTCCTGCAGCAACCGATGCGTCACGGTGCGACCCTCGTTCTGCACAGTGCCACCAAGTTCATCGGCGGCCACGGAGATGTGCTGGCCGGCGTCGTCGCAGCAGGTCCGGAATGGGCGTCGAGACTGCGACAGGTGCGAGCCGTCACGGGCGGCATTCTCCATCCGCTCGCTGGCTACCTGCTGCATCGCGGGCTGCAGACACTGCCTGTGCGAGTTCGTGCTCAGCAAGCCAGTGCCCAGTTGGTCGCCGAGTGGCTAGCGACCCACCCGTCGGTGGACGCGGTGCACTTCCCTGGACTGCCCGGCTGCGACCCCGACGGGATCGTGGGTCGCCAAATGGCAGGCCCAGGATCGGTGATGGCATTCGAAGTAGTCGGGGGTTACCCGGCTGCGGCTGCCATGGCCAATGCCTGCGAACTCGTCACCCATGCGGTTTCGCTGGGTGGCACCGAAACCCTGATCGAGCATCCAGCTTCGCTGACCCACCGGCCCGTTGCAGCGCAGGCCCGTCCCAATCCGGGCCTGCTGCGGATCTCGATCGGACTCGAGGCCGTCGAAGATCTCTGCGATGACCTCGAGAACGCACTCAAACAAGCCTTCACGCTGGGTCGTTGACGCCAACCTCCAGGGGCCCTGCGGGCCAGGAGTGCTGCGAGGTCAACGCCAGGAGTGGTGTGGGTTGTAACCGAGCACGCGGCGAGCCTTCTCGATCGACAGCAGCGTGTCGTGTTCACCGAGTTCGCGGGTTACCGGGACGCCGGGGAAGACCTCAGCCACCAGATCTCCATTGGGTTGTGACATGACGGTGTCTGCGGCGGCGATGATGAACCGGTCGAAGCCCGTGATGTCGAGCTCGAGAGCCTTGAGTACGGCCTGCGCACCGTCGCGCCCGTCGATGTAGCCCCAAAGATTCCATTTGCGCAGCGTCGCATCCGCGTCGAACAAGGGAAACTCCGCGTAATCTTCCGGGTCCATCACATTGGAGAAGCGCAGCGCGATGATCTTGAGGGTCGGATCCCAGCGCACGAGCTCGATGGCCATCTGTTCCTCGAGGTGCTTCACGAGTGAGTAGATGCTTTCCGGGCGAGCGGAATACTCCTCGTCCAGCGGGATATATGGCGGCGGCACGTCGAAGGGCAACCCCAGGACCGTCTCACTCGATGCGTACACAATGTTCCGGATCCCTGCCCGGCGAGCAGCTTGGAACACGTTGAACGTGCTCAGGATGTTGTTGTGGAACGTGGCGACATCGCTCAGGATGCCAGGAGCAGGAATCGCGGCCAGGTGCACGAGCGCGTCGAACGCCGGTTTTGAGGCCTGCTCCGGACCGGCCGAGGGGTCGTTCTCGCCAAAGAACGCGTCGACCGTCTCGCCGTAGTTCGTCAGGTCGACTCGCACGAGGCCGGGACCGCGTGGACCATTCGCGTCAAGGGTGACAACCTCATGTCCAGCCTGGCTCAGGACAGCAACAACCGTGGTCCCGAGTTTGCCCGACCCGCCTGTGACGGCGATTCTCATGATTGGCTCCTTCCCCGTCGGTACAGCAGAGTCTGCCACCCTTGGCCTGCCGAGGTGTCAGCACCACCCGCGGCTGGGCCTTAGCGCACAGCCCACACGACCTTGCCACCGTCAGCGGTGGGCAGTACCCCGAAGGCGGGATGGCCGGCTGACTTTGCCGGCAGCTCTGTCGGGACGTAGTCCGCGTACCGGGTCGGGAACACGATGACGTGGTGGTCGAAATTGGTGGCAGGGTCCTGCGGAGTGTTTGGCTGCTGAACGATGGCGAAACTCGATTCGGATGGTCCCGGAATGTGAGGTCACGGGCCACCGAGGTTCAGGAGCAGCACGGGTAAGCCGACGCCACCGAGGTCTGGGGGAACGCAGAACTCAGCAGGGTACACCCCAGAGACTGCGGAACCGGGAGCTGGGACCGGTCAGATGCCTGGCCTGAGGACTGCGCCCTCCTGGGTGCGCACCACCACAAGAAGAGCCCGAAAAAGACCACCACCGCACTGAAGTTCGTCCGTCTTCATCCAAGCACGGAGGTCATGTTCGGCCGTCCGCAACACGCTCGACGAGATGGACGAAGACCCCGCCCGGATGCGGCGCGAGACCGTGCTTGTCGTTGATGGCCTCTGACAAGGGGTACCGGACGCTGTGTGACACCTGGACAGCCATCCCCGAGCCGAAGTGTCGCAACTCGTGTCCGAAACCCCAGTCCGAAGAGTGAAAGCCATGATGAGAGTTGAGCCGGCTCAGTTCGACCTCACCGAAGTGAGCCGACACAGTCAGTCGCGGCTCCTTGCGTGTTTCTCGCCAGCCGAATCTTGACGCCAGAGCCGACCTGGCTGGGGTGGCGCTGAATTCGCTGCCGGTACGAACCTCGGTGATGCTTTCACTTGGGCGTCCCAGAGTTCTCGAAACCCAGCGAGCTAGCTGGTCGCTGCTGCGACCTCGCCTGCCTTGCCTAGACTCTGCCGACAGCGGTTCGTTATTGGCGTCCCTCGAGAAAGGCTTACTCATGACCATCATCAAGATCAATGCGATAACAGTGCCCGCTGGTGGCGGCGACGAACTGGCTCACCGGTTCGCCGCACGTGCAGGCGCGGTCGACGACCAGGCGGGCTTCGAAGGCTTTGAGCTACTCAAGCCGATCGACGACCGCGACACCTGGCTGGTCATTACCCGCTGGGCCGACGACGAGTCATTCCAGGCGTGGGTGAATTCGCCTGCCTTTGGACATGGGCACCGCAGTGACGCCAGGCCCGCGGACAAGCCCGCGGCCCCGAAGGTTGGCATGAGCAGCGAGTTGTGGTCCTACGAGATCGCTGGCGGCTCGTCCCGTTGACCAAGGGCGGGCTCCAGCCCGGGAGAGGGCGCCGTGGCGTGAACGGAGTCCGTGACGGCACAGAGCGCGCAGGATCGGGCACCGGCTCGAGAAGCACTCAACAAGGACGCCCGCCTCGTGCCAGAGACGCCTTGACGCCGCGCTGCCATCTGCAGGGTTGATGCAGCGGAGCAGGGGCCTTCGCTGGTCCGCTTCGTCCTGGGCAGCGTGACTGCTGCCCTGGCCCCCACAGGGCTGCCACCGGTCGCGGGGTCCTGCCAGCCGACATGAGCGGTCTGCACAGATCCGTTCTGCTGTTGGATGGTCACATGGCCCCGCAACAATCGCCCCGCGACCTTGTCGCAGTCTGTTTTGTGGGCGAAATCGCCGCGATATGGTGCGACGGCGTGCGCCTGGCCGGGAACCATGAGCAGATCGCGGACGAAGTGATGCGGATGGAGGCCGACCGACACCCCCGCTGGGTCTTCTGGTCTGCGCAAGTTGGCGCAAACCCATTGGTACTCAAAGGTATTCACCTGAACCGGTGCTGGGATATCGCCGAGGCGCATCGGCTCCTGGTCGGCGGTCGCGACACCGACCCCGCGCTTGCGTGGGCCACCGTACGCAGGCTGGCCACCTCGAACCTGCCCAGGGCGGCTGGTGATGACCTGTTCGACTTCGCCTGCGAGCATGACACCAGCGACGGCGGTGACCCCGAGAGTCCCGTTCGCTCCGACGGGTACCTACGTCCTGAGGCTGTCGCCGGTACATGGCAGAGCTCAGCGACGCGGGCCCTGGCGTGGGCCTCCACTGCCGTGGACACTGCAGTGCGCCAGATCGCCACACTCGCGGAGATCTCACCGCGGGCGGTCAGCACTGGCCACTCCGAGTCGGCCGCAGCTCTGTTGTGCGTCGAGCTAGCCGCTACCGGGCTCCCGGTGGACCGCCCGATCATCGAACAGCTGATCCAGGACTCGGCTGGGCCGCGACCCGCCGACCAGGCTGCGGCGCGGCAGACGCGGGGGAACCGTGATGCCGCGGTGCTATCGTGCGCGCCCGGCCATCAGTCCACTGATCTGCGGAACCCTTTGCAGGTTCGAGAGCTTCTTGCGTCCGTCGGTGTCGTCGTCGCGGACACGCGGGCCTGGCGGCTGGAACCTTTCCGCGACACCCATCCGCTGGTGGAGGCGTTGCTGACCTGGCGCAAGGCCGAGCGGATCGCCACGACCTACGGCTGGCACTGGCTGGACACCAACATCGGGCCCGACAACCGCCTGCGTGGCGCATGGACCGCGTGTGACGGCGCCGCTGGCCGGATGACCGCTCAGAACGGCCTGCACAATCTGCCAACGCCGTTGCGGCCTGCTATCGCGGCTCACCCGGGGTACGTGTTCGTGCGCTCAGACCTGGGACAGATCGAGCCCAGGGTCCTGGCCGCCGTCTCCGGGGACATGGATTTCGCGCGAGCCACCCAGGCTGACGACCTGTACGCACCGGTCGGCGCCGCCCTCAAGGTTGAGCGTCCGGTGGCCAAGATCGCTGTGCTCGCCGCGATGTACGGACAGACCAGCGGTCCCGCCGGCGAGGCCCTCAGAGCGCTCGAGCGGGCCTACCCCACGGCCATGGCCTATTTGAGCCGTGCCTATGACTCGGGTGTGGCCTCACGAGCGATCCGGACCTACGGTGGACGGCGGATTCCAATGTGGCAGAACCCGGTTGACGCCCCCGCCTGGTCCTTACCTTCGATGATCGCGGGCCGGGGGCGATTCGCCCGCAACGCTGTGATCCAGGGTGCGGCTGCAGAGCTCTTCAAGGCTTGGGCGGCCACCGTGCGGCTCACCACCCGACACCTTGGTGCCCGGATTGTCCTGTGCCTGCACGACGAGCTGTTGATCCATGTCCCCGCTGATGCCGCCGACGACGCGGCAGCCGCAGTTGATGCCGCGCTGACAGCCAGCGCCCGGCGCTGGACCGGATCGAGCACCGTGAGGTTCGTCTCCGACACCAGCGTGATCAGGCGCTGGTCCCAGGCCAAGGGTTAGGCAGCGCCGCGGCCGCTACCCCTCGTCGGTCTGTGTGCGCAGGAACTCCTCGAACTCGGCGCCGATCTCGTCAGCCGTCGGCAGGTCCCGGACGTCCGTGGCCAGCAGGCCTGGCTTCTCGCGACCCTGGATGTAGGCGTCGTACTGTCGCTCCAGTGCCTCGACAACCTGGGAGACCTCCTCGGAACCGGCGATCTCCTGGACGATCTCGGCCCGGTTGAGACCCGCGGTGGCAACCAGATCCTCAGCAGGGATATTGAGCCCCGTCGCGCCCGCAAATGACTCGAGACCGAGCACAGCAGCATCACCGAACTGCGCCTGGGCCAGGTAGTGGGGCACGTGGATCGCGAATCCGAGCGAGTCATGGCCGGACTCGCCGAGACGCAACTCCAGGAGCGCGGTGATACTGCCCGGCACCTGCACGGTCCCGAAGAGGGACTCGTGCTCACTGATCAGCTTAGGAGAGGTCGCGTGGGCCGTGCAGCCCATGGGCCGGGTGTGCGGCACGGCCATCGGTATGCCGTGGATGCTCACGGTCAGCGTTACCCCGAGCATCCGCTCGAGCTTCTGGATCGCCTGGACGACACGCTCCCACTGGTAGTCCGGCTCGGGACCGTACAGGACCAGGAAAGGCTCGCCGTCGGCATCGGTGACGCGATACAGCAGCAGGGTCGGGTCGGCGTAGCTGGACCAGCGGTCGCGATCGAAGGTCATCGCCGGACGCCGTCCGCGGTAGTCCATCAACTGGTCGACGTCGAACGAGGCCACGACTGTGTGTGGAAGAGTGGCAAGAACGTGGTCGGTCAACAGGCGCTGTGTCTGACCGGCATCCACGAACCCGCCCAGCGAGACCAGCAACACCGATGCGCGCAGGTCGCCCAGCGGGGTGTCCGTCTCGAACGAGTAGAGCTCGGATGGATCCTGCACTGCTATTCGCCTCTTTCAGTGAGATGGTCCTTTACGTCAAGCATCCCTCATGTCATCCATCAGCGAGCCCAACCGGCAATAAACAATCGAGCCCGACCGCCTATAAACGATCTCAACGCCGAAAAGACCTCAAGGATTCCACTGCGCCGTGTCTGGCTCCCAATCCTGGCCGTCCGGCCAGCACTACTGCGCAGTCAGCATGGCGGCTGGGCACCTGTCTGCGAGACGCACCGCGCCGCGGCTGCCATCGCCATCTGCGGGCCGCCCACAAAGTATCCCGCCGCCAACGCGTCACCGGCACCGGTGACGTCAACCACCGAGCCGGGGACCGCCGCAAGTGACCTCTGCACGCCATCAACCACGAAGGTAGACCCCTGTGGCCCACGCTTGACGACGGCACCGATAGAACCCTCGCTGGGCAGGCCCCCGACGACTTCCCACTCGCCCTCGTTGCCAAAGACGACCGTCGGGTCGAGCTCGTCTACGAGGGCCCGGAATGCCTGCGCGCCATAGGTTTCGATCATGGCGGCAGAAGCCATGTCGACGGCCACCTGAACGCCCAACTTTCGCGCAGCCCGTGCGGCGCGGATCACGACCGACGGATCCGGGGCGCGCAGAAGCAGATAGCCCGAAAAGTGCAGCCAATCGGCTCCGGCCAGCCAGGAGGTGTCGCCCAGTCGTTCATCAACCCATGAGAGGTCGCCCGGATCGGAGGCAAGGGTGCGCCTGCCAGAGGTGACCAACGAGACGGCCGCGCCGCAGTGCGTGTCGCGAGGTTCGGCGTGCAGGTGGATTCCACGGGCCTTCAGCTGTCCGTCAATCACCTGCCCGGCCGGGTCAGCGGTGCGCGGCCCGTACAGTCCGGCCCGCCCGCCCAGGGCGCACACCCAGGCGGCGACATTGGCAGCCTGTCCGCCCGCGCTGAACGTGATGGCGGCAGGCGTGTCGTCGTCAGGACTCAAAGGTTCCTTGGTCACCACGAGGACATCGAGCCTCACGTCACCGACCGCACAGACCATCACCGACATCTGCACCACCTCCTGGGGCATCCGTAGAGTGCTCATCGTGATCATTGCCGAAGAGATCAGTACCGCCTTGCGCGAGGGCCGTGGGGTTGTCGCGCTCGAGTCCACCATCATCAGCCATGGGCTGCCGCACGACTCCAGCGCCAGGGTGGCTCGGCAGATCGAGGCTGCGGTGCGCGACTCCGGCGCCATACCGGCAACGATCGCCATCGTCGAGGGCCACGTCCGCATCGGCCTGGACGACGACGCCCTTGACCGGATCGCGACCGATGGAAACGTGATCAAGTCGAGCATTCGCGACCTCGGCAGTGTGTTGGCCAGTGGGGCACTGGGTGCCACGACCGTGGCATCCACGGCATACCTCGCTCATCGCGGCGGCATCCGAGTGTTCGCCACCGGCGGCCTCGGGGGGGTCCATCGTGGAGCGGACAAGAGCTTCGACGAGTCAGCCGACCTGCCTGCCCTCGCCCGGACACCGGTGGCTCTGGTCTGTGCCGGCGTGAAGTCCATCCTGGACGTCCATGCCACGCTCGAGCGGCTCGAGACACTCTCGGTGAGTCTCGTGGGCTACCGCAGCGAAAAGTTCCCCGGCTTCTACATCCAGGACAGCGGGTATCTCGTTCCGTGGGTTGCCCAGTCCGCGGCCGAGATCGCAGACACGCTGGCGGCACGCGACGCGTTAGGGCTCGAGCAGGCGCTGGTGGTGGCTAACCCGATCCCGGACGGCAAGGAGATGGCGCGCGAACTGCACGACGCGACCCTTGCTGCGGCACTGAGGGCCTTGCATGACAACAAGATCACCGGCAAAGGCGTCACACCATTCCTTCTCGGGTACTTCCACGAACACACTCGTGGCGCGAGCCTGCAAGCCAACATCGACCTCGTCCTCAACAACGCAGCGCTCGGCGCCCAGATCGCTGTGGCACGGACTGTCAGGACACCAGGTTCCACCACGTGAAGGTCATGGTAAAGAAGCCTGGGTTCTTGGCGGCAGGCACCCCGAATGCCACCCCTGACGAGCCGCTCGCTCATATCGACACCTACTGCGACAGCCCCCGGCCCCGGACGGCCCAGTCCAAGCCGCACGCTCGCCGGTGCTATCGGTGGCAGGTCAGGGCCGGCCTCCCGTGCCCGCCCCAGGCTGGTCCGCACCACCGAGGAGACGACCGATGAGATCGGGTCGTTCTGGCTCGACAGCTCGAGCTGCCGGTACTGGAGGGGATTCGTCGCAGGACACCGTCACTGGCCCCAGCGCTACCGCTTCGGGCACGGCCGTCCGCGCGTGCGCTGCTGGTACAACAGTCCAAATCCAGCCGCGCGCCGCCGATGGCAGTGCGGCTGAGGAACACCGACCCCTGCGGGCTGGGGAACGTGTTGGCGGCCACCACGGTGGCCTTCACGGCATCGACCAGACGGCAAACTCAACAGGCCAAGACAGTCGCAGGCACCTACGATGCACTCCGTTGGAGTCCGGCCGGACAGGATGCTCAGGCTGAGGACTCGATGGCGCCTGGGGAGACCGCGATGGAGCTCAACCGTCGGGACGTGCTCAAGGGAGCAGCTGTCGCCACGGCCGGATCACTGACGGTACTCACGGGTCACAGGTGCTCGCCCTGCAGGCAACGCTCACCTCGCTGGGCTATTGGCTCGGTGAGGTGGACGGACAGTTTGGTGACCTGACCCGGCAGGCGGTGGTTGCCATTCAGAAGGTCGCGGGTCTGTCCCGCGACGGCACCTGTGGGCCTCTGACGTGCTCACGGGTGGATGCCGGGATTCGGCCCCGCCCCCGATCGGCCAGGGGTCACGTCGTCGAGGTCAGAAAGACAACCCAGACGCTGCTCATCGTGGACTCTGGCGCCGTCAGAGGGATCTACAACACCAGCACCGGGTCCAACCAAAGGTACGACCAAGACGGGGCGTGGCAGGCCGTAGTCACCCCCTCCGGCACCTTCCAGGTATTCCGTCGGGTGAACGCCTGGGACAGCGGCCCCCTTGGCAGCTTGTACCGCCCGCAGTACTTCAACGGCGCCATAGCCGTCCACGGGTACACCTCGGTCCCGTCCACGCCGGCCTCGCACGGCTGCTGCAGGGTGAGCCTGCCGGCGATGGACCACCTCTGGGATGTTGGAGGGATGCAGGTGGGCACGTCCGTCCTGGTCTACTGACCGGGCGACACCGAGCTGCTGCTCAGGTCTCGGCTCAGGCCCGGTACTCCAGCTGGTCCATCGCCTTGTAGATCCGCTTCTCGGACACCGGGTGCGCTGTTCCCAACGTCTGGGCGAAGAGACTGACCCGCAGCTCCTGGATCATCCAGCGAAGCACCTGCACGTCGGCACCGGCCCGTCGTACCGCAGGCAGGGCTGCCACAAGAGAGTCGTACTCAGCCTGGACGCGGGCGATAGTTTCCATCAGCGCCCGGTCGCGGCTGACCTGCGATGGCGCATGATCACAGCGTGCGAGTATGCCGCGCAGGTAGCGCTCCAGGTCGCGCAACCTCGCGAACCCTGTCTCGGCAACGAATCCTGCATACAACAAGGAATGCAGCTGAGCCTGCATGTCGGTCTTTGCTGCAACCATCACCGGGCTGGTCATCGACGCTAGTGCGAGCTCGACCTGCCGCGACCGGACCATCAGCGGCTCGACCATATCGACAACTTCCATGACTCGCGCCACGACCTGAGAACGGACGACGAGCAAGGTCGCCTCGAACTCCGCCGGCCCGAGCACCTGGCCACCTGGTCGCTCCGCCACTATCGAATCGACCGCTGCAGCAAGGCAGTCTTGCAACAGGTCGGGCACATTGCCGTGCGGGTTGTGACCCAGGGCAAGGCGTTGAGCGTTGGTCAGCAGTGCCAGTACCCGCTTCCAGGGTGCCGTGGTGTTCAGCAGGAGCAGGCGTCGAACACCATGCTTGGTCGCGGCGTCGCGCTCCACCTCTGAGGCGAGCACCTCGAGGGCGACGCTGTCACCGTGGTCCACCACTGCAGGAAACCCCTGAATGACCCGCTCACCGACCCGGTGCTCGAAGATCGCAGGCAAGGCGCCAAAGCTCCACTGCTGCAATCCTTTTCGCTCCACTGACTGTGCTGCTCGCCGCATCGTCTGGCGGAGCTGGGGCGCCAGCTGCTGCTGGAGCGCAGCCAGCACGTTCCCCTCCCCCACGACTTCTCCGCCGCGTTCTTCGACGCAGAACGTGATGCGCAGGTGGTCGGGCACCCTGGACCAGTCCCATTCGTCGGACGGGACGCGGACACCGGTCATCTCGAAGAGGGCGCGCCCCAGCTCATCGGTCAGGTAGCCACCAACGGGATCGGCGGATGCCAGTGCGGTGTGGGCACTGTCTGGCGTGGGGACGAAGTTGCGACGGGTCACCTTGGGCAGCGACTTCAGCAGCGCGACGGCCAGATCCTGACGCAGACCCGGCACCTGCCAGTCGAATCCGTCGTCCTTGACCTGGTTGAGAACGTCCAGAGGGATGTGAACCGTGACACCATCGGCGGCTCCTCCCGGCTCGAACTGATAAGTCACCCGAAGTGTGATGCCGTTCTGTTCCCAAACCTGCGGGTAGTCCTGAGCGCTGACCGCATCCGCGTCGTCCTTGACCAGGAAGTCCTCGGTGAGGGTGAGCAGATCCGGCGCAGTATGGCGCGCCTGCTTCCACCAGGAGTCGAAGTGCTGCGCCGAGACGATCTCGGTCGGCAGCAGCGCGTCGTAGAAGTCGACCAGTGTCTGGTCGTCGACAAGGATGTCACGGCGCCTGGCTCGGGCTTCAAGCTCGGTCAGGCGCGTGACCAACGCCCTGTTGTCGTGGAAGAACCGATGATGCGTGTCCCAATCGCCTTCGACCAAGGCATGGCGGATGAACAGATCTCGCGACTCCTGGGGGTTGATGCGCGCGTAGCCCACCTTGCGCCCGGCAACCAGCGGCACGCCGTAGAGGGTGACCTTCTCCAGAGCCACAGCCGAGCCCCGCTTCTTCTCCCAGTGCGGTTCGCTGTAGCTGCGCTTGACCAGGTGCTGTGCGAGGCGTTCGATCTCCGCAGGGTCTGTTCGCGCGTTGACGCGTGCCCACAGCCGTGTGGTCTCGACGAGCTCAGCCGACATGACCCACTGCGGCTGCTTCTTGAACAGCGAGGAACCCGGTGAGATACCAAAGCGCGCCCCCCGGGCTCCGATGTACTCACGCTTCTCAACGTCGCGCAGACCGATATGGGACAGGAGCCCAGACAGCACCGCGCGGTGGATCGCGTCATGATCTGCCGCGGAGGCGTTCTGCTGTAGGTCAAGGGTCTTGCAGGCCTTCTTCAGCTGGCTATGCAGGTCCTGCCACTCACGAACCCGCAGGTAGTGGAGGTACTCGCTCTTGCACATCCGCCGGAAGGCACTGCCTGAGAGCTCCCGCTGGCGCTCCTTGAGGTAGTTCCACAGGTTCAGCAAGGCGACAAAATCGCTGTTCTCATCGGCGAACCGGCGATGTCTGTCGTCGGCCTGCTGGCGCTTGTCCATCGGGCGCTCGCGCGGGTCCTGGATGGACAGGGCCGCAACGATGATGAGCACCTCACGCAGCGCACCGTTACCCTCGGCCTCCAGCACCATCCGAGCCAGACGCGGGTCCACCGGCAGCGCGGCGATCTTGCGGCCGTAGGCGGTAAGCCGTTGGCGCGGGTCGCCCCCTGGATCAGAGACAGTGTTGATGGCCTGGAGCTCCTCCAACAGCCTGACACCGTCGGTGATCTGGCGTACGTCGGGCGGCTCGAGGAAGGGGAACCGGGCTATGTCACCCAGCCCGAGGGAAGTCATCTGCAGGATGACCGAGGCCAGGTTGGTACGCAGGATCTCAGGGTCCGTGAACTGAGGCCGAGCCTTCAAATCCTCCTCGGAGTACAGCCGGATGCAGATCCCGTCCGCGACCCGGCCGCAGCGCCCAGCGCGCTGGGCGGCACTGGCCCGGGAGATCGGCTCAATCGGCAGGCGTTGAACCTTGGTGCGCATGCTGTACCGCGATATTCGTGCTGTCCCGGCGTCCACGACATACCTGATGCCCGGCACCGTCAGGGAGGTCTCGGCGACGTTGGTGGCCAGGACCACTCTGCGGCCCGTGTGCTGACCGAAGACACGATGCTGCTCGGCAGCCGACAGCCGCGCATAGAGCGGGAGGATCTCGGTGTGCGGCATTGCCATGCCGGCGAGCGCCTCGGCGGCATCACGGATCTCACGTTCTCCGGAGAGGAAGACAAGTACATCCCCAGCGGGGCTGTACCGCTCGGTCCACAGCTCCTCGACAGCTTCACAGATGCCGGTGACCTGGTCTCTGTCGTCATCGGGCGTCTCACCGACGAGCGGCCGGTAGCGAACCTCAACAGGATACGTGCGCCCGGACACCTCGATGATGGGAGCGTTGTTGAAATGCTTGGAGAATCTCTGCGGGTCAATGGTCGCCGAGGTGATGATGACCTTGAGATCGGGGCGGCGCGGCAGCAGCTGCTTGAGATATCCCAGGATGAAGTCGATGTTTAGACTGCGCTCGTGAGCCTCGTCGATGATGATCGTGTCGTAGCGGCGCAGGTCGCGGTCCCGCTGCATCTCGGCAAGCAGGATGCCATCGGTCATCACCTTGATCAGGGTGCTGGCACTGGAGTGATCGGTGAATCGCACCTGGTAGCCGACTGCGGTCCCGAGCTCGGTGTTCAGCTCCTCAGCGATGCGTTCGGCCACTGACCGGGCAGCAATGCGGCGCGGTTGGGTGTGGCCGATGAGGCCTTCGATGCCACGGCCGAGCTCAAGGCAGATCTTGGGCAGCTGGGTGGTCTTGCCGGAGCCGGTCTCCCCAGCCACGATGACGACCTGGTTGTCCCGGATGGCGGCGGCGATGTCGCCCCTGCGCGCGGCCACCGGCAGGTCGTCGGGATAAGTGACCTTGGGCACCGCCGCGAGACGACGCGCGATACGTGCTGCTCTTGCCGCCGGCGACTCACCGGCCCTGCGGCGAGAAGGACGCCGTCGAGGGGTTCGTGCGCGCGAAGGTTGCGACACGCGCTCGGATGACATGACATCCAGGATATCCGGCCCTCAGACTGGACACACCGAAGGATCCTCGGTGCCGGAGCACTAAGGATCCTTCGCTGTGCGAGCAGACCGCCTCCTGGGGCTCAGTCCTTGGCTGCAGCGAACCCCTGCTCGAGGTCCGCCAGGATGTCATCGATGAACTCGATGCCCACGGCCAGTCGCACCAGACCCGGCGTCACGCCAGAGGTTAACTGCTCCTGCGGCGAGAGCTGGGAGTGCGTGGTGGAAGCCGGGTGGATGACCAACGAGCGCACGTCACCGATGTTGGCTACGTGGCTGTGCAAGGTCAAGGCCTCGACGAACTTCTTGCCAGCCTCTATCCCGCCCGTGATCTCGAAGGCAACCACGGCGCCAGCACCGCGTGGGGCGTACTTGTCCGCCAACGCCTTCCACGGACTGGAGGGCAGTGAGGCGTACGCGACGGACTCGACCTGAGCATGTGCCTGGAGCCATCGCGCCACCTTGAGCGCGTTCTCGACGTGACGCTCGATCCGCAGCGACAACGTCTCGACACCCTGGGCGATGAGGAACGCGTTGAAGGGTGAGACCGCCGGACCCAGATCGCGCAGCAGCTGTACGCGGGCCTTGAGGATGAAGGCCAGGTTGGCGCCGAGCGGGCTGCCCACTCCGAGGTCTCGGGCGAAGACCAGTCCGTTGTAGCTGGGGTCCGGCTCATTGTAGTTCGGGAAGCGGGCAGGGTCCCTGGCATAGTCGAAGGCGCCGCCGTCGACGATGACACCTGCGATGGTCGTGCCGTGGCCGCCGAGGTACTTGGTCGCTGAGTGAACCACCACGTCGGCGCCCCATTCGAGCGGCCGGATCAGGTAGGGAGTGGCGATCGTGTTGTCCACGATCAGTGGAACGCCCGCCTCGTGCGCGACGGCCGAAACATTTTCAATATCAAGGACATTCGAGGCGGGATTGCTGATGGACTCAGCGTAGAAGGCCTTGGTATTCGGCCTGACGGCGGCGCGCCACGAGTCGAGGTCGTCAGGGTCTTCGACAAACGTCGTCTCGACGCCAAGCTTCTTGAACGTGTACTTCAGTAGGCTGTACGTGCCGCCGTAGAGCGTGGGGCTCGCCACGATGTGATCCCCGGCCTCGGCCACGTTCAGGAGCGCGATCGTCGACGCGGCCTGGCCCGAAGCAACCAGCAGGGCACCGACGCCGCCCTCCAGCGATGCGATCCTCTGCTCGACCGCATCCTGCGTCGGGTTCATGATGCGGGTGTAGATGTTGCCGAACTCCTTGAGCGCGAACAGGCTCTCCGCATGCGCGGTGTCCTTGAACACAAACGACGTGGTCTGATAGATCGGCAGCGCTCTGGCTCCGGTCGTCGGATCCGGGACCTGGCCGGCATGAAGCTGGCGGGTCTCGAAGGACCAGTTTGCGTGATTGTCACTCATCGGATTCCCTTACCTTTCAGTCATTGACGTGAGGTGCGGGTACACCGAAGAGCGAACCCGCGCTTGCGCAGCGCCCGAAGACGCCTTGCCAGGTCTTCACCCGGGGCACCCCACCGCGGTGGAGGGTTGCCGGCCAGCGAGCCGGGGCTTGTCGCTGACACTCATGACCTAAACAGAACCGTAGAACCGATGACCACGTCTCGGAAAGTCTGTCTCTCAATCTGGACATCCCAGGCCCGGATCCACCAGGCGCCGACTGACGGCAAGAACGGTGCCAATCTGCGCCGAACCGAAACGGCATACGGTGTGAGCCGTGAGCACACTCGACCTGACCATCGACGCCGACTCGGCCACCGCGCCGTTCGAACAGGTGCGAACCCAGATCGCCTCGGCCGTCGCGGCGGGGCAGCTGAGCGCAGGGACCAAGCTCCCGACGGTTCGCCAACTCGCAACCGATCTCGGGTTGGCGACCAATACGGTGGCACGGGCCTATCGCGAGCTGGAGGCCGATGCCGTGATCGCGACACACGGCCGGGGCGGCACGTTCGTGCGCAGCGATGTCCTGGACGAGCCCACGGCCCACTCCAGCGCCGCTGACCTCGCAAGAGCAGCCGCCGCTGACTACGTTCACACGGTCAGACGGCTCGGCCTCAACTCGCAGGAGGCAGCACGCCTGGTCCAGAACACGTGGAGCGAGAGCTAGCTGGGCCGACGCCCTGCGGCTCGGCAATTCCGTGACGCTTCCACCAACGCGACAAGGGACCGGGGGCCCACCAGTTCACGGTGCCCAGCAACCGCATCGTGGCCGGGACCAGCAGGGCACGCACTATGGTGGCGTCGATCAGGACGGCGACGAGCATGCCTATCCCGATCATCTTCATGATCACGATGCCAGAGGTGGCAAACCCGCCAATGACCACGGCGAGCAAGAGCGCCGCGCTCGTGATGATGCGCCCACTGCGCTGGAGCCCGTTGGCCACTGAAGTCGTGTTGTCACCGGTGCGGTCCCACTCCTCACGGATCCGGGATATCAGGAAGACCTCATAGTCCATGGACAGGCCGAAGATGATGGCGAGCATGAGGATCGGCTGGGTGGCGTCCAGGTAGCCCGTTGAGGTGAAACCGAGAAGCCCCGACAGGTGGCCGTCCTGAAAGATCAGGGTGACCACTCCGAAGGAGGCAGTAAGGGACAGGGCGCTCATGACGACGGCCTTGAGCGGAAGGACGACAGAGCCAAAGGCGATGAAGAGCAGAACCAACATGACAGCGACCACGAACAGGCCCATCCACGGCAGGCGTGCGCCGATAGAGTCAATGAGGTCAACGGCACTAGCCGATGCGCCCCCGACCAGGGAGTCAGCTCCGGCGCCGGGCTCAACCGCGCGCAGGTCCCTGACCAGCTGTTGTGACGCCTCGCTCTGGCTGTTCCCGAGCCAGCTGACCTGGACCAGTCTCGTCGGGGGGGTAGCAACCTGGTCGATCACCTGGACCGACTGCACCCCACGGACTGCGCCGAGCCGGGCGACGTAGGTCACGAGCTGAGGGCCGCTGGCGCCCTCGACCACGATGTTGGCACTTGCGGTTCCGCCGCCGAACAGGCGAGCACCCAGGTCTGCAGCGACCCGACTGGGTGCGCTGACCGGCAGGACCCGCTCGTCGGTACTGCCCCACCTAGCTGACAGAAAAGGTGCGCCCATGGCCAGCAGGCCCACGGTGATGACCAGCAGGTATGTGACCGGTCTCCGCATCACACTGTGCGCAAGGGTTGCCCAGGCACCATCCACATTGAGGTCACCGGAAGGGGCCGCGGCGCGACCACCGGCCCGCGCTCGCGAGCCGCGGCGCCACGGCATACGACCTGCTTCAAGACGCGGCCCAAGGACGGCAAGCAATGCGGGCAGCAGGGTCAGTGCTGCCAGCATCGCGGCGAGCACCGCGGCGACTCCGCCATAGCCCATCGAGCGCAGGAAGCTCTGCTGGAAGATCAGCAGGGAAGACAGTGAGGCTGCCACGATCAAGCCGGAGAACAGCACGGTCCGGCCGGCGGTCGCCATGGTGGCGGCGATAGCTGCGTTGACGTGCTCACGCTCGGTGCCGCGCTGCTTGGCGAGCTCCTCGCGAAACCTGCTCACGACAAACAGCGCGTAGTCGATTGCCAGGCCCATCCCGATCAAGGTGATGATGTTGATGGAGAACACTGAGACGTCCGTGACCGAGGTGATGACCCGCACGAAAGCAAAGGCACCGAAGATGGCCACGCCACCGACAAATGCTGGCATCAGGGCGGCCGCGACGCTGCCGAAGATGACCAGACACAAGAGGATCACTATCGGCATGGAGATCAACTCGGCCCTGGCGATGTCCCTGGACACGGCATGATTCACGTCACGGAAAACAGCCCACTGCCCCCCCACCGACGTGGACAGCCCCCTGGCGTCAAGGTGGGTGCTGAGACGGTCGAACAGTGCGGCCTTCTGATCCTGGGTGGTGCCGCTCAAGGCGAAGATGACGCGTGTGGCGTGCTGGTCCTTGCTGATCAACGTGGGCGACGGGGTC
>Ga0075520_1000142_pt1 | contig 26451 bp, 19 predicted proteins | sample NGEPerB_FD_75100 | JGI IMG/M metagenome (GOLD analysis project Ga0075520, IMG submission 75100) | Arctic peat soil microbial communities from the Barrow Environmental Observatory site, Barrow, Alaska, USA - NGEE PermafrostAB12-B | ecosystem: Environmental > Terrestrial > Soil > Wetlands > Peat ... | reverse complement strand
GGTCAGACCATGGCGACGCCACCGTTGGGTCGGATCACCTGGCCTGTCGTGAAGCGGGAGGCGTCGGAGGCGAGGTAGAGGACGGCAGCGGCGATGTCCTCGGGTTCCCCGATCTTCCGCAGGGGGGCGAACCTGCGCATGGGCCCGATCACCGCCTCCTGCATCTCCTCGTCGACCGTCCCGTCGGGCCGGACGAAGTAGCGCCCGGTCATGCCGGTGAGCACGAACCCCGGGGCCACCGCGTTGACCCGCACGCCCTTGTTCCCGATCTCGACGGCCAACGACTTCGTCATCTGCACGACGCCGGCCTTGCAGATGGCGTAGCTCACGATGTTGGGGCTGGGCGTGTCGGCGGCTGCCGACGAGGCGTTGATGATGCTGCCGCCCTCGGCCTGGGTGACCATGACCCGGCCTGCGGCCTGGCAGCCGAAGAACACGCCCTTGAGGTTCACTGACAGGATCCGGTCGAGGTCCTCCTCGCCGGCTTCGAGGAACGGGCCCTCGACCATGATGCCGGCGATGTTGCACCAGATGTGGATGCCTCCCCGCTCAGCGGCGACCCGCTCGGCGAGGGCATCGACGCCACTCCGATCCGAGACATCGAGCGCCACCCCTTCGCCGATGCCGCCGGCGGCTGCGATCTGGTGGGCGGTCGCCATGGCGCTCTCCTCGTTGATGTCGGCACACACGACGGCAGCCCCGGCCCCGGCCAGCGCCAGGGCGCTCGCCCTCCCGATGCCGCTGCCCGCGCCGGTGACCACGGCGACCCTGCCGTCGACGCGGAACGATTCGATGAGCGTGGTGGCTTCCATGGCGGGTCCCTAGCCTTTCCGATGCGGCCATCTCGGTGCCGGCGGCCGCGCGTGCCGGACGACGGGTCGGACGACGGGTCGGATGACGGGAACAGTAGGTCAGCGCACGGATGGGCCGGTGCGGGCACGGATCACAGCGCGGAGGAGTCCGCCCGGTCCGCCCGCATGGCGGTGTCCACGCCGCCGTCCACGCCGTCGATCGCCGTGCCGGGCCCGGAGGCAGCGCTGTCCACGGCGCTGAGGGCCTGGCCTTCCCCGGCCGACCGTATCGCCGCGACGAGGGCCCTGGTCGCCGCCGCCGCGATTCGCTTGTGGCCTTCGTCGCCCGGGTGGATCCCATCGGGGAGGTGCTCCTCACCCACGATCCTCTCGCCGGCCACCAAGGACAGCGTCGTGTCGCCGGACTCGATCCGGCTGCGGGTCACCGACTCGATGGTGTGCCGGATGTCGGCCAGTGAGGCGCCGAGTTTGTTGGAAACCTCCTCGGCATCGGGGCGGCGGACGGGGCTGACGACCACCACCGGCGTGGTCGGATGGCCCAGGCGGATCACATCGAGGAACCCGTGGAAGTTGGCGGCGACCATCGCGGCGCTGTGCGGGATGCGGTTCCAGCAGCTTGTGCCATAGGCGATGGTGACGACCTCGGCCGTCAGCCCGGCGATGTGCTCGGCCGAGGCGATCTCTCCGCGACCGGCGACGGCGTAGCCGAGGTTGACCAGGTCGAGGCCGGCCTTTCGGGCCGCGATGGCCGCCCAGCTGCGGGACGGTCCGGAAGCGACCCACCCCTGGGTGACGGAGTCGCCGTAGGCGATCCAGCGGGGCAGCGCCGGTGCCGGGGCGATCTCTCCCCTCACCGCGGTCAACGACAGGATCAGTGGATGCATCCCCTCGGGGAGGTAGATGACCGCGGGCCTGTCGGCGGGGTCGGCGCCGAGGGACAGGCGGATCAGCCCGTCGCCGAGCACCGCCTCCTCCTCGCAAACAGTCCGGCCGTTGCGCCACACGGAGAACACGGTGCCCGCCCCGTCGCCCCGGTAGCCGAGGTTGCCCGACGTGGTGCGGTAGGCGACGTCGACGGCCCGGGCATCGCCGACCAGTTCGATCCGTACGCCCACCGGCACGGTGGCCGCGTGCCACAGATCGGACGGGAGCCGGGCCGAGTCGGAGGGATCGGCCCGCGGGTAAGGAACCTCCCCTGTTGCCGGATAGGGGGCTCCCCGGATGAACGGCTCAGGTTGGCTCGGGCGTGGGGTCACGGCGAGCGTCGTTCCATCCGGCACTCCAATCGGGGGTTGAATGCCACTCTCCGTAGTGGCAAAGCCACAGTACCACTCAGCATGAGATCGGCCATCCGAGGTCCCGGACGGCCGGACGGCCCGGCCCGGTCTGCCGCTGCCTGGTCGAACGGACAGGTCCGCGAGCACGATCTGCGGCTGGCGCACGACAGTAGTCGCAGTTGAACGGGGAGTTCGAGAATGTCACGAGAATTTCCCCCACTGGCCTTCCGCAAACGCCTCCGGAGTGCGTACCATGGTTCACCGCGCCGGTTCTCGGTGCGATCGGGACGACCAAAAAGTGACGGAGAGTGGTATTTCAGCCATGTCGGAGCGGAGATATCAGATGACCCGACGATCGGTCGACCGGACCGGTACGCGGGCGCCGGTGTTGCTGGCCCTGCTGTTGACCGTCTCGATCGGGGCCCTGGTGGCGCCGGGTGCGGCCCGTGCCGCCACCATCGGCCACAGCGTCGGCCCCCGCGTCTACCAGGGCGGGGGGGTCATCGGATTCGGTGACGCGGTCGACCCCGGGAACGCCGCGCCCCTGCCTTCGGTGATGGTGGCCCTGGCGGTCAACCCGGCATCGACGCCCACGGACCAGGGCTACTGGCTGGCAGGTGCAGACGGGAGCGTCTATCCGGAAGGCCTTGCCGCGTCGTACGGTTCGCTGGCCTCGTTGCGCCTGCAGGCGCCGGTCGTCAGCATGTCGGCCACACCGGACGGCAAGGGCTACTGGCTGGTCGCCATCGACGGAGGGGTCTTCGCTTTCGGGGACGCAGCGTTCTACGGCTCGATGGGCGGGACCCCACTCAACCAGCCCATCGTCGGGATGGCGACGACTCCCGACGGCAGGGGCTACTGGTTAGTCGCCGCCGATGGCGGCATCTTCGCCTTCGGGGACGCGTCGTTCCACGGTTCGATGGGCGGGTCGCCCCTCAACGCGCCGGTGACCGGGATGGCGGCGACGGGCGATGGCAACGGGTACTGGCTGGTGGCGTCCGACGGCGGGATGTTCTCCTTCGGTGATGCACCCTTCTTCGGCTCGATGGGCGGCCTGGTGCTCAACGACCCGGTGGTGGGGATGGTGGCGACCCCGTCGGGAGCGGGCTATCTGCTGGTGGCCACGGACGGAGGCGTCTTCCGGTTTGGTGACGCCCCGTACTACGGCTCGCTGGGGGCCGGCTACGGCGGCAATCCGGCAGACGTCCCGCCGGTGGCCGGCATCGCGCTCACCCCCGACGCCCACGGGTACTGGCTGCTCGAACCGGACGGTTGGCCCTACTCGTTCTCCAATCCGCCGGACCCCTCGCCCTCGGCCACCGCGTCGGCCATCGTGTCCATCGCCAACAGCCAGGTGAGCAGCGACCCGGTCCGCGGGTACTTCTGCAACCCCTACGGGCCCTGCGAGGCGTGGTGCGCCCTGTTCGCCACTTGGGTGTGGCAGCAGGCCGGCATCCCCATCCCCTCATACCCCTTCACCGGGAACATCTACAACTGGGCCGCGGCCCACGGGCAGGTCCTACCGCCGACCGCCACGCCGTTGCCGGGTGATGCCGTCCTGTACGGGACCGGGCCGTCCTCCGCGTCCACGTCCCTCCACGTCGGGCTGGTCGTGCAGACCTGGCCGGACGGCGCCATCGTCACCGTCGAGGGCGATGCCGGGCCGGCACCGACCGGCTCGCTGGCGGTGATCATCAACGGGCCCTACCTGCCCTCGCGATCGGCGATCTACAACGGGATGCCGATCTACGCCTTCGCCCGCCCCTGATCGCGGCCCGATCCGCCGACCCTGATCGCGGCACGGTCCGGGCCCGAACCGCCGGCAGCGCCGCGGTCACCTCGAGACCCTTCACCGCCACGGGCTGTTGCCCGATGGGCCGGAGCGCTGTATCTTCGCCCGGGCTGCTCCACGGAGTGGCCGAACCGGGTGAGGTGGTCGGGCGTGCGAGTGTTGATCCCGTTGCCGGATCGTGACTTCGACACGACCGAGGTAGCGGTGCCGTGGCGACTGCTCACGGAGTCGGGGCACACGGTCACGTTCGCCACCGAGGAGGGTGGCCGGGCGCCCGCATGCGACCCGCGCCTCCTTGACGGGGTGATCTTCGGCCGCCTCGGGGCCGAGCCGGAGCCGATCGAGTTCTACCGGGCACTGGCTGGTTCGCCGGAGTTCGTCGAGCCGATCAGCTGGCGGTCCGTGGATGTCGGCGCGTTCGACGGGCTGCTGCTGCCCGGTGGGCACGCGCCGGGGATGCGCCAGTACCTCGGGTCGTCGGAGCTGCGAGGCCGGGTGGCCGCCTTCTGGTCCCTGGGCCGTCCGGTGGGCGCGATCTGCCACGGCGTGCTCGTGCTCGCCCGCAGCGAGGATCCGGCGACGGGGCGCAGCGTTCTGGCAGACCGGCGGACGACCTGCCTGCCCAAGTACATGGAGCGGGGCGGGTACCTGGCGACGGCGTGGCGGCTCGGGCGGTACTACCGCACCTACCCGGCCTACGTCGAGGACGAGGTCCGCGCCTCGCTCGACGATCCGGGCCGACTCGAGATCGGGCCCCGGACACTCCGGCGCGGAACCCGCACCGATGACCGGCACGCCTTCGTCGTCGAGGACCGCAACTATGTGTCCGCCCGGTGGCCCGGGGACAGCTACTTGTTCGCCCGGCGGTTCGAAGCCCACCTCGCCGGGGCCTGACCGCCGCGCCGGAGCGGTTCGCCTACGCGGAGGCCGGCAGGGAGGTGAGCAGGGAGGCGAGCACCCGCCGGCGGTGCTCGGCCGCAGAGCCCCAGGCCTCGGACAGCGCCCAGGCCCGCTTGAGGAAGAGGTGCAGGTCGCACTCCCACGTGTAGCCGATAGCGCCGTGGACCTGCAGGGACACCCGGGCTGCCTCCACGGCTGCGTCGGAGGCGCACGCCTTGGCCGTCGACCCCGCCCTCGACGCAGCCGGCGTGCCCTCGTCGAGCGCCCAGGCCGCTCCGTAGACCACGGGACGCGCGAACTCCAGCTTCACCCGGGCGCCGGCCAACAGGTGCTTGACCGCCTGAAAGGCGCCGATCGGCTGGCCGAACTGCCGGCGCTCCTTGGCATAGTCGGCAGCCATGGTGATCATCCGGTCGGTCACGCCGAGCAGCTCGGCCGCGGTCGCCACCGCGGCCCGGTCCGCCGTGGCGAGGATGGTCGCCGCGGCCCGGGACCCCGAGGCCGCCCGGGTGCCGGCTGTGGGCTCCCAGGTGACCGCACCCAGCCGGCGGGTCGGGTCGAGGGAGGCGATCGGCGTGACCTCGGCGGCTCCCGCGTTCACGAGGTGGATCTCCGGGCCGCCCTCCGGCCCCGGAGTGGTGAGCACCAACAGGTCGGCCCCGACGGCCCCGGCCACGGGGCCCGGGGACCCTGGCGGCCCCACGGCGGCGGTGATCGAACCGTCGGCGATCTGCTCCAGCCAGGACCGCACGCGGGCGGCCCCCCCGGGCTCGGCGCCCTCGAGGTCGGCCAGCAGTGGTGTCGCCAGCGCGGACGTCGCCACCAGCGGCTCGGGGAGGGCCACCCGGCCGGCCTCTTCGAGGAGGAGCACCAGATCGAGGAGGCCGAGCCCCAGCCCGCCGTGGGCTTCGGGCACCGACAGGCCGACCACGCCGAGCTCGGCCAACGTGGCCCAGCGGTCCGTGCGCGCCGCGGGGGCGGCGAAGGCGGCGCGCAGGTCGTCGGTCGTGCACTCCCTGGCCAGCACCTGGCGGACCGTGTCGCGGAACTCGATCTGCTGATCTGCGAAAGCGAAGTGCACAGCCGTCCCGCCGGTCCTCAGCCGCGGGGCAGCCCGAGCATGCGCTCGGCCACCACGTTGCGTTGGATCTCGTTGGTGCCGGCGTAGATGGGACCGGCCAGAGCGAAGAGGTACCCGTCGAGCCACGGCGCGTCCACGCCCCCGCCGTGCAACTCGGCTGCGGGACCCAGCAGGGCTAGGGCCGCCCGGTGGATGGCCAGGTCGGTCTCCGACCAGTGGATCTTGTTGGCACTGGCCTCGGGTCCCACCGTTCCCCCGCTGAGGACCCGGGTGGCGGTCCACAGCGTGTTGAGCCGGTAGGCCTCGGCGTCGATCCAGGCCTGGGCCACGGCATCGGCGGTGAGCACCGCCCGCTCCGGGTCGAGCGCCAGTCGTTGCGCATAGAGCGCCACCAGTCGGGCGGCGGCCTCGCTGTAGCGCGCCGGGCTCCGGAGGCTGAGGCCGCGTTCGGAACCGGCGGTGGCCATGGCCACGTTCCAGCCCCGCCCCACACCCCCGAGGACCTGGGAGTCGGGGACGAACACCTCCGCGAAGAAGATCTCCGCGAACCCGGTCTCCCCGTCGATCTGCGGGATGGGCCGCACGGTGACCCCCGGGGAGCCCATCCCGACGAGGAAGTAGGTGAGCCCCCGGTGGCGCTCCGCCTCGGGGTCGGTGCGGAACAGGCCGAAGCACCACTCGGCGAACGCCCCACGCGAGGCCCAGGTCTTCTGCCCGGTCAGCACCCAGCCGTCGTCGGAGTCAGCCCGCCGGGCCCGGCTGCGGATGCCGGCCAGGTCGCTGCCGGCGTCCGGCTCGGACCAGCCCTGGCACCAGATCTCCTCACCCGAGGCCATCGGCGGGAGGAACCTGGCCTTCTGCTCGTCGGTCCCGAACTCGAACAGCGTGGGCGCCAGGAGGAAGACCCCGTTCTGAACGACCCGCAGGGGGGCTCGGGCCCGCCAGTACTCCTCCTCGAAGATCAGCCACTCGAGGATACCCACGCCGCGGCCGCCGTACTCCTCGGGCCACGACACCACCGACCACCGATCGGCGAACATGGTCCGCTCCCACACCCGGTGGGCCTCGAACCCCTTGGCGGTGTCCAGGGACGGAAGGGAACGCGGCGCGGGTGCGTGGACGGACAACCACCTGCGCGCCTCCTCGCGGAATGCCTCCTGGGCGTCGGTGTGTCGCAGGTCCATCGGAGTGTCCATGGTCGGGTCCATCGGCTCGTGGGTGTCGGGGGAAATCTGACACACCGCCGGATTTCCGGCAACCACGGCCCATCGGCCACAATGGCGGGATGCCCAATGCCGTGATCGTCGACGTGGTCCGCACCCCGGTGGGGAAGAAGAACGGCCGGTTGTCGGGCTGGCACGCCGTCGACCTGGCCGCCCAACCGCTCCGCTCCCTGATCGAGCGCAACGACCTCGACCCGGCCGTGGTGGAGGACGTGATCTACGGGTGCACCATGACGGTGGGGGAGCAGGCAATGAACATCGGGCGCAATGCCGCCCTCGCCGCCGGCTTTCCCGACACCGTGCCCGGGACGACGGTCGACCGGCAGTGCGGCTCGGCCCAGCAGGCGGTCCACTTCGCCGCCCAGGCCGTCATGTCGGGGGCGATGGACGTGGCTATCGGCGGTGGCGTCGAAGCAATGAGCCGGGTACCCATCGGGTCCACCACGGAGCCCGGTCCGGGCGAGGCGTACGGCCCCACCGTGCACGGCCGGTTCGACTTCATCCACCAGGGGCTGTGCGCCGAGGAGATCGCCCGCCGCTGGGGGATCGGCCGCGAGGAGATGGATCGGTTCGCCCTCCGCTCCCACGAGCGGGCAGCTACCGCTACCGCCGAGGGCCGGTTCGACGACGAGATCGTTCCGCTGGCCACCCGGCGGGCTCGCATCGAGGACCGGGTGGCGGTGGCCGGCAGTGACGAGGGCGACCCCGCCGGCGAGGGCGTGCTGTACTTCGACGAAGGGGTGAGGGCCGGCACGACCTACGAGAAGCTGGCGTCGCTGCCGCCGTGCTTCGTGGAGGACGGCCTGGTGACGGCGGCCACCTCCTCGCAGATCTCCGACGGGGCGGCAGCCGTGCTGATCATGTCCGAGGAGCGGGCGGGACAACTCGGGCTGCGACCCCGGGCCCGGTTCCACACCTTCGCGGTGGCGGCAAACGACCCGGTGATCATGCTGACCGCCCCGATCCCCGCCACCACCCTCGTGCTCGAGAAGTCGAAGCTCTCCCTCGACGACATCGGTGTGGTCGAGATCAACGAGGCGTTCGCCTCGGTGGTACTGGCGTGGGAGAAGGAGCATCATCCCGACATGGGCAGGGTCAACGTCAACGGCGGCGCCATCGCCATCGGGCACCCCACCGGCGGGTCGGGGGCGCGGCTGATGGCCACGCTGCTCAACGAGATGGAGCGGACCGGGGCCCGCTATGGGCTCCAGACCATGTGCGAAGGCGGGGGCCAGGCCAACGCCACCATCATCGAACGACTGGGGTAGGCCCGACGGCGGATCGACCGCGGCGCTCCCCTACGCAGGGTCCGACTGCGAGGTCCGTGCGGCCCGCTTCTTGAAGTCGACGTGGTCCGCGCGGGTCGGGCGTGACATCAGGTACCCCTGGTAGAGATCGCAGCCGAGCTCGGCGACCCGCTGGAGTTGCATCGGCGTCTCGACGCCCTCGGCGAGCACGATCAGGTCGAGGGCCTTGCTGAGCTGCACGATGGCGGCGACGATCGCCTCGTCGGTCTCGAGGATACCCAGGCCGTCCACGAAGGATTTGTCGATCTTGAGGATCTTGACGGGCAGGTTCTTGAGCCGGGCGAGGGACGACGTGCCGGTGCCGAAGTCGTCGATGGCCAACCCGACGCCCATTCCGTGGATGCCGCCGAGCGTGGCGATGGTCGTCGACGTCTCGTTCATCAGCATGCTCTCGGTCACTTCGAGCACGAGGGCCTCGGGAGGGAGGCCCGAGTCGGCCAGCGCCGCGGCGATAGTGTCCAGCAGGTCGGCGTCGTTCAGCTGGTGGGGGGAGAGGTTGACGGTCACGTAGGCATTCTCCGCACCGGGCAGGTCCCTGCGCCACTTGGCCATGGTCTGGCAGGCCTCGCGCAGGACCCATCGGCCGAGCGAGAAGATGAGGTCGGTCTCCTCGGCGAAGGGGATGAACTCCATCGGGCCCAGCAGTCCACGAGAGGGGTGGTGCCAACGGACCAGTGCCTCCATGGCCACGATACGGTCGTCGGCCACCGAGGCGATCGGCTGGTAGTGAACGGCCAACTCGTCGTGGTCGATCGAATGGCGGAGGTCGTCGTAGATCTCGAGGCGGGCCACCGACTTGGCCCGGAGCGACTCGTCGAACACCTCGACCCTCGACCGGCCCTTGTTCTTGGCCTGGAACATGGCCACGTCGGCCTGCTGCAGGATGTCCTGTGCGGTCTGGCGCCCTCGCATCACGAAGGAGACGCCCACGCTGCAGGTCACCACCACGCTGCGCCCGGTGGAGAGCTGGACGGGCTCGGCCAGCAGCCTCGAGTACTCGGTGGCCAGGCTGACGGCGACATGGACGTCGTGGATGTTGCGGCACAACACGACGAACTCGTCTCCCGAGAACCGACTGACGACATCGCCGCCCCGCACCGCCGACTTGAACCGTTGGGCCAGGGTCAGCAGCACCTCGTCGCCACTGGCGTGGCCGAACGAGTCGTTTACCAGCTTGAAGCGGTCGAGGTCGATGAAGAGCACCGCCAGGTTGGTCTCCCGCTGCATCGAGATGAGCAGTTCCCGTTCGAGCTCGTCGCTGAACAGCGATCGATTGCCCAGCCCGGTGAGGGAGTCGTGGTAGGCGAGCCAGCTGAGCTGGGCCTCGGCCGCCTTGCGGTCGGTCACGTCGGTGAAGGAGCAGACCACCATGGGGGAGTCGTCCTGGCCGGAGCCGGAGAGGAGCCGCGAGCTGAGCGACAGCCACTGCCGCCGGCCGTTCCCATCGGTGACCCCGATGATGACGTCGTCCAGCGACTCGTTGGTGGCCAGCGCCTGCTCGTGGGGGAACATGTCGGCGGACAGCGGCTGCCCGTCGGCGTTGATGGCGATCGACGACCCGGTGAAGATCTGGTGGCCGCTGCCCGCTTCGAGCCGATCGCCGAGGATCCGGATGGCGGCCTCGTTGTGCGCGCAGATGTTGCCCGACTCGTCGAAGAGCACGATCCCTTCGCTCAGTGAGGCCACGACCGCCTCGTACCGCTCCTCGGCCGCCCGCCGGCCGGCCTCGGCCTGGCGGGCGTCGGTGAGCTCGGTGCACACGACGACCCAACCAGAGGGCTGGGTGTCGTCGTCGATCAGGGGGTCAATCGAAACCAGCACGTCGACCTCGGAGCCGTCCTTGCGATGGTGGGTCCGCTGGCCCCGCTCGAGGACGGCGGCGCTCTCGGTCCGGTTGGCGGTGACGACGGCGCCGATGGACAGGCTGGTCACCTCGTCCTCACGCCAGCCGTAGATGGCCTGGGCGGCCTCGTTCCAGCTCTCGATCCGGCCTTCGGCATCGATACCGATGATGGCGTCGGAGACGTGAGCCACCAGGCTGGCCCGGTAGCGGTTGGCCGCCTCGGCGGCACGCCGCTCGGAAATGTCACGGGCGATGACCTGATAGGCGGGCTCGCCGTTCCAGCTGGTGCGGACGCTGGTGACCTCCATGACGGTGATGGTGCCGTCGAACGACATGATCCGCGCCTCGCCGTGCTCGAAGAACGGGCCGTCCTCGGTGAGCTGGGCGAGCCGGTCGGCCATTTCGGGGATGTCGTTGGGGTGCACGATCTCGGTGACGGGCATGCCGTAGTGCTCGGCCAGCGCCTGGCTGTAGTCCTTTTCCTCCGAGCCCGAGAACATCAGCTTCACCGCGGCACGGTTGCCGTAGACCAGCCGCCCGTTCTGGTGGACGCACACCACGTCGGGGGAGACCTCGGTCAGCAGCCGGTAGCGCTCCACCAGGTCGCCGAGCTCGCGCTCGAACTTGTGCTGAGCGGTGACGTCGATCACCACCCCGGTGTAGAAGTGCTGGATCCGGCCGGCGCGGACTCCGGGCTCCTCGTCGGGGATGGCCAGCGGCGAGGCCCGGACTACGACCAGGTGGTCGGTCCCGTCGGGGCAGGTCACCACCATGTGGAGGTCGAAGTCGGCGAAGGGCGTCCCGGCGCGGATGGGAGCCAGGATGGGGGCGAGGATGGACTCGCCGACCTCGATGGCGTCGCCGAACTCCAACCGGGTGCCCGATTGCTCCTGGGGCCCACCGGTGCCGACGGAGGGGGTACCGTCGGTCGTGCCCATGAGTGATCCGCGGTGCACGCTGAAGCCGCGTATGCCGGGTGCGAAGCCGAAGAACTCCTCGATCGGGTACGACCAGTGGACCGCATCGTGGTCGCTTTCGTACACCCAGGTGACGGTCTGGAGGCCCTCACTGGAGAGGTCGACCTCCTGGGACAGCTCGAAGGCGTGGTCGCCGAAGACCGAATCGCCACGCTCGACCCGATCGAACGAGACCGCGTGTCGTCGACCGCCGTAGCTGCTTGCCGTGGCCATAGGCCCTAGATATCGGCCCAAAAGCCGCCGGGCTTTAGCGCCGTCCGGCAATGGGCCCGGGCTCAGCTGTCAGGCTCTCCGAGGATGATCACCGAATTGTATCCGCCCATGCCGATGGACGACTTCACCATGAGGCCGGGCAGGCGCGGCGTGAGCCCGTCGAGCAGCCGCGGGTGGCCCGGGGCCACCTGGGGCGGCGACGGGATGAACCCCGTCTGGAAGGCGTAGACCGTGGCCAGGATCTCCACGGCGGATGCCGCAGCCTGGCAGTGCCCGACCAGCGGTTTGATCGAGAAGATGCCCCGTGCCTGGGGAAACAGTTCGTCGAGCACCCGGGCCTCGGCCGCATCGCACTGGGCCGTGCCCGGACCGTGGGCGTTCATGTAGGCCACCTCTGACGGGTCGGCGCCCGATACGGCCAGCGCCTCGCGGAAGCAGCGGAACACCTCGTGCAGGTCGGGTGCCATCGCCACCGCGTTGTACCCGTCCATGGTCATCGCCCCGCCGAGGACCGAGGCATAGGCACCGCGGTCGTTGCTCGAGAGGACCATGGCCACTGCCGCCTCGCCCCCGACGAACCCCCGGCTGCCCTCCTGGAAGGGCCGACAGGCCTCGAACGGCGGGGAGTCGATCACGGCCACGCCCACGTCGGCGAAGCCTCGGAGGTTCTCGGCAAGCCCGGACAGGTCGGTCGCCAGCAGGATCACGTCGGAGGCGATGCCGGAGTCGAGCCACGACTTGGCGGTGATCACCCCGGCGTTGCCGGAGGCACACATGGCCGACACCGACATGGCCGGGCCGTGGAAGTCGTTCTCCTTCATGAGCATGGAGATCACCGTCGAAGGCATCATGTTCACCCACTGGCGGGCCCGCACCCGCTTGCCCGTCGACCGGTGGAACTCGCTCCACATCTCCACGTCCCCGAGCACCAGGCTGTGGACCACCCCGACGACGGGACCGGGCTCCCACCCCCGCGCCAGGGCGTCGGTGATCGCCTCGCGGGCGGCGAAGCGGAGCGCCTGCATGAAGCGGCTCGGGCCGTCACGTCGGTCGCCTTCCGCGGTGATGGTGGAGATGTAGGCGTAGCCGCCGTCAACAAAGCCCTCGGGGACCTCGGTGCGCCTCACCGCGCTCTCCCCGAGCAGGAAGCCGTCCCACATGTGCTTGGTGCCCCATCCGTAACCGGTAACCGCCCCAACGCCGGTGATGCTCATGGGCGTATCGCGGCCGGATTTGGGGATTGCCGAGTCAGATGAGGATGACTGGACTGCGTCAGACATCAGACCTCCTCGAGGTCATGTTGCCCAGGTATTCCGACGCCTCTTGGGTGGGCAATCGGCGATTCCAGGCTTGGGTTGGCAGGCTCTTTGGCAGGGATTCTTGGCAGTTGCTTATTGACTTGTCCGGCACTGACCGCTTGTTGAGCGGGGTACCAGTATCGCTCACTCCCATGGCGGGCACAATGGCGGACCGATTGTTTCGCAATCCGTGATTGCCATTGACAGTCGGTAGGACACATCATTGGCGTTGAAGGGGCGCCTGCACGCGGTGGTACGAGGTGTGGTGGGCCGGTGGATGACGGGACCGTCGGGGCCGGTGGACGGCGCCCTCAGGCCTCGCCCGCCGTCCCGAACCGATCGAGCACGCCGGTTGCCTCGCTGATGATCCGTTCGATCAACTCCGCGACGGTGGGGAGCTCGCCGATCTCGCCCACGACCTGACCGGTCGGCAGCACGCCGACGTCGGTGCGGCCGTCGACCAGCGCGGCCCTGGTCATCATCGGTGCATTGGCCGCCATCATCACCTGTGGCCACGAGAGGTCGTTGCCCTGCTTCATCGCCCGCCCCTCCCTCACCAGCGCCAGGAGCGTCGTGTCCGTCTCGCGACGGAAGGCGTGGGCATTGGCCAGCGCCCGGGGCATGTTGCGCAGCCAGCTCGACTTCTCGAGATGGTCGACGAGGTCGGTACGGATCACCCGTTGGGGTGCGCCGTCCACGGCGGTGGAGACCACCGTGCCGGTGACGGGCGTCTGCAGATAGACCTTCTTCACCTCGTCGGGGACACGGCTCTCCTGGGTGAGAAGGAAACGGGTGCCCATGGCGATGCCGGCGGCCCCGTAGGCCAACGCCGCCACCAGCCCCCGTCCGTCGAAGAATCCCCCAGCGGCCACCACGGCAACCGTGTCGCCCACGGCATCCACGACTGCCGGCGTGAGCAGCGACGTGGGCACCGACCCGGTGTGCCCGCCGCCCTCGCCCCCTTGGGCAATCACCGCATCGACACCCCACCCGGCCACCTTCTCGGCATGGCGACGCGCCCCGATGGTCGGCATCACCACCAGGCCGGCATCTCGGCACCGGGCGATGAGCTCGGGGTTCGGAGCCTGGGCGAAGCTGGCCACCTTCACCCCGTTGTCGATCATCAGGGCCACCCGGTCGCCGACGTCGGCGACATCGGTCCGCATGTTGACGCCGAACGGGCGGTCGGTGCGCGAGCGGACCTCAGCGATGGCGGTGGCCAGTTCGGGAAAGGTCATGGTGGCCGAGGCCAGGATGCCCAGTCCGCCCGCCTCGGCGGTGGCGGCAACCAGGCGCGGACCGGCCACCCACCCCATGCCGGTCTGGACGATCGGATAGCGGACGCCGACCAGATCGCAGAAGCGGGTCTGCAGGGCGGGGTGCGCCCTCGGCTCGAGGGCCGACTCCGGCAGGCCGCCCTGACGGCGCTCACTCACCCTCGCACCTCCCGGTCGCGCAGCCCCCCGGGGTCGAGCACGATGCGGATCAGCTCCAACTCCGTCGGGGTCGGCGTGCGGGTGTGCGGCACGTCCGGGGGCACCACCAACTCGAATGCAGTGGCCTCGACGACGTCGTCCACCGTCACCCCGGGATGCACGGAACGGATGCGCATCACCCTGTCGGGTGTTTCGAAGTCGAACACGCCGAGGTTGGAGACCACGCGGCGGATCTCGTGGTAGCGGTGGGCCGCGGGGCCCGCCGCCGCAGCCCGGGCGTAGCCCACGCCCGACACCACGTCGACCTGTTCGACGAACGACCGGGTCGAATGGCTCGGCACCCAGTAGCTGGTCGAATGGTTGACCGTGTTGCCGGGAGCCCCCCGAACGCCCACCAGTTGGACCTTGGGACGGGCCCAGTCGCCGATGGCGCTGATGTTCTGGTTGGCCGTGCGGTCGATCTGGGAGGCCATCATGATCAGGTTCCGGCGGCCCGACCACACGACGTCGAACACCTTCCGGTAGGGCATGTGCGACTCGAGGACCAGCGTCGACGGGGATGCACCCAGAGCAGGGGTGCCGTGCACCAGGGCGGCATCCCCGTCGGTGAGCACCAGGTCGGGGGCGAACGTCATCCGGGCCAGCCGGGCCCCGAGGGCCGGAGCCGTGCCGAATGCGCTGGCCATCACTTCGCCGTCCCCTCGGAACACCTCGGCGCAGGCAACGGCGCAGAACTCCGCCCGGCTGACGCCGGGCGTGTCGGGAGCAGTCGGTTCACCGGTCACACCGCACCTCCCGTGGGCGACACGTCGCGCCCTGCCGCCGCGGACCGGGTGGCGGCCTGGTAGCCGGCTTCGTCCACGGACAGATACCGCTCCTCGAAGGCGGCCCACTCGTCGCGGTCGGAGGCCGCCGCCACGTAGGCCCGCTGGAACTCCTCGTCGCGCGCATAGTCCGGGACGCAGGCGGTGAAGTGGGCCCCGCCCGGGGTCTCCACCACGCCGTCGGTCAACAGCCGGCTGACGCACATGGTCTGCAAGGGACCCTCCGAGGCGAACTGCTCGGTGTCGATGATCCGCTCGGTGGTCACGAAGCGGCGGTCGGCAGCCCCCAGGAACAGCTCGTCGAAGAAGGGATCGGGCCCGAGTATCTGGCCGGAGCCCGAGGCGTTGGCCCGGTTGACGTGGACGACCGCGGCATCGAGGCGGAGCGCCGGCATGGCCACCAACTCCTCGGCGTCCTCATAGGGGGAGGTGACGGTCCGCAACGACGGGTTGACCCGCAGCACGTCGGACCCGAGGCCGGCCCTGGTGGGCAGGAACGGCACCCGTTGGGACGCAGCGAGCAGGCCCAGGTAGAACATGCCCTCGTCGATCTCCATGGCCTCGACCGCCCCCGTCTGGCGGGCCACCTTGAAATGGGGGTCGGTGGGGATGGAGTCGAGGGTCACGAACCCGAAGACCACCTTGGCCACCTTGCCGGCCGCGCACAGCAGTCCGACATCAGGCCCTCCGTAGGACACCACGGTGAGATCGCGCAGATCCGACCGGAGGATGGCCCGCACTGCTGCCATCGGCTTGCGCCGGGATCCCCAACCACCAATTCCGATGGTCATCCCGCTCCGCAACTCGCCCATCAGGTCCTCGAGCGACAGCCGTTTATCAGCCATGAGCCGCCGCCCGGTGTGGGATGTCCATAGTCGTTCCGCTCCTCTGGTCCTTCTGCCTCGTGTCCGGTCGGCCTCGGGGCCCGACCGGCAACCTGGCCTACCTGGTGGTGTCCGCGTCCCGCTTCTCGACGAAGGCGGCCCGCTGCTCGTCGGCCACGCCGGCCACGTGCAGCTCGTAGGTGAACCCCTGCTCGAGCCGATAGCTGGCCTTCACATCGATCGGGTCGATCCCGTTGAGCGACTCCTTCGCCCGCCGGATGATGGTGGGGCTCTTGGCGGCGATGTCGCTCGCCACCTCGTAAGCAGCGTCGATCAGTCGGTCGCGCGGAACCACGCGGAGCACCGAGCCGTAGTGGTGGAGCTCGGTCGCCGTGGCCGGCTGCGCCGTGTAGACCATCGAGCGCATCCGGTGCTGGGGGACCAGCCGCGACAGATGGGTGGCCGCGCCGAGCGCACCGCGGTCGACCTCGGGAAGCCCGAAGGTTGCGTCCTCGGACGCCACGACGATGTCGGCGTTGCCGGCGATGCCCACTCCGCCTCCGAGGCAGAACCCGTGCACGGCAGCGATGACGGGAACCTCGCACTCGTAGACGGCGGCGAATGCCGCGTAGCAGCCGCGGTTGGCGCCGATCAGGGCCTGATCACCTTCGGCCTGGATCTCCTTGATGTCCACGCCGGCGCAGAATCCGCGACCTTCGGCCCGAACGATGACCACCCGGTTGTCCGGGACCCGCCCGGCCGCGACGACGGCGTCGGCGAGTGCGAACCAGCCGGCGACGTCGAGGGCGTTGACGGGCGGATGATCGATGACCACCTCGGCGATTCCTGGCAGCTTCTGGTGGGACGATATGGGCATGACCGGCTCCGGGAGGTTCGGAGGCGTGGGCCCGGGACCGTCTGCCGCCCGGAAGTCCTCGGGCTTCGCGGATGGGTACGCGGGCACGCGCTCAGCGTGATCTGATACAGCGTCAGGACAGTACCAGTCGAAGACAGGGGGAAAGCTGTGGCCGCTTTCGATAGCACTGGCCGAACCGGCGTGTTCGACGGCAGCGGCCGGGTGGTGGTGGTGACCGGAGGGGCCAGGGGCATCGGTCGCGGGATTGCGGAAGGCTTCCTGGCCACCGGCGCCGAGGTCGTCGTGTGCGGCCGGACCGACGTTCCCGAGGAAGGACTGCCTGCAGCAACCGATCCGACCGGGACGACGAGGCGGGCGGTCTTCGCCGCCGCCGACCTCCGCGACGCCGAACAGGCTGCGTCGGTGATCGCGGCAGCGACGGACCGCTTCGGACGGGTCGACACCCTGATCAACAACGCCGGCGGCTCGCCGCAGGCCGAAGCGGCGGCGGCCTCGCCACGGTTTTCCGCCTCGATCGTCGCCCTCAACCTGCTGGCACCCCTCTACTGTGCCCAGGCGGCCAATGCGGTCATGCAGGCCCAGGACGATGGTGGGACGATTGTCAACATCGCCTCGGTGAGCGGGCTTCGGCCTTCGCCGGGAACCGCCGCCTACGGGGCGGCCAAGGCGGGGCTGATCAACCTGACCCAGTCACTGGCCATCGAATGGGCCCCCAAGGTCCGGGTGAACTGCCTGAGTGCAGGCCTGGTCGCCACCGAGGGCGCCGATGACCACTACGGGGGCCCCGGCGGGATGGCCGAGGTGGCCGCCAGCGTGCCCCTCGGGCGATTCGGCACGCCGGCGGACATGGCCGGCCTCTGCCTCTTTCTGGCCTCGCCGCTGGCCGGCTACGTGACGGGGGCCAATCTGGTGGCCCATGGTGGAGGGGAGCGGCCGGCGTTCCTGACCGCAGTCGAGCGGGCAACCGGGGGATCTCCCCGGGGGCCGAAGTGAGCTCCGCCTGCCCGTGGCAGGCCGGCGCGTCTCCGAGCTTGAGGGCGGCCGTCCGAGGTCCGATGCCGGCCGGCAGGGGGGCGAAACCCCTCAAGTGGGCACCCGTGGCGTCCGATGTTTCCAGTGTGATCCATGATATGCGAACCGTTCCCGAGGGGAGCGGCAGTTCCCCTGTCGACCAGGGGGTGGCCGAGTCGTGGTGAACGACGCCGAGTCGACGTTCGTGCTGGTGGGCGTGCCCTATCTCGAGTACCTCCCGGTGGTCGATCTCTCCTCCGGTCGCCTGCTGGGCATGGAGGCGCTGGTCCGGTGGCTGCATCCCTCCCGGGGCCTCATCTCACCCGATGAGCTGATTCCTGCTGCCGAGGCCAGTGGCGACATCGTGCCGCTGACCCGGTGGGTGTTGATGGAGGCGTGCGATCAGGCCTGCCGGTGGTCGCCGAGCATCCAGTTGGGGGTCAACTGCACCGTCGAGGGACTTCGCCGGGGTGAGGTGTCCAAGGCGGCCGCCGCCGCCCTCGAGCAGACAGGATTCCGAAGCGGGCAACTCACCGTCGAGGTGACCGAGGACGCGGTCGTGGACCTCTCGGCTGCCGCCGACCTGAGCGCGCTGTCGCAGATGGGCGTGCAGCTCTCGGTGGACGATGTCGGCACCAACTGGTCCTCGTTCGAGCCGTTCAAGAGGCACTCGATCAGCACCGTGAAGATCGACGGCTCCTTCATCGCCGGGCTCGAGCCGGTACAGGGCATCAATCGCCTGGTGGTCGAGACGGTGATCCACATGGCGCACTCGCTGGGAATGTCGGCCCTCGTCGAGTGCGTGGAGACGGTGGGCCAGGTGCAGATCGTCCGCGCCTTCGACGCGGACGCCGCGCAAGGCTTCTTCTTCGCCCGGCCGATGTCGAGCGCCGCCGCCGCCGCCGTCGCCGCCGGGCCGGAGACCCCGCGGTTCTCCCGGACGGAGGTCCGGACGGTGGTTGGGCCGCCGGACCAGTCCTTCGACGTCGGCTTCCGGATCGAGACGACGCCGGTCCGTTCCGACGAGGGTGAGGCCGACGGCGTCGGTTCCGACGCGAGCGGGCCGGACGAGGACGGTTCCGACGAGGTCCGTCCAGACGAGGTCGAGGCCCACGAGGTCGGTTCCGACGAAGTCGAGGACGACGCGTGGACCGGGGCCTTCGGTGGCGAGGCTGCCTTCGGTGGCACGTCAAGGGAGGGTGGCCACGCACCAGGGGTGACAAACGGGAGCCCTGACGGGGCACCGGTAGTTCGGGCGGCAGCCGACGTGCCCGAAGACCCGTCCCTGAACGCAGCGTCCCTCTCGAATCCTGCTGGGAGCCGAGAGCACTAGGCCTGGCGACGGGGCTGACGCCACACTGACCGGGGCCCTCCCGGACAGGGTCCGGGAGGGAACGGGGCGCTACCGCCGGGGTCTCCGCGCCACCGGTGGCGTGCCGGAACAGGTCGGTCGCCACCCCCGTGGGCGGGGGATCAGACCCGTCGAATTCCCCTGATTTCGTGCCGGAGTGGTCTGTGCCCGCAATTTGGCGGTATACCTCTGGCCGTGAAACTCGCTGTTGTCAAAGAGTCGCGGCCGGGAGAGCATCGGGTGGCGATCGTGCCGGAAGTGGCCTCCAGGTTGGCGAAGACCGGGGTGGACGTCGTCGTGCAGTCCGGTGCGGGAGCCGATGCCCGCTTTACCGATAAGGAGTTCCGCGAGGCGGGCGCCACCGTCGTGGCCGACGCAGCCTCGGCGCTCAGCGGTGCCTCGATCGTGGCCAGGGTGCAGCCCCCCACGCCCGAGGAGGCGGCCGACCTGCCGCAGGGCGTCTCGGTGATCAGCCTCCTGCAGCCGGTGGCCTCGGCGGACACGGTGAAGGCGCTGGCAGCGAGGGGGGCCACCGTCTACAGCCTCGATCTTCTCCCGCGCATCAGCCGGGCGCAGTCGATGGACGCGCTGTCGTCGCAGGCAACCGTGTCCGGCTATCGCGCCGGGCTCTCGGCTGCGGAGCATCTGGCCAAGTTCTTCCCGATGTTCATGACCGCGGCGGGCACCGTGCCGCCGGCCAAGGTGCTGGTGATGGGCGCCGGCGTGGCGGGCCTGCAGGCCATCGCCACGGCACGTCGGCTCGGGGCGGTGGTGCGCGCCTACGACGTACGGGCCGCGGCGAAGGAGGAGGTGCAGAGCCTCGGGGCCAGGTTCGTGGAGCTCGACCTCGAGACCCAGGAGGGTGCGGGCGGGTACGCCAAGGAGCAGTCGACGGAGTACCTGGCCAAGCAGCAGGAGCTCTTGGCTGCCGAGGTGGCCGCGGCCGACGTAGTCATCACCACCGCGCAGATCCCCGGGCGCAAGGCACCGCTGCTGGTCACCGCAGCGATGGTCGAGGGCATGTCGGAAGGGTCGGTCATCATCGACATGGCGGCTGACTCCGGGGGCAACTGCGAGCTGTCGGTGCCCGGCGAGGACGTGGTGGTGAACGGGGTGACCGTCGTCGGGCTGACCAACCCACCGGCCTCGATGCCGACCCATGCCAGCTTCCTGTACGCCCGGAACATCGCCAACTTCCTCGGACTGCTGGTGAAGGACGGTGAGCTGACTCCCGACTTCGACGACGAGATCGTGGCCGGCACCTGCGTGGTGCGGGCCGGGACCGTGGTGCACGCACCGACCGCCGAAGCGTTGGGACTCAGCGTCCCGACCGCGCCACCGCAACCTGCCGCCCAATCGGGCCCGACGACGGCGGACCCGGAGACAGACGTGAGCACCGAATCGAAGGAGGCGGGGTCATGAGCACCGGAATTCTCGAGTTTCTGACGATCTTCGTGCTGGCCGCATTCGTCGGCAACGAGGTCATCGGCCGGGTGCCGAGCATCCTCCACACACCGCTCATGTCGGGGAGCAATGCCATCCACGGCATCATCCTCGTCGGCACCATCCTGATCATGGGCGAGGCCCGGGGGACCGTGCAGATCACGTTGGCGTTCCTTGCGGTCATCCTGGCCACCCTCAACATCGTGGGCGGCTTCGTCGTCACCGACCGGATGCTGGAGATGTTCAAGGCCAAGCCGGCTGAGCGTGCCGCGAAGCCCGAAAGCGGCGACGGCTCCGGGGATGCTGGACCGGGTGGTGCCAAGTGACCCTGAACACTTGGATCGATCTGGTCTACCTGCTCGCCGCCATCGGGTTCATCCTGGCCCTCAAGGGGCTCAGCTCGCCCAAACATGCCCGCAACGGCAACCTCCTAGCGGCCGTCGCCGCTGCCGTGGCCGTCGGCTTCACCTTTGCCTACCCGGAGGTGCGGGCCCACGCGTTGAACCTGGTGCTGACGCTCGTGGCCATGGCCATCGGCGCAGCCGTCGCCGTGCCGGCGGCCCGCCTGGTCAAGATGACGGCGATGCCACAGATGGTGGCCATCTTCAACGGGGTGGGCGGCGGCGCCGCCGCTCTCGTCTCGATCGTGGTGTTCCTCATCGAGGCCCCGGGCAAGCCGGCGGTCTACCGGATCGCCGAGATCTTGTTCGGCGTCCTTGTCGGCTGTGTGTCGTTCTCCGGCAGCGCCATCGCCTTCGCCAAGTTGCAGGAGCTGATGACCGGTCGGCCGGTCACCTACCCGGCCCAGCAGGTGATCAACGGCATAGTGGGGGTGGCCATCGTGGCGTTGGCCATCGGCACGCTGGTCACCGGAAGCGTGCCATTGCTGGTGGCGACGGCGGTTCTCTCTCTGGTGCTCGGGGTCATCTTCGTGCTCCCGATCGGTGGGGCCGACGTGCCAGTGCTGATCTCGCTCCTCAACTCGTTCACCGGCTTGGCCGTGGCCGCGTCGGGGTTCACCCTCAACAACAACCTATTGATCATCGCCGGCACCCTGGTCGGCGCGTCGGGCATGCTGCTCACACGGATGATGAGCAAGGCCATGGGGCGCTCGCTGTCCAACGTGCTGTTCAGCGCGTTCGGATCGGTGGTGACGGCGACCGGCGGTGCCGACGGCTCGGGCGAGACCCGCACGGTGAAGACGGGCACGCCCGAGGACATCGGGGTGCTGCTTGCCTACGCACACAAGGTGGTGATCGTCCCGGGGTACGGATTGGCCGTGGCCCAGGCCCAGCACACCGCCCGGGAACTGGCTGACCTGTTGATGGAGCGCGGGGTCGAGGTCTTCTACGCCATCCACCCGGTGGCCGGCCGCATGCCGGGCCACATGAACGTGTTGTTGGCCGAGGCCAACGTCCCCTACGACGAACTGAAGGAGATGGACGAGGCCAACCCGGAGATGGCCACGGCCGATGTGGCGTTGGTGATCGGGGCCAATGACACGGTGAATCCGGCGGCCAAGAACACTCCGGGCAGTCCCATCTACGGGATGCCGATCATCAACGCTGACGAGGCGGCCAACATCGTGTTCCTCAAGCGCTCGATGCGACCCGGCTTTGCCGGCATCGACAACGAACTGCTCTTCGACGACAAAACCACGCTGCTGTTCGGGGACGCAAAGGACACGCTGACCAAGTTGGTGGCGGCGGTCAAGAACGCATAGGGACCCCCGCCCGCGCTGCGGCCGGGGCGCTGCGGCCGGGGCACGGCGGCCGGGGCACGGCGGGTGCCCATGGCCGGGTGCTCACTGTCGACGACCACCTCGTGCCCTCCGTCATGGTGTCCACTCACAATGGACAACTGGAATGCGATCACCCCTGCTCATGGACGGTTGTCTCTAGCTTGTGGGAGGGCAGCCACTGCGCGTGGAACTCCTTGCATCTGACTGGTTGATCCCATAACTTCCGTTTCACGGCGAAGGTGGTCCGACGGGTGGTTCCGGGGTAGGCGGGGCCGGCCGATCGACTGATGTGGGGACGTCCCCGGGGGGTAGAGGCGATGGGCTCGTTTCGTTCGCGTGCAGTCTAAGTGCCCGACAACGCCCTGAGCGCGGTCGCACCGCCAGCGCGTACTGCGCACGCCGCGCCGGTGGTTGCCATCACATCGTGACCGTTCGTGGTAGGCCGGGTGCCGGCAGCCCGGCCTACCGACCGAGTGGCGGGTGGCGGTGGCAGGAGCCGCGCTTCGTGAGGCGAACCATCCGGTCCTCGGATTCAGCAGCATCCCCCAGCATCAGCCGTTTGCCGTCGGCGATCCGATCTGCCGTTCGCCGGTGCCCGTCACCGTTGGTTGGCCGCACGGGACATCCCGGTGACCGCCGGTTCCAGTCGGTGCCGTGCCCGCCCCTTCCCGCTCGAGGGGTTCGGTCAGCGGCCGGCACCCTCCAGGTCGACGGAACGGTCGGTGCCCAGTTTGGCGAAGACCATCATCCCTTGACTGGTGGGCCGAGTGGAGAGGACGGTGATACTCACGCTCCCCTGGTCGATGAGGTGGATGGCGTCGTTGACCACGACCATGTCACCGTCGGGCAGGTACCCGACGGCTTGACGGGGCTGGCGGCCCTCCTTGATCAATTCGATGGCCATCCGTTCGCCGGGGGGGTGGTCGGGGGAGAGTTCGTGGGCCACGTTGCGGAGGTCGACCACCGGGAGCTCCCAGTTGGCGGCCTCGTCGACCACGACGGTGGAGCAGGTGCCGATCCTCAGGCCGGTTCGGCGCGCCAAAGTGAGCAGCTTGGTGGTCGGGTCGTCGACCTCCGGCAACTCGTCGGGGGCGATGTGGACCGGCACCGCCATCTCTCGCAGTGCCTCGAGCGACTCGAGTCCACGGCGGGCGCGGCGCGAGTCGACCGGGTCCGGCGATTCGGCCACGGAACGGACATGGTCGACGACGAATTGGGGGACCACCAGGCCGCTCGGCAGCAGGCCCGAGCGCCCGAGCACCAGAAGGAACCGGTCCATGACGGCGGAACCGTCCACGAGGAGGGCGTTTGCTCGGGGGGAGTCCGGTGTCGGAGCCAGAATCCTCGACAGCCCGGCTGCGGCAACAATCTGGCGACCCTTGACCGAGCCGAGTCGCCAGCCGAACGTGGCCAGCACCCACGAGATGACCGCCGTGATCAGCAGGGCGTAAGCGGACCGGAAGAGCACCAGAAGGGGCAGGCCGATCACCAAGCCGAGCAGGGTCCCCGTCGTCGTCATGATCGACGAGGCGAAGATCTCGCCGGGCGGGGTGTTCCGGAACTGGAAGACGGCCCGTTGGAGGCCATTGTCGATCAGGCGGCCCGCCACACCACCGAGGACATAGCTCACGGCAGCTCCGATGATCAGCCCGACCACGGGTGCGTAGGACCTGTTGGCGACGCTGCGTCCGATCTCGAGGCCGGCCACCGAGCCGGCGAGGACGAAGAGCAGCCGGAACCCTTCGACGAAGATCATGAAGCTGCCAGCGTGTCAGCTGCTCGACAGTTTCGGAATGAGTGCTTCTCCATGTTGACCACTTCGGTTTCGCCGCAGAACGGCTGCGCGTATAGCAATTGTCGGAATCGCGGAGTAGAACTTGAGGGTTACCACCGGTGAGGCGCCCATCGATTGGGTCCGCATCGCGTCAGGCGGTGGCCGGAACACTGCTTGCTCCATGGAACAACACTACAGAGAGTGATAGTCTGACCACACAGCGGGCGGGGAACGAAGGCTTTTCTCGTCCGTCCTGTTTCGTTGACGACGAACCATGAGATCCCTCCGCCACCCCCGCCGTAACGTGCCGCCTCGTATCCAGGCGAGGCTCCAAGGCGTCGTCCAACTGGACCTGTCAGCACCGGGCGAGGTCGTGTCCGGCAGGGTCCGGGACGCACCCGACAGCCTGGTCGTGTCCGCCCGGCACGACATAGAGGTCCACGACCGGGGATTGGTCATCGCACCCTCCGCCGACACCGGGCGCGAGGTCCCCTCGCTGGTGCCGTGGTCGGAATTGCGCGGCGTGTCGGCGGACCGTTGGACAGCACTGTCCGACGGAACCGGCGGTCAGGTGCTCGAGTTCGAATGTGCCGACGAGCGATGGGTCGACGCACGTCCCGTGCGGGCGTTCGTCGTCCCTGCCCGGGAGGTCGGGCCGTTCCTGTTGGCCGTCGCCGCCGGCCGGCGGGCCGACTACGGCGGTGGGAGCGGGGACCCGGAGATCCTCGCCGCAGCCGGGGGAAGCCGGCTGGCCGCGGCAAGGGAGTGGGTGAAGCCCCGGTACCTCGTCGATGGTGGCCCACGCCATGGCCAGGGCCGCCGTCGGATCGGTCCGATCGTGGTGGGTCTGCTCGCCCTCGTGCTGTTGGCCGGCAGCACCGGCGCCTCGTTCGTGGGGTCCGCTGGCGGAGCACCGGGTCATCCGCACGGGTCTCATCCGCCCGACCAGGGCAATGTCGCGCAGGCGTCAGGACACCCTTCGGCCCACCTCCCGGTCGCCACGTCTGCCCCCGCCCCGGCTCCGCCGTCCCTGGCCGGCTCGGCTCCCCTCCAGTCCCACGAGATCTTCGGCTACGCCCCGTACTGGACCCTGCCGCAGTCGTCCGGTTTCGATGTCAAGGACCTCACCACCTTGGCGTACTTCAGTGTCGACGCCAATGCAGACGGCACGATCGACCAGAGTGGTGCGGGGTGGAACGGATACCAGAGCCAGGACCTGGTCAACCTGGTGACCCGGTCCCATGCCGCCGGGGACCGGGTGGTGCTGACCGTGACCTGCTTCAGCCAGAGCTCCCTCGACGCCATCACCTCGAATCCGAATGCCGCGGCCCGCCTGTCCTCGGCGTTGATCTCTGCGGTTGCGGCGAAGAACCTCGATGGTGTCAACTTCGATTTCGAAGGCCAAGGGAGCGCCGACCGCCACGGCCTCACCACGCTGATCACTCAGGTGTCACAGGCCCTCCACTCCGCCAATCCCCACTGGCAGGTCACCATGGCGACCTACGCCAGTGCGGCGGGGGACAGCGCCGGCTTCTACGACGTGGCCGCTCTGGCGCCGGCACTCGACGGGTTCTTCGTGATGGGCTACGACATGAACGACCGGTCGGTCCCGAGTGCGACTGCCCCTCTGGTGGGCGGGGGATTCAACGATACCGAGGCACTCCAGCAGTTCACGGCGGTGGTGCCCCCGCAGAAGGTCATCCTCGGGGTCCCGTACTACGGGTACGACTGGCCGACGACCGACGGGACGAGGACCGCGCAGGCCACCGGCGGTGAGTCGCCGCTCAGTGACGGGGTGATCGCCGCGTCGGGCGACCCCACCTACTGGGACCCGTCCACACAGACGGCGTGGACCTCGTATCAGGTGGGGACCCAGTGGCACGAGACGTTCTTCGACAACCCGACCGCATTGGCCGTGAAGGCAGAGCTGGCCGCCAGCTTCCACATCGCCGGCCTGGGAATCTGGGCGCTGGGGATGGACGGCAACAACCCGGCCATGCTGGCTGCCCTCCTGGGCAACGCCCCTGCGGCCAAGGACTACCAGAGCGGTCCCACCACCATTCCGTCCACGGTGCCGCCCGGCACCGGTTTCATGACGGTCGCAACCTGGAAGGGCGCCTCGGTCTCCCTCACGCCGATCGCCACGCCGACGCCCGGGGGCAGTGCGCAGTACCTGGGAACGCTAGACGGGGTCGGAACCACGGACCCCGCCCTGGCCTGCCTCCAGGATGGTCCTCCCCTCGGCGTCTGGTCGTTCAGCACCATGCCCGGCGTCGACGTGGTGGTGGCAACCCAGCCACCGGATTGCGCCGGGGCGGTCTGGTCGTTCCCGACCCCTGCCGCCTCCCTGCCGGGAGGCTCGGGGGATTCCGCCACCACTACCACCACGACAGCCCCGCCGCCGACCACCACCACGACAGCCCCGCCGACCACCACCACGACAGCCC
>Ga0075520_1000141_pt1 | contig 26463 bp, 20 predicted proteins | sample NGEPerB_FD_75100 | JGI IMG/M metagenome (GOLD analysis project Ga0075520, IMG submission 75100) | Arctic peat soil microbial communities from the Barrow Environmental Observatory site, Barrow, Alaska, USA - NGEE PermafrostAB12-B | ecosystem: Environmental > Terrestrial > Soil > Wetlands > Peat ... | reverse complement strand
ATTAAAAACATAATAAACGGTTGCCTTAAAGGCGACAGGAGGGATCAGGAGCTCTTGTACAGAAGGTATGCAGCCCGGCTTTATGCCGTGTGTCTCCAGTATTCCGGTAATGACGAGGAGGCGAGAGACATTTTGCAGGAGGGATTTATAAAGATCTTTGAAAATCTCGTTCATTACAAATATGAGGGTTCTTTTGATGGATGGGTCCGCCGTATTATGGTAAATACTGCTCTCGAAAAATACCGCAGCAAGCATAACCTTTACAGGGTTGATGATATTGACCAGATACCGGAACCGAATGCTGAACCCGGTAATGAAGATTATGCAGGACTTGAAGCCAGAGACCTGATGGAAATTATCAGGGAACTCCCTCCAAGGTACAGGATTGTATTTAATCTTTTTGCTATTGAGGGTTATTCTCATAAGGAGATCGGTGATATGATGAGTATTTCAGAAGGAACTTCCAAATCGAATCTCTCCAGGGCAAGGGTTATTCTGCAGCGTCGTGTCGGGTCATATACAGGTCTTAAGAAGAATGTGATAAATGGTTGACAGGGGAGCAAATATCGATGTAGTCTTCAGAAACGGGCTTAAAGATTATGAAGTCCTGCCGCCGGCTGATGTATGGGATAAAATCCGCCCGGCTGTAAGGAAAAATCAGAAACCTGTTATTATTCTGAGAGCCGCTGCGATGATTGCAGTGTTAATCTCATTAAGTTTTCTCGCCTATAAATGGAGCACAAACCTTTCGGCCAGTCTCGGAAGCTTTTCATTCGCTATTAATCCTGAATCCGAAACCCCGGGTGCCCTGGTTCCTGCAGGTGGTACTTACAGTGACGCAGCTTCCACTTTTATCGCAAAGCAGGAACGACAACAACCTGTTTCAGACATCGGACCCGATATCCCGATTGCCAATGACAATCAGGTATCTCCAATTTTTAACACCATTGAACCTGAAAACGGACCTTCCTTAAAGGGGAATAACTTAAAAAACAAGAACAGCATTATACCTCTTGAAAAGAGTTTTACAGGGCAATACATCGCGGATCCATTTTTACCGGAGCTTAGTTCTGAAATTCCTGAAAAGACAGTAGGTGACAGATGGACAATAGCAGCCCTTGTTTCCCCGACCTATTATTCGGGTTTTAATTCAGATCATAATGCTCTCACCAGCTTGCTGGTATCAAAAGAACAGCCCATTATATCCTATACCGGAGGAGTTGCCTTTGCGTATAAAATAAACAAGAGGCTGAGCGTGCAATCGGGTCTCTATTATTCGTCACTAGGCAACGAGCTATCCGGGATAAGTTCTTTTTCCGGCTTTGAGACTTACGACAAGACAAAGGGTGATCATAATTTTGAGGTACTGACAACAAATGGGACTGTCTTCACCAGCAACAGCGACGTATTTCTCATTGATAAAATTTCAGCAGCAAGAATAAGTACCCGATACACATCTGATGTGTTCGACCCTACCAAGGCGAATTTAAAGTATCTCGATAATTCCCTTACTCAGAACTTCAGTTACCTCGAGCTTCCTCTCTTTTTGAAATATAAGCTGGTTGACAAGACGCTTGGATTCGATTTAATTGGCGGCTTGTCTTCAAACTTCCTGGTAAATAATGCCGTATATTCCAGTCTGAACGGAGGAAAATACCAGGTAGGAAAAACCGAGGGAGTAAACACCTTAACATTCAGCAGTTCATTAGGTATGGGAATGGAGTATAGCTTCGGCAAGAATCTTTCTCTCAACTTCGAACCCACTTTCAGGTATTATATTAATCCGTTCACCGGAGCTGAGGGTATGCGGGTTCACCCTTATTCCTTCGGGATCTTCTCAGGTCTCTCGTACAAATTCTGAAAAGTTCGGACTCTGGTCCGTCTTTTTTTTGACTTCTCCTGAATAACTTTTAAGGCCTAAAAATGTTACCTTTGCATTTTATTTTTTATTTGGCCCGATTATTATGAAAAACTGGAATAGGAAGAGTATTATCAATGTATTTGTATTACTGGCCAGTGTGATCATTATATTTTCGATAGCGATGGGCTTTAAAGGATTCAGCAGCACTCCTGCTATGAAGTCCCTCGCAGATACTGTGATTATAAACAAGCCGTTCAAACTGCCTGCTGATGTCACTTTTGCCGGGGAGAAAATGCCTCTTGACAATTTCGACACACGCGAGAGCCTGGAGAGGGAATTGCTTACAAGTGCCTACAGGCACTCTTCAACAATCCTGATAATCAAAAGAGCTAACCGCTATCTGCCTGTTATTGAGAAGATACTGAAGGAAAATGGGATCCCGGATGATTTCAAATACCTTGTTGCAGCTGAAAGCGAATACTCTAATATGGTATCTCCTGCAGGAGCTACGGGTTTCTGGCAGATTATGCCGGAAACGGGCAAGGAGGAAGGAATGGAGATCAATAATGAGGTGGATGAAAGATATAATATTGAAAAGTCGACCCAATTTGCCTGTGATTATTTCAAAAAATCGTATGAAAAATATGGGAACTGGACCCTCGTAGCGGCATCGTATAACGGCGGAAGAGCGGCAATTGATGAGCAGATAGTAATTCAGCACCAGAATAATTATTACGATCTTCTTCTTTCTGATGAGACAGCACGTTATATTTTCAGGGTTGTTGCCTATAAGCTCGTAATTACAAATCCCGGGAATTTCGGATTCGGAATCGGGAAAAGTGACCTTTATCCGGAGTTGGATTATTATGAAGTAAAGGTCGATACTGCAGTTACAAGCTTTTCTGATTTTGCCGGGCAATTCGGCACTAACTACAAGTTGCTGAAATTTCTTAATCCCTGGCTCAGGAAACCATATCTCACAGCAAAACCGAACAAGGTCTACCTTATCAAAATTCCTGAAGGTGGCATGCGAAACGCAGAGAGATCAGATTTAATGAACTGATCATTATTCAGTGGAGGAATAAGATGAGTGAGGAAATAAAAGTTCTGGGAGCACGGGTTCATAACCTTCAGAATATAGATGTAACCATCCCGCGCAACAAGCTGGTTGTAATAACAGGACTTAGTGGCAGCGGGAAATCATCACTTGCTTTCGATACGATATACGCCGAGGGACAGAGGCGCTACATGGAAACACTCTCTGCCTATGCAAGACAGTTCCTTGGAGGAATGGAGCGGCCTGATGTCGACAAGATAACAGGTTTAAGTCCTGTAATATCGATCGAGCAAAAAACAACCAATAAAAACCCACGCTCTACCGTTGGGACCATCACCGAGATTTATGATTTTCTAAGGCTCCTTTATGCCAGGGCTGCTGATGCTTATTCCTATGCTACTGGTGAGAAAATGGTAAAATATACTGACAACCAGATCATTGACCTGGTAAAGGAACGTTTTGCCGGGAAAAAGGTCTACTTTCTTGCCCCGATAGTGAAAGGAAGAAAGGGTCACTACAAGGAGTTGTTTGAACAGCTGAGGAGGAAGGGATTCCTGCATGTTCGTATTAACAGTGAGATCAGGGAGATTATTCCGGGTCTTAAGCTTGACCGGTATAAAACTCATTTTATTGAACTGATTGTAGATAAATTCAGGGTTGGCGATATTACTGATAAAAGATTAATAGACTCGGTTCAGATGTCGCTTGACCAGGGTGACGGCGTTATGATGGCCCTCAACGCAGAATCAGGAGAACTGCGATATTTCAGCCGCCACCTGATGTGCCCTTCAACAGGTATCTCTTACAATGATCCTGCACCTCATACATTTTCATTTAATTCGCCACAGGGCGCTTGTCCCCGCTGTAACGGCCTGGGTGAAATATCGAGCATAGATGAAAAGAAACTTATTCCCGACAGGGATCTCAGTATAAGGAAAGGCGGCATTGAACCCCTTGGCAAATACAGGAATGTCTGGATTTTCTGGCAGATTGAAGCTATTGCTGAGAAGAACGGGTTTACCCTTGACACTCCGATCAGGGAGATTCCTGAAGAGGCGCTGAACAAAGTGCTATATGGCTCTGATGAAGTGCTGAAGTTATCGAATACTCCGCTTGGAATGACTTCCAACTACTTCCTCACATTTGAAGGAGTTGTTAATTTCGTCGGTAACCTTGAGGCGATCAATGGCAAGAAGACAAATACGAGAATTAAAGACCAGTATATTCAGTACGACACCTGTCCTGAATGCAAAGGAACAAGGCTGAAGAAGGAATCTCTCTATTTCAGGATTGCTGACAAGAATATCGGTGAACTCTCGGCTTTGGATATAAGGGAGCTGACACGATTTCTGACAGGTATCGAAGAGAAGATGACAGGCAGGCAAAGACAGATTGCAGTTGAAATTCTCAAGGAGATACGATCGAGGCTTGGCTTTCTCCTCGATGTCGGGCTTGATTACCTCTCCCTCAACAGGGGAGCAAGAACACTTTCCGGGGGTGAGAGTCAGCGGATCAGGCTCGCCACACAGATAGGCTCACGGCTGGTAAACGTACTGTATATTCTTGATGAGCCGAGCATAGGATTGCATCAGAGAGATAACAGGAGACTGATAGGAGCACTTAAGCAGCTGAGGGATTCTGAAAATTCTGTAATTGTTGTTGAGCACGACAGGGAGATGATCCTTTCGGCAGACTATATTGTCGATATGGGACCCGGTGCAGGAATTCATGGCGGACTTGTTGTCGCCGAGGGTACCCCTGACGAGATAAAGAAACTTAAGACCCTCACCTCGAGCTACCTGAACAATAGTAAAAAATTTCATATCCCTGAGACCAGGAGAAATGGAAATGGGAAAATGCTTGTTCTTTATGGTGCGTCGGGCCACAATCTTAAAAATGTCGATGTAGCTTTCCCTCTTGGTACTTTTATTTGTGTTACGGGAGTGTCCGGAAGCGGCAAATCAACACTTATCAACCAGACACTTCACCCTGTACTTGCCAAAAAGTATCATAACTCAGGAAAAGTACCCCTGCCATACAGGGAAATTTCTGGTCTTGAATATCTCGATAAAGTAATTGAGGTGAACCAGTCACCGATTGGCAAGACACCAAGGTCGAATCCTGCAACATATACTGGAGTCTTTACAGATATCCGGAAACTTTTTGAGCAAACCACGGAAGCGAAGATCAGGGGATTCTCTTCCGGAAGATTTTCATTCAATGTGAAAGGGGGAAGGTGTGAAGGCTGTGAAGGGGCAGGAATGAAAACAATCGAAATGAATTTTCTTCCTGATGTGTATGTTCATTGCACAGAGTGTAACGGTAAACGATATAACCGCGAAACACTAGAGGTAAAATATAAGGGTCAGTCGATAAGCGATGTTCTTGATATGACTGTCAATACGGCAGCCGAGTTCTTTGAAAATGTGCCGTCAATCTATCATAAGATAAAAACTCTTAAAGAGGTTGGCCTTGGTTATATAAAGCTGGGGCAACAGTCGACGACTCTTTCAGGAGGCGAGGCACAACGAGTAAAGCTGGCGACGGAACTGGCACGGCGAGATACAGGGAAGACTCTTTATATTCTCGATGAACCTACAACCGGGCTCCATTTTGAAGATGTCAGGGTTCTCCTGGATGTTCTTGACAAGCTTGTCGAAAGGGGCAATACAGTTATAGTGATCGAACATAACATAGATGTGATAAAAATGGCTGACTACATAGTGGATCTTGGCAGGGAAGGAGGAAAGGAGGGAGGATATATTCTGTTTGCCGGCACTCCGGAAAGGTTGACTGAATGCAATGAGAGCTATACAGGAATCTTCCTCAAATCTGAGCTTAAGGTATAGAAATTAATTATATTTGAAATCCTAAAAATCTTAGCAATGGGTAAAGTAGACAAACAGATAGATCTTATTAAGGAAGCCTTTGACGAAAAAACATGGAATGAAATTCATACTACTGATTCATGGAGAGTCTTTAAAATAATATCCGAGCTTGTCGAAGGTTACGAAAAGCTTGCAAGGATAGGGCCATGTGTTTCGATCTTCGGTTCGGCAAGAACCCATCATAATGATAAATACTACAAGCTTGCTGAGGGAATAGCCTATAACCTTACCCAGAAAGGCTATGGAATTATTACAGGCGGCGGACCCGGGATCATGGAGGCAGCAAACAAAGGCGCAAGGCGTGGAAACGGCAAGTCAGTAGGGATTAATATTGATCTTCCCTTTGAGCAGCATCCGAACCCATATATCGACGCTGACAAGCTCATCACATTCGATCATTTCTTTGTTAGGAAAGTAATGTTCATGAAATATGCCCAGGGCTTCATTGTTCTTCCCGGCGGATTCGGAACATTTGATGAATTATTCGAAGCTATTACCCTCATTCAGACAAGAAAAATCGGGAAATTCCCTATTATTCTTATAGGCAAGAAATACTGGAGCGGACTGATGGAATGGATAAAAGAGGAGATGCTCACCGAAGAGCATACTATTTCTGCTGCTGACCTTGATATTTTTTCGATTGTTGATACAGCCGATGAAGCTGTAGATACGATTGTGAAGTTCTATTCAAGATATCTGTTAAGCCCGAACTTCTGATTTATTTTTTCCTTGCCCGATCAAGCTCCCTCTCTGAGTCCTTCCTTTTCAGAGTCTCTCTCTTGTCATACTCTTTTTTCCCTTTTGATATGGCGATTTCTGCTTTTGCCAGCCCGCGATCGTTTATAAATACTTTCAGAACAATTATTGTCAGGCCGCTCTCCTTTGTTTTTCTCTCTATCTTATTTAGCTCGCGCTTGGTAAGGAGAAGTTTTCTGTCGCGCAGCGGGTCGTGGTTATTAAGGTTACCCCACCAATATTCAGCAATGTGCATGCCCCTGAGATATAGCTCTCCATCGCTGAAGAAACAGTAGGAATCTGAGAGTGCCGCCTTCCCGAGCCGGATTGATTTTATTTCCGTACCGTACAACTTTATACCGGCGATATATTTCTCAAGGAACTCATAATCGTGTGAGGCCTTTTTGTTTTTAATTGCAATATCGCCGGAGCTCCTTTTCATGACTGGTCAGTTCAGGCAAAAAATGCATTATAAACATGATCGAAAACCTGATTAAGAACTATGCTGAATACTACGTAGAGGCCAATAATTGTAATGGCTGTGGCAATCAGCAAAGGCATTTTTTTATGTTCGGGGGGATTGATCATTTTTATTACTCCTTCCCAGAAAATGAAAAGGCCGTACAGGGCAAGGATGTCAATGAAAACCATCGATTCGAACAAGTTGCTCACTACCAGGCACACATATAAAGGAGTAAGAGAATAGGCTATTAATTTAAAGGCTACGGAAAAATCTCTTCCAAGGTCAAGCGCATAAGTCATCTGTTTAAGGATCACTGCCGAAGAATAGGCCATGGCAACCAGGAGAATGAAATACTTTAGCCCTTCCAGCAGGGAATAGATGATCGAAAACTGCTTGTTCGCCAATAAAAATGATCCGGCCATTGCAGAAACTGCAACAAGTGCAGCTAAGGGAAGAAGGAAACTGTTCCTGGTGTCTTTCAGAGGCCTGTTTTCAGAAGATATCGATTCCCATGCTTTTGCCGGGTTGAACAGGATCTGAATAAATCTTTTAAGAAGAAATTTATAATCCATAGTATTTCAGGTTCAGGAACGGCAAAATTAAATAAATTTATGGTAATAATTTTCTTATGACCAATTGTTTCAGGAATGTCAGTAAATGAAAAGACCGGGTACGACCTCCTCGTGATTACAGGGCCTACTGCATCGGGTAAAACTTCTCTTGCTGTAAATGTGGCCTCATGTCTTGGAGGTGAGATCATAAGCGCAGATTCACGCCAGGTATACAGGGGCATGGATTTAGGCACAGGGAAGGATTACAGCGAATATTTCATAGGTGGCAGGCAGGTGCCGGTGCATCTTGTGGATATTGCCGATCCCGGATACAAGTATAATGTCTTTGAATACCAGCGCGATTTTAAAGATGTTTACTATGATCTCAGGCGGAAGGGTGTATTTCCTATAGTATGCGGCGGATCAGGACTATACATCGATAGTATTATATCGGGTTACAGGATGTTTGAGGTTCCACCCGACAGCGGGCTGAGGGTTCAGCTTGAGAAGAAGTCGATGGAAGAGCTTGGCGACATTCTGAGATCTTTTAAATCGCTTCATAACATTACTGATCTTGATAGTAAAAAACGGGTGATCAGGGCTATCGAAATAGAGTATTTTAATAGTTCAAAATCCGCAACTCAATCCGGCTTCCCGGCATTAAGAACTCTTGTAACCGCTGTCAGCGTAGAGAGGGAAACCAGGCGTAAAAGTATTACCCACAGGTTGAATCAGAGACTTAATGCAGGTATGGTAGAGGAGGTGAAAGCATTGCTTGAAAAGGGTGTCAGTGAAGAGTCAATGATATATTATGGTCTCGAATATAAATATATTACTCTTTACCTTACCGGCAAGAAAAGTTATGATGATATGGTAAAAGGACTTGAAACTGCAATCCACCAGTTTGCCAAACGGCAGATGACCTGGTTCCGGGGGATGGAGAAAAAGGGAACCAGGATCAACTGGATCGACGGGGAACTGCCTATGGAAAAAAAAGTGGAGCAGGTTTTGAGGCTGCTCCACGGATAATCTATTTCAGGTATGTATTAAGCCAATCAAAAAATTCATGCTGCCAGATTACAGAGTTCTGAGGCTTCAGGACCCAGTGGCACTCATCTTCAAAAAATAACAATTTACTCGGTATATTATGCAACTGAGCAGCCGTGAATGCTTCCATGGCCTGCGTATAGGGTATTCTGAAGTCATTGGCTCCGGTAATTATTAATATCGGTGTATCCCAGCTGTCAACGCGGAGATGGGGCGAATATTTATAACTTTTCGGATTGTCCCAGTAGGGTCCTCCATAATCTTTATCGGGGAACCAGAGTTCTTCCGTAGCCCCGTACTCACTTATGAAGTCGAACACTCCATCATGCGCAATAAAAGCCTTAAATCTTCCGCCATGGATCCCGGCAAGATAATAAACTGAATACCCGCCATAGCTGGCGCCAACGGCTCCCATTCTTCCTGGATCGACATACGGCTCTTTCGCCATTGCATCGGTAGCATCGAGGTAATCCTGCATGTCCTTGCCTCCGTAATCACCTGATATCTCTTCTTTCCATGACTGTCCGAATCCAACAACACCTCTTCTGTTGGGTGCAAATACAATATATCCTTTCGCTGCCATCATCTGCATGTTCCATCGGTACGACCAGAACTGCGTAAGTGCGCTCTGTGGTCCGCCCTCGCAGAAAAGAAGTGCCGGGTATTTCTTTGCAGCATTGAAATCAGGAGGGTAAATTACCCACATCTGGAGCTTCTGGTTATCTTTTGTTGTAATGTATTTCTCTTCCGTCTTGCCCATCTTAATAGATTCATAGATGGGTTTATTGATAAAGCTTATCTGCTTTACTTCACCGGTAGCCATATTGACCTTTGATATTTCAGGAGCCATCGACATCGATGTCAGCGTTGAAACCATAACTCCAGATTTGATGGATAAAGAGCCCAGATCATGAACACCTTCTGTTACTTTATCAACGTTTTTCCCTTCTAGATTTGACTTGAATACCTGAACTGTGCCAAGGTATGCGCACGTGAAATATAGAGTCTGATTATCAGCCCAGTTAATATTTTCGACATCATAAGTCCATCCTTTTGTAACCCACGTCCTGACTCCGGTTTTAATATCATAAACAAACAGACGATCAAGATCTGACTCATAGCCATCTCTTTCCATGCTCTGAAAGGCGATCTTTGATCCGTCAGGCGAGAAAACCGGACACTTGTCGTACCCCATGTTGCCTTCAGAAATATTTACTTCTTTGCCCGATAATATATCGTACAGATAGATATCAGAATTCGTGCTTCTTGCATCCTCTTTTCCGCTAAGCCTTTTGGATGTGTAAGCAATAAATTTTCCATCGGGACTCCAGGATATTTCTTCTTCATAGAAGTAAGGCGACAGAGGTGACTCGAATTTCTGTCCGCTCATGATATCCTTTTCGTCTGAAACGGATTTGCCGTCAAATGAGGCAGCAAAAATATGGCTGTATGAATAATCGCTCCAGTAATTCCAGTGCCTGTACATAAGGTCGCTGATGATTCTTACATGAGCTTTCGGAAGGTTGTACTTTTCATTGGCTGTCTGATCAAGCTTAACCCTCCTGGTAAAATAGATATGGTTCCCGGCAGGAGCAATGCTGAAGGATTCAAATTTCTTCAGCCCTGCAATAGTTTGTTTTACCTTCCCATCAGGGTCCATTACTGCAAGATTTCCATCCTTATCGGTGTAAGCGATCGATTTGCCGTTATCAAACCACTGTGGTGAACTGCCCCCACCGGTAGTAAGCTGAACGGGATCGCCTCCTGATGCAGGGATCCTGAAAATATTTGTTCTACTGGCTTCTGTCTGGAGATCGATATCAGTAACCGTGTACAATATTGTCAATCCGTCAGGTGAAAGAGCGACTGTCCCCAGTCGGCCAAATTTCCACATAAGCTCCGGAGTCATTACGCCGCCTGCTTTTTCTTCTGCCGTCAGCTGGTTATTGAACTGCGGACCTGTTTCCTCTTTTGTAACAACTGTTTTTTGTTTGCAGGAAAAGGACAATAAAAGTATAGGAAGAATTATCGTTACAAGATATCTTTTCATAGTCATTAAATTATGTAAATCACTATTTTTTAAGAGCTTCCTGCACTTTAGCTTTCAGCTCGTCATATAATTCCGGGTTGTCTTTAAGGATCTGTTTAACAGCATCGCGTCCCTGGCCGAGTTTTGTATCACCGTAGCTGAACCATGATCCGCTTTTCTTGATTATGTTGAAGTCGGTTCCAAGATCGACAATTTCTCCAAGCTGTGAGATTCCTTCTCCGAAGAGGATATCAAAGTCTGCTTTTTTGAACGGTGGAGCAAGTTTGTTCTTGACAATTTTTACACGAGTCCTGTTGCCGATAGCTTCTTCGCCATCTTTCAGCTGGCTAGTACGCCGGATGTCGAGTCTTACGGAAGCATAGAATTTCAGAGCATTTCCGCCGGTTGTTGTTTCGGGATTTCCGAACATTATACCGATCTTCTCTCTCAGCTGATTTATAAATACACAGGAAGTATTTGTCTTACTGATATTTGCAGTGAGCTTTCTAAGGGCCTGTGACATTAATCTTGCCTGGAGACCCATTTTTGAATCACCCATTTCACCCTCTATTTCAGCTTTTGGAGTAAGAGCTGCAACTGAGTCAATAACAACAATATCGAGAGCGCCTGATCTGATAAGGTTATCAGTTATTTCGAGAGCCTGTTCGCCATTGTCGGGCTGGGAGATCAATAGATTTTCCACATCTACGCCGAGCTTCTCTGCGTAGCTGCGGTCAAAAGTGTGTTCAGCGTCAATTATTGCTGCAATACCGCCGTTTTTCTGAGCTTCGGCAATTGCGTGGATAGCCAGGGTAGTTTTACCTGACGCCTCGGGGCCGTAAATCTCAATTACTCTTCCCCGCGGCAAGCCTCCGATGCCGAGTGCGGCATCCAGTCCAATAGAGCCGGTGGAGATAACCTGGATATTCTCGATGGCATTATCGCCAAGCCTCATGATTGTCCCCTTGCCATAGTCTTTTTCTATTTTCCCCAAAGTAACCTCGAGGGCTTTCAGCTTATCTTTGTTGATCTCTTTTCTGGTGATTTCTTTTGTGTCTTTGCTCATATAATTGGTTTTATTGTTTTAATAATTTAAAAATCTGTTCAGTATGGTTACTTGTCTCGACTTTTGAGATTATTTTTTCAATGTTGCCTTTTGCGTCAATTATAAAGGTAGTTCTGACAATGCCGAAATATGTTTTTCCATAAAGGCTTTTTTCTTTCCATACACCATAATCGTTGATGATCTTTTTAGAATCATCAGCAATAAGGGAAAATGGCAAAGAGTATTTCGCGGCAAAACCCTTATGAGATTTTTCGCTGTCGCCACTCACGCCAACAATTGCAAAACCTTTTTTGATAAGATCGTTATAGTTATCGCGCAAGTTACAGGCTTCGGCTATGCACCCCAGAGTATTGTCTTTAGGGTAAAAGTAAAGCACAACTTTTTTTCCTGCGAAATCACTTAATCTGACAGTTTTTCCATCCTGGTCAAGGCCCACAAATGCCGGGGCTTTCATACCCTCTTTCAATTCTGCCATTTGATTTTTAATTTTGTTATTATGGGTAAATTTACGAAGTTTGAATTGTTTTCTAAACTATTTTGAATTTTTTGTTATTAACAAAAATCATTGGCACTTAAATATTTCAGCGCTTTTAAAGTAATGAATATCAAATAATTGTGAGACGTATTTTAGGACACGGGTGCATATCGGAAAGGATGCTTTCATTTTTCCTTTCATCCATTATATTCTTCATGGCAGGAATGCCTCTTTTTTCTCAGGATGCCGTAGTGAAGGCCTCGCGGCAAACTTCAATGGAAGCATTTTCGAAGGGCGATTTTGAAAAGGCCTGCAGCGGCTTCAGTGAGTTACTGGCTACTTATCCAAAAGATCCATTGTATAAATATTATTCGGGTGTATGCCTTGTAAGGTTAAACCGTAACCCGGACAAGGCGGCTACCCTGTTAAATGAAGCCAGTCTGGGCGGTAGTGTGGCCCGGATAGTACCTTCCGATGCAATATACTGGCAGGGAAGGGCACTTCAGATGACAGGCAAATATGCAGAAGCCATAGAGTGTTTCAATACTTTTACCAGGGTTTCCGGCAAAAAGGCTGCTAGAGATCTGAGAGTTACTGATTATCTGGAGCAATGTAACAGGAAGGAAGGAGCGCTTTCGAGTTCCATACCTATTCAGCCTGAAGAAATAAATGAACCAAAGCCTGATTCTGGAATTACCGCTGACAAATCTCAAAAGGATGTCGCCAGGGTTGAGGTAGTCTTGCACAATTTAACCTCTCAGGACTCTCTTCCGGCAAGTTACGATGCTATTCTTTCCGGTGCCATGGATTTTCATATAAAGGCTGACTCTCTATACAGGATTGCAGATTCTCTGAAGAAAAATATTGAGAATCTCAGCTATAAAGAGAAATCAGAATTGAGGTCAAAAATCAATTATCTGGAGAATAATGCTGCCTCCCTTCAGTTGAAGGCCGACAAAAAATATGCAGAAGCTCAGGCTTCAATGAACGCAACTCCCTTTGTACAAGTGGTTCCGGAAGTAAAGATAATTCCTGCTGAAAAAGATTCAGTCCTGGTTGTAAGAAAGGCTGTTGAACCGGTTAAGCCTGCACCCGGGAATGCCAGTGTTGTTAAGAAAGACAGTATAATGGCAGTTTCCGGGGGAGGGCAGCAGGTCTTTTTATTGTTTGGGATTTCGGCTAAACCTGATGCAAGCAGCGAAAAAGTAAAAGTCGATGCCTCCACTCCGCCAGGGCTTATATACAGGATTCAGCTGGCAGTGTTCACTAGCCCGGTGGCATTATCATATTTTAAAGGAATTACACCGATATATGGATTCCGGGTTGCAGGAACTAATAAGACCAATTATTATGCCGGAATGTTTCGAAGACAGGCAGATGCAGCCAGAACTTTGTCAGTTGTAAGGCAGAAAGGCTTCAAGGATGCGTTTATTGTTTCTCTTTCAGACGGCAAGTCAGTTTCATCTGAAAGAGCAGCACTTCTGGAAAAAGAGTGGGGGAAGAAGCCGTTCCCGGCAAACGTCCAAACCAGGATCGAAGCTCTGTTGGATACTCTTCCGCCTACATTGTCATTCAGAGTTGAAATATTGAGCTCGCCGAAACCGGTAAAGGATGATGTTCTTGATGGAATGAAGAAGTTTGCAGGAAGCCGCGGCCTGGATAGCCAGATGCTTGCTGACGGGACTGTTATTTATCTGGCCGGGCACTTTATCACTTTCGACAGCGCCGAAGTGTACGCTGAACTGCTTGAAAAAAACGGTTATCGCGACGCTAAAGTAACTGCCTGGCTCGGTAAAAAGGAGATTCCCGTAGAAACAGCACGACAGCTGTTTGAAAACCTGGAATGATTCTTTTATTATTTGAGATAAGACTCAATCATTTTTTTAACTGCTTCACTGCAAACAGAGCAATACCCTTTGGGTCCATTGCTTTTCATCCTGCAATCGAGTTCAGCCCGGTAAATACCTTTTGCCGAATAGCCCCCTCCTTCGAATAATCCTGTTACATCCTTGTATTTGTCTTCATTAGGAGTAGGGATAGGTGTATCTTTCGCAATCATCTTCTTCCATTTCAAATCGAAGTTGACGCGTGTCGTAAGATTTGGCTCCCATGGCTCGACGTTCAGCGGATAAAAATCTTCATATGCTACCTCAGAAGAATAATACTCATCAGCCAGGCCTGAAAAGCCATGGCCGAATTCATGAATAAAAACCTTGGGAGAGAGAGGATGGTCAACTGTAGTTCCGGTATAATAATTATAAACGCCTCCTCCTCCGTATTTAGCGCTGTTTATTAAAACTACTATATTGTCGTGAGGTGCATTTGCAGCGTAATCGTTTATCGATTTTATATCCTGTGAAGTTAGGTAGCGGTCGATATCGAATGTGTAAAAGCTGAAATTCATAGCTGTATTGACATAGATCCCTGTCCCGGGAATATCAGTGCCCGATTCCTGCGATACTGACTCGACAGCCCAAATATTTATCTTATTCTTATACTCATTATAAGGTGATTCTGCAAAAAGGATGTCTGCCATCTTTTTCGCGTCTGCCCTGAATTTTTCCATCTCATCTGCCTTATATCCTTCAGCAAGAAAGACAAGGTCGACACATGTCGAAGGATCACCCGCATCATTGATTTTTGTCACTGCAGCTTTAACGGGTTCTTCTTTCCTTATGAAATAGTTAGCCGGGTCAATCACAGTTTCGTAGAGTTTTGCAAAAGATCCGGTCTTCTCACGCATGCTCAGAACAAATTTCACCATATTCTTAGGGAAAGGCATGGTTGCAACCTCATAAAAGCTTCTTTCCATTGATCTGGCCTCAGCTGTTGTCTGCCATTCCTGAAAGAGAGAGCTGAACCCTTTCGAATAAATAAGAGAGTTATCCGAAGCATCAAATATTTCATATTTGAAATTCCCGTAATCAAACTTATCTGTCAGGTTCACTTTTGACCCTGCATAAAAAGGCTCTTCTTTCATCCCTGCCGGGTAAACGAGTGTTTTCTGGCTGTTCCCGGCCAGCATGAAGTCGAATCTCAGCACCTTGCCGGTAAAATACTTGTCGAAAGTACTTTGTCCCTGGAGAGCAGCTGTAAAGCTTAAAAGCAGGAATAGTGTTAACGTTCTTATATTGTGTACGATTAGGCTATTGATATTGTAAAGCTAAAAAGATTATGTGAGACCGATCAATAAATTATATAATTTTGCGGGGAATTTATCAAACCATAAAACATGTCATATCCTCACGATCCATCCATATGGCTTAAGGAATATTTCATTAATACAGGGCTGGTTTCAACCCTTCAGCATTCATATAACAAAATGAATATTAACTTGTTATCAACCAAAAAAATATAATTATGGCCGATCTTAATACCAGAATCAGCGACTTCGTCTGGAAAAACCTCAGCGAAAAACATATTGCAGGCAAAAAAGACCCTTTCTGGGTAGCTTTGCACAAAACAGGCACAGATCTTTGGCTCGACACTGGAGACATGGATGAAGCTGAGGCAAACTGGACAGCTGAGATGAGCGCGCTCACCACAAATAATAGTTTGCTGAACAACGAAATACAGAAAGGTATCTATGATGTTTTCATTTCCGAGGCGAAAAGTATAGTAAGGGATCTCCCGGCTGAGGAAAGAGTAAAAGAGATTGCATTTATCCTGAATGCACGTCATGGACTGAGACTGGCATCAAAATTCGGCGGCCTGGTAAGTGTCGAGCTTCATACCGATACGGCTCACGATATTAAGGCTATTGAATATTACGGCAAGAGATATCATGAAATTTGTCCCGAGCAGTTCATTGTAAAAGTGCCATATACTCCCGAAGGATTAATCGGAGCCAGAAATCTGAGGGATGCCGGGATCAGAATTAATTTCACCCTCGAGTTCAGTGCCAGGGAGAATGTAATTGTGACCAGGGTAGCAAGGCCTGATTACCTGAACATATTTATGGGACGGATAGGCGCATTTATGATAGAAAATAAGCTTGGAGATGGATCCGGCGCAGGAGAGATGGCTGTGATAGCTTCCCAGAATTGGGTAACTGCAATGTCGGCAAAGAATCCGTGGCAGACAAAACTTATTGCTGCAAGCCTCAGGAACCAGAACCAGCTTGAACTGCTTGCAGGCACTGATGTATTCACCATGCCTCCGAAAGTGGCTGCCGCTGGACATAAATCATTGTCCGGCAAGTTCAAATCAAGGATGCATGAGAATTATGAGGTAAGCATGTTCGAATCGGCCAAGGATGCTCATATTGAGGAATTCTGGAATGTCGATGATAAAGTACTGAAACTTGCTGAACGGCTCTCTTCAAAAGTGCCTTCAACCGGCCAGGAACTTTGGCATATTGCACACGAGGAAGGATGCGAGGATATGTTCCCGTCACTTACCAGGGAGGAAAAAGGCTTTATTGCATCGGATGGGAAGATCCCTGTTTTTTCAAGATGGGAGAAGAAAATCTCGGAGAATAAAATTGCCCCGGACACTCTGCTCACGCTTGCGGGACTGGCATCATTTACTGCTGACCAGAATATGCTTGATGAAAGGATCAGAGGAATTATCTCCTGATCAGGATGACCTCTGCCTTATAATCTCGTAAATAAGAATCCCTGCAGCCACTGATACGTTCAGGGAACCTATTTTACCTGTCATGGGTATTATTATTTCCTGATCGGTCAATGCCAGAAGCTCGCGGCTGATCCCCTTCTCTTCAGATCCGAGTATCAGTACTGCCGGCCCGGTAAGTTGAGCTTTTGATGCCTCGATGCCAGTTTTTTCGGTAGCACTAATAATTTTAAGCCCTGATTCCTTAAGATATTCGATTGATTTGACTATGCTCTTTTCCCTGCAGACAGGAAAAGAATGAAGAGCCCCGGCTGATGTTTTCACTGCATCAGCTGTGATCCTTGCAGAGCCTTTCTCCGGGATCAGCACGGCATGTGCCCCGAGGCATTCTGCACTCCTCGCAATTGCCCCGAAATTCCTGACATCCGATACTCCGTCAAGGGCAACTATCAGCGGGTCGTCTCCTTTTTCAAAGATCATTGGAAGCAGGTTCGCTATATGCTGGTACTCGATAACCGAAAGCCAGGCAAGAACGCCCTGGTGGTTTTTCCTTGTCACCAGTTCAATCCTTTCGACGGGGACTATCTGGTAAGCTATGCCATAATTTCTTACCTCGCTCATGAGCTCATGGTAGAGCTGACCCTGAAGCCCCTGCTTAATAAGAAGGCGGTCGATCTGCTTCCCGGCTTTTATTGCCTCAATTACCGGACGGAGGCCAAAAATACAATCAGATTCTTTTTGCATAATATCAGAATTCTTCAGGGTTATCGAGCCGGAAGACTATCCCTTTTTTCCAGCAGGCGACTGCCTGTGCCCAGAAGCTTACCAACGTTTCACTCCTGCTGAGATAATAATCGTTATTGGTAAACATGCTCTCTTTCTTTTTAAAATTGAAATAGAGATACTCTTCCTTTACTATATACCTTGTCCCCCATGTTGATTTTACGATCGGCTTACGGTAACCCCAGCTCTCGCCCTCAATGCTCTTATAAACCTTGTCCGGCGGACCATAAATAAGGTAGATCATTCCACGTTCAGTACGCCATCCTTCCTTGTAGGAGGTGAAATATAGATCTGCATATTGCACCCTGGTATAGTATATCCTGATAAGCTCACGTGCTTTATCGACATTATTTGCGCACTTGATCCAGAACTCGTCGAGAGCTACTTTTGGCCTGGGTGCTGATCTCATCTGTTCAAGTTCATCCGGAGTTGTGAGGTAGGCAAGAGGCTCTATCATCTCTTCAGGTGCGTTCATCCCGGGGAAGGATGGACCGAAGTTCATGAAGGCGTATCCTTCAGCTGAATCTCTTCTGATGGTGCACATATAGATACCCTCTTTCGGAAACATCATTGGAAGCGTATCGGAATATGGCAAAACCACTGTTGTATCAGGTCCGTAATCGATTGTCTTTTCTGGCATAAGTATTGCAGGAGGATCCGGTACCTGCCTGAATGGTTTATAGAATGAAACGTACAGCGAATCAGGCTTACCTCTCAGGTAAAGCAGGTTGACAAATTCATCCTTCCTGATGACAGGCTCGAAAAGCTCACTCTTTTGAAAATACTCTCTTGCCAGGAAATTATACTTGTTGATATCCGATAAAGTGTTAAACGGGACAAAAGCCTGCATCACCAAGAAACGGAGCCTGTCGAGGATCTTGACTTCGGCAATATATTCAAACCCCTTTTTGACTTTAAGCGGAACTTCATACATGTATTCCTGTTTTCCTGCTACTTTTTCTATGCTTAAGTCAATATGTGCAGTATCTGCAAGAACTCTCCCCTGTGTTATGCTGAAAAGCTTTACGGTAATAAGCATTTCTGACGTTGGCAGACCTTTCGGGTTGGCTTCCGAGAAAAAGAGCTCATTGCCGGAGAATTCGACATCAAGAGCTGACCTGTCGTCAGACTGGTTGATAACATTATAATGCGGGGTAATAGGATTCTTTATTGGATTGTACAGATATGAAAGATCCTTGGAATCGGAAACTGGCTGGGTAGTCTTGCAGGAGACAAACACCAATGCTATGAATATCAGTCCGGTTATAATCCTGAGAAAGCTTTTTATGACAGCTTTATTCATTATGAGATCAATTACACGTGCTCTTTCCATATGATCCTGATCCTGCAAAGTTCCTTGTTGTCATGGATCCTGATGACGGAGTGGTTGATGGTACTTTTATTTTCAATATCCGAAGAATATCTGATAACAATTTCATCATCGAACATCGATTCGGCAAGATAGTTTATTTCTGCCGAACATGGAAGATGGTTCATTGTGAAATTGAGATCGTATGAATCGCAGATCCACTTAATATAATTGGCGTTGTTCGTATGCAGGTTAAGATCGAGGTCACTGACTTTAACCCTGAAAGGAGCTGCTGAACTTCCGTTTTCAGCTGACTCGTGCAGTTTTTCCGGATTCCTGGCTGATGTCGGGATTACAAGGTCACTGGCGTTATATTGGGTCAGCAAGCCGTCAGGCCGCTGTATTTTCTTTGTTGTCAGGTCTATAATCAGCCATGATGAAACCGCAGAAGCAATCATCCTTCCATCGGGGAACTTAAGCTCGTAATTTCTCATGGCAAAGAGCAGATCAGTGCCATTTGGCCAAGTTCTTACAATTATTTTATCACCCCAGGATGGCCATTGGGTTATTTCAGCATACATCCTTGAGAGTACCCAGAACTGGTTTCTTTTCAGCAGATCGTCTCTTCCGAAACCCAGCATTACAGCATGGTCAGATGCAATATCCTGCATATAATTGAACAGGGAATGGAGCGTTACCCGTCCGTTAGGTCCTGTATCGTAGACATGAATAGTGTAGTTTTTTTCAAGTTGCCGGAGCTCCATTCTTAACTATTATTTTTTAAGAAAACTTCAACATCATCCGTATATTGTTCCCACTTCTCCATTTCTTCATTCAGAAGTTCCTTTAGCTCCTGGTATCTCATAAAAAAGTCCTCTGCTTCAGCTTGTTCATTGCTCCCTATAGCAATAGATTTATCAAGTCCCGAGATCTCATTTTCTATATTTTCAATTACCTTTTCTGAATCTTCGAGTTTTTTTCTAAGCTTCCTCAGGTTCCGGTTATATTCCTTCTTTTCGAGGTATTTCAGTTTATTTGATGAAATGTTTTCCTGTTGCATATCCTTTTTTCCGGCATCCTTCTTTTCGATCTCCCTGAGGTTATCGATTTTCTTTTTTCTCAGGAAATCGTAAATACCTCCCAGATGCTCCCTGATCCTGTTATGGCGGAATTCATAAACCTTATCGACGATGCCGTCAAGAAAGTCGCGGTCATGTGAAACTACAATAAGAGTGCCGTCATAGTTGATAAGGGCCTGTTTGAGTATATCCTTAGACCTGATATCCAGATGGTTCGTTGGTTCATCCAGGACAAGAAGGTTATGTGGTTCAAGAAGTAGCCTTACTAATGCAAGGCGTGACCTTTCGCCGCCGGAAAGGACCTTGACTTTTTTATCGATTTCCTCGCCGCGGAAAAGAAAAGCGGCAAGCAGATCTCTCATCTTCGACCTTATATCTCCTTTTGCAATATCATCGATAGTCTCGAACACTGTCTTTTCAGGATCCAGCAGCTCATCCTGGTTCTGGGCAAAATAGCCGATTTTAACATTATGCCCTATCTTAAGTGAACCCTCAAAATCGAGCTCACCGATTATGATCCTTGAAAAAGTAGTTTTCCCTTCACCGTTACGACCTACAAATGCCACCTTATCTCCCCTGTGGATTTTGAAATCGATATGCTGCAGAACATTAAGTGTTCCGAAGCTCTTTGACAGGTTTTCAACCTCGATTACATTTGTCCCGGAACGGGGCGAGGGCGGAAACCTCAGGTTCATTGCACTCATATCCTCCTCGTCGACTTCAAGCCTTTCGACCTTATTCAGCTGCTTTATTTTTGACTGGACCTGGACGGCTTTCGTGGCTTTATACCGGAATCTATCGATAAATTTCTCGGTATCATCTATCATCTTCTGCTGATTCTTGTAAGCTGCCATCTGCTGTTCCCGCCTCTCTTTCCTGAGTTCAACAAACTTTGACCAGGAAGCCTTGTAATCATATATCTTCCCCAGAGATATCTCTATTGTTCTGGTTGTCACATTATCAAGAAATGCCCTGTCGTGTGAGACCAGAAGAACAGCACCCTTATATGCTGACAGGAAAGATTCGAGCCACTGAATAGATTCTATATCAAGGTGGTTTGTGGGTTCATCGAGCAGGAAAAGCGATGGTTTTTTCAGAAGTATTTTTGCCAGCTCCACTCTCATCCTCCATCCGCCGCTGAGCTCTTTTGTCGGTCTGTCGAAATCAGTTCTTTCAAAACCGAGGCCGATGAGAGTCTTTTCGGCTTCAGCCATGTAATTGCTTCCTCCCAGCATCCTGTATCGCTCATCTATAACAGTCAGATAGTCGCAGAGCTTCAGGTACTCAACCGATTCGAAGTCTGTTCTGTGCGCTATTTCTAAGCTGCTGTGCTCAATTTCTTCAGAGAGTCCGGTGACCTCGGCAAAGGCAGTTATCACTTCATTTAAAACCGTAGTAGTGTCATCGACCTTCATCTGCTGTGGAAGATAACCGATGGTAACCTCTCGTGACATATCCACCAGTCCCGACGTAGGACTCTGCAAACCTGCTATTATCATCAGCAGTGTGGATTTTCCTGCTCCGTTTTTGCCAGCGAGGCCTATCCGGTCCTGATCATTAACCAGAAAGGAAATGTTTGTGAGAAGGTCGAAGCTTCCAAACGAAACCGAAAGATCCTGAATAGAAACCATTACGTATAAAATTGACGCAAATATAGAAAAAGTATGCCACCCTCAGAAGCCCTTGATTTTATCAGAAGGAATATCCTTGATGCAATGGCACGTTTTAATTACCTTTGTGTACCTGATCTGCGGGGAGTTTTTACGCGGGTTTCACATTCCGGAAGGATATTAAATTCAGGCATAAAACAATTAAATATAAATCAGGAAGTGGGAAGAAAGAAAGAGATGCCTTTGCTTGAAAAGGTTCTGATAACTGATATCGGTTCAGAAGGAAATGCCATTGCCAGGGTTGACAATCAGGTGGTTTTTGTTCCAATGCTGATCCCAGGTGATGTCGTCGATATCAAGGTCCGGAAGAAAAGGAAAAAATTTCTCGAGGGAAGCGTCATCAGATTTCATGAATACTCAGCCGACCGTATTGCCCCCGTGTGCAGGCATTTCGGTGTTTGCGGAGGCTGCAGCTGGCAGCATCTGCCATATAATCTTCAGCTGAAATATAAGCAGAAGCAGGTAACTGATAACCTTACCCGCATTGGCAAGGTTGAGCTGCCGCCCGTGAGCCCGATTAAAGGATCGTCAAATGTTTTTAATTACCGGAATAAGCTGGAATATACGTTCTCTGATAAACGATGGCTGACAAGGGAAGAGTTGAACTCGGATAATGATTTTGAAAAAGAGGATGCGCTTGGTTTTCATATTCCTGGCCTTTTCGATAAAGTGCTTGATATAAAGGAGTGCCATTTGCAGCCCGACCCGTCAAATGCAATCAGGGATGCGGTCAGGAGATATGCGCACCGGAATGCTCTTTCATTTTTTAATCTCCGCCAGCAGAGCGGCTTTCTCAGAAACCTGATAATTCGGAATTCAGGTGATGGAAAGGTAATGGTCATAGTGGTATTTTTCCTCGATGAGAAGGAGAGGAGGGAGGGACTCCTTGATTACATTGCATCGGAATTTCCAATGGTCACATCACTCTTCTATATTATTAATAACAAAAAGAACGATTCTCTTACCGATCAAACCCCTGTCCTTTATAAGGGCGATGATCACCTTATAGAGGAGATTGACGGGCTCAGGTTCAGGATAGGCCCCAAATCATTTTATCAGACAAACACATTGCAGGCCAGGGAACTCTATCACATTGCGCGTGACTTTGCCGGGTTGACAGGCGGAGAAATCGTTTATGATCTTTATACCGGGACTGGCACTATTGCTAACTTTATAGCATCGTCGGCGCTAAAAGTGATCGGTATCGAATATGTTGAAGATGCCGTGAGGGATGCCGCTGTCAATTCGCAAATGAATAACATTAAAAACTGTCTCTTCTTTGCAGGTGACATAAAAGAAATCCTTACTGAGCAGTTTATGGAAATTAACGGACATCCCGATGTGATTATAACAGATCCGCCCAGGGCCGGAATGCATGAAGATGTTGTGCGTACGATATTGTCTGCCACTCCTTCCAGAATTGTTTATATAAGCTGCAACCCGTCAACGCAGGCACGTGATATTCTATATCTGTCTGAAAAATATGATGTTGTGAAAGTCCAGCCAGTCGATATGTTCCCGCATACGCACCATGTCGAAAATGCCATACTGCTGAATAGAAGGGAGTATATTCCCGGTATCGGAGGGAAAGAAAAATAAAGTATCTTTAACATTCATGGGGTATTGAACGGTTAATGAGCAGCAAAGCGCAAAATAGTTCTGTTATCGATTCGCTGATAAAGACTGACAGGCTTGATGATCACCTGGCAAGCCTGAGGTATGCAGGACTGATTCAGCGGGCTCTCATGCCTGATCCTGCACTTCTCAAATCCGTATTCAAGGATTATTTCGTTCTCTTTCTGCCACGGGATATTGTCAGCGGTGATTTCTACTATGTGCTGCGCAACAGTTCTTTTCTATGCGTCGCTGCCGGTGACTGTACCGGTCATGGAGTGCCGGGAGCTCTTCTGAGCATCCTCGGTATCAGCTTTCTTAATGATATACTTCAGCTGCGGAGCGATCTGAAGGCAAACAGAGTGCTCAACATGATGAGGGAAAAGATCATGAAGGCGCTTCGCCAGACTGGCGATAAAGCTGAAACGAAAGACAGCATCGATATCGGATTGGTAATTATCGACTGCAATACCGGTGCTATTCAGTTTTCAGGCGCCAACAGGCCTCTTATCAGGGTAAGGAACGGAGATATTGCCGAATTCAAGCCAGATAAGATGACTATCGGCCTTGCCCCTCTCAAGGAGCATCCGTTTATCAATCAGCAAATTGACTCTCTCCCCGGCGATACCTTTTATCTTTTCTCTGACGGGTATTCAGACCAGTTTGGGGAGCTCACTGATAAGAAATTTAAGCACAAGCACCTGAAAGCAGTGATAAGCTCGGTTGCCGGCCTTCCTCTGAATAAGCAAAAGGAAATACTTGAAAGTACATTTCACGAGTGGAAGGGAAACACCCAGCAGATTGACGATATCCTGGTATTAGGTTTTCAATTATAATTAAAGTTCTATGATGAAACTGGCAGCCTTCAGAATCAGGAATTTCAGGTCGATCGTGGATACCGGATGGCAATCTCTTTCTCCTGACAATATAACCTGCCTTATCGGTCAGAATGAATCGGGGAAGACTTCTGTTCTTGAAGGTCTGAAAGTGTTTTATACAGGCTTGATATCGGAAGACGTTCTCCGCAGCGACCTCTCTCTGCCTGAAGTCAGCTGCAGATTCATAATTCCGGAAGGATGGCTGCTGAAGGTTACCGATAATCCGGGAGCTGAACTAAAAGAGCTTCTGGCAGAGCTGACTCATATTGAGCTGACCCGTGCATGGATTGCCGACCTTTCGTCGGTGATAGTAGTAAGTGGTGAGATCAGTCAGTATCTCGATTCACTTGAAGATGCCTGGAGGATTTACCTGAATGATGTTACTATAAAGCTGGAGCAGGAGATAAACCAGATAGATGAACTTGAAAATACCAGGGTTGACCTTTTAAAAACAGAATCGGACCTCAGGGCAAAAATTACTGAAAACGAACCGGTCCGGAGAGGACTGAGGTTTTTTTGTAAAAAGCCCGCCGAAAGCATTGCGGTACAGAGCCCCGGACTGAAAAACCAGCTAAATGAAACCAGGAAGCAGAAAGAGGAAATATCGAATGATCTTCTGGCCAGGCAGGCGATGAAAAAAGCCGGCGAATCGTGGAAGAGGCTTAAGGATAAATATGATCTACTCAATGATCATCTTGCAGAATTGTCGGTTAAGCTCGAAGAACGTCATCAGAAGATGACGCTTCTAATGAGGCCGGTTGATGACGATGACGATCTTGAGTGGAAAGAAATTCTTCAGGATTACAGGAAGACAAGGAGTGAAAGAGACCAGGTAAAAGCAGACCTCGACAGGCACATTGCCCTGTCAGGCTATATAATGGATGGATCGAATGAAGAGGATGCCGCTAACAGGGTAAATGAAATAATACAATCATATAAATCTGAATACAACAGCGAAATACTTGGCAAAAAGTACTTTGAATTCTGCCCTGTATTTGAGTTATTTGAGGATTTTGGCAGTCTTCTTCCGAACCGTATCGACATGGAGGATATTATTACGGGTAATGAACAGGTCGAAGGATATAAGGCGGCCCGTAATTTTCTTGCCATTGCGCAGCTTGATTACTCCTTCTTTCAGCAACCGTCAAGCAGGATACTTAAACAGAAAATTGAAAACCTGAATCAGAGTCTCACGCACAATTTCCAGGATTTCTGGCAGCAGTCGATAGGCCGCAACAATAAGATTCATATACAGTTTGAGCTGGATCATTACAGTGCAGCATATGGCGACAAGGCCGGTAAGCCCTACCTTGAATTCTGGATCAAGGATGAAGGGGAGAGACTTTATCCCAAGCAGAGAAGCCGCGGAGTCCGATGGTTCCTTTCCTTTTACATGGAGCTGAAGGCTTCAGCAAATGTCAACAGGCAGATGGTATTACTGGTAGACGAACCGGGAGTAAGCCTTCATGCGAGGGCACAGGAGGATGTACTCAAGGTATTCGAGGATATTAAGGAAAAGATACAGGTGATCTATACCACACATTCCCCGCATCTTGTCGAGATAAACAAGCTTCACCGTGTACTGGCTCTCCAGAGGGATGATCTTGACAGCCTGAGGAGCACAACCCGTATTCTTGATCCGCTTAGTCTGTCTGCAGCCTCTCCTGATACACTCAGTCCGCTTCAGAGTATCCTTGGTAACCCTATGGCAGGAGAAGGCTTCTCGAATAAAAAATTAAACCTGGTTATCAATAATACCGGATCTTTCTATATCCTCAATGCGATAATCAATCTCATGGGCTTCAAGGGAAAGATAAGCGTGATTCCCTCGACAGGTGTTTCGAATATACCTTTATTATGTAATATCCTGATGGGATGGGGACTCGATTTTGCCGTGATACTTTTTGACAATGAGAAGGAGATAACGATTGGGGAGCTTTTAAAGGAATCTCTATATAAAACGGATAATGATAACAGGGAGATGATTATCAGAATGAAAGATGGGGTTCATGATTCGGAGGACCTCTTATCGACTCTGGATTTTAAGAATTTTATCCTTAAATCGAGGGAGGGAATAACTGTTTCAAACTCTGAGTTTGTACGCGAACACGAGATGCCAAGGAATTTTCTTTTCTCACGCTTCTTGTCTGATGTGAAGGCCGGGTTAATTAAAATTCAGGATTTTGATGAAGAGAGTACTGAGAATTTCCGCATGGTAATCGGGATGTTCAAGGTATTGAAATAAGTAGAAAATTATTTTGCACTTACTACTTGTTTTTCTATTTTTGTCGCGCTCACAATAAAAGGAGAGATGGGTGAGTGGCTTAAATCAGTCCCGCTTTTTCTGGGAATAAAGCGGGACTAAACTGCCATAGCATATTAT
>Ga0075520_1000140_pt1 | contig 26463 bp, 21 predicted proteins | sample NGEPerB_FD_75100 | JGI IMG/M metagenome (GOLD analysis project Ga0075520, IMG submission 75100) | Arctic peat soil microbial communities from the Barrow Environmental Observatory site, Barrow, Alaska, USA - NGEE PermafrostAB12-B | ecosystem: Environmental > Terrestrial > Soil > Wetlands > Peat ... | reverse complement strand
TACCAGGGCTCCCCGCTCTCCGAGCGCGTTTTGGCCGATATCATTGCCAACTAGTAAGCGCTTCAACGCGCAGAAAGTCTGTGAGATAGAAATGAGCCGCCACGTTACCCGCACCCGAGGGGCGATAATACGCATACGTGACCCCGTAGAAATCGGGCGGCTTGCCGTTATCGACACTGTATGGATTATTGGCCCCATGCCTTTCTAACGTATTCAAGTCGAGCCCCATACCCAGGTGGTACAGCTCCCAGGCCTCGAAGCGCCCAGCTTGAATATCGAAAGTGTTCCATTTTCCGGCGCGTATCCACACGTCATCTGCGCTCGGGACACCTTGGGCTTGCGTCTGGGTTTGATCATTGTTGGCTACGAGCTCAGCCTGGCCTTGCACGAACCAATCCCCAATTCGGTACGTGGGCGTGGCTCGGAGCACGAAGCGCCCCTGCTGAACCAGGTACTTGAGATCGGAGTCCCCCGCTTTGCCGGTTCGAACTTTCTCGTACCCCGTGTCTACCCAGCCAGAGCCGGAAAGCCCGAGCATAAGTTTGGGCTCTCCGGCTCTCATTGGCATGTAAGGCCACTGCAAACCGTGAAAAGTGAGCCACAGCGAGCCGCCGTACAATCCGCGTGTCTTGTAAGTGGGGTAGCCAGATGCCGGCACGCGCTCTACGCCAACTCCAGCCACGGACGCGTACGACGGTTCATCTACTTTGGCTGGAGCGACGGCCACGGGTTGAGCAATCGTAGCTGCCTTGGGCGCGGTAGACGTTGCCGCCTTTGGGGTGGCAGAAGCGGCGGAATTGCCGACACCGTCACCCGGAGAGGGCGCATCGGAGGTTCCGGATGTATCCGTTACTCCGGCGTTGGCTGAATCCTCCGCAGCTCTGTCCGGTGTCTGAGCCAATGCCACGCTGGGGCTAGCAAACGCCAATAGGCAAACAAGTCGAATAAGTCTCGGACTTGGAAACGTCACAGAGGTTCGCATAATCACTTCCAAATGGTGCCTGGACTTTGCCAAAATGCTTAATTGCGCCCTACGAAACTCAGGCTGGATTCGCCTAGTTCACAGGGACTGTGACCGTCAGAGGCAGATTATCGGCGCTGGGACCGACATCAAATTCGACGTTTCCGGTATCAACGGTCCAGGCGTTCGTGGTTGAGTTCCAATATTTCAGGTCAGATGCGCGTACGAAGATCTGAATCTGCTGCGATTGTGTTGCTTTGATGGCTACACGAGCGAAACCCTTGAGCTCCTTTATGGAACGTCGCGGTGCAGTGCTGCCGGGGTATTTCGCGAACACCAATACCGTTTCGATGCCGTCGACAGTGCCGGTATTCTGAACGGTGACATCCAATTCTATGACGCCGTTCTTTGTCACGTTGGAGCAAGGCGTTTTCAGATCGACATACTTATATTTCGTATAGCTCAGGCCATAGCCGAAGGCGTACTGCGGAGTAATAGAGTTGCGATCAAAATAGCGGTAACCGATATCATAGTTCATCGTTGTAGTGGTTCCTCCACTAAACGGGTGAGGTTCGTCATTCACGCAATCCTTCGGCCAAGTTATTGGTAGCTTGCCGCTGAAGTTGACGGAGCCCGACGCATTGGCACCGAAGAGCAACTCGCCGAGCGCCTTCCCACCCACCATGCCGGGATACCAGGCCATCACAATGGCCGGCACGCTGGCGTAGGGCGCTACGTTGATCACACTCCCGCCCTCAAGCACGACCACCATCGGTTTACCCAGGGCAGCCACGGCCGCAATCAGGGCATTTTGCACGCCGGTGTTGGCCTTGGCGTCGAGATCACAGGTGGTGCGGTCGCCCGCAGCCGTGTACTCTTCGCCTTCGTCCTGGGGAGTGAGCCCAGCCACAACTACGTTAAAGTCAGCCGCCGCACTTTGGGCGTCGGCTGCTGTAGCTCCGGAGACTACCGTAATCCCGCCGCCGAGAGCGGCGGCTACCGCTTGAATCCCGGCGAACGGCGCCAAACTATGGGCTGAATCGTTAAGCACGCGGCTGCTGCCTACGTCACCTGTGCGCACCCACGTAGCAAAATTCGCTGTATGGGGCGTGCTCTTACTCCCGTCGCTCGTCGTGTACGAAACGTTCGCGCCAATCACCGCCACTTTATGCACGGTGCTTCGGTTGATGGGCAATGTTGCGTTGTCGTTCTTGAGCAGCACCATGCTCTTGAGGGCCGCTTCGTAGGCTAGGTCGATATGGGCCTGTTCCGCTGCATTGTAGGCAATGTTGGGGCTGCTGTAGCTGGTGCTCGGCGTAGCGAGCCCCCAAGGGCCATTGAGACCATTGGCCTTGAAACGCAGCTTCTGCTCGAGAATGCGCGTTGCGGAATTGATGATTTTGCCCCCGATCCCGCCTGAGGTGTCCGCTGCCCTGATTGTATCCAATTGCGAGAAGTTGAGGCTCCAGGGCAGCTCCATATCGAGACCCGCATTCACGGCTCCTGTTGCATTGGTCTGTTCGCTGGAAGCGCTACCGGGGCAGACCTGCCCGCCGGGCATCGCCCACCAGTCGCTCATGGTGAAGCCTTGAAAGCCAAAATCAGTTCGCAGAATATCGGTGAGCAGGTGCGTATTTTGAGTGCAATGGGAACCATTGACTAAATTATACGCAGCCATGATGCAGGCTACGCCGCCGTCCTTGATGATCATCTCATAATGCCTGGCGTAGATCTCGCGCAGCGTCTGCTCGTCCGCCATCTGGGAATTCTCACTTTCCCGGCCATTTTCGATGTTGTTCGCAGCATAGTGCTTGGCGCAAGCGCCAATGTACTTCTGCACGCCCACCGTGAACGCAGAGCCCAACCGCCCGAGCTGGAACGGATCTTCGCCGTAGGTTTCTTGAGCGCGGCCCCAGAAGGGGTGGCGCAAGATGTTGACCGTAGGCGCCAGAATCATCGTCTGTGAAGCCGCCAGGCCCTCATCGCCAATCGCTTGACCTACTCGATACTCGAGATCCAGATCAAAGGACGCTGCACGTCCGATCGCCACCGGGAATACCGTAGCAGTACCGCCTGTGGTACCCGATTGCACGGGGGCATCGAGGTTGACACCGCGTGGCCCGTCGCGGAACTTGAAACCGCGCACCGAGCTTGTATCCGCCGAGCGGAAATAATCGGTATAATTCGCGGTCGTGGTCCCCGCGGCCGTCGTGGTGCCGCAAACGGTGCCCTGCATCTGCGCTTCTCTGTCCGTATTGGTCATTGAATTTACTTGCGACACCGCGGCGCTGTGAAAGCTTCCGTCGTAACCCGGGGTGTACGTGTCGCTATACACCTTATCGGGGCAAGAAGTCTGCGTATTGCCGCCGGTACATGCACCCGCCGTACAGGTCCCTCCGTTCGTCGCACAATTGTTGGCACAGGTACCGCAGTTAGCCGAGTCAGTCTGAGGATTGGTACAACTGCCGTTACAGAATTGATAACCTGCTGTTAGGCAGCCGCTGCAGGTTCCGCTTGAACAGGCTTGGCCACCGGTGCAAATCGTGCCGCATGCGCCGCAGTTGGCTATGTCGGTGCCTTTCACGTTCAGGCACTGAGTGCCGCATAAAGTTGTTCCCGTGGGGCAGGCGCAGGTTCCAGCGCTGCAGGTTTTTCCCCCAGCACAGACGGTACCGCAAGTGCCGCAATTGCTGGAATCCGTTTGCGCATTCGTGCACGTGCCCGAGCAAGAAGTTTGCGTGCTGTCGGCGCAAGTGCAGGCGCTATTGCTGCAGGACTGTCCCGTGGGGCAGACCGTAGCGCACTGTCCGCAATGTTGTGGGTCATTGGTCGTGTCTACACAACTGGAACCACAAGTAGTTTTCGCGCAGGTATTCCCACAAACACCACCTGAGCAGGTTTGAGTCCCGGTGCAGGCATGACCACAAGTGCCGCAATTGGCTCCATCATTCTGAAAATTGACGCACGCTCCGTTGCAAGTCGTAAGGCCGCTCTGGCATTGGCAACTGCCCGCTTGGCATGTCGCGCCAGTTGGACATTTGGTGCATGAAGTGCCGCAATTGTTGGCGTCTGTTTGCGTGTCTTTGCAGACGCCCAAGCAAGCCGTTTGCCCTCCACTGCAGGTGCAGACGCCGCCCACGCAAGTCTGACCCGCGGCGCACGCATTGCTGCAACTGCCGCAGTAGCTGTTGCTGGTTTGCGTGTCTACGCAGGCGCCACCGCAGCTAGCAAGCGTTCCCTGGCACGCGGATGTAGAGCATTGGCCGTTCGAGCAACTCACGCCGGCCGCGCATGTTTTCTCGCAGACACCGCAGTTGCCCGGGTCACCGGTTAGGTCTTTGCAGCCCAGGGTGCATTGCGTTTGGCCCGGTGGGCAAGTAGCCGCCACGCCGCCGATACCACCCGCGCCACCAGAAGCCGAACTACTGCCTCCGGCACCGCCAGTATTTGTACTCGGATGACCGCAATCGATGACGCCCAAACCAGCTAGAGCAAGAATCAGAGAAAGTACTACACGCTTAGTCATGCTACGGCCTCCGGAGCCCCAGGGACTATATTACAATTTCAGCATCGTGCAGGTGCGAATGCCGGATGCTCAAAGGCGACGTCGAAATGTTGAAATCAGATTTGGCAGAAGTGGAGACAATTACGTCATTTTATTTTCAGGTACGCGTACAAAAATGAAGGAGAGCTCGTCAAGAATTGTTTCCACACTGGGTGCCCAGGTCACTCGAATAACTTGAATTCAACGTCGTCCTTCAATTGACTTTGATCATGCCGGTTCCATTGTGCGTGACGATCCCCAGGGTAGCGGCGGGCGTCGTTCTACGAAGGTGCCCCGGCATGACGCGTCGAAAATGAGGGACGCGGCTCGAGGCCCGCGTGGTTGCAAGTCAAAAAAAACGCAAATAAAGTACGCATATTAGGTAACAAAAGCGAAGCTTTCTGACGGGACATGCACGTTTAGCAATAATTGCCTTTGAGCCGTCCGCTTCATTGACTGACACACAGCATGGACGTATTTTTGCGGTACGTTCGGAGCCTGAAGGGGTAATTTGCCCTCATGCTCGAAAGTCGAAGTAGGGAAAATGTCCAGCACCGATTGGCTTTTGTATACGAGCTTGACGACATTAATGTGTGTCGCATGCAGTCCTACGGACAATCTGGGTCCAACCCTTGATGATGAGTCAGGTGGATCAAGCTTCGCCACTACTGGCGGAATCTTTGGATCTGCTGGTTCTCCGGCGACACGTACTGGCGGAGCCAGCAATTCGTCCGGGGGTAAGAGTGGCACTGCGGTCGCGACGAGCACCGGAGGCAACCAAGCGATAGGCGGTGCTCTGAGCACCGGTGGCAGCAAACCAACCGGTGGTGCGTTCGCCACAGGTGGCATGCCAAGTACCGGGGGCAGCAAGGCGACGGGCGGCACGCCAAGTACCGGCGGATCATTTGCGACCGGAGGTGCGGTAAGTGCCGTTGGGTCGACAGCAACCGGTGGGACAATAAGTACCGGGGGCAGCAAGGCGACGGGCGGCGCCAAAGCTACGGGTGGTAGCAAAGCAACGGGCGGCGCACCCGCAACTGGTGGTGCAAAAGCAACGGGCGGTGCACCCGCTACCGGTGGTGCGAAAACAACGGGCGGTGCACCCGCTACCGGTGGTGCGAAAGCAACGGGCGGTGTGCCCGCAACCGGTGGAATCGCTTCCACCGGCGGTGCACCTGCCACGGGCGGTGCACCTGCAACCGGTGGTGCGAAAGCAACGGGCGGCGCACCCGCTACCGGTGGTGCACCTGCAACCGGTGGTGCGAAAGCAACGGGCGGCGCACCCGCTACCGGTGGCGCGAAAGCAACGGGCGGCGCACCTGCAACCGGTGGTGCGACCGGCGCTGGAATTTGCAATTTCTCTAATGCATCCTGCCAGACTCAAAGCGCAGTATGCGGCAGCCTGCCGTCGTATGATCTGACGAATTGCGCCGGGTTGTTGACGTGCCTACAGGCCAATTCCACCTGCGTTACTTCGGCCGATCCGCTCTGTGCGCATAGTGGGGCCTTTGGCAATCCGGTGTGCCAAGATTTGTACAGCATTTCTGCGTCCTCGCAAACGATTTTGTCAACTTACATGTCGTGTATTTGTAGTTTGTGATCGGGAGCCTCGGTCCTTTCATATCTGGGTAACCGGGAAGAAGCGGAAGTCGACCAGAGTCTGCTACGCTTCGCCGGTATGGCCTTACGACGATCGATCACACCGTGGATTGTACTAGGGAGCACCTGTATTTGCGGATGTTCGGCAAGTCCAAAGCCGACGTCGAGCAGCGGGGGGGCAACACCAGCGCCAGCCGGCGGCACTGCAAGCCAAGGTGGTTCTTCGACGTCAACGAGCGGTGGGGTAGCTTCAGTGGGCGGCGCAACCTCCAACAATGCGAGTGGTGGCGTAACTAATGGGGGAGGCGGGGCATCGACCAGTGTGGGTGGCCTTGTTGGTACCGGTGGCACCGTAAGCAACAGTGGCAGCGCTGGCACGGGTGGCACCCAGTCGAACGCAATTGGAGGCGCGACCGCCCTGGGTGGCACTAAGAGCGTGGGTGGCACCAGCACGATTGCATCGGGTGGCGCATCCGCAGTGGGCGGCTCAACTACCTTAGGTGGTACGAAAAGTGTCGGTGGTTCGAATGCCACGGGTGGTGTAGCTGGTGCAGCGAACACGGGGGGCACGACGTCCACTGCGGGCGGCAGTGGATCGGTGGGTGGTTCTGGCAACACCGGGGGCCTTGTCAGCTCCGTCTGCAGCCCGCCAATTGCACCAGAAAGCTACGCACTTAGCGCACCGGATCAGTGCAACAATCAATTCAATGTTCCTTGGACGCAATGCCAGCCAGGGGTCGCTACGTCCGCCTGTGGCGGCGTTTGTACGTCGATCAACGCCTGTCAGGAAAGTACCAGCTCCAAGCCGGGCGCGGACGTGACCTTCGCGTGCCCTCGGTTCATGTTGTATAGCGACGAGATGCGCCAGGCGGCCATTGACGACGGCAACTCAGCCTTCAACTACGCGGTCGTGGGCCATGACGTCGATACCGGCGGAATCGACGGGACCGCCGTGGGCGCCTGCTGTCAATGTTACCAATTGGTGTTCGACTATCCGGCGGAAAATCAAGCTAATGTGAATGCGAGTCAAACGGGTCCCTCGGCGATTCCCATCCCGCCGCCGCTTATCGTCCAAAGCTTCAACACGGCAACCAACGGACCTCATGATTTTGACGTTTACCTGGCTGCAGGTGGCTTTGGCGGAAACAATGCCTGCGATCCGAATGCCTCACAGAAGTCCGTATCGGGTTTCTACACGTATACGGCGTTTCCGGCGGATGGTGCGGACAATGGCGGCGTAAAGGGTGCAGGTAAATACACAGAGTGCAAAACGAACCTCCAATGGGTAACGACGGCGTCCGTCTCTGCGCCGGCTTGTCAAACCAGGGTAGCTACGGCCTGCAATCAAGTCACTGCAAGCTCGACGAGCATTACTAACGAAACGGTATGTTCGTGTATCCAATCGAATGCGCCGAATTCCTATTACCATCTCAACTGGAATGTCTACGCCAAAAGGGTAGAGTGCCCTACTCACCTTACCGATGTCACGGGGTGCAAACTTGCGCCCCAGGGGCTCCCCGGCGTCAGCCAAAACGTGTTGACTCCGGCCCAGGCTGCCGTAGACGTCTCGTTTAGGACGGCGGCGCATGATGGGACACATTTCTCAACCACCACGATGCAGGACTGCTGCAAGCCCACCTGTGCCTGGCAGGACAACGTTACCGGCAAAGGGCTCACTACTACGGGCCTTTACAACTCATTCTATTCGTGCAGTCAGAGCGGCGTGCCGTTCACGCAATAATTGACCGCGCACGTCCCCGTGCCGTCACACCAAAAAGAAAATCGTCACTTGTCGTAAGTACGGGCGACGCATGCGTCGCCCCTACCTCGACTTTAGTACAGTCCAAAGGGCAAAACTCCGACCCAATGCTTCCGAAGTATCCGGGAATTTTAGTGCCGCCAAGATGGCTAGCACGGAAGCGGCAATTGCCAAAGGTCCTGCGATTTTTGCAATCTGTTCGAGCTTCGGAGTGAACCGTATGAATCCACCGACAAGGGAGACGGTCAAACCGAGCAGGCCGTCCGTAAGAGCGGCAAGGTATGCTGGATGAGCTTTGGCGGACAGTAACACAGACAAGAATCCACGCAGGCCGAGTCCTACGGATCCGAGCGCAATGCCGTAGAGCAGGACCTGACCAAAGCGTCGTTTCGTTCTATCTCTAGAATTGAGCGAATTACGAGTGCGCCCAGCTAAAGCCATGCAAAATAGAACTACTCCTAGAGCGAGCACTGCAAAGGTGGCGGCACCCAAGGGCCGGTGGTGGGTGTTTGAGTAGATTACCCGAGCCAGAAACATTAGCGGACCCGCAGCGAATAGGAGTCCATAAGGCACGATGGCAACTGCGCTTGGCAAGGGACGCCCGACTCGCAACAGTCCGGCACAAAAGGCGATCATTAGGCCTAGCAAGCCGGTGGCTGCCAGCCAAACGAGAAGGCTCAACGACGCGGGGCCCGCCGTGCGCAATGCGACAGGCAACGCGAGCAAGGCGCCTGCCGCAAAACCAAACAATGCGGCTTCGCGCCACGCAGCCCAGGCGGAAAGTGGCAGCGCGGGCCGCTGTGACGTCAACCCGACGATGCGGTAACGACGCGGCGATTTTGTGATTGAAAAAGGCGTCATCAGTCCCAACCGTGCCAGATTTTTCTCGTCGTGGACGCAATCATAACCGGAGAAGTCATAGCAACGGCCCGCTGCCTCAAGTCCAGGGTCAATGAAGCTGTGAGCAATGCTCCTTACCGTCCAGAGCCGTCTGCGCTACTCGTCGAACGCTGGGCACAATTCCCTTTTCGGCGAGCAACGGTGCCAGAAGATCCTTGAGATTGTTCGGGTGAATTCGGCTCAGAGCGGCCAATGAAACACCCGCCAGCGAACGTTGTTCGGCGTCCAACATGGGGTCTTTGAGCGTGCGGGCTCGGTCGGTCAACGCAGCTACGGCATCTTTAGCACACAACCAACCGAGAGCCCTGGCAGCGGATAACCGCACCGTTAGGTGTTCATCCCGTGCCTCAAAGTGCTCCAAAATCTTAGAAGCCTGCTGATGCGCTTGGCGACGGCCCAGTGCGTCGATCGCATGGCTTCGCACCAAGGGCGTCGAATCACCCAGAGCGTAGGCCAATTGTGCATCCGCTTCAGCGTCCGGCGCTTGAGAACCCAGAGCGTCCGCGGCTGCCGACCTCACAATTGGCCATTCATCTTTGCGCAGCCGCTGATATAGAGCTCCCCGGGCAAAGTCTGCCGCACGCGAAGTGAGGGCTTGCGCGGCAGCTTCGCGGACACGCACTTCGGAATCTTCAAGGGCTTTCAGAAGCTCAACTTGGAAGAGTCCCGGTGCTGCGACTCCCCCAGCAGCTTGCGTGCGCACGTAAGGGCTTTCATCGGTCGTCATGATTTGCGCCAACCAATCACGCACACCCGGATTGCCCGCGGCCAAGCTTTCCGCGGCGCCAATCAGGCGAAAGCGGTGGCGCCAATCAATGCTCCCTTTTACCAGGTGCGTGAACAGTGCAACCGATGCTGGCGCAAAATCAAGGACTCGTTTGTCCAGGGCGCGCAACAATTCAATGCTAGAGTCCAGGGGCAGATCGCGACGCTCTAGAAAATCGCGAATGGCGGCGTCGGCATGCACACTCTGCGCTGCTCGCGCGAGCACGTCGCGCAGTTGTCTACGTTCACGCAATGAAACAGAAAGGCGCGGTACAATAGTTTTTATGGCCGCGTCAGGGGCAACTTCCGTTAGTGCTTCGGCAATCGCTACCAACGTCTTACCTGTGGACTTTTCAGCCGCCGCAATCAACGTAGCTTTGGCCTGGTCACCGCAGCGTCGCAGGCGATCGGTCGCATGCTTTTGCTGCGCCACGTAAGTCCCCAGCAAGGCCTTGATGTACACCCCTGCCGAGAGTGCACAGGGGGCATGATCAACGACATCCAGGGCTACTCGACGACCCCCTTCATCAAGTGATTCGAACTTGTCGTCGACCGCCTTAAAGGCGGTTTCCCCCAAGCCAGAAAGTACGCTGCCCGCGGCTTCGGCGCGTGCTCCACCTCCTGCTAGGGCACCCATCAAGTTATCGATATTGGCAGACTCAAATTCGGTTCTTGCGCTCAATTCCGCGAAGGTCACCTCAGCCTTCGGCGATTCGCCGTAGGCTGTGTCGGTCACCAATGCAACGCAATCAGTCACAATAGGATGTTGAAGCGCAATCCGAAAATGTACGCCGGGGGATTTCCACGGATCCTCGGCAAAACGAACTTTGTAGGCGTCATGTGTCGTGATGATCCAAAATATCTCGGCCCCGACGGCATTCGGGACGTTCCGGTGCGGCGGTCGCACGACTAAATCGAAGGCATTGATGGGCACGTCGCTCAGGGCGCGCATCACCACAAATTCACCGCGCCCCGCGCCGCCGCGATTCTCCGCCCAAGTCGATTCCAGATCACCATCGGTCAACGCGCTTGGCCAACCTACCGCGCTCGATGCGCCCACAGCTCGTAGCAAGCGGGCGTCCTTGCCCACGAACCCACCCGTTGTTGCTTTTGCCGAATCAGCGGGCGGCGGCACCTGGTCTTCCTTGATGGGCTGCGCCACTACCTCCAATGCTCGACTGCGTTCTTCCGCACTGAGGCGCTGCACTTTGGCGGGTTTGAGGTCGAGCGAACGCGGGTCCAACAATTGTGGGCTCAGCAAGGCTTCGCGGTGACACAGTGTTAGATCCTCGTGAAGTTCCCCGACCAGCACGCGCCGCGTCCCCGAGTCATCCATCGCTTCGGAGACTTGAACTTCCGGACCTTGGCGCAGCCCATGCTCTCCTTTGATATAACCCGTGTAGCCCTTGAAAATGAGCTTCGGTTTGGGTTGGCCCGGCACCGCAACCACAACTACTTGCCAGAACTGCTCCGCAGTTGGGGTCGGAGTCTTCACGACAATTGCCGAGCGATCATCGCCAATCGGCACATTCATCAGCTGCATCGAGCCGCGCAGAGCGGCAACTGCACTCGGAAGCTCCAGATCAAGTCCGCCTTGTACACCGCACTTGGGTGTGCCACATACCGCTGCCCGCAGCGCCCCCTGGCTGTCAATTCCTACGGCCAACTCAGCTTGACCACCGCCCGCACGGGTACGTGCAATCGCAGAGGGTCCAATTTCTGATTTTGGGGTCGTGACGGCACGCGGACTCGTGTCGCCCACAACGGGGACCCGACTTGTGACGGGTGTCCGCGGCGCCACGGCGTGGGCTTCACCAACGAAGACGCCAGTGAAAGCGAGCGCGGTGAACGCGCCGTAAAGAACCGAAGTCCGCCTATCGAGCATGCGCCGCATCCTGGCAGGCGATATCCCTCACGACAAGGGGGGTCATCTGTAGCCCAAGCTACCGGCAAATTTGAGCCAATTTGCAGCCGAAAGGGCTACGGGAATCCCGAATCGCGCCACTAAGCTGACTCGAACACAGGGCTTGATTCAGGCGCTTCGGATTCAAGAACTGTATGCCCGGCATAGGCAGATCCCATCGCGTAGCCCGCCTCGCCGTGAAGATTGACGTCCAATCCTTCGCGCTCGACGTCGGGTTGCACGCGCAGGCCGACCAGGGCATCCACCAGTTTGAGGAGTCCGAATGTGACGCCACAGGACCAAGCCACGCAAGCAATCACGGCGACGAATTGATGGCTGAAAAACGCCGCTCCGCCAGCGATCAAACCGTTGGCGCCTGCGGGGTTCCAGAGCTTTTGAGCAAACACACCGAGCAGAAGCATGCCGAGCATGCCGCCGATGCCGTGGACGCCAAAGGCGTCAAGCGTGTCGTCGTAGCCCAGACGTTCCTTCATCAGTACCCCAGCGTAGCAAATTAGGCCCGCTGCCAACCCAATCAGAAGTGCCGCCATAGGTCCGACGAACCCAGCAGCAGGAGTAACTGTCGCTAGGCCTGCGACGAACCCCGACGCAAAACCAAGGCTGCTTCCCTTCTTGAGTCGAATCGAATCTACAACCAGCCAGGCCATGCCACCCGTGGCCGCCGCCAATTGCGTGTTTACGAGGGCCAATACAGCGGTGCCATTTGCGCCGAGGGCGCTACCACCATTAAAACCGAACCAACCGAACCAAAGCAGCCCGGCGCCCAGCAACGTCATCGTCATATTGTGGGGCATTGCTTTTTCGCGCGGATGGCCCAGGCGCCCGCCAAGTACGATGGCCACAATGAGTGCGGACACCCCCGAGCTAATGTGTACGACCGCGCCCCCCGCAAAATCCAACGCACCCATTTGGCCCAGCCATCCTCCGGGCGCCCAGAGCCAATGCGCCAAGGGATCGTAAACCAGCGTGCTCCAGAGCAGTGTGAATAGCACGAAGCCTTTGAAGCTAATACGCTCAGCATACGCGCCGGAGATCAGTGCCGGCGTAATAGCGGCAAACATCAGCTGGTAGGCCATGAACAGTAAGTGAGGGATCGTCATTCCAGCGCGCGGCTCAAGGCCCACACCCATCAGCAGGCTGTGGTTCAAGCCACCCACCACACCGTGAAAATCATGGCCAAATGCGAGGGAGTACCCAAACAATACCCACTGTAATGTGACGATTCCCAAGGCCACGAACGTGTGCATAAACGTTGAAAGCACATTTTTCGTGCGCACAAGCCCCCCGTAGAAGAGGGCTAGCCCCGGCATCATTATGAGAACAAGAGCCGTGGAAACGAGAATCCAACTGGTGTCACCGGCGTCGATCTTGGGCATGGCCCCCAACCGCTACCTCGCCGAAACACGGGCGTAAATGCATGATTTCCAAAAAGTTTCATGCAATATTGCCGAAAAGTTTCGGAAAACTTAACGAAATATTTTAGAATCCATTAGGAAACAAATGGCCGGGCCATTAGCCCGTGGGCCATGCCGGGTCCGGCGCATTCCGGCGAGCTGGCAGGTTGAGTTAATCGACTACTTCCTATGCCTATGCATCGGCGACGTCGACTGGGGGCCAATCGGCGCCGGGCGGTTCCGGGTCCGGGGGGCGCACAGCCGGGGGGACAACGAGATTGGGAGGTTACGTCGGTGTGTGCTCGCCTAGCGCTAATGCCGCCACACCCCACCAAACTGTGGCATAGTTGATGGGAAGGGAGGCCGACATGCAGTGCCGACCTTACATTAACATTCTCGCAGTTCTCGTATTTGCCACCGCGGTTGGCTGTGTCGATTCGACGAAAGTCGGGTTGTCAAACGTGCGCGGTCGTGAATCGCGTCAGCCTCGCACGGACAAGGGCAATGACGTGATTGCCAATGGCGATGATTCCTGTGAAAGATCCGGAAGTGCTCGGCCGGATCCCGCACCGGTAAGACTAAATCCCTGCCCAAACGACGAACGTCAGACACCGCGCGTAGCTGCCAGGAAATGATTCGAGTGTGTTGATTCGTGAGCCGAACTGTCGCGCAACGCACGGCGAATTGCTCTTGGCTTGACGACGGCCTACGTTCCGAGTGCGTGTATGATGCCGCAACTCGGAACCCCAACGAAAATGTCGTTGCTGCGGCTGGCTCGCGTTGCGCTTTGGCTTGGAATTGCGGGCTTTGGTGGAGGGTTCGCAATTGTTCAGCAACTCAAACGTATTGTCGTGGAAAAGGAACGCTGGCTTACTGAAGAGGCGTTTCTCGAATTCTTCGCCGTAGCGAGTGCATTGCCGGGTACACCGGCTACGAATCTTCTTACGATCATCGGAGTTCGTCTGATGGGCTTGGTGGGCGGTATCCTATCGGCAGCGTTGTTTTTGCTCCCCAGTGTTGCGGTCATGATTGCCTTCGGAGCAAGCTATGGCCATTTTCGGGAAATCTCGGCACTCGCCACCTTCCTAGACGGGATGAGCCTGGCCACTATTGGAGTCGTCGCAGGTGTTGCTGCCGATATTGGGCGGAGCTCGCTCAAAAAGCCGTTGGATTGGGGATTGGCCCTCGTCGCCGCAGCCGTCTTGGTCGCACATGCGCTGACCCTACTCGAGGTCATGGCACTGGCGGCATTGTGCGGTGCCGTCTTCATGCGGCCCCACGATATGCCAAGTGACCCCTCACCAAGACAATTGGACAAGTCCTCGTTTCGTGGCAACTTATTACCTGGTTTGACGGCAGTCACACTTTCAGCCTCGCCTTTGCTGGTATTGTTAATCGTCTTTGCTCGTATTGGGGTTGCAACATTCGGTGGTGGCTTTGCAATGATCCCGGCTATCGAACATGAGATTGTCATAGCTCGCCATTGGCTTAGCGAAGCCGCATTTAACGATGCTATTGTTCTCGGACAAATTACCCCCGGCCCAGTCGCCATTGCCGCAACATTCATCGGTTACCAAGTCGCCGGGCTAGGTGGAGCCGTCGCAGCAACGCTCGGCATGTTTGCCCCACCTCTGATCCTGAGTTTGGCAGCAGCAAGGTCCATGGAAGCCTTTCGCTCGAACGCCATAATTCATGGTGCACTGCACGGTATCACGCCTGCGATGGCGGGCATTCTGGCGGCGGCAGCGGTCGCCCTGTGGAAGACATCTGTCCACGGTATCTGGCAGGCCGCCATTGCCATTGCGGCGACTTTCGTGATTCTGCTCGCTCGTCGAATCTTGCCTTTGTTCATATTGGTCGGAGGCGGTGTCGCGACGCTAATATTTGCGAAGCTTCGGTAACATTCGCGCAATCGAACAATTTGTTTACGTCTGGCACAAGCGTAGCATGAGGAATATCGCACCCACGCGGAATATTTCCAAAACAAGCGAAGGAATGCTTGCGTTCGCGCTAGAATATCAGCCACCCAGAAAATTGAACGCGGTGATTCGTTCGCGTTGTGTCATCGCCATAGGTTTGCTTGATGTGAGCGTACTCCAGGCCCAGACGCGTGGCGATATTTACGTCCCAGAACAGATTGGCGTCATACCATTCGGCCCGGTCGAACAGCGTTGCCTTGGCCTTGTCGGTCACAAAGTGCAATATGTTATTTGATTTCATATGTGAATAGTTCGCGGAAATCCACACGTGACCCGTTGGCGGTAAATAATATTGAATACCGCCCATGAAGACCTGCCATTTGATGGGATGGAACGTGCCTCTTTTGCTTACTTCAATGAGACCGCTATCTATATCCGGGGTGTACGTCGGTGCCGCGGTCGCGCCCGCGGGAGTTGGAAGTGCCCAGCTAGCAGTGCTTCCATCCGATAAACCAGTGAACAAATCCGCAATGCCGCGACCGACAACCCAGGACCCGGTCAAACTGAGCGCGTTGCTGCGGTCTTCCAGGGAAGCGGGTATTACGGGCAAGAGGACGTCCGTCGATACTCCCCAGCCGAAAGTGTGGTGGGAATTCATAGGAGTGGCGGTGTACTCGGGTACGACGAACCGCCTTGCAACACCCGATACTCCAATGGTGGCTGCGTCAGCGGCCGTACCCGCTCCGCCCATTGTGTGTACCCCTTTCCAATCATTGAACATTACGCGAAGGCCCCCCTGACCGTCGGGAGTACCAGAATCACGTTGTGGCGGTCTCGATGCAGCAACAGCCAACTCAACATTCACGGAACTCGACTTGAACACGTGTGACAAACGCGCCTGGGGCGAGCGCGAAAAGACTTGCCCGGGCACGCCTTGAATTTCGACGGTGTTCGGATGAAAGTACGTCTGCCAGCCGAAGAGTTGCCAGTATTGCCCCAGGAGAATGTCCACGTAGGGGGTCTCCATTTTCAATGCATAATGTCGCGCTCGAAATGTGGGACTGGCAAAGAAGGCGCCTTCAGACGTGGCCGGTGGATTGCTGGGCTGGTTGCCCAGAAAGTCCATCTCAAGAATGCCGGTGGTTTTGATGCCGTTGCTTTCTGGTGCAGAGAGTTTGAAGCCCAATCTAGAGTTTCTCATGCCAAAAGTAGTACGTGCATGATTACCAGCATATGTCTTTGGATCCGCCACTGCCCCATTGCCGGTGAAATCATTGAAGCTCTGAGTTGAGTCGTGCATGCTGTCAAATTCGACGAAGCCGTACATTACTGGGCTCCATTTGCCTTTGATGGGCACGGGTCCCGATTCCAACGGGGCTTCCGGATTGACTTGCTTGCCAGCGCCCGCAACTTCGGGGGCCTGGATTGGGGCTACGGCTGCATTGGCAGATACCTCGGGGGGCACCGCTGCTACTGGGGACACCCGAGTGGCGTCCGCGTTGGAACTCGAGGGTGATGCCGACGGTGCGGCGGCATCGGGTGCCGCTTCAGCTCCGGGCTGCGCGGGTGCTTGGTTTGAGGTATTGCCTCCCGCGTTTGTGCTGTCGGACGCCGCGGGCGATTTTGGCTGCTCGGAACGGTTAGGGTTGGGCTCGGCAGGCGCATTAGCTTGCTGCGCGTGTGCCGCACCTGCCAGTAGAAATACAATGGTGACCCCTGCAATTGTCGTCTCAATACGCATATAGTTATCCCTCGTTCGAATTTGAGCGAACGTAGTGGTCCTTGGTGTGCGTTCGTGTGGCTTGGCTGCAAACGCCCAAACTAATAGCTGGATGCTCGGTATCGCCCAGAGCACACAGAGTATTGTCACAAAATCGTCACACAATTATGCGCCAACCCCAGAACATGAACGAACGTTCATAATTTGCACACGCGCATTTGACACACGGCGCGGGGCGGACAGCAGCTGTAAAAACTCCAATCTAGACATTCAAAGTGTACTTTTGCCCTTGATTGTCTAGACAGTAACCTGAACCATTACCTTGCTGCGCCCTCGAAAAATCACATTTTACTACGTGATGATCAGCACACTGCAGGACGGCTACTCCCAGCTGGGATTCCTCCGACTCGATATCGTCGTGGTTTTCCCAGATTCTGGTCACCTGATCGGGGGATGGTATTGACTCCCTTAGCCGTGATATTCGGGAGAATCGAGCAACTTCAGGCAGCGGTTCAGGGTCAGGAGCGCTTCAAGCGTGCCGTCGACACCATTTCGGCCCAAGTGAGTCGCAATGGATATGTTTATGAATGCGCCTTGGCGAGGCAATGTCAGGGAACTCGAACATGTCATCGAGCGACTTGTCCACCTGTTCCGTTCCGAAGAAGCCACTCCAGCTGATTTGCCAAAAAATATGGTTTTGGAACCCCAAGGGGTTACCGAACCTCAGTTTGGTGATCGAGTCATTCCGATACGCGAGTTGCAGCGACGTTACGCGAGCTGGGCCCTTCAACGATTCTCCGGGGCCAAGTTGGCCACCTACGAAGCATTAGGAATCGACTCGAAGACTTTGGCAAAGTGGCTGCGCTCAGAGAACACTTCAGGGACGAATTAGCTCGTGTCGGTATTATCTCCAATTCAATTTGGAGATATTCCCAGCCGCGTGCACGCGACTACGCCTTGCCGCGAACCTACAGCGGTTCTGGGCGGCTCTTACCAGTAACGTTGGAGTTTTCATGTTGTCTACCATCAGGAAAATCGCCTTCACAAGGTCTCTAGGGACGACTCCCCCCTATCGTTCATTCGCCAAGACCCCGTCATTGGCAGCGGTTGGGCTGGTTGTATTCGTCGATTTTCTACTTGGTGCAGGGCAGTTGAATTCATCGCGCGCGAGTACCGGACTGAATTCCGATGCACCGCTCAGCTGTGACAAAACCAGTTGTCCGGCGCCAAAATCTTCCATAAGTGTTGCGCAAGCTGCAAATGTCCCAATGGGAAAGCCGAGGTTACTGGAGTTTTCGAGCGAGCACTGCGTCAGCTGTGGTCGAATGGCTGCACTCGTGAAATCCCTGGAACGTGACTGCACCGCTCAAGATGGCACCATCTTGCAGATTGACGTGGACAGAGACGAGGGTGAGGCGCTTGCCGAACGTTACAACGTCAATCAACTTCCAACATTTTTGATGATTGACTCAAAGGGTGACGAAGTGGAGCGATTAGTTGGCGAACAACCTCGTCAACGGCTGGCCATTGCGCTCGCCGACGTAAATGGAGTCCTTTGTGCAACACTATAGGAACCTATGCCCGATTCGGCCGTAGAACCACATCAGCTTCAAACAATCGCACCTGAGCAATTGCAGCAAAGCAGAGGTAAGCGCATGTTACATTTAGCACTATTCGTCGTAGGCGGAGGCGCAGCTGGATACGCCTACTATCGATTCATTGGTTGCAGCTCCGGGGTTTGCCCCATCAGCAGCAATCCGGTCATCTCGACGATATACGGCGCGTTCATGGGCTTCATGTTGTCCGGTGGCATGAAGTAAGGGCCCAACGGGGAATAAACTATGCAGCCAGTTCAGCGCTGAGCTTCTGGCGCAGCGCTTTAGCAGTTTCACAATCACCGCAAACGGTGCCCGCCGATTTCTCGTAATTGTGGCAAGTCGCCAGGCAGTGATCGAGCGACTGAACCAGCATTCGAATTTCGTTTTGCGATAGCGACATGTTGTTCATTAGAAATTTTCCCTGCAATTCATCAATTTTGACAATTCCGGTTTGGCGCCGTAGCACTCTGACTTCAGGCCTGGCGATCACTTCAAAGTTGCCTCCGGCCGTGACGTTAGGCTTAGCGCTGGAATAGCACTTGCCGGCGCAGTAGTGAAACCATGATTTTTTATCTTGTTGGCCGCAGGGGCCCCGGCGGTGGCGATCCGCTAAGTGTGCGCTGAGGGATGATGCATCATCTGTCGGAGCGTCAAGATTGGATGAAAAGGTCCGAAATTTGCGATTCTGCTGAACAGCGAGGCAGGCGTTCTCGATTGGCCATTACGACAGTGGGACTGCCGGCAACGAGTAACGCCTGCTGTTCGATATTTCAAGGTTTATCCGGCTGCGGCTTGGGCGGTTGGCTGTTCTTTGGCTGTTTCTCGCCGAATCTTCTCCATGTCGACTTTCCGTGCCTGATCAACCAAATCAGCAAGGACCTTCTCAGGTAGCATTCCCGGCTTCGCAAACAGCACCGTCGCATCGCGAAGAATCATTAGTGTGGGAATTGAGTTGACGTTGAACTCGCCGGCCAATTCCGGCTCTTCTTCCGTGTTCACTTTGCCAAACACAATATCCGGGTTGGCTGCGGCCACGCGTTCGTAAATGGGGCCAAATGCGCGACAGGGACCGCACCAGGGAGCCCACCAATCTAGCAGGACGATGCCGCCCTTCTTGAGCGTTTCTCCGAAATTCTTGGCTGTAATTTGTACGGTTGCCATGGGACTCTCTCTTTCGTGAGGCCAGGTCCGCCTCTATTGATTAGAGCCTGTTGCCTTTCAGAAGGATTCGATGTGCTTTCACGATGCCGTCTCCCTTTCTCGATTCATTGTGGAGCGTGCCGCGCCTGGACGCCCGAGGTCAAAGAACTTAGCCAGAAGAATCACGATGTATTCGTAATTGATGTCTCGCAGCAACTCGAAGTTGCCCGCGCCCTAAATGTTATGGCTACTCCAAGTGCCATTGAAATTCGCGACGGCCGCGTTGCCGGCTACCACATCGGTGCAATTCCTTCCGAAGTTCTTAAGCGGTTTGCCTAGCGGCGCGATTCCAGCCGATCGCTGGACCTTTCAGGCCGGCGGCTTCGCCGCCATCGCGCCGCTAGTCTAATTGTCTTGGGCTTCGCCCAAACCCAAATTCGCTCCGCGAATTTCTAGTACGTCGATTCTGTGGAATCGGCGTACTAGCATTAGGCCCCATCCGCAGCTAAGCCGTTGCTGAGCAATGGGCACATCGGAACCGCCGAACAATCAATCGGACCAAGCTGCCCGTGATGCTCAATGGGTTCGGGAAGTCTACCGACCGCACGATCCTCAGCTCACCGTACGAGCCGTGTTTGCCGGCATGTTCGTTGGCGCGATCATGTCGCTATCCAACGTCTATGTGGTGCTTAAAACCGGCTGGAGTCTTGGCGTTACGCTCACATCATGCGTCATTGCGTTTGCGGTGTTCGAGTTATTGCACGCAATGCGCTTGGTGAAGCGACCGCTTGGAATTCTCGAGAACAACGCCGTAGGGTCGGTTGCGTCTGCGGCAGGATTCATTGGCTCCTTGCTGGGTTTCGGCGTGATTGGGCCGTGGTTGTATGCCAAGGGCGCCGTACATTCCGTATCATTCGGAACTCTCGTACAAGCAACATTGTGGCCTGGGGCGGCCCTGTTGGTCTCCTCAGGCATCATCGCACTTGTGTTCCAAATGAAGGGAATGGGACGTTGGCTAGGGTCGAATCTGCAACGGATAAAAGCGCGCTCATTGGATAGTGCCGACCCCCTCGACGCTATCGAATGCCCAACCTGGTGGTTTTATGGTGGATTTTTGCTTCTATCTCCCATCGCGATTCTTCTGATGAACCAGCTCTTCGCCATTCCACTTTGGGCGGGCTTGATTGCCATTCCTCTGGCGCTTCTTATGGGTGTTGTTGCGGCACGTGTTACGGGAGAAACGGACATTACACCGACCAAGGCACTAGGTCCCGCGACACAACTGATTTACGGCGCGTTGCTTCCAGGACAAATCACGGCAAACATCATGAGCGCCAATGTTACGGGAGGCGTCGGCCTTCACGCGGCGGATCTGCTCTCGGACCTCAAGACGGGTTGGCTCCTTGGTGCGAATCCGCGCAAGCAATTCATTGCGCAACTCTTCGGCGTAGTCGCGGGAGCAATTGCCGTCGTGCCCGCTTTTCGACTGCTGGTACCTAGTGCGAATGCCCTAGGTACCGACGCCTTTCCGGCTCCGGCCGTGCTCGTTTGGGCTGCCGTATCGCGCGCAATGGCTCGCGGGGTTTCAGCCTTATCACCGCTGATCCTATCGCTCGTAGTTCTAGCGTTCGCGCTCGGCATCGTCCTTTCGCTTGCTGACCGGTTAGCCCCTCCGCAGGTGAGGAAGTTCGTACCGTCTGCGTCGGGACTTGGCATAGCCATGGTCCTGCCGGCTTCCATGAGCGCCACCATGTGCCTAGGGGCACTCATCGCCTATGGGCTGCGCCGCCGATATCAAAACGCTGACGCACGGCTCATTCCTGCCGCATCTGGCGCAATCGCGGGGGAAAGTTTGATGGGAGTGTTGCTGGCGATTCTAATGGCCTTGGGACTCTGGCCTAGGTAGCCACTAGGGCGCGAGAGCGTCGTTCTGTGCATACAAAGCGACACCCAACGAAAGCAGCTCACGCACAGGTCTGCAATCCGGAGCGTTGACGGTGCCTGCGCGGTTCTTTGCTACGGAGCCGCAACCCCCACCGCAGGCTAGCTGAAGGTTACATTCGCGGCACTGCTCAATGGCGAGCACGTCGCGTTCTTCCCAATCGCAAACCTTGTCTTTCTCAAGTCGGACCTCGGGGTAGAACGTGCCCAGGGATTCAGTGACTTTGCCGACGGTTGCCGTGCATGAGTAGATGTGGCCCGTGTAGTCGAAGGCCCACTCCGTCTTCGTCGCGGGGCAAGCATCGAACAGGGGTGCGGGAAGTTTACCTTGATCAAAGAGATACCGCGATATCGAGAAGGCTGGGCGGTGAAAGCGCAAAAGCTCCGGGTGCATGCGCGCGAGTTTGAAAATGTCAGTAAACAATTCGAGTCGCGTGTAGAGCTTGTTGCGGTCGACCTGACATTCATGAAGTTCATAGTTGCGGCCGATTTGAGTCTTGAAACGGGGATTTTCCGTCCACCCCTTTTCGATAGCAAACTGCGCTAACAACACGTAGGCGTCGAGATTCTCGCGATCAAGTACGGTCCTCAAATTGATGGCGTGGCCCCTTGCGAGAGCTGCATCAATGCCGCGCACAATCGTATCGAATGTGGGCTGGCCAGAAACCAAGTGCCGGCGACCATCGTGCATGGCCTGCGGTCCGTCGAGTGTGACTTGAATCTCGCGAATTTGACCGCGCGAGATTTCTTCGATATAGCGTTCCAGGTGGAATCCATTGGTGACGATCGCGAGATCCAATTTGCGAGCGCGCGTGCCAGAAACCAATAGTTCAAGGGCCCGTGCAGAACCTTGATTCGGCAATAGCGGCTCGCCGCCGAACAGGGTTACATACTTGCGACGCCCAGCGAAATTGCGATCAACGTACGTGAAGAATGCACCAAGGACGTCATCCTGTTGACCCGATTTCGGAGATTCATAGGAATGCTGGTAGCAATAGGAACAATTGAAGTTGCAGGAGTAATTCGCCACATAAAAAAGCTGAACTTCATCGCTATCGCGGCCCTCAATGAAATCCAAGTAAGCTCGTCTGTAACGCTGTGCTTCAGCAACCGGGTCGACAACATACGCCTTGGCGACTAATTCCGGGTCTTCGAGTCCCCCGCTAGTGGCAAGTTCATGGGCTTGCCTTGCGTCTAGCACGTCGGCATTCCCGCTCAGCAAGTTGACGATGACAGATGAGTCTGTACCTTCAATGGGCGTCAGGATGTTGTACTTGGATAGTTGCATTGCGGTTTGCCAACGAATAATTCCGACCTTCGGGAGGTGCTTAGCCGCCCGAGGTTGGAGACCCAATACATCGAGTAAACAAATCTCGGAGGAGCTGGGCCCCTCCGAGATTTGACGAGGATTGCAGCGACTTAGTCGTGGCAACCCGCTACATTCTTACTGACTTTCGCGCAGCACTGGGCTTCTTCACCGTTGGCTGTTGAAACAGACAGCTGTGTTGCCGTTGTTTCGGTCGCGCAGGCCTTGCATGGTGCCTTGCGAATGAGTGACTTCATAATGTTGTCGTCTCCTTTCTTCACGGTTCAAGAATTATGAGCAGCAGCGTACTCGTGCGTTGTGCGCCACAGAACGTGGCGCGCCCGGACGAGAACCCATGATCGTGAAACTTGCCACCTTGACTTTGCCCTTCTCGTAGGGGGCACTTTCCTCTAGAATTTTGATATTCGTCAAGCCCGCGTCGGCTATGGCTGCCAAGTATTCGCTTTTCAGTATCGCACCAGCCCAGCATTCCGCGATGGCCTCAGGATCATTGCGGTAGATTTCAGGAACTGGCTCGAGTGCGTAAATGTCGCTCACTGCGAATTGCCCCCCAGGCTTCAAGACTCGGGCAATTTCCCGCCAGACCACTGATTTATCCGGCGCGTGATTCAACACACAGTTTGATGTCAACCAGTCAACCTGCGCATCCGGCAGGGGCAACGCCGCTAGATCAGCCTGTAAAAACGTCGCATTGCGGACACCCAACTTTTCAGCCGTGCGCCTAGCTTTCTCGAGCATCGTGTCAGTAATGTCGATGCCGTAGGCGTGCCCCGTTTCACCCACGAGTTCGGCCATACGAAGGACATCTGCGCCGCGTCCGCTCCCCAGATCGACGCAGATCTGCCCCTGGGTAGCCGATATATGACTGACCGCAGAACCACAGGAAAGGCAGCAAGAAGACTCCGCTAGGGCGCCGTAACGAGTTTGGATGGCTTCAGTCATGGTCTTGTCCGGTTAGAGTTCAGAAGTCACCTGATGGATTCTCGGTCTATGACGCCAACAGGCGCAATAAGACATTACGAAACACTGAAAGCTGCAAAATTTGCGCGACGCACTGGCAAAGTGAATATCTAGCGCCGGTTGTGCCAAGGCCTGAACGTCAAGCCGAGAGCTCGCGGGCTGCAACGATGGCGGCGACCGTGCCGTCAGAAACCGCAGTGGTCATTTGACGGTACCGTTTGCTGACGATGTCACCGGCAGCAAATACATTGGGAATGCTTGTTCGCATCTCGTCGTCTACTTTCAAGTAACCGAATCGGTCGAGTTCGAAGCGCGGGGGGAATGGCTCAAGATTGGGCTTCATTCCTGCGAAAATGAAGACACCGTCGCAGGATAGCCGCTTAATCTCATGGGTCCGCAAGTCTTCGACGAGCACGGTGCTCACTGTGCTCCCATCATGAATGAATTCCCGCGGCTCATGCTCGAAGATAAACTCGATCTTCGGGTTCGCGAAGGCCTGCTCTTGCGCGGCCTTGTTTGCCTGTAATTCGGCGAACTGGTGAACCACTGTAATTTTGGAGGCAAACTTGGAAATAAATAGCGCCTCTTCAATGGCAGAATTTCCGCCGCCAATCACTATGACGTGCTTGTCGTCGTAATACTTGGCGTCGCAAGTGGCGCAATAGGAAATCCCCTTACCTTTGTATTCAAGTTCACCCTTGACACCGATTAGTCGCGGCGACGAACCCGTTGCCACAATTAGCTTTTTTGCGACAATGCTCTCGAGGCCATCGACGACCAGGCTACGCGCGTCAATATCGACGTCGCTTACGTCGGCAGCCAAGCGCATTTCAACGCCGGCAGCCTTGGCATGCTCGACCATCAAGTGAGCCAACATGTAACCCGGCTGCGGCTGGGGAAACCCCGGGAAATTAGAGACTTGGTGAGTAATGGATAAATTGCCTCCACCAAGACCGGCATCCACGAGAATTACCTTCAGTTTCGCCTGAGCGGCGTAGATCCCAGCGGTTAGCCCAGCCGGACCACCACCCAAAATCAACAGGTCCGCCTGCGTCCGAGTTGGCTTTTCTGATTCGGCGATGCTCTTGGCGAGGACAGGATCAATCATGGATCCGACTGCGAACGCGATGGCGGAACGTCGAATTGCGCCGATGAGCCGCTCTTGAACTTCTTGTCCACCCTTGAAAAAAAGCAGAGTCGGAGAAGATCGCACATTGAGTCGCTCGGCCAGCGCCCGGTTACCTTGTCGGAAAATCTTGAGGAATTTGACATGTTGGCCATTAAGGCTGGCCAGGGCCTCAAACTTAGGCGCGACGGCCTCACAGGGTGCACATTCAGTCGAGTAGAAGTCGACTACCACCGGAATCGAGGCCCCAATTACCTCGGTTTCAAACTGATCTTCGGTGATTTCAGGTATGTTTTCGGAAGTCATGCTGCTTGTCCTGGTTCGAGCCAATCAGGCGGCGTTTGGGTGCGAATTTCGAATTCTCGCCCCGACATTCGCGAACGGCCGATCTGAATCCAATATTATCCGTGTTGGCTCTAAACTACAACGGTCAAAGGACCGCAACCGGAGTTAGCAAAAATGTGCCGCATGCTCGGCGTCGTATCCGCAACGTCGCGGTCTTTCGCGCTGCTACTCGATGAGGCGCCGCGCAGTATCGCGACGCTATCGGAAAAGCATCCGGACGGTTGGGGAATTGCCGTGGGACAGCACGGCAAAGGCTGGACGGTGCACAGAAGTCTGATGCGGGCGGCCGACGACCGCGAATTTCACTACTCCTCGTCACACGCCCAAGGCGACATCATCATTGCACATGTCAGACAAAAGACTCGAGGCGACATCACACTCGAGAACACCCACCCATTTGAATCGGCGCCGTGGGTTTTCACCCATAATGGGACCGTGAACAATCTCGAGTACCTTGAGGCAAACACGTCCCCGGGTTGGCGTGCGATGGTTCGGGGTGAAACAGATAGTGAGCGACTATTTGCATTCCTCATGACAAGGCTGGATGCGACATTCGCGTCAACGGCTGCAAAACGTCAAGCACGCGATCAAGCACTGCGAGACGCGACTCGCGAATTGGATCAGCTCTCAAGCTTTGGAACCGCAAGTTTTCTGCTGTCCGATGGCGATGTTCTCTACGCACACCGACTTGGCGCGCCATTGTTTTTGCTACAACGGCATTCAAACGCGGAGTTCAATTGCGCCGAGTGTGCGAGAAGTCCCTGCATTGCCGTCACCACGGAGCCCATTACGGACGAAACCTGGATTCCACTCGATGACGGTGATTTGATACGGATTGAGCGCAAGCCGGAAGTTGCTTGGACCCGCCTTTAGGCCAATTGTCGGCTGTCCGTGGGTCGCGTCCGTGCGTGCAACTTGAAGTTCGTTGCATTACTCAATTGGAACCAGCCCAAATTGGCATTGGCGTGAGCGTCACTTTGAGCACCTGAGGTACTGCATCCGGGATCCCGATGTCCCGATCGCCTCCAGTGCGTTGGCTACGATGCGACCCCAGAATGTTGGGGTGTGCGACAACACGTATTGTCCCCAGCTGTTTGATGGCCGCCGCGAGGGTCCGGCCAGCGCATCTGGTTAGCGCAGCTGGATCCCCGCGTCGCAGGTATTGGCCTACATGCCCAAAGTGAAGACACTATGTTCCACAGCGGAACAATATGCTCCAACTGTTTCGTGCGCGATGGAACAAATTGTTCCATTCGGCTCAGTGATCGTCCCAGCCACGAGCGTTCCAACTGCGTTCATGACGCAATCTTCATTGATTGGGTGATTTGGTGCCAATCTTGCTCGCCTGTACGTTAAGAATTCTGAACATGTTCACGACTAAGATTTTGGGCACGTCGGGTCTAGCACTCTCTGAATGCACCCGATTCGGCTGGTAGGTGTTGGTCGTACATAGTTTCAGTTGGTGTGGCTGTCACCAAAGGTTCGGGAAAGGGCTTTTTTTATGCGGAAAATTTGGACATTATATGTTGGGAGTCTCGCCT
>Ga0075520_1000139_pt1 | contig 26487 bp, 21 predicted proteins | sample NGEPerB_FD_75100 | JGI IMG/M metagenome (GOLD analysis project Ga0075520, IMG submission 75100) | Arctic peat soil microbial communities from the Barrow Environmental Observatory site, Barrow, Alaska, USA - NGEE PermafrostAB12-B | ecosystem: Environmental > Terrestrial > Soil > Wetlands > Peat ... | reverse complement strand
TCGACGGGCTTCCGAAGGGGTCGAGCGAACTGTCGCTTCGCCTCGGCGACGCGGGTGGGTTTTTCGCCGTCGGCTCGCGAATGGGCAAGGATCGTCGGCTCGACCTCGAGGTGGTGGTTCTGGCGACGCACGGCGGTCCGGGTGAGGACGGCTCGATCCAGGCCGCGCTCGACCTCGCTGGTATTGCCTACAGCGGACCGAGTGTCGCGGGCGCCGCGCTCGGCATGGACAAGTGGGCCTTCGGCGCTGTTGTCGCGGCGGCCGGCTTGCCGACGCTGCCGCGCGCTCTGCTGACGAGCTCGACGGCGTCGCTGCCCTTCGCCGGGCCGTACATCCTGAAACCCCGCTTCGGCGGTTCGTCGATCGGCATTGACGTCGTCGCCGACCTTCCGACCGCTCTCGCGCGTCTGAACGTGAACACCCACCTCCAGCGCGGCTGCGTCGTCGAACCGTTCCGCGACGATCTCACGGACCTGCAGATCGCGATGAGGACGTATCCCGCGTTGACGCTGTCGGCGATCGAGCGCCCGATTCGCCGCTCGAGCGCCGCGGAGATTCTCGACTATCGCGACAAGTACGTCGGTGGCGACGGCATGGTCTCGGCGCCGCGCGAACTGCCGGCCGTACTCGGCGCTGGTCAACGTGAGGCCCTCGAGGCGCACGCGCGCAGGATCGCCGAAGTGGCGTCCGTGCGCGGCGTCGCGCGTGTGGACTTCCTCGCGAATGACAACGAGCTCTTCGTCAACGAGATCAATACCATCCCGGGGTCGCTCTCGAAGCACCTCTTCGTCACGCCACCCCTCGCGTTCTCCGAGCTACTCGCCGACCTCATCGCCGAGGCCCTGGAACGACCCGCGCACCGCTACAGCGTCGCCGGTGCTGACGGACTGGTCCTGCGATCGGCCGGCTCCATCGCCGCCAAACTGGCGTAGTCGCGGGACGCGCGTGAGCGCGTCGGTCAGGGCGTCGCTGTAGGGGTCGATGAGTCGACCCTGGCTCAATGCCCAGAAGGCCAGTTCGTAGTCACCCTCGTCCATCGCGTGATGGTGCAACGCCAGCGACGCCCACTCGCCGTCGCGCAGCAGTCTCGCCGCGTAGCCCTCGGCGAGGAACCACTCGAAACCGCGAAGGGCGCTCGCGAGCGGTTCGCCTTGCACGAGTGAGAGCGCGCGTCGGGCGAACGGCGCCGCCTCGATGAGGGGGAGTTGTCGAGCCCGCGCGGTGAGCGAGTGGAAGATCTCGACGTCACTCGTGATGGCGTGGGTGACGTAGAGGCCCGAGGACGTGACGGGGTGGAGTCGCGGTCCCTTCGCGTCAACGCCCAGACTCCGTCGAACGGCGCTGGCCGTGTTGGCGAGCGTTCGCGTCGAGGCGTCGACGTCGGCGTGGGTGAGCACCCGGCTGCGGAGCCGGTCACCCGTCACGGGCTCGTGACGGTGCAGCGCGAGGTACGCCACCATCTCGACGCATCGACGACGCAAGGTCGCCGTGAACGGCTCGTCGAGGCCGACGACGCGAGGGGCGGCTCGCAAGAGTTCGACGCGCATCTCTCCTGGCTCGAGCCCGTTGGAATCGGACGTCACTTCATAGCGACGTGGCTGACCCGTTGATGTCCCCGCGAAGGGTAGTGAGTCCGCCAACAGCTGCTCGTCGTTCGCCGCTGGCTCGATCGTCACCGAGCAGGCGCGAAGACCGTCGTCGATACCGCCGGCGTGACCGAGGTAGACGACGAGCGAACTCCGAAGTGAACGTGTGGCGAGTGCGCGCAGCAGTTCGTTCTCCTCACGGGCAAAGCAGAGTCGTCCGCCTTCGTGCAGGGCGACGGTCGACTCGATGACGTCGGCGTCGCTCCACTGGGCCGGCACGCGCAGGCGCCCGCCTTCGCGCGCGAAGGACAGCACGACGCCACTGAGTTCGTCCTTGAGCACGCACACCACGACCGGATCGGTGCTCGCCGAGATCGGCGCGAAGTTGAACGCGCCCGTGATGCTGACGACGCCGTCGAGGCGGTCACCGATGGCGTGTCGAACCCGCGCGACCTGTCCGGGGCTCGTGGCGCGCAACAACGCCACTGTCTCGTCGACTTCGTCGTCGCCGAGTTCCAGCTGCTGGTCGCGCAGCACGTCGCTTCGCCGCTTGGCCATGAGCGCGAGGGGCAGAGCGCCCAGCGAGGAGAGATCGATCGGCGTCGAGCCCCCCGATGGTCGTCGCGCTGGGTGTGCCACGCCTCGCGTGGACGTCGCGGGCGCCGAAGCACCGGCGCGCACGTGGTAACCCGAGTCGTGCGCCGGGACCGGGGCGCCGATTGACGACGCGGTGATGAGGAACGGCATTGCGGCGACGACGAGAGTCGCGAGCCAGGCGCTCCCGCCGCCCCCGATCATGAGTCCGCGACGGAGTCGAAGAACGTTGCGCACGAACTGGAAGAGGAAGAGCAGCCAAAAGAGGCTCAATGCCACGAGCAGGCCCCGAATGAGTCCGGCGTTGGAGAGACGCGCCGCGAGTGACCACTTGGAAAGAACGACGTAGGGCAGTAGGAGAAAGTAGAGCGCCAGACCAAGACCGTGCAGTGGTCCCGCGGTGAAACGGCCTAGCGCAGTGGGGTGAGCTGCCATGTCGGCGACGCCTCGGCATTCGCTGAGGTGAGTTTGAGTTGGCAACTCTGCACTCCATTGACCACGATCAGCGCGTTGACCGGTCCGCTGACGTTCGGACACAGTAACTGCGCGTTGATCGGGGCGCTCGACGACAGGGTCCACGTGCCCGGTCCGCGAAGGGGCACGACGGCCACCGCGAACGCCCGACTGAGCGCGCCCGTGACGACGCCGCTCGAGACGCTCACGTTGGGCGCGCGCGCGGGTGACCTCACGATCGAACCTGTCGCGACGGCGAAGTGCGTCTCGTTGGTCATCGTGGTCGTCGTCGAGCGCACCACCGACGTGGTCGTCGTGGGTGCGGTGCTCGTCGTCGTCGAATTGACGACTTCCGGCTGCGTCGTCGTGGGGCTGGTCGAAGAAACGGTCGAGGGCTCGTGCACGATCACCAGACGGGTCGACGGCTTGGACGTGGCCGTCAGCGTGAACAGCAGGACGAGGAGCAGCAGGGGGCTCGACCACATCACCAGATGGGCGCTTCGAAGCGAGAAATGTTTGCGCGCCACTGCCATCAGACGGTAGTGGTGTTGGGGCTGAATAGCCATTCACGTTCGAGGCTCCGACTCGGTGACTAGATGAGGAATCGAATGGCGAAGTGCTGCAGTTCGGCTTGCAGCGAACTCGGTGCCGAGTGATCGTCACGTGCGAGTTCGCGCAGTGAGCGACCTTCGAACACGCGTGCGTACGTGAGCCGCGCCAATCGGTCGTACTGGCTACCGCGATAACTGTTCAGTCGCGTCTTGAGCGGCGACGATGCCATGGCGGGCTCCTCGTGCTGGTCGTAGGCTGACACTGAGCGCAGCGCCTCCTTCTCCTTTAACAGCCAGCGACGAAGACGACCGCGAAGTGCCGAGAGGATGTCGGGGGCGGCGAACTGGCGTGACTGACCGGCCCAGTCGACGAGTAGTTCACTCGCGAGACTCACGGCCATGGCGACGGTTTCGCTGGGGTCGCGAATGATGCCGTCGCCGAATCGAAGTTGGCGACACACGCTGACGATGCCGGGGAGCATGGTCTGGAGCAGCGTGCGACGTAGTAGCGGGTGGCGCGACTCCTCGAGCAGTGCCCGCACGATGGCCGCGCGCTCTAAGACGTTGCGACCACTGCGTGCTTCGAGCGCGGCGACGACGTCACCGAGGTCGGTCAATTGCGCGAGGCCGAGGTCGCCGTGGCGGTCGACCAGCAGCGCCAGGGCGACGCGGGCGTCGCTCGAGCACCCCAGGCGTCGCCATTCGCGTCGAAGTTGTCCCAAGAGGTCGGTAGAGGTTGTCATGGCGATCAGTAAAGGGCCGCCGGCGCACCGCAGAACGACTCGCCGCGTGACCGAGATCAGTACGTTTCTCACGACGCACAGGGTGCTCGGCGGCGCGCACAGCGCAGCGCACATAGCCACGACGTAGTCTGGAATCATGGACATTGAAACCTTCTACGAGCAGAACGAAGCCCGCCGCGAGAGTGCGGAGTTCGAGTTCGGTAGTGAGTGGACCGACGGTTCGGACAATGAGTACGAGCTGTCCTGGGTTGAGGCGACCGGGGAGTTGTATCTGATGGTCGAACCCGACGCGCTCGTGAACGAGGACATCTTCGGCGATTTCTTGGTGTCCGAGGAACCGATCACCGACCTGACGGTGGTGATCGTGGGCAAGGTGGCCTCGCTCGCCGCGCTCGAGGATCAACTACTCGGGTGGGAAGAGGCGATGCTCGAAGAGAACTCACTCACCTGGCTGCACGAGCGGTTCCCCGCCTAGGGCGGGCGTCGTTACAGATACGGTGTCGAGGAGTTCGCGACGCGACAGAGTCGGCGCAGGGCCGGGATCAACTCGGGTATCGGCACGCGTTCGGCTTCACCGATGGTCGTCATCAAAGGGTTCCAGCTACCGTCAATCGACGTTGCGTCCGCCGCCGACGGTGTTGCCTTCAGTAGTTGACTGAGCGCTTGTGCTTGTAACTGCGCCCGGCGCCCGTTCGTGATGCCGGGCTGGCGGCTTTGCGTTTCGAGCTTGAGTGCGCGTTCAACGCTCTGACACGAGCGTCGAGCGTCGGCCACGGCGCCACCCGTACCACAGGAACTGAGTGAGACGCTCGCCACGATCAGTAGGGAACCGACGACCAGCGATCGAGTTAGCCGAGCCACGAGTCGGCAGCCTGCAACAAGTAGTCGCTCACGCTGCGTCCGCGCTCGAAGATGTCACAAAGTGGGTCCTCGCCCTTGGCCACCTGGCAGAGCGAGATCGCTCGTCGCGCGACGATGGAGATGCGCCGTTCGCTCGCCTCGGTGGGTGAGGCGAACACATCGGTCGCCGTCACCTCGAGGGGCATCTCGAGTCCACCAATCGGTGCCAGATCGATGGCCAGGCGCAACAGGTCGGGCCCGTGCGGCAGCGGCGGAAGGCTCCAGGTGAGCGCGAGTGGGAAGTGGAATTCATCGGGGGGATCGACGTCGTCGGGTAGTCCCAGCACCGCGTCCTCGAAGGCGAGCAGCGTCCTTGGATCGACGTCGAGTTCGATATGCAGGTCAATGGGCCCTCCGCAGCCGTCCTCGGGATGAAGATCGACCTCCCAGGCCTGGCGAAGTGAGTAGGTCTCAACGAAATGTCGTTCGTCGTGCACGTGGAATCCGTGCGTGACAGCGTGGTCCTTGAGGTCTGCGACGAATCCAGCGACATCGATAGCGGCCATTGCCTGACAGGTTAGCCCGCCGTCCCTGCGCCGCGTCCGCAGCGAATGACGCGATGCAGTGTTTCACGTCCGGCGCTCTGCGGCACGTTGTGGCAATCCAATGATCCGTCATCGGATTCGGCGCCAAGTTTTAGTTGCCGTTTATTGCACGTACCCAAGTTTTCTTACCTCGCGGATCAAGACTGCGCCATGGCGGTGGCCTCAACGAACTTGCGTTGTCAATCGACGCGAAGCCGCCTGGAGGGACAAAAGGAGACCCGAATGAAGAAACTCGTCGGCAAGGTCGTGATACCAGCGTCACTGGTCGCCGCCTCTCTCGGGCTCTCGATGGGGTCGACGACCCTGCCCGCGAGCGCGACAACTGCTCCCCACGAGACGTCGGCGAGCGCGTCCGTGACACTGAACGGCACCATCTTGAAACTTGATCGGTCGAAGTATCTCTTTTGGTTGAACGCGGGTGAGCGGCACCTGCGCGTGCGCTACTACAGCACGACCTCCTTCTCGGCAGGTTCGAACGCGATGCTCGCGAAAGGGCTCGACGTCAGCGTCGTTGGCACTTACGCGGGAACGTCGACCACCTTGCTGAAGGCGGCGAGCATCAACGCCTGACGAATCCTCTTTGACGCGAAGTCCTGCGCGTCAACGCATCGCGGGCGTCGATGCAGGGGCGTTGACTGACACCACGGGCTACCAGTGGAGCGAAAGGTGAAGAGGAAGATCGCTCGACGACTGACCGACGTCGATGCCGTACTGGCCCGACACCGTCGTGAACGCCCCGCTCCGGTAGATCTGGAATCCCGTCTTGGGAACCGTCATCGTCACGGTCTTGGACGCATTCGGTCCGAGTTCAACTCTCACGAGGGCGCGAAGTTGTTCGGGCGGCTCACCCGCCGACGTCGGATAGCTGACGTAGGCCTGCACGACGTCGGCGCCCGCGCGCGTCCCGGTATTGGTGACCTTGACGCGAACGATCGCGCCCGTCGTGGTCTTGGTGAGCGTCGGCTTGGACAACGTGAACGTGGTGTAGCTGAGACCGAAGCCGAAGGCGAAGAGCGGCGTGACGTGATTGATCTGATACCAGTGGTAGCCAACGTCCAGACCTGTCCCGAAGTTGACCGTGAGGTTGACACCGGGGAACTGCTGAGCGCTGGTCGCGGGCATCGCGGTATCACTGGCGGGGAAGGTCAGGGGCAGTCGACCGGAGGGGTCGACACCGCCGTGCAGTATCGCGGCGATCGCCGCACCGTCCTCTTGTCCGGGATACCACGCTTCGAGCACACCGGCCACCTTGGACAGCCACGGCATGAGCACCGCACCGCCGGTGTTCAGCACGACGATCGTGTGGGGATTCACCGCCGCGACCGCGGAGATCAACGCGTTGCCGTCACCCGGCAGACTCATGTTCGGTCGGTCGGCACCTTCAGTATTGAAGTCGCCAACGAAGACGATGGCGACTTTGGCGTGGCGCGCCGACGCGACGGCGGCGTTGATGAGCGGCGTCACGTCAGTGAGGCTGAACATTGGCGCCGGATGATTCCTTATCTGGAACCACCGCGCAGAAAAGGTGTAACGGTGACCGGCAACGAACTGAACGGTCGCGCTGATGTCGGACGGTGCGTGCAGTCCGAGGGAGGCCAACAGCAGATTGTGGTTGAGGTACAGCCACGTGTCGCCGAACTGTTGGAACGAGATCTCGTACGTGCCGGTCTTTCGCGCGCGAACCACGAAACTCCACTTGTCCCAACCGGCACCACTACCGGGCTTGGTTGCGGTGAGGGCGGCTCGGGTCACTCCCGGATCCGTCTGCAGCGCGATGTCAGCCTTGCCGGGCTCACCGGTGTACTTGATGGGCTTGACCAATTTGAGCGGCTTGCCGCCGACGATGTCGACGTCGCTTAACTGGTCGAGATCCAAGGTGGGCGGACCGCCAGGTGCATAGCTGACGTGGACGGTGCCCCCGACGGCCTTACGGATCGCGCTGATCGGTGTGACGACGTAGGGAGGTTGCACCTTGGAACTTCCGCCGCCGGCGACCTGCGGCGTCAGTCCGGCCGCGACGCCAATGACGGCGATCGAGGTGACGTTCTTCGAAAGCGGCAGGATCGAGTGCGCGTTCTTTAACAGCACGACGCTGTTCTCGGCGGCGCGCAACGCGAGGTTCGCGTGAGCGGTGGTGGTCGCGTTGGCGTAGAGCGATCCTTGCAGGGGATGGGCGATCAATCCGTGGGCGAACATTGGCGTCAGCACCGCGCGAACCGCCGCGTTGAGGTACCCGATCGGTAGTACTCCCGACTGGACAAGATGAACGAGGACCGTGGACGAGCCCGGCTTGATTAACGAGATACCCGCTTTGAACGCGTTGGCCATATTCGGCACCGCGCCGAGGTCGGAACGGACGAAGCCGGTGAATCCCCACGAGTGGAGTGTCGAATAGACGTAGGGGTCCGAACAGGTGTTGACGCCGTTCAACTCTCCGTAGGAGCACATCACCGACGCGACGTGCGCTTGTTGGACCATCGCCTTGAACGGCGCGTCGTAGAGCTCGGCCAACGCGCGAAGCGAGACGACCTGATTCAGTCGAAGACGCGCGGTCTCTTGGGTGTAGGCGGAGAAGTGCTTCGCGTCGGCGAGATCACCGGTCGACTGGATGCCTTCGATACTCGCCACGCCGAGCAGGCCCGCCAGATAGGGATCTTCGCCGTAGGTTTCGAAGATCCGTCCGCTTTGGGGCACGCGCGCCAGATTCACCTCCGGGCCCTGAACACCAGAGATGCCCTTCGTTCGTGCCTCGGTCGCCACCGCTTGACCGATCGAGCGAGCGAGCGAGGCGTTGAAACTCGCGGCGATCGCAATGGAAGCCGGGAACTGGGTGACGCCGGTCATTCCGTTGGCGACGCCGTTGGGTCCGTCCGTCAACGACAGCGCGGGAATGCAGAGTGACGGGATGGCCATGTTGCGATTCTCGAGCGGGGGATAGGTCGCCAGGACCACGAACGACGCCTTCTCGGACAACGTCATCTTGGCGAGCACTTCTCCGGCGAGCGCCACTGAACTCTTCGCGTGATGGAGTGATTCGCCGACCCACGGACACGCGCCCGTAGCGGTCGTGGCGTGCGCCACAACCTTGGCCGGAGCGCTATTGGCGTCCGCTGACGGCGCAAGTGAAAGAACACCTCCGCCAACGCCCGCCGCGACGACGACGACGAAGCTGAGTATGCCGGTCAGGCGCGACCTACACCACTGTTTGGGATTCACCGAAGATTCCATGGTCTCAGGTCGAGTCCGGCAAACGCTTTCTTGACCGTCGTCGTCAACGTCCGGTCGCAGCATTCCAGGTCGTCCACTCGTCACAAATTAGTTGAGACGACGCCGGTCAACGTTCGCGAGCCAGCGTCTGAAATGGACCGCCCGGCCGGGGAAGGTCGACGTGCCGAAATGCTGATTCTCTTGAGAGGCGATCACCGCGAAGTCGGCTCGCGTGCGATTGTCGAGGCTCGCTGCCTTGTTTCACTGGACATTTTGACGCGGGCTGATGACGGCGATGATCTGCTCCGGTGATTCGTCGTGGTCCGCAGCGTTGAAACTCTTGAGGTCCTACGCCGTGGCAGGCCACTAGCGTCAAATTGTGACTAAAGACCTTTCTTCGCTCTTGCACGAGTGCGCGGCCGAGATTGGTGAAGCGGTCAAGAGCCATCGCGGTCGTGGCTATTCCGGAGTTCGAGCCTCGCAGTACCACGTGGACGTCGCGGCCGATGAGGTCGCGCTTCGCGTCTTGGTGGGCGCGGGACTGAGAGTAGTCAGCGAAGAGTCGGGCGTCACGGGCCAAGGTGAACTGACGGTGGTGATAGATCCCATCGACGGCTCGACCAACTGCGATCGTGGCATTCCCTTCTTCGCCACGAGCCTGGCCGTCATGCGCGACGAGGAACTCATCGCGGGACTCGTCGTGAATCAGGCGACGGGCACCGCCTTCGAAGCGCACAAGGGCTCGGGTGCGTTTCGTGATGGCGTCGCGATCAGCAGTTCTGGACTTCGCAACGTCGCGAACGCGATCGCGAGTTTCTCGGGTCTGCCGGATCGCCATCTGGGTTGGGCTCAGTCCCGCTCGCTCGGAGCGGCGAGCCTGGAGATCTGTCTCGTCGCCGATGGATCACTCGACCTCTTCGCCGTCGCCCAGCGCTCGACGCTGCATACGTGGGACTATCTGGCTGGACTGCTGATCGCTCGAGAGGCGGGGGCGGTAGCCGGCGACTACGGCGGCGAGGAACTCGAGACGTCCCTCGTGGTCGCTCGTCGACCCGTCATTGCCGCCTCGAACGAGCTGTTGACGTTCATGCTCGACGTCGGGACACTCTGAGGAGATTTTCAGCGACGTGACAAAGTCGCTCGATTCAAGAGAGCACTCGCTACCATGAACGGGGCAGGGACTCTCGTAATGAAGGTCTCTCGGTTGAAGTGCGGTGCAACGTCGGACCGATCTCATTGGATGAACGTAGTGATCGCCAGCGGATGAACAGAGGAGAAACAATGACCGGAATTCGTAATTTTCGAATGGCGTTGAGTGTCGTCGCGCTGTCATTGGGAGTTGTCGGCGCCGGTGCACTGAGTGTTGCGGACGCGGGAGCGGCTGCCAAGGCGAAGCCCGCTTTGACGGTGACACCTTCGATCGGTCTGCACAATGGGACGACGGTCAAGATTTCCGGCAAGGGTTTCAAAGCAAAGGATCAGCTCTACATCGTTGAGTGCCTCCGTATTGCGAAGGGCCAAGGAGGGTGCAGTACGTCGGTACTGGTGCCGGTCGTGGTCGGTGCCCGCGGGACCTTTCCGGTGGTCAAGTTCAAGGTCTTCACAGGAAAAGTCGGTACGGGCAGGTGTGGCACGAGCGCCGCGACGCTGAAGAGTTGCGCGATCAGTGCCGGCAATGCCTCGGGTGGGGACACCGCGTCGGCGCCCATCATCTTTGCGGCACCAAAGAGATAGTCGCCGGGTTGCCGTCGACGACCGGTTGGCACCGCCGGGCAAGGAAGTGAACGTCGTGGATTGGGGTTCGTCGTCGCGGTCGCAAGGGCGGCCAACGATGGAGAGGGGCACATGGACAACGTGAGCGGTGCGGCCAGGGTGATCAGCCCATCCGGTCCCTCGACGCCCGCGGCGTCACGTTTCCATTGGTCGCACTTCGGATTCGCGGCGTTGCTATCGATTCTCTTTCTCACCTTCCTCGATATCACCGTGATCAGCGCGGTCCTCTCCAACGTGCAGTCCGAATTGCACTCAAGCGTTTCCGATCTGCAGTGGGTCGTCGGCGGATACGCCCTCGCCTTCGGAAGTCTGATGCTGATCTGCGGTTCGCTCGGAGACAACTTCGGGCGAAAGAAGATAATGCTTCTCGGCGTCGCGATCTTCTGTTTCGGTTCGATCGTGTGCGCCGTCGCCACCTCGTCGACCGAACTGGTCATTGGCCGAATGGTCATGGGAGTCGGTGCGGCTGCCTCGGAGCCGGGGACGCTCTCCATGATTCGCCATATCTATCCCGATCCCCGTCTGCGGGCCCGTGCACTAGGCGCCTGGGCCGCTGTTTCCGGCCTCGCACTCGCCGTCGGTCCGGTGCTCGGTGGCGTTCTCGTCGGTATCTGGTCGTGGCGCGCGGTCTTCTGGTTCAATCTGATCTTCGGTGGCCTCGCCTTCGCCTTCGCGTCGGTGGGTCTGCCCGAGTCGAGCGATCCAACGCGGCGACCACTGGACTTCTACGGATTCGTTCTCGGGGCCTTCACGCTGGGCGCGGCCACGTACGCGACGATCACCGGTGAGACGTACGGCTACATCACGTCGTGGATCATCACGCTCTACATCGTGAGCTTCATCTCGCTGGTCGCCTTCATCTTCGTGGAACGAAGAGTGAAGTATCCGATGCTGAACTTAAGCTTCTTCAGATTGCCCGCTTTCGCGGGATCGACGTTCGTCGCCTTGACCAGTTACTTCTCCGTCTTGTCGATCTTCTTTTTCGTCGCGCTCTATCTCGAGGTCGTCGGTTCAGCTGGCGCCTACCAATTGGCCCAGGATTTCCTGCCGTTGCTCGGCGGCATGGTGGCGGCGTCACTCTTTGCCGGACGCTGGGTCGGGGCCGTTGGGTCGCGAGTCCCCATGATGGTCGGTTGTCTGGTCGCCGCCGCCGGTGTCTTTCTCACGAACGCGTTCATCACGCCGACGGCCGGTCTCACCACCGTTGGATGGACCATGGCCATCGCCGGCATTGGATTTGGCATTCTCGTCGTGCCCGTGACCTCGACCGCACTCACCAGTCTGCCGTCGGAGAACTCGGGGATGGCGGCGTCGATCACGAACACCGCCCGCGAACTCGGGGCAGTGGCGGGCGTCGCAATTCTTGGCTCGATCGTCAACGGTCAGTTGACCGTGCAACTCACGAAACGTCTGATTCAAATCGGTATCCCGCCGATGTACCGTTCCGAGGTCATCACGGCAATTACCACGGGTTCGGTCACCACGAAGTTGAAGGGCCTGAAGCACTACGGTCCTGCGGTCCAGACCATCATCAAGAAAGTCGTGGCCGCCGCCTATCAGGCCTTCAGCCACGGCCTCAACCTGGCGCTGAGTGCGTCGTTCGTCCTCTTGTTGATCTCGGCGGTCGTTGCCTACGTCACCGGGACGTCGGAGCGGACCTGACGTGAAGGAAGCGCTGGCTCTTCTTTCGTGCCTCTTCGAGAGGCCCGCGCCACTGCGTCGACAATTTCTCCTGTGACCGATTGAGCCATTCAATCGCCGCGTGGATCGACGCGGCGTCGGTGTCAGGTGGCGCCCTGGTCACCGGGGCGTCGAGCGCTCCTTCGAGATACTCAACCGCGACGACTCGGTCGTGGACGTCACCTAAGACCGTCTGAACCTGCGCCAACGCGGTGGCGGCCTGGGTGGCGTCGTCGCCGAGGAACGCACTCGCGATGGTCGTGGTGTAGCGGCACTGCTTGACCATGATGCGGATCCGGTGGAGGTCTTCATTGTTCGGCGTCAGACCAATCTCGCTCACGTTGCGAATGAGATTCGCGTACGCCGCACGAAGTCCGGGCATCAACACGCCATACGCCGGCTGCGCAGCCAATCGTCGAAGAGGCGGTTCGCGTCGGGCGTCGTCGAGAAGGTCAAACAGTTCGCGATAGCGCTTTGACCCGAGGTCTTTGGTGACGCGACGTTGCTCGGACGATCTCTGGCGACGGAGCTGCTTGAGGGCCGCGGTCGTCTTCAACGAGGGGTGGTCACCGCACACCTTCTGCAGCAGTTCATCGAGCACGTCGAGGTCGCGCTGGCGACCGAGGGTCGAGCCCAGCCAGTGAAGCCCCGTGTCGAGTTCGGCGAGCGACTTTCGCTTCACGACCGGAGCAACGACGTGCAGTTCGGATCGCAGGCGACGCGCACTTACCCTGAGTTGATGGACGCCTTCGGGGTCTCGGCCGTCGCGGGCAACGGGGTCGAACTGGACGAGGTTCCCGATGTCCTTGGCCAGAAGCGCCCGGACCACTTCACCCGCGCTGAGAAGAGACCGTGCGCCGTGCGTGAGTTGACTTTCGCCCTGGAGCGACACGTCGCTTATCGTGTTCGCGACCAGTAGCGATTCGCACGGTGGCGTACGTGTTGAGACGCGTCTTGGACGTCCTCGCGCGAGCGCCCTCGCTTCAGCTCACTTGATCGAATCCATTTGGAGATTTTGAACTTGTTCATACTCCTCCTCGTGAAGCCACAACCCGAATCTACCGCTCTTGAAGAGCGAGGAATTCGCTGACGTCTGCGGGCGCGATCATGGTGGCGCAACTGTTTCGCCGCATCCTTGAGCGACGAGTGCCGATAGTTCGCCCCGCAAGGCGCTGGTGATTGGCGCGAACTTCGTGTCGGGGCCTGCCTCTAGGCTGGAACCCTGCGGGCGCTTAGCTCAGTTGGTTAGAGCAGCTGATTTACACTCAGCAGGTCGGGGGTTCGAGTCCCTCAGCGCCCACCGAGCGGTAGTCGGGTTCGTCAGATCCGTCTCGAGTACGAGCGGACGGCGAGTGGAATGAAGATCGCGGTGACCGTGACGCATCCGAGTAATGCCCATCCGACCTGAGCGGTCAAGGCACCGCGGTTCATCAGATCGCGTAATGCCGAAACGACGTAGGAAACAGGATTGACGCGCGTCACGACTTGTAGCCATCCCGGAAGAGTGTCAACGGGGACGAAAGCGTTGGACAGGAAGGCCAGAGGAAACATGACCATCATGGACATCCCCTGGACGGCGCCGGCACTTTTGACTCTGGTGCCGATCCATAGGAAAATCCAGGCGAGGGACCAGCCGGTGATGACGGCGAGAACCATGCCGGCGGCCACGCCGGGAACCCCTCCGCCGGGGCGGTAGCCCATAAGTATGCCCACGGTGAGGGTGACGCTCGTCGCAATCGCGTAGCGGGCGAGGTCGGCCATCATCGGTCCGGCGAGCGGGGCGATCCGGACGATGGGCAGCGACCTGAAGCGGTTGGATACGCCCTTGTCCATGTCCTCGCGGAGTTGGACACCTGCGCCTACGCATCCGCTGATGATGGATTGGGCGATGATGCCCGGGATCAGGATCGGCAGGTAGCTCGCCCGGCTGCCGGAGATGGCCCCGGCGAACATGAACCCGAACATCACGGTCAGCAGGATCGGCATCGCGGTAACGTCGACGAGTTGCTCAGGGTTTCGGCGCATCTTGACGAGAGCACGCCACGCCAGCAACCTGATCTGCTGGAGCGCGTCGTGAATGGGTACCGACGCTTGGACCGAGCGTGCGGCCGGTCGGGACGTGGAAGTTGAGTTAGTGACGATTGCCGTCATGATTCGTTCGCCTCGGTTTCTGGATCGCTGGTTTCACTCGCGTGGCCGGTCAGAGCCATGAACACCTCGTCGAGGCTTGGTTGTTCGACGGTGGCGTTTTTGATGTCGAGCCGGTGGTTTCTGAGCGCGATGAGGACGTCGGCAGCCTCGTTGGCGTCGCTCAACTTGACGCTGAATGCTGAGCCGGATGGGGAGACGGTCGGCGTATCCCTGGTCAGCTCCGCGGCTAGAGCAACCGCCCTTGCCGTGTCGGCACTCTCGGTCATCTGGACACGGAGGCTCGACGTCCCGATTTGGGCCTTGAGCTGACTGGAGGTGCCCTCGGCGACCTTCCGACCACGATCGATGAGGGCGATCCGACCGGCGAGTGCGTCGGCTTCGTCGAGGTACTGGGTGGTCAACATGATGGTCGATCCCTCAGCGACCAGGTCGCGGATCGTGTCCCACATCTGGCTACGATTCCTGGGGTCGAGACCGGTCGTGGGCTCGTCGAGGAAGATCAGTGCGGGCCTCGTGATCAGGCTGGCCGCGAGATCAAGGCGGCGGCGCATGCCGCCGGAAAACTGCGAGATGGGTCGGTGGGCGGCCTCCGTGAGGTCGAACTTCGTGAGCAGGTCGTCGGCAATGCTGTGGGCCCTCTTGGAGGGCAGTCCCTGCAGGCCACCAAACAGCCAGAGGTTCTCGCGGGCAGTCAGGTTCTCGTCCACCGACGCGTACTGAGCGGTGACACCGATCAGTTGCCGCACAGCGTGGCCTTCACTTCGAACGTCGTGGCCGAAGATCTTCGCCTCGCCGCTATCAATTGGCAGGAGCGTCGCCAACATGTTGAGCATGGTGGTCTTGCCGGCGCCGTTCGGGCCGAGTACCCCGAAGATCTCACCTTCCATAACGGCAAGGTCGATGTGGTCCACGGCGAGGTTCGTGCCGAACGACTTTGTCAAGCCGCGGGCCTCGACGGCTGGGATGGCTGATGAGGAGTTGCCGTTCGACCGACCGAACGGTGTCAGGCTTTCAGTTGTCATGGAGTTGCCTTATAGTTAGAGTTACTCTAAGTATAGTATAACTCCAGTATTTCGCCTACACTATTGGCGTGAGTGGAAGCGGCGATTCGGACGTGAGCGCGATCCTCGAGGTCTTCGAAGCAATGCACGACGAGGAGACCCCGGACGCGAACGAGGGCCTGCGCGAACGCAAGAAGCGACGGGTTCGTCAAAAGATCTCCGACGTCGCGACTGCGATGTTCTTGGTGCACGGGTTCGACAAAGTGACTGTCGCCCAGATCGCGGAGGCCTGCGAGGTCGCCGAGCAGACCCTGTTCAACTACTTCCCGAACAAGGAGTCGATGTTCCTCGATCGCTCCGAGTCCCTGACCAACGCCGTGGCGGATGCAGTTCGAGAACGCCGAGGCGTCTCACTGGTCGAAGCCGTTGTGCAGGCGCAGGGCGAGGGGATAAACCCCGGCCGGTCCGAGGCGTTGGCCGAAGACCGCCAACTGCGCCTGTTCCGGCTCTTCTGCGAGACTGCAAATGGATCGCCGGCGCTGGTTTCTGCGGAACTTACTGAATTTGCTCGCTTCACAGACGAAGTATCCGTCGCACTTGGCCAACGTATCGGCGCCGACCCGATCGATCCCGAGGTTCAACTCGCCACGCTCGTCATCGCCGGTCTCGTTCGAGTCCGAATGCAATCGACCTTCCGCCACGTCCAGCACGCGACCTCGTTTACCGCGCTCAGCGACGCCGTCCACCTCGACCTTCTTAGGGCCGCCCAGCTCGCCGAGCCGACGCTGAACGCATTCGACAACATGAGCAAAACGGCGGACGACGCAGAAGATGACGATGGAACGAAAAGGGGAAACGGTCAGTCCGACGGCGGAAGTTGACGGCCAGAGGGCATGAAGACTCTGATGTGTCGCCTCGGGCTTCGGCGTGCTGCGGTCAGTTCAAGAGAGACGGTCGATGAGGCGTGCAGCTTTGAAAGAGGCGCTCGAACCGTATTGCTCACTCAGCGACAATGGTGCCGACGTCGCACACGCTCGGACTTCGATACTTCTGAGAATCAGCGTTCCATCCCGCGATCGTCACGGTCTTTCTTTCGTGAGCGTTCAAGGACTTGTCGAAGAATCGGGAGTACGGCGCGATCCTTCTCGCGACCGGCTGCCTCTTTGGAGCGGATGACGTCAGCGAGAGCGGCAACGAGAATTGTCACAGTGTCGGTCAATTGCTCTCGCGTGGCCGAGCGTCGCAAGTCCTCGTATCCTCGCGTGCCATCTGGAAGAAGTGCAATATTCAGATATCCGTGCTTTGTCACGAAGGTCCAGGTTGTACCCTGCTCAAAAGATCGCTCATCGAGTTGTATCGCCAGCGGTTCTTCCCTTTCCGGGATCCGAAGTTTGGCGTCGAGTTCCCTCAGCGCCGCTGCAAGTTTCGTGAAGTTCTCGCGGGTGCGAGCAGGCGTGACGTCGACATCACGAGTGACGTAGGGTGTTCCGCGCAGTTCGGCGGCGAGTCCACCAATGACGACGTAGAGAACCTGGTGACGCTCGAGTACCTCAAGAATCTCGTCGGGGCGATAGGGAACCAATTCAGTCATGGCGGATCGTCACGTGTTGCTCGCGACGGTCGTGGAATCTGACGCGTGCCATGAGATCGGCGAATCGTTCGGCTGGTGTCATTCGAAGATGTTGATCAATGATCGTCACGTTCGATTCGTCGAGCTTGGACATGAAGAACGTGAGATCCAGTCCGCAGGCGCGCACGACGTCGCGCAAGGTCTCAAGACTCGGCGATACGTCGTCACGTTCCCAGCGGGCTATGACGGACTGCGCCTTGCCGAGGCGTGCGCCCAATTCGGTCTGAGTGAGGTCGGCCCGTAATCGAGCTTCTTTGATCAGGTCTCCACTTATCACGTTTTCATTATAGTACATATATGCTATATTTCGCTTTTCCGCCCTTGTAACTGGCCCTTCAATCTCAACGGTCGTCGGTCATGCCGTACCTCGGCCACATGGTTTCTCTCGCTGCTTCTTGCAACCTGGCCCTTGCTGCTTTGCCAAGGGTGCGCCTTGGCAGGTGCGGTACCGGCTCTTGTCCTCTGACGCAAGGTCCAGCGACGCGGTGAGAATTACTGCGTCGCTGGCCGCAGTTGAAGATCCAGCTCCTGGAAGAGATTCATTCGGCCCGCAGCAGCAATGCGGTCGGGGTCCTCGCCGCGACGCGTCCGGGAATCGCCGCCACGACGTTGGCGAGAATGAGACCGCCCAGAACGATGAGGGCCACTGAGATCGTCGGTACGGTCGGCTGAGGAACGGCGCCGATCTCGCGCGCGAAGAGATCCCACAGGAAGCGACCGAGCAGAATGCCCAGGGGCACCCCGACCGCCGCGCCAATTCCCACCGCGGTGCTCGACTGCCACGCAATGGCGCCGGCCAATTGACGCTTGGTAAAGCCCAATGTCTTTAGGAGAGCGAGATCTCGTCGACGCCGTCGCACCGAAGCGACGAGCGTCAGACCCAAAGCGACGACCGCGCCCGAGGCGAGAGCGCCGCCGAGCACGGTGGGCGTGGATCCGAGGGAGCCGTAGTTGATGATCTGGGCCGGACGCTGCACCCCGTCGACCGAGGCGCCGTTGGAGTTGCCGCCCAGCTTGGTGAGCATGGCATTGAACGACCGAACGGCGGCGGCGCGGTTCGTCCCGGGTTTGACCTGAATGAGAATGGCGTTGGGTCCGGGCGGGACGTTGTAGAGATTCCTCTGACGCGCGGGAATGAGTCGGTACGACAACAGCGCGCCACTACCCATTTCGAGATGCGTCGTCCCACCGAGTCCGATGGTGGGCATCGTGGCCGTGCCGACGATGTGCAAGTTCGTCGTTGGCCCTCCCGCACTTGCCACCTCGACGGTGTCACCCACCTTCTTGTGGAGTTGGGCGAGAGTCGCCGTGCCGAGGACGACTTCATTTGAAGCATTGAAGCCGTGTCCGCTCAGGATGGGCGGGCTCAGCGCGGCGCCGGGTGTGCCACCGAGGACCGGGACGCTGAGGCTGTCTATCTGCAACTGACCGAAATAGTAGGCAGCCCACTTGGCCACGTAGGGACTCTCGTTGAGCAGTTTCGCGGCCGGCGCCGCGGGAATGTCACCGAGACCTCCGCCGCCGTTCAACTCGTAGGACCAGTTCCATCCGTACAGCGATGGCTTCGAGACCAAGGTGTGCAGGCTCGTGCCGAAGATGACCGTGGAGATCACGATGGTCATGGCAAAGACCGAACCGAGAATTGCCGAGCGCACCGGGACCCGGTTTCTTCCGACGCCAGGCTCGAGAGCCAGTCGGATGCCAGTGACGGCCGAGATCGGCAGGTTCGTCGCCGCGGCGAACCGTGCCGCGGATGAACCGCGCGCCGCCGAGCCTCGGTCGTGTGACCACGAGTGTCGTGGAGTCGTCCGCCACGCCCCGATGAATGCCAGCGAGCCAAGCCCGATCAATAGGACGCCCAACCCACTGCCGAGAACGGTCCAGTCGAAGTTCACGCCGTTCGGTATATAAGGACGGACCGGTCCGAGCAACGCCAACGGTGACAGGCTGACGGCGACGACCTCGGCGAGAGCTGAACCGACGATCACTGCGGCGAGGATGCCACCCAGCCCGTCGGCGATTGTTGTCGCCGGCTCGGCTCCGAGTGCACGCAGGACGCCCACGTCGTTGGCGTTCAAGCGAAGACGGCGGATGATCGCCTGACCGGCGATGATGAGTGTGGCGAGGGCGGCGATGAGGCCAAACACGCCGAGCGCGATGGACTCAGGTCTGATGGTCTGTTCCGCTTTCGCCTCGATGACGGAGAACTGCGTGAAAACCGCTGGCAGTCCCTTGGGTAACAACCGCGCCACCTCGCTCTCGACCGCGGATTGATGACGACTGTCACCTTTCAGCTGCAGTGCGGCCAATCCAGTGTTGACGCAGCACAGGTCGAGTCGGTCCGTCAGGGCCGGCGTGAAGAGAACGACTGACGAGTTGCCGGTATCGACCTGATCCTGCATGAGATTGGTGGCTTGAATCGCGCCGACGCCAACGAGCTTGACCTTGATGTGCAGCACCGGTTTCACACTCTTGAAGATTGCCGGGGTGAGGCCCGAATTCAGACGCGCCACCTGGTAATTCGAATAGGCGTTGAACGTGACGATCTCTCCGAGATGGAACCCCAGGATCTTCTCGGTAGCGCTATCCATCACGAACTGGTCGGCTCGTCGAGCGTTCGCCATTCGTCCCTGAGTGATGATCAATCGATCCTGCGTGAACTCCTCACCGTTAACGCTCCCATCCATTGCCTGACCATTGGCCTTGAACAGTGGGGCGCCGCTCGCAGTCAAAGGGAGAAGGTCCATCTCCACCAAGCTCTTCACGTCCTTGACGTTGGGCAACCGAGAGATCGCCCTGATGAGTTTCGGGTCATAGCCGTTGATCTCACCGAGAGCCGGATTGGACACTCCCGTGAGGGTGAGCAAGTCCGAGGAGTTCGAACGTGCGAGCAGCGTAGGGAAAGACGATTGCGTCCGACGGGCGCCGGCGATCGCTCCCATCGACAGTCCACCGAGCAAGGCGACGAGTAAGACAATGGCGAGGTAGCCGCCCCAGCGGTCGTGGAAGGTCGCGCGGTAGCGGTACCAGGCGATACGAACGACGCGACTCACCACGCCCAGATCGTCTGGAGAAGCCGCACAAGGTCTCGCATTCACTGATGTCTAGCGTCTTGGAGGTGATCGGTGCAGGTGGGTACCCGTACTCGGTCACTTCGTGTTAGTACCCTTCGGACTTTCGACGAAAGGATCGCGCGCCTCGCGACATGATCCAGATGAGGGTGTGAAGTTTTCGAACCTTTTCGCCGCTCGGAGAGTCTCTATAGACGTGAGACCATCGGAACGAAGAGCGCGCTCGAAGGTGATCTGCTAGATGGAAGGCTCTACAGACGTGGACGAACTGGAAACTTGGCTGTGCGAGTGTTACGACCAGTCGGTGCGCACGGCGTACCTGATCCTCGGCAATCGTCTCGACGCCGAAGACGCCGTGCAGGAGGCGTTTCTGCGGGCGTGGCGCTTTCGTGACTCGCTCGCCAGGGAATCGAGCATCAGACCGTGGCTCTACCGGGTGGTCGTCAACACCTGCAACTCGAAGCTTCGCCAGGAGATCCCTCACCGGGATCGACGTGGTGACGACGACGACCTTGTAAACGTCACGTCGATCGACGACCTCGCGGCACGAGTGGAACAGAGCCAGGACGTGGTCAGCGCCTTGAAGGAATTGCCGTTGGCGTTGCGCGTCGTCGTCGTCCTGCGCTACTTCGCCGATCTCAGCGAGCGCGAGATCGCGATCGCCATTGGCCGTCAGCCGGGAACGGTGAAGTCAAGGTTGAACGAGGCGCGTAAACGATTGGCCGCGAGTCCGGCCTTACGAGCGACACCGCAAGAACAGTCACCAACTGGTGAGGAGGCAACAAGTTGACCATGATCGATGAAGCCGTTTTGCGGCGTGCGCTCGTTGGGGCCGCCGGTGAATTCAAAGTTTCGAGCGAGGCGAGGGAGCGGATCCTCGACGTCGCCCGAGAGGGTGCACCCGAGGTTCGCGCGGCGCGAGGACCGACGTTCCTCCGACCCCAGGGCCGAACGAGGTCGATCCTCGTCGCGGCGGCACTACTGCTCGTGGTTGGCGCGATCTCGTGGCCGCTCCTGCGAAGCGAGCGAGGCACCTCTCCCAGCGCGTCGGCGCCCCGGACGGTGCACGGTGCCAATGTCAGTGGCACTGGCTCCTCTGGGTTGACGGCGTCGGAGAAGGCGGTGGTTGGCGGGCTACCGACCCCCACCGTGTCGCCAACCGGTGCTCAGTCGGCGGTGACGTTGACCAACACCAATGCGCTGACCGTCAACGCGAGCACGTCAACCAAGATCGAGTCGACGGGCAACGTCGATCTGCGAATCGGCAAGGGCCAGGTCGAAGTCGCGTTCGCCAAATTGACGCGAATGGTGTCGAGCGATCGGGGATTCGTCGTGAGCTCACAAGAGCGCGTCGGTACCAATTCGGCCGGCAAGTTCTCCTACGGCATCATGGTCCTCGAAGTGCCGCAACGCTCGTTCGACACGCTGGTGACCCAGGTGCAGAAGGCTGGTCACCCAACCTCGGTCGTGACGTCGTCCTCGGACGTGACGTCGCAGTACGTGGATCTTCGCGCCCGTATCAACGCCGCCGAAGCGAGCCGTCAGCAGTACCTCACGATCATGTCCAAGGCGACGTCGATCAGCGACATTCTCGCGGTGCAGAGTCAACTCAACAACTTGCAAAGTCAGATCGAGCAGCTCCAGGGTCAACTGAACGTGCTGAACAACGCAACGACCTACGGAACGTTGACGGTGTCACTGACCGAAACGGGTCAACAGCACAACGTGACGAAGCCGAAATCGGGTTTCGCCAAGGCGTGGCACGACGGCGTAAGCGGATTCATCTCGGGCTTTGAGTGGGTGGTCCGCCTCGCGGGACCGGCGCTCTTCGCCATTCTCGCGCTCGGCGCGGCATTCGTCATCGGGCGTTACGCGCGCCGCGCAATTCGACGCCGCAGAATCTGACACCGCGGCGTCTGCCGTCTCGTGATCCACAGACTGGCGAAGTGCACGCCGCGTCCGGACTCTTAATACCGACCAGTAACGCCACGCGTCGCTTCATTGCGTGATCGAGTCGTCAGTGAGTGGACGCGTTCTTTTGGCGTCGTAGCGTCCCGTGACATACTTGCTATCAATGATTGAGCCCACGGAGAGCAGTGGACCGCGCCATGACGACGACCTAGATTCGCGTCTGCTTGGCGAAGGTCATCCGATGGGCCTGCCCGTCTACCAGCCTGAGGTTGAGACGCACCTTCGAAACCGGCGCAAGGTCAACAGTCCCTCGCAGTTGCTCACCCTTCAAGAACTCGTCAACTTCAAGGCGAGCCACGGTCGTTGGCGCATCGCCAAGGATCTCGTGGGACTCATCCGCCACGGCAGCGCGGGGGAGAAGGACGAATCGTACCTCGACAAACTGCGACGCGAGACGGGTCGCGGCAAGTCCGAATCCTCCACCTACGGTCTGGCGACCGTGTCGGGTAACCAGGTGGTCTTGTTCGCCATGAACTGGGACTTCTTCGCCGGATCGCTCGGCGTGGTCTCGGGAGAGAAATTCCAGGCGGCGGCTGACCTCGCGGTCAGCAAGAAGCTCCCGTTCGTGAGCGTCTACGCGTCCAGCGGTGTTCGCCAACACGAGAACTTCGCCGGTCTGACCCAGATGACCCGCATGGTCGAGGCGATTCGGATGTACAAGGAGAAGGTCGCGTTGCCCCAGGTGGCGGTGCTGCTCGGCAATGTGTGGGGGGGCGTCTCGGCGAGTGCGGTGCCCAACGCCGACATGATCCTCGCGACGTCAGGTACGAACTTCGGATTCGCCGGTCCCAACGTCATCGAGGCGTTCGAAGGTTTCTCGGTGCCCACTGACTCCCAGAGCGCCGAAGCGAACCTTCTCGACCGCAACATCGACGTCGTCCTGCCCGACGTGAACGAGCTGGTCTGGTACCTGGGTGAGGTCCTGTCCTCGACGACGCGCCCGGATCGCCATCACGAACTGAACGCCGAGACGGTACCAATGATTCGTAACGTCAGCTCGGCTGGTCAGCGGCGCGTCTTCAGTTTCGGGACCGTAGGAATCCGTGGTCCTCGCTTTGACGACGGTAACGGCGGGTCGGCGTTGCACCCCGCCGCGGCCCGATCGGCGGGGGCGCTCGACGACTCCGACGCGCTCGTCGAGCAGTACCAGGACCTCATGACCGACGCGAACCGGATCGACCTCGAGTTCATCGTTCGCTACGGTTTCACCGACGCGATCGCGGTCTACAACTACGTCCAGGAGACTGACTACAAGAGGTACCCGGCCATCGTCGGAGCCTTCGCCAAGATCGGAACGCAACCCTTCGTCATCGTCGGAACCCAGCCGTCGTATCAGCGCATCGGCGACTCGATCATCAAGCGACCGTCGAACCCCGCGCCCGAGGACTTCGCCTTCATGGAGCGGATGCTCGAGATGGGCGAGCGCTTGCACCTCCCGGCGCTCTTCGTCACCGACACCCTCGGCGCCAAGCCGACGCTCGAGAGCGAACGACGCGGACAGTCGAGGGCCATCGCGCGCTCGATCCTGAAGGGTATCGACTACTCCGAGCCAGTGATATCCCTCGTCGCGGGAGCACTCGGCAGTGGCGGGGGTCTCGCGACGACACCGATGGCCGACCACGTGATCATGCTCGAAAAGGCAATGGCCTACGTCGCCGAGCCGCGATCGGCGGCGTCGATTCTCTACAAGACACCCAACCCGACCCGCGACGAGATCCGCATGACGCTCGCCACCATGCGCTCAACAGCGAAGGACCAGCTCGATCTGGGCTTGATCGACGAGGTCATACCCGAAGACGACAATCCCTTCGTCACCGTCGAGCGAGTGCACCGGTCGATCATGAAGAACTACGTCGAACTGGCCCAACTTTCCGAGCGACGGCTTCGAGGTCGACGCCAAGAGAGGATTCGGGGCCTACGCGCCTTCGAGATCATTCAAGAGTAGGTCGACGAGGCTAGGACGACCTAGCGCCGAACTATTGTGAGCAGCCCCGGGCGGTGATCTCCACGACGTCGACGACCACGTCGTCGCGCACGAACCAGAGCACGTCGTAACGGTCGACGGTCGGGTCACAGTGCGGTGGGATGAGCGTTACTCGTTCGCCGCGTCGAAATGAATGCGTGCGACTGTTGGTGATCATTCCCTGCTCGTCGCCGAAGAAGTGGTAGGTCGATGTCGTTTCGTGTCCGACGACGAGCGGTGCGCCGGCGTCGGTCGCCATCGCCTTCAGTCCGGCGTCGACGGTCACGTAGTCATCGTGGTTGGCCGAGATGACCGTCGTGGCGATGGTGAGGCTGTGGCGGTACTGTCCCTCGGGATCGTTGCCGAGCGCGTCGCGGTACTCGCGGTCCATGAAGACGTAACTTCCGGCCTGGAGTTCGTTGAGTACGCCGAGATCGATGTCGATGTTGGCCGTGCCCGTGCCGCCACCGGTTCGCAGCGCCACGGACACTCCTCGTGACTCCATGGCGTCGATCACGGTTTCAAGTTGACGCGTCGACGCCTCGGTCGCCGATCGGCGCTGCAGGTGACCGGCGATGTGCTGGAGATGGCCGCCGTATCCCTGGAGGCCGGCGAAGCTCAGTGTGGCGTGTCGCGAGATTCGTTCGACGACCTCGAGTGCCGCGTCGGGTCCCACTACGCCGGTACGGCCAAGTCCGACGTCCACGTCACAGAGCAGTGAGAGTCGCGCGTCACTAGTGGACGCGGCGCTGGCGAGTTCGTCCACGGCGTCCGGGTGGTCCACGACGACGAGCAGGTCACAGTGATCCGCGAGCCCCGCGGCCCTGTGCGCAGCGTCAGCGCTCGCGAGGGGTGACGTCAACAGGACCGAGAGGCGATGTTCGTATCCATCAGTTCGTAGTTGGCTGACGAGTGCTTCGGCTTCGGAGAGTTTGGCGCAGGCCAACCCAACCGCACCGGCGTCGAGTTGCCGTCGCGCGATCGTCGCGGATTTATGCGACTTAGCGTGCGGTCGAAGCCCAACACCCGCCGACATGGTGATGGCCGCCATGCGCGCGATGTTGTCCTCGAGCAGGTCGAGATCGCATAGAAGTGCCGGCGTCGGGATGCGGCGCACTGAATCCGCCTGGCCGGCGAGGTCGGGCTGTTGGGAAGTTACGGCGCGACGGTGCGGACTCGCGACCATCGGTCAGAGATTCTTCTCAACGTCGCCAGTCATTGCCAACGACACTACAGAGAGGGCTGGATCCCGAGCGGCGCTGCGGTCCGGGCAAGGCGACGGAGGAAGCGAAGGATCGCCGTCTTGAGTCCTTCGGTTCGCGAGAGCCGAACAATGGTCGATTTCGTGAGGCGAGGGACCATCGGCGAGCGTGTCCCGCACTGCACTTGAACGACGTGAAGCGGCACGTTTCTTCGCCTTTTCGAACGTGCACGGTAATTTCTCAGTTTCCAGTGGGTCGCTCGCCGTTGAATCCCCCAATCCTTCGGGCGCCGTCAGTAGAGTTTTACAGTGAGTCGGAACACCGAAACGGTCCCTCAAGAGACCGCCCGTAACGTACTTGAATACCTGAAATTCGCCGGATTTGAGTTGACTCGTGATCAACTCGTGCGCCTCTACCAGCGTCGTTTGATCGCCCTGCCGATCAACGGACCTGGGGGACCTGGGAGCCCGAAGACGATCTATCCGCCAGGAACGGCCGAGCGGATGCTGCGCATTGCCCAGTTAAAGACCGGCACCAAGCAACTGGACGAACTCGCGTGGCGGCTCTGGTGGGAGGGCCTGTCGGTCGAGCCCGGACTCATACGTGACTACCTGGTGAAGATCGCCAGTCGATGGGACGAACGACTCGGGGAGATTCGTAAAGCCACGGCCAACGGATCTGTCGACGAAGGTGTCGTGGGCGACGGGGCCGTGGGAGAACGTGACATCTTGGACGAGGTCTTCTTTCGTCACTTGAAACTCGTTCCCTCGATGGCCTCGGTGCGCAAACGTCTGGGCAAGGGTTCGGACATCTACGTCGAATTTGCTCGGCTCCTCATTGATCTGCTGCGCGGGGATTTCTCGATACTGAGTGAGCACGAAGTCGCCTTGTTCAGCACCAACGGAAAGGGTGACTTCAACGACTTGAACGGATCAGACGATTCGTCGCACGCCGCCCTCGACGCCCTGGAGGAAATGCAAAGCTCGGCCGCACTGTCGTACGCGAAAGTCGTTGAATTCTTGGACGATGACGAGATCGAGAGTGCCCGTCGCGTGGCGCTGCTCTTCTCGCGCATCATCGCCAACATCGGCGTGATCATGGACGATGGTTACGGAGGCACCGGCCGCGTCAACGACACGGTCGGAAGGAACTTGATGGTGCTCTCCGAGAGTCCTGAGGAGCAGGTCCTCTCGTTGTTGCTGACGACGTCATTTCTCCAAGACGAACGGATACGTGAGAACCTTCCGGTGGTCGACGCACTCTTGATTCACACGCCGGCCGTCTCATTTCAGGATTTTCTGCGACTGAAGTTCCTCGCGACGGAGATTCCCGCATTACGAGAACTGATCACACCGAACCGGATGCGTGAGGCGTTCGATTCGCCCGAAGGTGCGGAACGGTGGCGAGCTCAATTCGAGGAGTTCCGCTTCGCCAACAAGAGCGAGATCGAAGCGGCGATGACGCGT
>Ga0075520_1000138_pt1 | contig 26603 bp, 22 predicted proteins | sample NGEPerB_FD_75100 | JGI IMG/M metagenome (GOLD analysis project Ga0075520, IMG submission 75100) | Arctic peat soil microbial communities from the Barrow Environmental Observatory site, Barrow, Alaska, USA - NGEE PermafrostAB12-B | ecosystem: Environmental > Terrestrial > Soil > Wetlands > Peat ... | reverse complement strand
GTGCGTCCCAGTTGCAAGTCACTGGGCGCGCGCATTGCGGATGCAGTCAATCCGGAACGTTGCAACGCAGCTGCCACTTGCTCGGTATCCCCGACGACCCGCAATAAGTACCGTACTTTATTCGACCCAAGAGGCCCCGCATTGCCGGATGCACCGACATCGAAGACATACGTAATCTCATCCAAGGATTCTACCCAGGCCACTTCTGCGTGGTGCAGTGCGGGGCGCGTCAACTCGGCGATAAAACCCCGCCCGTCAACGGCCCGTGCCAGAGCGGCTCCATAACGGGCGAAAGCTTGTTCCTGCAGCTCACCGAGGGGCAAACGCAGGAAAAGAACCGGTGAATTCGTCAATAACCCCAAAGCGAGCGTAGCCAAGGCCTGCTCAAGCGCGTTGCCGCGCGACCATTGGATTTTCAATATCAAAGGCTCGCCAATTTGCTCCGCAACGGCTGTAACGCGCGCCACAGAGTCGCGTCGCGAGTAGCCCGCCACCTCCGCGGCGAGTTCGAGAACGCGACGGACCGTCCACTTCTTGGGAAGTACCTTGGGCGGCACAGCGCACCCGAACAATTGCTCGGCTCGCGCAATTTCAAGGGGTTTGCCAAGTACCCGGAGTTCGCCGGAGGTAAGTTCTGCATCGCCCGTCAGCAAGGCCGATATACCCAGTGTCTTACCGGACAACCCAACGCGATTGCCCGTGGTACACAACGTTACGTAGTCAAGCCAGGTGACGTCATTGACGCTACAGCGCACTTGCTCTAACTCGAGCAGAGGTGAGCTCATGGTGCCCAGGTCACCCACTCGAGGCGCGCGAAGGGCATGTCTTGACCCTGAACCGCAAACGGCGCAAGCGCCCGGGCCATGTCGATCAGCGGCTTTGGTAGCGGCAGACTCGTCTGCGCCGTCACGCCCTCAATGCCCAGGATCCGCCCGAGGATGCTGGTGTCCGGCGGCGGTAATTCTACGATTGGGGCATAGTCCGGCAGATTCGCGGCTTTGCGCGCGTAGGCTAGGGCCTGGCGAAGCCCGCCAAGTTCGTCGACCAAGTGGTTCTTCAAAGCTTGCTCTCCGGTGTACACACGCCCTTGACCCAGGCCATCCACGGTATCGTGATCCATACGGCGTCCAATCGAGACTCGACTTAAGAACACCTCGTAGAACTGCCGCACTTTGCGTTCGAGCTCGGTGCGTTCTTCCGGCGTGTACGGGCGAAACATTGATTCAGCATCCGCGCGCGGGGCGGTCTTGTACGTTTCGGTGCCCACGCCAATTCGGTGCAAAAGTTCCGCAACGTCGGCCTTCCCGTAGAAAATCCCGATACTGCCGGTAATTGTGGCCGGGTTCGCGAAGATGCGCGTGGCCGGCGCCGCGACATAGTAGCCACCGCTTGCTGCGACGCCGCCCATGCTGACGACGACCGGCTTGCCTCCGGCTGTGTTCGTCAATTGTATTTCGCGCCAGATCGTGTCCGCGGCCAACGCCGAACCCCCAGGCGACTCGACGCGAAGCACAATGGCTGCCACTCCGGGATCGGATCGCAGTTGACGCAAAGTATCTCCAATGGTTGTGGATCCAACCAGCTTGCTGCCAACCAAGGGAATTGTCTGGCTCTTGCCGTCGACCATGTCCCCTTCAACGTATACAATCGCGACTTTCCGCACGGAATCATAATGCGAGCTTTCTCGTCGCGTCATGGGTTCGTCGACGACAGGCGCCGTATGACCTAGCAATTTTGCGACTTCGTCTTCGATTTGATCCGAGTAGGCAAACTGGTCCACAAAGCCCGCCACTTTTGCTTCCGAGGAGACAAAGGGGCCGCCGGCAATCTGTTTCGCCACCTCTGTCGGGGCTAATCGGCGGCCCTGTGCGACACCCTGAATGAGTTGCTGATTGATGGCGTCGAGTAGCGCCTGCGTGTCGGCACGGGCCACGTCTGTTGGACCTTCTCGAGTAAATGATTCTGGGGCACTCTTGTGATCGCCGATTCGCACGAAGTCGGCTCTTACGCCCAATTTATCGAGGAGCCCCTTGAAATAGAAGTGAGTGGTGCTCATTCCCGCGAAGCGGAGCCCCCCGGCGGGATGAATTAACACGCGATCGGCGCTGGAACAAAGATACAGGGCGGCGCCTTTGGCATCATCCATATGACACAGCACTCGCTTACCCTGCGATTTGAGGTGCTCAACAGCGTCGCGCAACTCTTGGGCATGGGCCATGCTCGAAGCAGGCGCGTCGCGCAGTTCAAGTATGACCGCGTCGACATTGGACTCGTAGTCCGCCACGTTCCACAATTTGCGAAGCAAGGCCACGTGCTCGCGGGCGCTTGGTGTAGCTTCGATCAGGAACCGTAGCGCCGTGTGAGGCAATTCAATAGCTGCTGAGCTTCGGTAAGTGTGCACTGCGGCATCGAAGTACAAATTCGAATACGCCTTGTACCGGGCGTTTTGGCCGAGGCCATTGCCAACTAAAGTGCCTGCGCCAAACTCGGACCCCCCTTGCGGTCCGTTGAAATCGACGACAAAGCCTGCTGTGGCGAGCCAGGCGCGCAGTTCCGCGCGATTGTCGGGATCATTGATGGTTAGGTCGGCACGGAATCGTCCGAACCCCGGGATTTTTACGCCCAGGGTGGCACGCGGCACGAAATAGTCTGGCGTGTAACGCGGGTAAATATAGCTGCTCATGAGCCCGATTTCGAGCGCATCGCTAGCAAAGGGCCGAATTGACAAGGCCACTTCGAAGGATGGATCGAGGCGATAGCCGCCATCAGTCACAGGAGCATTAATCGCGCGACCCCAAATGCCAATCCCTAGCGTTTCCCAAGGGCGCGCCGTGTAACCCAAAGCCCAGGCATTAAACCCGTGAATCCAGCGCGACTCCGAATAGGACCGCTGCCAAGCTAGCCCGATTGCTGAAGCGTCGGTAATTTTGAATCCTGCTCCCCAATTGAGCAATTCATAGGACGGGTAATAGGTCGTGTTCGGCAAGAAAGACGCCGCGTTCGGCGGGTTGACGAGATCCACACGCAGAGCGGTCCCGATGCGCAGCAAGGGTATTGCAAAGCCAAAGGCAAAGGCGTGCCCTTGTTGTGGCAAGGTGGCACGTTCACTCAGAAACATCCCAGTCCAGCGAAACTCGGCTCCGGGCAAGAATGCCAAAAGCGCGGGGTTAGATACTACGGCTGTCGTGTCTACCGTCCCGACCGGATCTCGCCCGAGCGCAGGCAACGCGGTAGGGCGCTCGAACCCTGACTGCGCGTTTGCGGTAATCGGGCAAGCAATGGTGACGGTGAAGAGTAGCCCAGAACCTACCAGGCGAAGGTTTCGATGAATCACGGGCGGCAGCTTAGCCCGGATTTCGCAACGCATAGGGTCCCCGCTGCACTTTGGCCTATTTTTCGGCCCGGGTGGCGCGATTCCATCGAAACGACGGGCCCTTCGGGCGGGCGGCTTCGCCGCCATCGCGCCGCTAGCCTGGTTGTCTTGGGCTTTGCCCAAAGCAAGCAGCGACCCGCTTGTTTGAGCCCAAATGGTGGTAGTCTTGGTCTGAAATGAGTGACTTGAGTACCGCTTACAAGCGTTGCAGCACGTGTAAGTCCCCTATTGATTTCGGGGCACAACTTTACCTCTGTAGCGTTTCGACCTGTAATCGCCCGCGGCTCGCCCTGTTCTTCTGTAGCTTGCCTTGTTGGGAGGCCCACGTGCCCGAGGCGCGGCATCGAGATGCTTGGGCAGAGCAGAGCACCGCACCGAGCCGTGCCGAATATGAAATCGCCTCGAGGGAGCAAATGTTGCCACCCACCCGTGCCCGGGTTGTTACCTCGACGCCCGCCCGCAGCACTGTCAACGCCGACACGGATTCTGAAGATAACATGCTCGTTGTCGTGTCGAAATTAAAACGGTATATCAAACTTCGCTCGGATATGAATACCTCGGACGGCGTGGTAACCGAATTATCCAACCACCTGCGCACGCTGTGTAACGAAGCGATCCGCAACGCTGCTCGAGACGGTCGAAAAACCGTGCTCGACCGCGACTTTGCCTCTCTGTTCAAGAGGGGTCCCGGTTAACGTGAAGGTGAGGGCTCACCCCGAGAAAACGCGCCAATTCGGTTGGGTTGCCGGTTGCTGGGCCCTCGTAGCATCAAGTTGTGTGCCAAGTGTCCGAACGCGTCCCTCCACCGAGGCGACCCGGGAGCCCCCGGCCTCCCCCACGCCGCGACGTTCCGCGGCAGCTATGCTGAAAAATGCGCCTTTGGCAGCACCGGGTGCACCTGCTCCAACTCCAGATGCCGAGCAGCGGCGTGCCGAGGGACGTTGGCATTGGAACGGGACCGAATGGCAATGGATCCCCGAGCATCTCGAGAAAAAAGGTGCCCCGTTTGAGTGGAAAAGGTGACGGCGGATGACTCAGTTTCTCACTCCCTGCGATACTTCAACAGCATGGGAGTGCGAAGGCCAATCCAGAGCACGGCGAGCACGCAGCCGATGCCGCCCGAAACCACGGACGCTACCGGTCCAAACCCATGGGCGACGACTCCTGCTTCTAATTCGCCGAGTTGCGGCCCACCCATAAAGAACATCATATTCACGCTCGTCATACGGCCGCGCATGTCGTCCGGCGTTGCCAGCTGACGGATCACGTTTCGCAGCACCGTGCTCACCATGTCCGCGGCACCAGAAAGGAACAGGCAGGCAAAGCTCAGCCAGAAGACCGTCGATAGACCGAAAGCGATCGTCACTAGTCCGTAAACTACGGCGGCCATAATCAGCACGTAACCGCGCCGCTGAATCTGATCGACGATTTTGACCATCAGCAGGCTAGTGAGCACCGCACCCGCGGCAGTTGCGGCCGACAACAGTCCGTAACCGTGTGCGCCTACGTGCAGAATGTCCTGCGCGAAGATGGGCAACAGGGCCGTGGCCGACGCAAAGAAGGTTGCAAAAAAATCCAAGAGCATTGACGATCTAATCAGAGGTCGGCTAAACACGAAGACAATGCCGTCCCAGGCGGCCCGCAATGTAACGGCGGAACGCTCAGAATTCGGGCGCAATGGAACGTCGCGCATCGCGAGCAGCGATGCGATCAAGACGAGAAAACTCCCTGCATCGACAACGTATACCCAGCCGATGCTCGTATTCGCTATTAGCACGCCGGCGAACATTGGGCCCAGCACCGATGCGGCCTGAAACACAATGCTGTTGAGACTGATCGCATTCGGCAATTGTGCGCGGGAAACAAGCGTTGGGAAAAATGAGTTACGCGCGGGGTTGTCGAAGGTGGCTGCGGCGGCACTCAGCGCAGCAAGCGAGTACACGGCCCAGAGGTTGCAAATGCCACCTAGCGTAATGACCGCCAAAGCCGTCGAAATCAGCAACATGACAGAGTTCGTTACCAGCAATACTCGGCGCCGATCATAGGCATCGGCTGCAACGCCAGCGAGCAGCGAACAGACCACGATCGGCACCACACGTACGAGGCCCACTCCGCCAAGCGCTAGCGCCTTTTGGCCTTCAGGAACGAGCAGTGAAACGTGCCATAGAATGGCCGCGTTGCGCATCATCGAGCCTGCCATCGAGATGAACGTGCCGAGCCAGAGCAGTCGGAAATTGCGAGACTGAAGAGCGATGAGCGCTTGTGTCAACGGGTGGCACCACTTGCTCTGCAAGCTGCCGATTCACCGGTAGTCGCCGCAAGTTCATAAGGTCCGATACCTGCGGACAGGGGAAGCGTCACTTGAACTTGAAAGCGACCTCGATCATCCGTAGCCGTGGAGCCCAGCAATTGACGTTCACCCTGGCGCAACAGGGTGAAGTCAATGCGGGTCATTCCGCAAAAGCCGGTCTCGCTCTCTACGACACCCGCAATGCGCATCGCGTCGCCGCGATGCACGGTGGAATCACCCACCAGGTGGAAGCTGAGCTTGGGTAAAGGGCGACTATCGGGGGCTGATTCCTGGGGCGCAGGCTCTGCAATTTCGGGCTCATTGGATTGTGAGTGATTGCCCGGATCGGTCTGGATTGACACGTGAGACGCGGTTGAAATCGATTTGGCTATTAAATTCGGGTCAGACGCGGTCATGGGTGTGGCCAATTGGCTACCGGTGGACTTCAGGCTCAACTGATCCCCGGGGCTGGATTCTCGTGGCCATTCATAGTTGTCCGAGGGCATCCGGTATGCCGGCCCCTCCGGCTTCTCTCCATCAAAAGTAAGACCCGGCGCGGCGCCCCCTAGATCGATGCGGTGCCACAACTTACCGTCAAACACTTCAACCCATGCATGTGCTTCATTGTGAACGAAGCGTGCCGGAATGCCCAAAGCAAGAGCCGTTACCACGAAGGCATAGGCCCGATGTCGGCACACGCCTTTGCGAGACAGCGCTAGTTGTTGATAGAGCTCCCTGCCGGCTGATTCGTCGATATGTTGATGGCTGGGCCGGAACGATCGAAAGTACTCAACCAGGGTTCGCACGGCGTCGGTTGGGGAGAACACACGAGATACGCCAATGCGCTGCAGGACGGGCTCGGCAGCACGGCTAACGATTGCCGGAACTTCGGGTAGGGCCGTTGTCAGGGTTGAGTAGGAGTTCGCTACGACATCTGGAGACAACGCCGCGCGGGGAGCCGCAATTCTTAGGATGAGTCGACCTTTGCCGATCAGGTTTTGCGCCTGAAAGAACCAATTGTCCGCCGTGTCGACCCTCAACTGGAAGGGAACATCCGGCTCCAGATCTGCCGCCAATACACGCATGCCCGAGGACACGCTGGGAATGCGCAGGGGCTGACCCCCGGACAAGGTTAGGTCAGCATAGAACTCATCATCGCCGGCCTGGGGCGAGTCGTGCAGCTCGACCCTGTGTTGCGTTGAATCGCGAAGGACGAGCTCGAACGCATCATTGACTGCATCGAGGACGACCATTCGCTTGAACGGGGCAATGCTCGGGCGAAAAGGCTCGTGATAGTGCAAAAGACCCGGATCGCTGGTGGTGCCGTCAATCCGAAAGCGTTCCGAAGTGCTAGCGTAGTCCGAACCATACGTCGGTACCCGACCCGCGCTGCTCGCCCTGTCGCTTGGCCCAAGCGCGTCGCCCTCTGGGCGCAGCGTGTTTGGCGCGCTTACAACCCCGCTCGACGTACGCATTGCGGCGGGCATTTTCCCCGAGGGCGTCAACACGCCTAGCGCCAAATCTTCCGCCGCGTCGGGGGGAATATACTCATGCAAAACGACGCCATTTTGGCCCCGCGCCATGGCGGCAGTAAGCAACCCTGGTGCGGCCCAAGCAATCCGGCGAAGGAAATATCGCAACCTATTTTGCACCACGACTTGCCCTCAGCCTAGCACTTCTGTGCCGCTGGCCCGAGAGGCCGCTGGCCCGGCTGGCAACCGAACTGTTCACAGAAGCAGAGCAACGCGGATCTATCCGTTTTGCCGCCTTCCTGTTACCCTCGCGATGTCTGATATGCGATCTATCACGCGCATTCTTTTGTGGAGCGCAATCGTGCTAGCGCTATTCATCGGAGCTCTGCGCGCCGTGGCGATTCGTTGGTGGAGGCTACCTTCGAACGACCCCTGGCTTGAGGCATCGGTCGAGCCCTCAATGCGTGGGGGGGATCTCGTGCTTCTTTGGCGTCTAACTGCCCCGCGCTTCGGTGATCTGGTGATTTGCCCCGAACCAAACGCTCCGGAACGGGTCGTTGTCGGGCGAATCATGGGTGAAGCGGGGGACAAAATCGTGATTGAGGCCTCTACTGTTATAGTCAACGGCCATTACTTTCCGACCGAGCGCGCCTGTCTAGACCCCAAGATAACCGTACGGCATCCACGAAATGGCCAACCAGTCGAGCAAGCCTGCGATCAGGAAGTCACGGGTGGTGGGATGCATCAGCGCGCTTCGGCATCCGGGCATCCGGATCCGCCGCCGCGAGTCGAAACCCAGGTGCCCGCCGGCCGCGTGTTCCTCGTCAGTGATAATCGGCTCTTCCCACTAGATTCCAGAGATTTTGGCCCAGTCGAACGTGGCTCTTGCCGGGAATCAATCTTCTACAGGCTAGTGGGCCAAGACGGTTTCTTCGACGTGAGCCGGCGCTTCACGTACATTCCCTGAGGCTAGTAGGCCTTGATTCCGCCAAGATTTCATGTTCGATCTGGACCTTGAGATTGGAATTGTCTGTGGACGCTGTGAAGCCTGCAGTCCCGTGGGTGCGATTGTTTGTCCTGCCTGCGGGTACGATCTGCAGCTATTCCCGAAGGGCACCCGATCACAAGCAGCGTCGGCCACCCAATCGTCTTTTGAAACGCGACCACTTGACCCTTTGCAAGAGCAGGGAATTGATAGACCCTCCCTAGGCGCGGTGCCGGAGCAACGGCCCCCTAACACTCCGAGCAAGCTGTCGGAGGAGACACCGATGGACCAAGTCAAACATTACGTGTGCACGTCGTGCATGACCCCAGTGCCCCGCGGCCATAAGTTTTGTGGTCGTTGTGGCGCTCCGATTCCAGAAGACATCATCAACCTGCGTGTAAAGTTCTTCAGCGACATGCAGAACCCGGAAAAGGCCCGGTTGCTGCTAATTCGCGGGGATGACATGGATGGCCTTTCCTACCATCTCAAAGCAGAGCAGCATTTCGTCGGACGCCAAGGGCAGATCGAATTTCCCGAAGATGCCTTCGTGTCACCGCGGCACGCTAACCTGTTCTACCGCGACGGTAAGCTCATCGTACGGGACGAAGGTTCGCTCAATGGGATTTTCTTTCGTGTTCGCGGCACGCTTGAAGTCGTGCCCGGCGACACTTTCCTCGTTGGCGAGCAACTATTCCGTCTCGATCCGGCGCCCAACGCGGCAGATACTCCAGACCCAGATGGGACGTTCTTCTACTCCTCGCCGAAATATCCCAGTCTATTTAGGCTCAATCAAATCCTCGAGGGCGGCTGCTTGGGTATGACCGTCTGCACGCGAGGCAAGGCGCTGCAAATTGGGCGTGAAGACGGCGATCTGAACTTCCCCGGGGATGCGTACATGTCGGCGCGCCACGCCACGGTAGAGTTGCGCGACAACAAGTTCTTCCTCACGGATCACGATAGCCGAAATGGCACGTATATTCGCATCAAGTCCGAGCAAACGCTTGGCCACGGCGACTACCTGTTCATTGGACGCAAGCTGTTGCGTGTCGAATTGAACGCGAACTGACGCGCAGTGGCGTTTGCCGCGGGCACGATGTCGCCAACGACGGCCCGCGTGCGGTTCTTAAATCTGGGCGGCTCTCGGGAGCCCTCCTCGGAGGTGGGCTGTACCTGGCCGTTGCCAGCCATGACGCAAAAGTTTCGCCTTTTTCTGTTATGACGGCACTGGGTACGACAGTAGGCCTGAGCGTCGATTCCGACCGTGGCACCATTCTCCGCCTCGAACTTTCAAGTCAATTGCAGTGTGTTGCAAGAGTCGCAGGGGTGGCGGACTGTTGAAAAATTAGCGTTGCGTCAGGTGTGAAGAGAGAGTTTCATCTCGTTCGTCGGGGCCGTTAACAATCTCGACTGTCACATGACCCAGCCACCGTATGCCGGCACGCTGCTTATCGTTGATGACCGCGAGGACATCAGGCGCGCAATGGCGCGTTATTTCAGTCTGTATTTTGAAGCCGTATACGTGGCAGCCACGCCCAATGAAGCTGAGAATATTCTGCAAAAATACAGTCCCACGTTCCTCTTATGCGATTATTGGCTTGGGGAAGATTTTCCTCCCTCAACGGCACTGATTCCGGGCTGGCGACAACTAGCACCCTCAATTAAAAGCGTAGCCCTGATGACGGGGACGAAGATATCCGCAATTGGCAGCATACCGTGCGTGGACGCGGTGTTTCAAAAGCCCCTCGAGCCGTCGCATGTTGTCGACTTCTTCCTCGGCAGGAATGCGCGGGAACGGAGCAGCCGTTGAGTCACGCAGCAACTATTTCCAATGGATCTTCCGGTTGCGTCAGAAGCGTCGACACGGTTTCGGCCAAGTCAGGTTTCTCCAATGCCAGACGGCGCACCATCTCGAGGGTGACAATCGCCATCGATTCCAGGGACATGTCGTATCCCCGTTGCTCGCCCGGTCGCGGCTCATTGCAGGTTGTGAGTACCTGCTCCGACTTGTCATCAAGCGCTTGATTGTATCGTGATAGGACTCGGTCCGCGAGATTCACGCTGGCCGCCAAAATGTCCCGGGCATATTGGCGCGTGTAGGCGACAGCCAAGCGATTCGCCGCCCATTCCTCATGCCAATGGTCCTCGGTCATGCACCCCGCTGCATCGCGCCAATAGTGAAACATTTCATGGGCGAGCACGGCGGGTACTTGCTCCCACAGGATTTGGGACACTTCCTGCAAATCATCCGTGCCCAGCAACTCGGCCTGAAACGGCAAGATTTCATCCCCGAGTTCCTCGATATCAGGGTAATAAATGATCTTCTTGCCCGGGTCGTACATCCATTGGGGCAAGTGCCAGGGCCTCAGCGTAGGCGCCTCGGGTACACAGAAGGGCTTCATTCGGCTCAGGAATAGCGTCAGGTTGTGGCGAACCCAGTCATGCCAAGGTCCCTCGGGCTCGAAGAAACAAGCTGTCGATTCGATGCGGGACGGTGTGTAGATGTTTTCCGCCAGTCCGTCGATGATGCTGAGCAAGCACCGGTGTGCGGCGCTTCGATTGCCCGTCGCTGCGAGCGCATCGTGCATTTCCTCTCTGAATTGCTCCATGGTCGCCGCGGAACGCGCGACGGCGCCCGATTGGTACAACAGTGTTCGTATCTGACCGAGCGTTTCGGGCAAGCCCAGGAGCAGTTCCTCAAACCTTTGACGACTTACGTCTCCTGCCTCTTCTAAGAAGCAGGCCACGGGGTAAGTGATCTTGCCGGTAGCTAAGTCCGGGCTAATGCATTTGCCGTAAACGTCGCGCAGATCGTCGCGAATTTGCAGGAATAGAGGCAGCCTTTGTCCAAAGAGCCGATAGTGCTCTGCCAGCTCTTCGTCGCAGCCCGACAACAGGGCGGCAAGCTCGGTGATCATCGCCACACTGGAGGTCTTTGCCTGCTGCATGGCCAATACCTCGTCCGGTGAAAGGGCACCAACGGCTCCCATTAGATCCCGATGCTGTCCAGTCACGCCGAGGACCGAAGTTTGATTGAAAAGCCGAAGGTAAGCATGTTGTCGAGGCAAGGAAGGTTCTAGCTCGATTGCCCGCTGCAGCGAACGCAGACCGAGAAACAATAGCGCCACGGCATTGTTCATAGCGATTGCCGGCTTCACATGCGCATGCGGCTTTCCCGCGAGATCATCGTCCTGAACATCATCCAATAGATCGGCGGAGAGTAAATAAAATGCACAGAACGCGCTGACTTCTACCACTTGCTCATCGATCGGACGTTCCCAGGCGCGCAGGATGAAATACATGAGCGACAGCGGATCCCCCGAGGGGTTCGCGGCCGCGTGACGCGCGTAGGTACGAACCGTGGCGGCGAGGAGCTCCGTTTGCGACGAATGAAACTCCGGACTACAGACTGCGTCTTGTAGCCTCTGATGTACCGAATGCAGGAATTCTACCAGATTCATGTGAGTCTCGCGTATAGAAAGCACTCACGACCCCCAACCTACGGCTGGGGGCCTGAGTTCCTAAAGTCAAGGCACCATAAAGCCGCTGGGCGACGCGACAGGGCTGCCCTTGGCTGATTGGTCTCGACTTGATTCTGTGTTGAGATTTTGCTCGAGTTTTTCGAGCGAATGGACCAATACCTTCTTTTTCATTCTCATCTCCTCTGTTTCACCGCAGCGATCCAAAATAGGGTCACTGGTTAGCGATTCCCCCCGCGCTGACCGAACTACCTTCGAAAAGATGGGTACACAGCGCCCAGGGCTCAATCGGCTTGTGACATACGGCGTCCACGCCGATCGGATTTGTGGGAAGATCTTCGCTGGCGGTTACGAGCACGACACGCATAATTGTCGGGCACAGCGCCCTCCAGCTCGGGATCAGCTCCGTCCCCAGGGGCCATTGTTCGCCGAATTGCTGTCCACAAAGCAGATCTGTGGGTGCAAAGTGCGTCTCGCGCAGAAATCGATCCGCATCCTCCGGACTGCCAGCGACGTATACCTCGTCGAAAAGGAGCTTGAAATAACGCGCCAGAGACCGACGCAGCAATTCATTGCCTTGAACCAACAACAAACGACGCCCGATTCCTAAGGCTCGATTCCGTTGACTGGGTATGGCTTTGCCCACGGCGTCCAGCTTGCGAGCGTGCGCAACCTTGGGCCAAGAATCTGGCTAAGAACCTAGGCGGCCGGTGAACTTTGTGAGCGGTCGTTCATCAAGGATTCTCGCTTCTCGACCGACCCGGGCAAGCGAATGACAAAAGCTGCCCCGCCGAGGGGTCCCTCTTCAACCGCCACCGTGCCCCCGAAAAGCCCTAAGTAACGACGACACAGGTATAGCCCTAGACCCGTCCCCTCGATTTTGGTGCTGCTGCCAAAGGGCTCGAACAGAGCGTCGCGCCGACTGATCGAAATCCCGGGGCCATCGTCGTGTACCAGCAGGCGCACGGCATGCCCGCCGGGCTCGAGATTCACGTCCAGATGTATCTCACTGGCCCCCGCCTGCGTCGCGTTGCGAATCAGATTGTGCAAAACCAACGTTAGATGTTCCGGGTTGCCGTTGAGTACGAAGCCCGTGTCACGGGGCCCCAATATCACTCGAGCATTTCCGGCCTCCGCCGCGGCACGTTCCAGCGGTTCCCGCAAGGGGAATGTGGTTAGTACCGGTCGTGAACGCTGCTTGAGCGCTTCAATGGTTTCATAGACTAGCTTCTGCTCCGCCGCCTGCACCTGTTTGGCGTCCTGCAGTGCTTCCTGGGCACGTTCGTCCAGGTCGCTTGTCATCTCCAGGTAGCTCAAGTTGGTCGATATGGCCGTCTGGTAATTCCGAAGTTCGTGCAAGAAATGCCCCAAGTTGAGAAGCATCGTGGCAAGCGCCGCTTGCATGCTTTCGTCAGCTACTTTGTCGGCGGCACCAAAAGCCTGCTCGAGCTGCTTATGTCGGCGAAGTATCCGACGCCGCTCTCCGGTAACATGTGACATAAAAAGAGCAAATACGGCAGTTGCCGAAAGGATTAGGGTGGTGGCTGCAGGCGGTCTGAATATCAACATAAGAACTGTTGACGGTACAACCATCGCCAAGCCAAACAGCACTGTAAGCGAGAAATATTGGGCCGGGACCATCAACACAGCTAGGGCATTCGCGAGCGCTAGCCCAATTGCGTAATTTCCATTTACGTTAACGGCGCAATAGAGGAGCGCTGCGGACCAGAGAGAAGTATCAGCTAGAGTGGCCGCGGTCCCGACGCCTCCGCGACAACGATGCCTTCCAGCCGTATAGGTCGCGCTTGCCGCCAATGCTGTAAGCAACAAGCCGATCCAAGGACGTCTCAGTTGAGCCACTGAAGCAACTATCGGTACGCGCGCTAGGATCGCGATAGTGCATCCCAACGCTACTGCAAGCATGGCAGTGCCAGCCGGATTGGATGCGGCCACAGCTTCGTCGGCGTCATACGACGCCTGAAACGCTCGCCAACGTGCTTTGAACCAGTTGTGCATGGCCGTCACACAGCAATACCAAACGGAACGCGCAGAATACCACCGGCGTATCCCTGACGAATAGCAATAAGGGCCAGCAAATTTAACCCCAGTATTTTCATGAGGTTGCAATTATTTCGCGAATTGTTGGGGCCGTGCCGCAATATCAATTGAAACCAAGGCTTTGGTCGCACCCAAGGTCAATTTTTCATTTCAAAAACGCTGACGCAAAGCGTATGAATAAGGTTTCACGAACCCACTAGTGGCGCGATTCCATCGAACCGATGGGTCCTTCGGAACGGCCGCTTCGCGGCCATCAGTCTATGGACCGCAAGCAAATGCGACGCTTGCGCAGCTGCTTTGCGCAACGCAAGGCAATAGCTGCTGTTGCAGACAAGTCTGGCAGGTTGAGGAAATTGCGCAGTTGCTCGAACAGCTTGAAATGCAGTTACAAGTCTTCACGCAATTGGCATATTCGGAACAGGGTGCCGAAGCGTAATTGCCTTGCGCGTAGTCCGGCCCCAAGCATTGCGCCAGTGCGGGAACGCATTGAGTCTTGGTACAGGCCGCCGCTGCCTCGCAGAGTTGCACATTGGCGGCCGTGGCGTTGATGACATCACAAGAACTACTGGTGTTACCACCGGCAGCGGAGCCTCCAATTCCGGAGGCGCCCCCTGCGTCCTTCGGGTCAGAGGTGCTCCCGCCGCAGGCAGTGAGCGTCAGCGCAAGGACAAGCACTGTACCAAAGCGTATTCTAAGCAGCTTCATGCTGGAATTATCCGCAATTTTTCAGCCAAGGCCAAGCCATTCTCTCGGGTGCGGCAAAACAGGGCACTAAATTGAAGTTCCTCCGACCGGTACCTCTGGTACTGTCCAAGCCTTGGAGCGATTGGTTCGATGACCCACCTGGACCTGGACATGGAATGGCCTAGTTTCGTCGGCGTCCCTGACGAAGATCTCACGGTGCTGTCCCGCCCGCAGTCTCAAGAGCTGGCGCGCTGGCTATGGTTCGATGGAGAAATCCGAGAAGCCGAGCTCACGCGCATTCACTATTATGCCAATGCGCTCCACTACGGTACTGGTGTGTTCGAAGGGGTAAGGTGCTACCCAACCCGGCGGGGCACGGCGCTGTTTCGGTTAAAGGACCATGTTGAGCGGCTGTTTCGCTCGGCTCAACTTTACGGCATGCGTTTGCCTTTTGAAGTGTCAGATCTGGTTCGCGGTGCTAGCGAAATTACCGCCCGAAATGCGATCGCCCACGGCTATTTGCGGCCTCTGGCGTTCTTTGGGTACGGCCCCATCGACATTAAGCCCAAGCTTGAATGCCCGGTACACGTGCTACTCGCGATTCGAAGCCTGGGAGCATTTCTTGGCGACAATGCCATGCGCAACGGAACGCGCCTTACCATCTCATCCTGGCGAAAAATCCACCATTCGATGATACCGACTATGGCAAAGGCCTGCGGGCAGTACGTCAACAATGTGCTCGCGGCCCATGAAGCGATTGATCGCGGCTTTGACGATGCAATCATGCTAAATATCGATGGCACCGTGGCTAGTGCCACAGGGATGAACGTCTTTTTTAGACAGGGCGATCAACTGATCACTAACGATGCGCAGTCCTCCATTGTACCTGGAATGACCCGTGACTGCATCTTGACTCTAGCGCGCGACGCTGACATCAACGTCGTCGTTCGAACATTCACTCGCGAGGATCTGCTACGGGCCGATGAGATCTTCCTTACAGGTACCGCCGCAGAAGTAACCCCCGTGCGTGAACTGGAGGGTGTGACATACCAAACCGGTAAAAAGACTTTGGGCGCATTCCTTCAGCGCGAATACCTGCGCCTCGTGACTGGTTCGAATGATAAGTATGCACATTGGATGACTTATGTGTAACCTTTGGGCAATCCAAAGCTATGGCCAAAAAAGCGGCGACGTACGCTGGCAGCAAAAGCTCACGATTTCGCGGGATCTACTTCACTTTGCAGCGTCCTGAGACGCACGCGACGTTGTCGATCGTCTTGCCCTTCACTTCGCACTTTGACTCACCGCAAACTGCGTCGCAGGGCTGAGGCAACTTTGCCGCAGCAGGAATAGCTTTGCAGGTGCAACAATCGGCGAAAATGGTGCAATCCTTGTCCTTTTCGCACTCGGGCGCAGAAGACTCCGCCGCAGATTCCTCCTCCGCTTTGGTCTTGGGGGATTCTGATTTTGTTGAAACGTTCTTGGACTCGCTGCTCGGCGCCGCGGCGGTCGATTCAGTCGCGGGTGCGGTTGCGGGTGAGGGTGTAGACTTGGCGGACCCGCCGCAAGCCAGAAGCCCTAATGCAGTGACGACAACCCATGGCAATCGGATATGACGCATGCCCGCACCCTATCAGCTGGACGTCAGGGCATGGAATCGGATCTGGATTACATTGACGAAAGTCTTTATGCGTGTCGAAATTCCAACCTAACGGTATCATCGGCACTTGGGCCGATTGGGGGTTATTCGCGCCACACGCTTTCGCTAAGCGATAAAATTAGCAGAGATTCCCAGCAATTGGGATAACCAGGGCTGTGTTGTTGGTCAAACCTGCTAATAGGCGCGCCCCATGGCATCCATTCAGGTTCAGGAAGTCACCAAAGTTTACGGCCTCAAGAAATTGTTCATTGACGTAACCGTCAATTTCAGTTCAGGGCGCCGTTACGGTATTACCGGACCTAATGGTGCGGGCAAGACCACATTTCTCAAGATTCTTTCTGGCGAACTCGAGGCCGATACAGGCACGGTGCACCGTCCCAAGCGTACCGGTGTGCTCCAGCAGGATCAGTTTACCTATGAATCCTGGCGTGTCCTTGATATCGTGATCTCCGGTAACGCACAACTGTGGGAGGCCCTCGAAGAGAAGCAGGAACTTCTGTCCAAGGCCGAGCATAGCGACGCGGACGGTGTGCGGCTTGGAAATATCGAATGCGTGATATCTGAAGAAAATGGCTACAGCGCGGAATCGGACGCGGCCGAGCTACTGTCGGGCCTCGGGATTCCGGAAGCTGACCATGAAAAGTGCATGGGTGAACTGCCCGGGGGTCGTCGCCTGCGCGTGCTTCTTGCACAAGCACTGTTCGGCAATCCCGATGCGCTATTGCTCGACGAGCCGACGAACAACTTGGATATTGACAGCATTCGTTGGCTCGAACGGTTTCTGCAGGCGTATCGCGGTGTGTTGCTCACCGTCTCGCATGATCGACACTTTCTCAACGAGATCTGCACCCATATCGCCGACATCGACTACGAAACGATCATTACGTACACCGGCGGTTATGACGAAATGGTTGGGGCCAAGGGCCAGATCCGCGGCAAGATTGAGCAGGAAAACGTCGACCGACAGAAGAAGATTGAGCAACTGCAGGATTTCGTGGCGCGATTTGGCGCCGGCACGAGGGCTTCACAAGTTCAAAGCCGCAAGCGGCAGATTCAGCGTCTGACCTTGAATGACTTGAAGCGCTCCAACATTGAGCGACCATTTATTCAGTTCCAAGTTAAGAAGCCCTCGAGTAAGCAGACATTAATTATTGAAGGGCTAACCAAACGTTGGCCCGAAATAACGGTCTGCGAGCGTTTCCGTGCCGTCATAACCAAAGGGGAAAAGATTGCCATAATTGGTCGAAGTGGCGTCGGCAAGACGACGCTGTGCAAAATGCTGATGGAGGAACTTAAACCCGACGCTGGAAGAATCGATTGGGGCACTCAGACAAGCTTGGGCTATCTCGCGCAGGACCACCGGGAAGGAATTGCGGACGGCATGACGGTGACTGAATGGCTCCATTCATTTGATCCGAATGCCAACCTGCAGGACATTCGCGGGTTGCTGGGGCGTATGCTGTTCAAGGGTGAAGAGGGGACGAAACCGACTGAGGCGCTTTCCGGTGGCGAAGCGGTGCGGCTGATATTCTCGAAACTTATGTTGATGAAGGACAATGTTCTGATTCTTGATGAGCCTACGAATCACCTGGATCTTGAGTCAATCATCGCGCTCGGGGATGGGCTGACGAAGTTTGAGGGGACGGCCTTTATCGTCACACATGATCGCGATTTAGTCGCCGCGTTTGCGACACGCATTTTCGCGTTCACGGACTCAGGTTTGGTGGACTGGCAAGGAAACTACGACGATTATCTCGAGCGTCATGGTAGTGACGAGCCCACGCGCGGCGGAAGCAACCCGCCTCGCAAACGCAATAGCCAACGCCCAATGGCCCTGCCGCTGACAGATTAGCGGGACGTGCCTGCGCCTCGACCTGCTCCGCGACGTCCCGATCGGCGAACCGCTGCGATTCGCCTGCTGCGCGACGCGGAGCACGCCGATGAGGTCATCGAGAGGGGACTTCGGAAGGTTCGCACCAGCGTATGGATTGCGACGGCGAATCTCAAAGACGTTCATGTCGAGGCACCAGTCGGGACACGTGCGCGAGCGAGCGGTCGCTATGTTAGTCTTTTCGAAGAGCTGGAGCAGGCGGCCAATCGCAACATAGACGTACGCATATTGCACGCGGGTCCTCCTTCACGAGTACTTACCGCGCGTCTCAAGCGTTCCCCTCATTCACCCATTTTACTGCGACGTTGTTTGCGCGTTCACCTGAAAATGATTGCTATTGACGGGGCAATACTTTACCTGGGATCTGCCAATTTTACAGGAGCCGGATTAGGGGCAAAGGGGAACAATCGCCGTAATTTTGAGGCAGGCATCGTCACTGACGACGAATGGTTGCTCGACGAAATGCAAAGCACGTTTGATACCATCTGGACTGGAAAGCGCTGCGCAGAATGTCAGCTGCGCGCGCAATGTCCAAAGCCTCTCGATGAGATCGAGCGGGTCAAAGACAAGCCAACACAAATTGTGGCGCGACAGCGCACGCGGAGGTAATTGCACCAGGTGCACAAACCGCGGTGACGGTGTACAGTAGCGCCCTGGCGTAAAACCCCATGAAAATAGGCATTCCAAAAGAAGTTCGTCCCGGTGAACGTCGCGTAGCAATTACACCGGAGACGGTCGGTCGGCTGCTCAAGTTAGGTTTCGAGGTTGCGATTGAATCCGGTGCAGGTGCCGGTGCTTCCTTCGATGACTCGGCGTACGAAGCTGCGGGAGTCAGCATTGTACCCAATGCGGCCACGCTTTGGTCGGTCAGCGACGTCGTGCTCAAAGTGCAACCACCCGAGAAGCGTTCCGATGGCGTACACGAAGCCGATTTGTTGCGCGAAGGGGGCACTCTAATCAGCTTTCTTTGGCCCGCGAAGAACAAGGAACTCATCGAAAGACTCGCTACTCGTAAGGCCACAGTGCTAGCGATGGACCAGATACCGCGCATTACTCGCGCACAAAAGTTTGATGCGCTGAGCTCGATGGCAAATATTGCGGGGTATCGCGCAGTCATTGAGGCTGCTAGTTTTTTTGGTCGTTTCTTCACGGGGCAAATGACCGCGGCTGGCAAAATTCCGCCAGCCAAAGTGCTTGTAATTGGTGCCGGAGTGGCCGGACTGGCCGCCGTGGGAGCTGCCCGCGGGCTAGGCGCTATCGTGCGCGCCTTCGACACCCGCGCTGATGCCCGAGAGCAAGTTCAAAGCATGGGCGCCGAGTTTTTGGAAGTGTCCTTGGAAGAAGATGGTGCTGGCGCCGGTGGTTACGGAAAAGTGATGAGCGCCGCCTTCATAGCCGAGGAGATGGCTCTGTTCATGAGGCAGGCCAAGGATGTGGACATCATCATCACGACGGCTCTCATTCCCGGCAGGCCGGCGCCCACCTTGATTAGCGAAGCCATGGTCAATGCGATGCGACCGGGTTCGGTAATAGTCGACCTTGCGGCGGAAAACGGCGGCAATTGCGCGCTGACTCGTCCCGGCCAAGTAGTCGTTCACCAGGGTGTCACGATTGTGGGCTATGTAGACCTTCCGAGTCGGCTCGCCCCCCTTGCTAGCCACATGTACGGCTCAAACTTGGCGCATCTCCTGGGCGACATGGGCGGCGCGCAAGAGTGGCGTGTGAATCTCGATGACCAGGTGGTGCGGGCCGCGCTTGTGCTGAAAAATGGCGAACTACTCTGGCCCCCACCCAAGATCGAGCCGCCCACGCCGGTGGCCAAGCCCGCAGTATCCGTGGGTGTGACTGCGGCCACAAAGGCGAGCAAGAAAAAGGCTAAAGGAAGTGGCGGCACCGTGGGGCTTATAATCGGCACGCTTCTGCTCGGGGCCCTGGGAATGGTGGCACCCAAGGAATTCTTATCTCATTTTACCGTGTTCGTGCTCGCCTGCTTCGTAGGCTGGCAGATTATTTGGAACGTGACGCCGGCGCTTCACACACCGCTCATGAGTGTGACCAACGCCATCAGCGGCATTATTGTCGTTGGCGGACTGCTGCAGCTGAGCTCCGAGTTTACCGGCCCCGTGATGCTGATTGGCGCGACCGCGGTTCTTCTGGCCTCGATCAATATCGCCGGCGGTTTCCTGGTGACGCAGCGCATGTTGCGCATGTTCCATCGCTGAGAGAAGAGCCATGCCTGAAAGCCTAACACTCGTTGCTTACCTAATTGCAGGTATCCTGTTTATTCTCAGCCTTGCCGGGCTTAGTGCTCAAGAGTCGGCGCGTCGCGGCAATATCCTCGGCATCGTCGGCATGCTGATTGCCGTTGCGGTAACCGTGCTTAGCCAGAGCATGCACTACGCAACGCTCGCAATCGCAGTTGGGATTGGCGGCATTATCGGCACCTTCCTCGCACTTCGAGTCCAGATGACATCCATGCCGGAACTTGTCGCAGCACTGCACAGCTTCGTTGGACTCGCTGCTGTGCTCGTCGGGTTTGGTAGTTACCTAATGCCCGGGCCCGACGGCGCGACAGAACAGGTGATCCACGAACTTGAAGTGTATATTGGCGTGTTTGTGGGCGCTATTACGTTCACCGGCTCGGTCGTGGCCTACGGCAAGCTTCGCGGCATCATCCGCAGCAAACCGCTGCTGATCCCCGCCCGGCATTGGCTGAACTTGCTCATGATCGTAGCCTGCGTCGTTTTTGGGTGGCGTTTCGTGGGTGCACCTACCCAAGATGGCGTCCTGTCACTCGGTATTCAGGCGGGCATCGCCGGTTTGCTCGGTATCCACCTGGTGATGGGCATCGGCGGCGCCGACATGCCGGTCGTTGTGTCAATGCTGAACAGTTACTCGGGTTGGGCCGCAGCGGCTGCCGGGTTCATGCTGTCCAATGATCTACTAATTATCACGGGGGCCTTGGTGGGTTCAAGTGGTGCCATTCTTAGTTACATCATGTGTCGAGCCATGAATCGATCGTTTATCAGCGTAATTCTAGGCGGTTTTGGCGCCGAGGAAGGCACGCAACCCGCGCGCAGCTCGAGCGAACCGCAGGGTGAAGTCACCGCGATTCAGGCTGCGGAAACGGCCGATTTGTTACGTGATGCGAAGGGCGTAATCATCATTCCCGGATACGGAATGGCCGTAGCCCATGCGCAGTACCCACTTTACGAGATTGCGGAATGGCTTAGAAAGCGTAATAAAACCGTACGCTTTGCCATTCACCCGGTGGCAGGCCGCCTGCCGGGCCACATGAACGTCTTGCTCGCTGAAGCCAAGGTACCCTACGACATAGTCATTGAAATGGAAGAGATCAACGAGGACTTTCCGCAGACTGACGTTGCCCTTGTAATTGGCGCTAATGATATCGTCAACCCGGGTGCTCTCGATGACGCCTCAAGCCCCATTTATGGCATGCCCGTCTTAGAAGTCTGGAAAGCAAGGACGACGGTTGTAATGAAGCGTAGCATGGCAAGCGGCTATGCCGGTGTTGAGAACCCGCTGTTCTATAAAGACAACACGCGGATGCTGTTTGGCGACGCCAAGAAGAACGTGGAGGCTATTCTCATGTGCCTGCGCACCGACAGCGATGCGGCTGCGGCACAATAGGCGCTGTGAGAGCCGCTTTAACAAGTATGATTCACGAGGCAATTGGGATCAGGCTGATTAGCTGCGGTTGAGGTCGCCGGCCATGCCGGCAACTCAGAGGGCAACGGCAGATCCAGGCCGTCGCGCAAAGCCGCGACAATCGCGCGGGCCAATTGCTGCGTAGCGTCTTTGCAAGGCTCTCCACCTCCGGCAAGGAATGACCCACGACAGGCCAAGTTTTGCGCCTCAGCGGCTTCTTCAACCTTTTGATTTTGTGTGAGAGCCTGCCGCAGGCCAGAATCGATTTGTTGCCAGACTACTGGGGCATAGCGCGCACGAACATACGGCCTTTTTGTCATGAACTCGTCCTCAGCCAAAGTCGCGCAAGTTCCATCGAATCGGAGGACATCGTAGCTGTTTGGGATATCAACGATCATTTGCTGTTGTTTGATTGGACGCTCCCTGAGTATCAAGACCTCTTCCAAGAATTCCAGCCTCGTGTGAGCGGCTGGGCCACCGAGCGAATTCACTGGCGCTACTTCCTTAACTTTAACGAACCCATGCTTCCAGGGTGCAGCCCTTTCGAACATGGCAATCGCAACACCCGGGTACTTCTTCTTACACAACGCACGAACGAAACCTTCGGGTGGGTAGCAGGACTTGCCCTCTTTCGTACAGTTATGTGGAAGCTCTGGCTGAAGCGCGGGCTGATCAGCCTCGGCGTCGCGCTTTGCCCTCTCTAGGACGACCCTTGGCTTGTGCTCTGGTTCAGACTTGGCGACTTTCTGCGGGACTTGCACAGGTACGCTGGAGCCACACGCTGGCACCAGCAAGATTACTGCCAATGCGGAAATCGCGACCGGACGCATGTTGGCATACAAACGCAATTGACGCCCAGCTGTCAAGTCGACACCCGCTTTGTCCAGCGTGTAGCGCCACAACAACAAATGGGGGTTCACAACAACGAAGTAATCGTTCACTATCGCGGAGCGGTGCGGGTGGGCCTCAGGGCACAATATGCGGCATAATCAGGTTGCTTCCAAATGGGCTAGCTGCGAGACACGCTTTTCGGAAGCCAAAGTTTCGTGCGTTCGAGGAGTCAAATGATGACGAGCCCGGAATTAACCATGAATCCAAGAATTGCACTGGGAATTGCATTGAGTCTAGTCGTTGCGGTGGGGTGCAATCGGTCCTCTACCGACTCGAGCCGACGGGGAGTTTCGGCCACGGCGTTAAATTCGGCGGATGCCGCCCCCGCAACCACAGCCAGCGCATTGGCGGCGAACGCAAACTCGGTAATTAGAACCGTACTGGAGCCGCATTCCGTTTCAGCCCTCGAACTCAAGGACGACGTGCAAGGCAAGTTTGCGCGGTCGCATATAGCTTTTGCGTTGAACGTCTATCGAAAGCTTTCCGCCAACAAGCCCGATGACAATCTTGTGTTCTCTCCCATAAGCCTTCAGCTGGCTCTGGGTGTTACCGTGGTCGGCGCTCGGGGGGGTGGTGGCGAGAATCGCTTGGCACGGGTGATGGCCCCGGGCGTGAAACCAGAGCGCATTAATGACGTCATGCAATCTTGGCAGGAGCAACTGCTTCGCTCGATGAACACACTCACGCAGCCCGGTACTGAGCGCGTAGGCGTGCTGAGATTCGCGAATTCACTTTGGTTAGATGACTCACTGCAGCCAAGTTCCGCCTTTGTGGACAAATCGCGGCAGTACTACGGCCTTGGGGTTTTTCGCATGCCGATTCGGGGTGCGTCGAGTAGCTCATTGGGCGTACTCAATCAATGGGTGAGTGAGCAAACCGACAGCCGTATCGTACAAATGGTCAAGTCGCTTACAAGCCTTGATACGGCTGTACTAGTGAGTGCAGCCTATTTCAAGACGAAATTTGTATCGCCCTTCGGAAGCGTCGAGCCAGAACCCTTTGTGCCCAAGCCTGGTGCCAAGGCGACCGTTGATATGATGCACAACGTGCTCCGAACCCGCGTAACCCAGAGCCTTTCGTATCAAGCGGTAGAGCTAGAACTCTTGTACGGAGCCACGTCACTGGTTTCAATCATGCCGGTATCGGGCTCGCTTCAATCATTCATTCACGGACTGAGCGCACCCAAATGGTCTCAGATTCTAATGGATCTGGAACATAACAAACGCACCGTGGAACTGCACTGGCCCAAAGTGGACTTTCGCAATCGGTACGACAATATACAAAGCGCATTAGGGCTGCCCCCCGGCCCCGTGCCCCTACCTTTTATTTCTCCCAGCTGTGCGATATCTCAAGTTGTGCACGAGGCAACTTTTGTTGCAAACAAGGACGGCATTGAAGTTCCTTCGGCCGCCGGCACCACAATGCAGAGTGGTGCCCCGAGCACTGCAAAAGAAGACGGGTCGCTTGAAATGCGATTTGACCACCCCTTCATGTTTGCCATCATTCACAGATTAACCGGAAGCATTCTTTTCGTGGGGCAGGTGACAGCCCCCTGACGGCCGGGACCTTGGCTGTGCTAGTAAAGCACTCGTGCAGTCTAGAGCAGCCTTTGAACCTCGTGCTGTGTGTTTGCGTTGCCGCAGGCCTGAGACTGGCTGTTATTGTCTGACTCTCACGTCCATAGAAACGAAAACACGGATCGTCATACTCCAACATCCACGCGAACGTGACATGCCGATTGGAACGGCGCGCATGGCGAGCTTGTGCCTGCCTAATTCCGAGCTGCACGTCGGATGCGACTGGCACGGCTCGGCTGCCTTGGCGCGTGCAATTTCGGACCCCGCACGACCCGCGGTACTGTTGTATCCGAGTGTCGATGCCATCGACGTCAGTCGTCAACCACCGCAAGGTCCGGTGACGTTGGTTGTCGTCGACGGCACATGGTCGCAGACCAAGAAGATGGTCCGCCAGAACTCAGAGCTCGCGCGGCTGCCGCGATTTGCCTTCGAACCGGACAAACCCAGCGAATATCGGATTCGTCGCGAGCCCAAGCCCTACTGCGTCTCGACTATCGAGGCGCTAATGTTCGTGCTCAGCGCTCTCGAAGGCAGGCCCGAGCGTTTCCTTGGCCTGCTCGCGCCCTTCCGCAATATGGTTGATCGACAGATTGAACACAAAGCTCTTCGAGCAACTTTACCGAGCCGTCACGCCAAAAAAGAAAAGCCAGCGCGCCTGAATATCCCAGTCGCCCTACGCGAAAGAAAGGACGACATTGTGTGTGTGGTTGGTGAAGCTAACGCTTGGCCGTGGCGCTCGAATGAGCGAACGAATTCGTATCCGGATGAGCTTGTGCACTGGGTCGCGTGGCGAGTCGCAACGGGCGAAAGCCTTGAGTGCATTGTCGCGCCGCGAAATCCCCTCGCACCCAACACGGCACGCTATGTCGCGCTGAGCGCCGAGCGGCTCCACGCGGGAATATCCCTGCACGACCTCTTGTCGCGCTGGCACAAATTCGTTCGAGAACGCGATATTCTTTGCTCCTGGGGTTGCTATGCAACAGCCCTGCTGGCGTCGAGTGGCGGCACTCTGCCACCGCTTCGATTTGATTTGCGTGCTCTGGCAAAGGATTTATTGAAACGCAACATTGGGACGATGGATCGATTCTTGGCCAGCCTTGATGAAAGCCCGCGCCCCTGCCTGGCCGAGGGACGCGCCGGAGTGCGCCTGGGACAACTTATGCGCATCGCGGATTGTTTCAGTACGTCATCACTCCACTAAGGCCGATGATAGCCCGTTAGTTGGAATTTGGCTCTGGCGGGTTACCGACACTTACTTGGGCTGGTAAAGTAACGCTTTTAGGTGCTTCACGGCTCAGGCCGAAGAAATCTCGCCAGGCAATCGAGTAAACACCCGGCAATAGTTCTGGCATGCTCCGCGCTTCCCCCGGCCAAAGCCAACCCGCGGCAATTCCGTCGATTAATAGTGCTCGAAGCCCCATTGTTCGATTGACCGCCAATAGCCCAGTCATCTTTGCAGGGAGTGCTGCTTGATTGTGCGGTAATGCCCGATTGCGCAGACCCGACAGCAATGCGCTGCCCGATCGTGTAGCACGCGGCAAATCCTTGGAATTGACCGAGGCACTGGACGGAGGCACGGAAATACTCGATGGCAGGTACTCCTGCTTCTTGCTCACCTGCGCAACGACAAATTCGCCCTGACCACCTCCGGCAAAATCAAACAGGGCGTGCACGGGCACGGAGTCAGTCTGACAGGCAGCCGTAGACGGATCGGCGCTAATGAACTCGACGAGCCAGCGGCACAGTAATCGACCCGCTGCGCCGGCTGTGGGAATTGTCGCCTGATCCAAGGTGAGGCGTCCGTACGCATTCGTGAGGGATATGCGCTCCGTGTCCCAATCGAGCCAGCGACCGGTACCTGCAGGCTTGGCGGCGACGACCAGCGCCGAGCCCACGTCAGCGCGACCCTCCTCGAAAAGCGAACGTATTGTGCCCGGCGACAACACGCGATACTTGTTCTGATCAGGCCAGACCAGAAAATGGCCAAACAAATCGACGCGCGAGCGAAGCTCTGTCCCTTTCTCAAACGCAAAGCCCCGACTTGTCAGCACAAGACGCATTCTACCGGAGGCCACAAGGTCGAGCCGTATCGACCAGCGAGTGTCGCGTTGGATCTCCGCCAAACGTTCCCGATCGATCTCGACCGCATTCGGTGGCGCAGGCCAATCACTGCCCTTCCATTCAGCTTCAAAGGTAATCCCGGTCGCGTCCCGAGCCGAGGGAGTATCCTCGGGTACCCGGCTGTCTTCACGCAAGGGAGTCGGCGGCAAGAGAACCAAGCCGCCGTCGAGGGCGGCGGCTTTACGGGACAGATCGTTCTCGTGTAGCGTCGTTGACACTTTGTACGGCGTGGCTGCGTCGTCTGTCGGCAATCCTGGTGGTACGGAGAGTAGCGCACCAGACGCGGCCGCTGACCGCGCAGCAGGATGCTGGTCATCGGAACGGCAACCCCAAAAAAAGATCCGAATCAGCAATAGACCCAGCACCCGACACCGATTCAAAGCGGTCGAATGTGCCGTCATGCAGCTAACCCCGAGCCTTGCCAATTAAATCCTTTACGTCGCAGCCGCGCTCTTC
>Ga0075520_1000137_pt1 | contig 26613 bp, 18 predicted proteins | sample NGEPerB_FD_75100 | JGI IMG/M metagenome (GOLD analysis project Ga0075520, IMG submission 75100) | Arctic peat soil microbial communities from the Barrow Environmental Observatory site, Barrow, Alaska, USA - NGEE PermafrostAB12-B | ecosystem: Environmental > Terrestrial > Soil > Wetlands > Peat ... | reverse complement strand
GGCAGCCCGCCTTCTCGGTAAGCTCCTTCATCCTGTGAAGCTCGCCGGCACTCAATTTGAAAAGGACGGTGCGGGCGTCTACCCCAACTTGTTTTGCGCGCATCCACCCTTTCAAATCGACGGCAATTTAGGCGCCGCGGCAGGAATCGCTGAAATGTTGCTCCAAAGCCACGAGAAAACACTCACGCTGCTGCCCGCTTTGCCTCGAGACTGGGCCCAAGGCCAAGTCTGCGGCCTGCGCGCGCGGTGGGGCTTCATCGTTGATATTGCCTGGTCTGACGGCAAGCTAGACAAGGCCAGCATTCACTCGCTACTGGGTACACCTTGTGTGGTTCGTTACGGCGACAAGACACAGACGTTTCCGACGCAAGCAGGCGAACGCTACGATATTGGGCCGATGTGACATCAAGACAAATCCCCAATTATCCATTCCGTTCTTGCGACGGCGACTTCACGTGAGCTTCCCTTGGCGGACCTTTGCGACCTTGCCAAGGGAATGCCGAGTGGGCGGGGAGGCCGGGCAATACAGCCTGGGTGTCACCGACTATTCGCTGTGGCTCGACGACTCAATTAGCGGTGGCGCAGCGGCCGTGGGCGGCGACTGGAAATGAAAACTCTGCGCGGGTGGTAAGTTGTCTTCCCGCCGGCCGCAAAATCGAGCTTATAGTAGCGGGCATGAATTCCGAAAGCTCGATTTGCGATCTTACGGGGCACGTGGCGCTTGTCACTGGTGCGGCCCGCGGCATTGGCAGGGCCTGTGCGCTGGCGCTCGCACGAGCCGGTGCCGATGTGATAGTGGGACTCAGGGATCCTGCGGCAGGGCCGGAATTGACCCATGCGATTGAGGCTATGGGGCGCCGCGCGCTGGCGGTTCAGCTCGATGTATCGAAGCTGCACGAGATAAGCAGCGCCGTCGAGAAAGGGCACGCTCACTTTGGTCGTATTGATATTTTGGTCAACAACGCCGGAATTGGTGCTCCCAACGCCGCAGAAGAAGTTACCGAAGCAGATTTTGACAGCACAGTAGCCGTCAATCTTAAGGGCACATTCTTCATGGCGCAGGCGGTAGGACGCCAAATGATTAAGCAGCGGTATGGACGCATCGTAAACATCAGTTCGCAGGCGGGGCATGTGGCCTTGCCTACTGAGTCGATTTACTGCCTGACGAAAGCGGCTATTTCGCACCTCACGAAGTGCCTCGCGCTTGAATGGGCGCATCACAACATTACAGTCAATGCAGTTGCCCCCACGTTTATCGAAACACCTGGCACTGAGAAGTGGCTAAAAGATCCAACATTTCGGGAATCGGTTCTAAAGCGCATTCCTATCGGTCGTATTGGCACGGCAGAGGAAGTTGCGGCTCCGGTGGTATTTCTAGCTTCGCCGGCGGCTTCGCTGATTACGGGAGCAACGCTGATGATTGACGGGGGTTGGACGATTCATTGATGAGCGCGAGGCTCGACTCTCGACACGCAGCTGCACGCTGATAGTCAGCACTTCTGGCTTTATGGCATCAATCAACAGAGTGAAGTTAAATCAGAAACTGATCTTGTGAACATTATCGGTCACTGCAACATGGTCATGGCAATCAGGAAAGATTTGGGCCTGCAGTAGGTGGTTGGCCAAACAGCCGCACCCGTCGAGTGGCTACTGATTGCAGTTGTTCTTTGATTTATGCCACTAACGATTGTTTGAACGAAACCAGCTCGTATTGACAACGCATATTTTCGATTCAGCAAGCTTGCCCTGGCGCGAACCTGCCGGGGTTCTCGATTCACTGCCTTTGCCCTATCAAACCCAAATTACAAATGCGTGCCTCGGGATCGCCGTTGATGTCTGTTAGCACCGCACCGTCTTCATCTACGCCAAAGATGAGATCGTTTAGCTTGAGTAATCGGCCGTCGTAGCCTTCGTCGTAGAGCCGCGCCGTGGTTGACTCTACGATGCGTTCAGCTTGTGCCCTGTTCGTAATGCCTTCGAGGACAGCTTTCGCGAGATCAACCGGTCGATACAGGCGTGCCTCGTGGGAAGCGACGTAGCTATCGGAACCGTTGAAGTACCCGCGAATCGTGATGTAATTGCGGTCTTCGCGTAATATTGGAGACGCGTCGGGAGTCGTTATGGCGGAGTGGGACTCGTAGCGACGGCGGTCGACCGCTTTCTCCATCTTAGCGCTGCCAGTCATGTAAATGGCTCGACCGTAAACCGTCGGTATGCCCGCCTGGTTCAAGCGTTGGGCGATCGTGACCGCTTCGAAGGGGCTGTTTATGCCCAATTCTCTGGCTAGCTGCGTCAACTCGGGCAATGGTTCTTCAGGTGGTATCTCACCCACGCGTGACGTTTTCCAGACCAAGTGTACGTCGTCCTTGGACACTGTGTAGTAGACACCGTGGCGTTCGGACAATGGCTTGCAGGGCGTCTTGCGCCAACGCTCGGGCAGAAAAAAATCGTAGAGGTCAGGGTTGCGGCCAACTACCCACAAATTGCCGCCGGTGCTCTCAACATGACCCCATATGTAGGGTACCCCCATAATCTCGACCGCTTTTAGATGCGAGGGTAACGGTGTTTCGACAAACCGATCGCGCATGTGATCTAAATAGGTGTGGCGCCTTAAATCCTTCACCAACCGATCATGCTCTGGAGTTCTTAGTAACAACTCATAGTCAACAACAGAGTACTTGCCGCTGGTGACCCGCGAGGCTACGAATTGCACCTTTTCCGCAACTGAACCCGAAGCAGCTTCAATTTCTGCCACATCTGCCGCATCGAGAATAATATGGGCGGGCTTCATATCAGCGACCGCATACCCTTTTTTCTCTAAATCTCGAATGGTCTTGTATGTCAGAGGCAATATAGTGTCGGCTAGCTTATCGTCTTTCAAGCCAAAGCCCCTGAAAAGCTGAATTAAATCCTGACCCGGAATCCAGGCGTAGATGAGCTTATATTGGCGTAAGATGTCGAGATCGATCCCGGGGTAACGCGCGGCAATTTTATTGACCTTATCGATCGAACGACCCGTCTGCCACATTTGCAGGCGTTCGGGCGGAACGTAAATTCCAAGCGGCTCCTGAGTCCGAATTACTAGATTGCTCGGTCCGAACGACCCTTCGCGCATTTCCATAACCAAGGCGAATTCTTCCCAAGGGCTGTTGAATTCCGCATTCAGAAATTCCTTCAGTGTATGTGTCTCCAAGGGCACATCTTCACCCATTCGGCAATTCTTGACTACGAGCTCAATACTTCGACCATCGACCTCCTTGGTTGGCACGTGGTGTACGGCACTCGTCCCTTCCAACCGGCGATGCTTGCTGCGAAACCAATTGGGTTCAAACCAATTCTGGATCTGCAATAGATCGGAAACTTTGGCCCCAAAGGCAGTCAAGTAAAGATCACCGCCATCGCTGGTATTGGTGTGAGCATACGTAACGCCCAGCACATTGATCAACGAACGCACAGCTGCCACATTGGGCGGAATGAATGACGGGTCAAGAGTCATAGTTGCAATACGCGCTCGATTCTCGGCTTGGAAGGTTACTTACGTTGCAGCGACGAAAAGGGGTTATTGGTGAACTTGGTCTCGGGTCGTAGATTATCATGTTTTGGTCGTTGGTCGCGCCCAGCCGGAATATGCTCAACATTGGAAGGCCGTATTTCCTCGTCCTTGCGCGCAGAAAGCGAGATTCGCTTTCTGGCTAAATCGACTTCTAGAACGCGCACCTGGAGCCGATCGCCAACATGGGCCACTTCGGAAGGATCGCGAATGAATCGGTCCGACAACTTGGACACGTGTACGAGGCCATCCTGGTGTACCCCAATGTCTACGAAGGCGCCAAATGCGGTCACGTTGGTCACGACGCCCTCCAGTACCATGCCTGGCTTGAGATCCTCAAGCGTGTGTACGTCGTCGCGAAAACGTGGCGGCTCAAATATCGAGCGGGGATCGCGCCCAGGTTTCTTAAGCTCCGCCAATATGTCATTGACGGTGAACGCACCCACATCCCCGGCGAAGTAACGTTCTGGGCTAATACGAGCAATCGCCTCCGCATTGCCAATCAGCGACGCGACGGGTACGCCCAAATCTTTCGCCATTCGCTCAACTAGTGCGTAGCGTTCCGGATGGACAGCACTCGCATCAAGTGGATGTGCTCCACCCCGCACTCGCAAGAAACCCGCGGACTGTTCGTACGTTCTCGGGCCGAGACCCGGCACCTTGAGTAAGCCTTTACGGCTTGCGAAAGTACCTTGGCTAGCGCGATGTTCGACAATTCGCTTAGCCAGGGTGGGGCCAACGCCAGCGACTCGCGACAGCAAAGGTGCGCTTGCCGTATTGAGCTCAACGCCGACTTGATTCACACAAGTTTCTATTACTTCGTCGAGCTTACGGACCAAGAATGGCTGATGGACGTCGTGTTGATACTGCCCAACGCCGATGCTCTTTGGATCGACTTTTACGAGCTCAGCCAGGGGATCTTGCAGACGCCGAGCAATGCTGATGGCACCGCGAACCGTAAGATCTAGATCCGGAAACTCTTCGCGGGCAATGTCGGAGGCAGAATATACACTGGCGCCCGCTTCACTCACGGCCACGACCAAAACCTCCTTCAGCCCCTCGTCGGCCAAAGCTTCCCGCACGAATGTTTCGGTTTCGCGACCGTGAGTACCGTTGCCGATAGCCACCGCCGCCACCTGATGTTGCCGTACCATGCGGGAAAGGCTTGTTTTGGCCCGGCCAACCGCTTCATTGCCCTGTACCAGGTAAAATACGTCGTGTTCGAGTAGAGTGCCCGTTTCAGCCACGACCGCGCATTTGCACCCGGTGCGCTGACCCGGATCAATGCCGAGAACGCGCCTAGATCCGTAAGGGGCGGCGAGCAGCAACTCTTGCAGATTTTGTGCAAAGACTTGGATGGCCCCGCGGTCCGAATTCAACTTGAGCTCGACTCGAAGTTCGATTCGCACGCCGGGCACAATCAACCTCTCGTACGCGTCCTCCACGGCTTTTTGTAGCTCCTGCGACCAAGGGGACCCAGCGTTAACGCCTATTGAACGCTCAACGTTGGATGAAAGGTTCTCCGGCAGGTCGATGTCCGCCTTAAGTATCCCTTCCTTTTCTCCACGTCGAATGGCCAAGAACCGGTGCGAGGGAATTTTTGCAATCGGCTCTTCAAAACTAGCGTAAACATCGAACTTTGTAACCGCCGCGAGGTGTTCCTTTGCCTTTTGCACTCGAATTACGCCACGTGCGCTAAACGCATCGCGTACGAATTTTCGAACGTCGGCATTTTCTGCGGCGCGCTCGGCACAAATGTCCCGCGCACCGGCAAGCGCCGCTTCGATGTCCAGTACGCCCTTGGCGGCGTCCACGAACTTTTCTGCTTCGCTGCGGGGGTTACCTTCGAGGGGCTGAAGCCAGATACGATTAGCCAGGGGTTCAAGCCCTTTTTCTTGGGCGATCGAAGCCCTGGTGCGGCGCTTGGGTTTGTACGGAAGGTAAAGATCTTCAAGCTCGGCCTTGGTCTGACAAGCCATAATCTTTTTGGAAAGTTCTGGGGAAAGTTTTCCTTGCTTATTGATCTCAACGAGTACGGTTTGCCGCCTATCTTCAAGCTCAAGCAGATAGGTCCTACGCTCTTCGATGGCGCGTATTTGCACTTCGTCCATGCCGCCGGTGGCTTCCTTGCGGTAGCGGGCGATAAAGGGCACCGTTGCGCCCCCCGCGAGCAACTCGGATACGCTCGCCACATTGCGAACGGTTAAACCAAGCTCCTTGGCCAATAAGGGGTTTGGGTCAAACTTAGACTCAGGGTTCATTTCAGCAGACATTCGCGCAAGCGACTTAGAGCGACCCTGCTAGGCTGTCCAGCAAATTTGCTCACAAACCCGCCACGACGAGGATTTTGAGTACCGGTCGTTTCCCCGGCGGATGCGCCTGACCAACAGCCAAACCATATTGGCGCGTCTCAGCGCGCAGCAATGCTGAGGGTGCTTGAAACTGTGAGCTGTCGACCATCACCTGTCCGCCGACGGAAATCCCTTTTACGCCGGGCAGCGGCTCTTTGGCTAGGCGTTTCGAGATTGCGATGCCAATCGATTTGACGTCGGGATCATCCGCGTTGTCCAGGGTAGGGGAGAGGTATTCTTGGGCGTAGCCACTCAATCGCGCATTGACTGAAGCAGCCGGAAGGCTTCGCTCTTGGCGGGATTTTCGGATTGCAACCTCCACGATCGCTCTTACAGCGTCCGGTGATTCATCCTTCGTCGGGTGCGCAAAGACTTGGGTAATCGTAAGATTTCTCGGGTCCCGAACGCCGCCCTTCACGAGACCAATTCCAACGTGCGTTATGTCGGTTGCCATGATGTTTTCGAAGTGGTGGGGGCTCGCGAGCAGGCCGTCTTCCGCTTGATTAACGTCTGGCCCCTCGGCAAGATTCTCCCGTGCAACGAGATTGCGATAACCGGCTCGATCTACACGATTCTCTAAGTTACCCAGTGTCGGTGAGACATGGTCGAAAAAGGAATGGTCGCGCATATCGGTCGAATGTGACCTCCCGATGTCCGCGAGTTTCGCATCATATTGAAGTGCCGGCAGGCCGTGGGCTGCCCGATCCCGGTTCAACCGCACAAACATTTGATGCTCCTGAGCGCGAACTTGAGGAGCAGCCGGGGCCGGCGGCAAACCCGACGCAAAGGACACTGAAGGACCTTGATGCCCTCCACAGCCAATGAATGTCAAAGACATCAGTCCCAGCGCCACCGGCCAAGCTAGGGTCGAGCGAGTCAAAACAGGAAATGTCGGCATTGGCTGACGATCTGTACCGTTACCCGCGACCTTACGCAAACTTCAAGAGCGATGACGCATCATTAAGCCTTTTCGAGTACCGACAATTGGTTAGAGCCTCAGATATCCGGAAAGGCTAGGACTTCATAGCCATCTTCGTAGGCTTGCAGAATGGCTTGCAATCGATTTGGCCGACAGCAGATCGGACAGTCTTCAATGTATTCTTGAAATACCCCGCCGCCTGGATCCGGATCGGTATCAACGAGGTCACCGCAGTGGGGGCACAAATACTCGCTTGCCACACTAATCGCATGGTACCGTTTTCAATAATCCGCTAGTGCCGCGATTCATCAGAAATGATGGGTCCTTTGGACCGGCCGCTGCGCGGCCATCGCGGCCCTAGCCTTATTTTCTTGGGCTTCGCCCAAACCCAAAATTCGCTCCGCGAATTTCTAGTACCTCAATTCAATAGAATCGAGGTACTATTAGCGCGATTCCACCGAAATCGATGGGTTCTTGGGGACGGGCTTGTCAACCCCTCTTGGCAAATGGCTCACATGAGACAATAAAGGGTCACAAGAGAGGGCAAGCGACTAATCGCAGGCGCCCTGCTGAAGGAATGAGTGATGGCTATTACTAAATTCAAGGGCAATGATGTACACACGGTCGGCGATCTGCCTAAGGTCGGCAGTAAAGCGCCGGATTTCAAGCTTGTCGCTGCTGATCTTTCCACTAAGTCATTGGGAGACTATGCCGGAAAGAAGAAGATCCTTAGCATCAACCCCAGTTTCGATACCGGCGTTTGCCAAAAAACGGCACATACGTTCAATGAGAAGGTGGCCGGTCGTGGCGACACTGTCGTCCTGTTGATCAGCGCAGATTTGCCCTTTGCTCAAAAGCGCTTCTGCGAAGCCAATGGCATCAATACAGCCATTGTGTTGTCAAGCTTTCGCTCGGATTTTGGCGACGCCTTCGGCGTCAAGCAGGTAGATGGCCCGTTGCAGGGTCTCTTGGCACGGGCTGTAGTCGTTCTGGATCAGAACAATCAAGTCAAACACGCTGAATTGGTAACTGAAATCACTAACGAGCCCAACTACGACAAGGCTTTGGCTGCTCTCGCATAAATCTCGCGACCGTTCGTTGGGCGACCCTTGGGGAATATCTTGGCATGACGGCACGGAATGTTCGCGTGCCGTCATGCCAAAGAACATCCAAAGTTTACGGCCGCAAGAACGCCCGGGCCGGGACATTCGCTAGTCGGCATGGTAGGGCCGTGGCATATCACCGTCCGAGAAGTAGCCTACTGCCCAGGGACACACCCTGGGGATGTTCAGCGATCACTGGATGAATGTTTCAACACCGCCATTGTCGCGTATTTATTTGAAGGTGATACCAAAGTCGTCAACAACTCGTTTAGTCATGGCAGTCACGAAGCGACCTCTGCCCCGGTGCGCGTTACCGCCGATACCAAAATCCAAGAAAAGGGCACCCATTCCGTCGGGATTGTTGGTTGCGGGCCTAGCTTGTCCGTTTACACTTTCGCGGTCCGCCGTAAAGTAAGCGCCCCACCAGGTGTCTTCATTGTGACTGGGCACGAAAACACGGGTCTCAATACCGCCAAGCCCTGCCACGGCCACGAACGTCCGCCCGGGACCAACCTCCAACTCGTTGAGTGCCCCGACGGCACCATACCCCAAGGCAGCGTTACCCAGGGCAGTTAGGGTTTTTGTTCGGGCATACGCATGTTCGTGTCCAGTAACTATGATAGCGCCCGACGCTTGGCACAGCTCGTAAGCGGTCCAACCCACTTCGTCGGTCTTCGCTCCCGTTTGCATGTCGTGCTGCGTCTTGTGCCACAGGCACAGTTTCCAAGGGCCTTGACTCTGCGCTAATTCTCGCCGTATGAATTCCTCGTTGTCCGTGCGATCGCCTAGCGTACCAATCTCACTCATAATGAGCTGCACGCCTCGAAATAGGCAATTTGTCTGACGACCTGGCTTTCCAGCACAATTCGCTCCCAAAATATGCGACTGTTTAGCAACTATAATGGCCTGGTAGTCTGACCAGCGTGACACATCGTGATTACCGACAACGGCAAACCACGGGTAATCCATGCCGAGGTTATCTAACATTGCAGCCCATTCAGACGGCTTATTTTCGTAATCGAAATCTCCAAGGATTACCAGAAAGTCGGCCCCCTCCGACCGAATCAGATCGAGCACTGCTCGTGCGCGCTTCCCAATCCCCTGGTCGCCAACGAGCGCCACTCGGACATCGGGTTTTTGTCCCTGAAGGGTGGTAGCGGAACCGGGAACGGCAACAAGTTCTGAAGCTGCAGGGCGAGCATTGCGACCCCCCGTTCCCTTTACTTGCACGGATTTCCCGTTTATTGCCGACCTTGAAGTTTTACAGCCCAAGGCCAAAAAGGAAATTGCGACAAAGAGTGATACGCAAAGCCCGCTGCGTTTCATCGGAGCAAAGAGTCTTAGTCCGGATCAATCAGGCAGGCGAGCTGCCTCAAATTGTGGCGCGAATTTCCCGCCAAACGCAACGTCACGCGTCGTGCAGCGTTCGTCAACCCGACACTATTGCGCCGCTGGTTTGCCGAACATTGCAACGCCAATCGGGACAGGAAGGCCCCAAGCCTGTGGCCGAACCCACGCATTTGCAGTCGTGACTGGACAAACTCAAATTTAGACAGGCCAAATTTTCGCATGTCCTTTCTCGAGAGAACTAGTATTGCGCAAAGTGTACTGGCAGCAAAGCTGTCACCTGCAAAAGTTGCGCGCACGTTCGGTGCGACTGCTCCTTGAATTCGTACAACTGTCATGTAGCTTTGACTGTGCCGACTCTCCGACGTGTCGGATGTTTTGTGAACGTGAGGATTGCCATGACCGAGACCCTCGACGGCCCTACTCTAACCCATGAAGATCGGCAATTTGTAGATCAGCTCATCTCAGAGCATCAAGGAAAGCCAGGGATGCTGCTGTCCGTTATGGAAAAGATTCAAGAGAAGCAGCCGCAGAAGTACCTACCCCTTGAATATCTCGAACACGTGGCTTTTCGCACGGGAATTCCTGTCGCGCAGGTTTTTAGCGTGGCAACATTTTTTTCGCTATTCAACTTGAAGCCCCAAGGGCGCCATACAGTTTGCATCTGTCGGGGCACTGCGTGCCACACGCGCGGGTCGCAGCGATTGCTCGAGTCAGTCCGACTTCAAATGGGGCCTTCCCAAGCTGACGGTGAGGAAGGCAGCGCCGACAAAATATCCTCCACAACGGCGGATGGAGAATTCACGATTAGGACGGTGGCATGTTTTGGGCAATGCGCCTTAGCACCCGTGGTCGAGCTCGATCACCAAATAAGAAGTCACGTCAATGAGCGAGCCTTAATTCGCGAAATTGAGACGCTGCGCCACGAGAAGCATTGAGGAATTCAGTCATGCAGCGAATCGAAGACCTTAGTTCGTTCAATTCCGCGCGCGAAGCAGGTTTGAGCAAGCTTCTGCCGACCGTGCCGAGAATAAGCGTTGGAATGGGCACCTGTGGCACGGGAAATGGCGCCGAAGCAGTCTACCACGCGTTTGCGGATGTTATAGCGAGCCGAGGTCTGGATATCCTATTGGTGCCGACCGGTTGCTTTGGTGTCTGTTCCGAAGAACCGTTTGTGGGTCTCTGGCTGCCGGGCAAGCCACTCTTGCTCTTGCACCGAGTGCAGGCCAGGGACGTGGGGAGAATCTTGGACGGCGTCGTGGTTGGCGAAGTGCCGTCCGATCTCGTTTATTGCAAAATCGAGGAATGGGACCACATCACGAGTACCGTCAAGTACGGAACGGGTTTTGCTGACGTACCGAAATGGGACGAGCTGCCGTTTCTCAAGGGCCAAAAGAGAATCGTACTGCGTAATTGTGGCATTATCAATCCGTCGGACATTGAAGAGTATTTCGCGGTAGGTGGCTATCAGGCATTGTACAAAGTACTTATTGACGCGAGCCCGGATCGAGTCACGGAGCAATTGAAGCTGGCCAAGTTGAGAGGTCGCGGGGGCGCCGGCTATCAAACGGGTCTCAAGTGGGAAATCCTACGCGCCGCCCAGGGTGACGAGAAGTATCTCATCTGCAATGCGGATGAGGGGGACCCAGGCGCGTACATGAATCGAAACGAAATCGAGAGTGATCCCCATTCGCTCCTTGAGGGTATGATCATTGCGGGTTACGTGACGGGCGCCAACAAAGGCATCATCTATGTGCGCGCAGAGTACCCATTGGCCGTGCACAGGTTGAGAGTCGCCATCGACCAGGCCCGTTCGCGTGGACTGCTCGGCGAGAATATTCTGGGACGCGGTTATGCTTTCGAAATGTCTTTGGTGGAAGGAGCGGGAGCGTTCGTTTGCGGCGAAGAAACGGCTCTGATTCATTCCTTGGAAGGCAAGGCCGGTCGACCAAGGCCGCGACCACCGTATCCGGCCCAGCGGGGCTTGTTTGGCAAGCCTACCAACATCAACAACGTTGAAACTTGGTACAATATCGCGCCGATAGTGCTGCGCGGCCCCGCCTGGTTTGCCGAAACTGGGTCGCCGAAGAGCCCCGGGACGAAGGTATTTTCGCTTGTAGGCAAGGTACAACGCACCGGGCTCGTAGAGATGCCCATGGGTACACCGCTGAAGACATTTGTATACGATGTTGGCGGAGGTGCCGAAAATGGCCGTAGCATAAAAGCCGTACAAACCGGTGGCCCGTCGGGTGGGTGCATTCCGCAAGACATGTTTGACACCCCGGTTGATTACGAAACGTTGGCCCAATTGGGTTCTATCATGGGCTCCGGCGGCATTGTAGTCATGGATGACGACAATTGCATGGTCGACGTCGCCCGCTACTTCATCGAATTCAACCATTCTGAATCCTGCGGAAAATGCGTTCCCTGTCGGGCCGGGCTCGACCAATTGTTGAAGTTATTGAATAAGCTGACGGGAGGGACGGCAACGGAAGCCGACCTTTCGACGTTGGACGAACTTAGCCGGATGATTCGGGATCTTTCCCTGTGTGGATTGGGTCAAACCGCACCGAACCCAGTGCTAACGACATTGCGACATTTTCTGGGCGAGTTCCAAGACCACATTCGTGCAAAACGATGTTCCGCTGGGGTTTGCGAACAATTGGCACTCAGCCCCTGCGAGAACTCTTGTCCGCTGCACATAAACATACCGCGATACCTGCAATTGCTGAAGTCCGGGCGGCTCCCCGATGCATTCGTGGCATTGGTTTTGGACAATCCGCTTCCTGCATCGACGGGCCGCGTTTGCCAGCACCCCTGTGACAATCGCTGTCGGCGTGCGGGCATCGATGAATCAGTGAATATGCGCGAGGTGCACCGCCATATTGCGGACACCGTTTACGCATCCGATCTGTACCCAAGTCTGATTCGACGGGTCGTGGAACGCAAAGCACCCGCCAGCGGGAAAAGGGTGGCGGTGGTGGGTGCCGGACCAACCGGGCTCACCGCCGCCTATTATTTGTCGCTCTTGGGCCATGTGGTGGTCGTGTACGAAGCCAATGCAGAAGCCGGCGGGATGCTGCGCTATGCGTTGCCGCAATATCGATTGCCCAAGACCGTCCTCGACAAGGAGCTGGAGCTCATTTTGGCACTGGGTGTCGAATTCAACGTCAATGTCACGGTCGGTAAAGACGTAACACTCAACGAACTAGGCTCCGCGTTTGACGCGGTGTTCCTGTCGATTGGCACGTGGCACGAATCTTGGGTGTACATGCCAGGAACGGAGCTAAACGGCGTCATGCCCGCCTTGAAGTTCCTAGAAGATGTTGCAAAGAATCAAGACGTCTACACCGGCAAACACGTGATTGTCATCGGTGGCGGCAACGCGGCCATCGATTCCGCCCGGACCGCGCTTCGCCTTGGGGCCAAGGTAACGGTCGCATATCGACGAGATCGGCACGATATGCCGGCAATTCAGGAAGAGGTGCAGGCTGCTGAAGAAGAAGGCGTACAATTTGCGTTTTACGTGGCTCCCCACCGGGTCGTCGGAGCGGACGACGGAAGAGTCACGGCCTTTGAGGCCGTGCGCACTCAACCCGGCGAATTCGACGCCTCCGGCAGGCGCCGCCCAGTGCCAACGGACGAAATTCTGCGCTTCCCCTGCAACACTGTAGTTCTCGCCGTTGGCGAAACGGTAGATCTAGATTTCGTCAAGGCCACCGGTTTGAAGTTGAAGGAAGGTCACAAAACTCTGGAAGTCGATGAGTATACCTTGGAGACTAGCCGCGCCAACTTCTACGCAGGTGGCGATCTCATCACCGGAGCATCGAATGTCTCGAATGCCATGGGGTGTGGCAAGCGAGCGGCGCGACACATCAATCATCGATTGGTGGGCCACGACCACTTCGACGACATCTGGCCCACATTCGATTACGAAAGTACAGTGCCCCAAAATCCCGTCGAAACGCATCGGCACAAAATTCGGGAGATGCGTGCCGCTGCGAGGGTCCGAACCTTTGAAGAGGCAACGTTCGGGCTGAGCGCCGACGAAGCCACCGAAGAGTGCGCGCGTTGCCTGCGTTGCGATGTGAGGGCCGATCATGCCTAATCGGGAAGCGATTATGACTCAGAAGATTTCAATTCGAATTGACGGAGAGCTTGTCGAGGCCGAGGGCGGTATGACTCTTTTTGAAGTTGCCAAAGAGTCTGGCAAGTTCGTGCCAGGGTTGTGCCAACTCACGGGCTTATCGCCCGTGGGCGCTTGTCGCTTGTGCATGGTTGAAGTCGCTGGTGTAAACCGAATGCTGCCTTCCTGTACAACGCCGGTCCAAGCCGGAATGTCTGTTGTAACGCATTCTGCGCGGCTCAATGCCTATCGCAAGATGGTACTGGAATTGCTGTTTGCCGAAGGCAATCACGTGTGCTCCGTCTGTGTGTCTAACAACCATTGCGAGCTTCAGACGTTGGCGCAAAAGTTGGGCGTCGACCACGTTCGGTTCAGTTACAGCTACCCCAAAAGAAGTGTTGATTTGTCCCACCCTAGGTACGTCCTCGACCACAACCGATGCATTTTCTGCACCCGCTGTGTGCGTGTCTGTGCAGAAGTGGAAGGCGCACATGTTTGGGACGTCATGAGCCGGGGTGTGTCGTCACGCATCGTTGCGGAAATGGACAAGCCCTGGGGCAAAGCTCAGTCCTGCACCAGCTGTGGCAAGTGCGTGCAGGTGTGCCCGACGGGCGCTCTAGCAGAGCGCGGCTTCGCCAACGGTGAGATGACTAAGAAACCAGAGACGGTGACGCGTCTTGCAACCTTGCGTAGGAGTGCCCTTTAAATGCCGGCTACCCTTCAATTACATAAGGTCAAACTAGCGACGGCATGGCTCGATGGATGTTCCGGTTGCCATATGTCCGTGTTGGATCTTGATGAGGTGCTGCTGACGCTCGCGCCACGCATTCAAATGGTTTACGGCCCCCTTGTCGACGCGCAAGAGTATCCTGACGCGGTGGACGTGGCTTTGGTCGAAGGCGCGGTTAGCAATCAAGATGACTTGTCATTAATCTACAAAATACGCGCCCATTCAACCTTGGTCGTAGCCCTCGGTGATTGCGCGGTGACTTCTAATGTGCCGAGCCTTCGCAATTCAATTCCCGTCTCGAGGCTTCTTGAACGTGTCTACCTGCATAATACAGAGGGAAGCCGTCAAATCCCAACCGACAGCGTACCAAAACTTGCGCGCAATGCCGTGCCGTTGCACGAAGTAATCAAGGTTGACGTTTACATACCCGGGTGCCCACCCCCGCCTGCTGTCATTGCTAGCGTTCTCACCCAAGTGCTCGACGGCAGTCGGGTAGAGCTACCGATCATCGCCAAGTTTGGATAATTCTGTACCGGACATACGTGCCATGACGCAAAAAATAGTAATTCCCCATGTAAGCCGGATAGAAGGTCATGCTCAAATCACGATTGATTTGGACGATGCCGGGCGGGTGGCGGACGCCCGTTTGCACGTGACGCAGTTGCGCGGTTTTGAAAAGTTTACCGAGGGGCGTCCGTATTATGAAATGCCAGCAATTACCGCCAGAATCTGCGGCATTTGCCCGGTGAGTCACCTCTTAGCTTCCGTCAAAGCCTGTGACATGATTATGGCGGTGCAGATACCTGAAACTGCGCACAAATTGCGCGAATTGATTCACTATGCACAGTTCGTTCAATCCCATGCACTGAGTTTCTTTCATCTTTCCGCGCCGGATTTAGTGCTTGGAATGGATTTTGACCCGGCTCAGCGCAATCTATTCGGTCTTGCGGAAAAGCATCCTGAACTTGCGAAAGATGGCATTGCGCTGCGCCGTTTCGGACAGCACGCAATTGAATTGATGGCAGGTCAACGTATTCACCCCGCTTGGACCGTCCCGGGGGGTGTCAACAAGCCGCTTAGCGCGGAGTCGCGGGACGCAATACGAACGGGCCTGCCAGAGGCCTTTGCCATTGCGCGCCGGGCCCTGGGCAATTGCAAGGTATTGTGCGAAAATTTCCCGGAGGAAATCAAGTCATTTTCGAATCTTCCCACCTTGTATGCGGGGCTTTCGAACGAACGCGAGGAACTTAGGATCTATGATGGCAAGATCCGGTTTAGACGTCCTGACGGGTCCTTGGCTGCGACGGTCGAAAACGCAAAAGATTACGCCAATTACATGGGCGAAGCGGCCCTTTCGGACTCGTATCTCAAAGCACCGTTTTTCAAGCCGCTAGGCTACCCAGAGGGCATTTACCGGGTAGGACCACTGGCACGCCTGAATGCAGCTAAGTGCTGTGGCACTCCGGAAGCGGACTCGGAACTCTTGGAGTATCGCCAGTTCTTTGGCGCGATGCCGCAGAGCGCATTTCTCTATCACTATGCTCGTTTGATTGAAATCATCTGGAGCCTCGAGAACATGCAAAGGCTATTGGATGACCCTCAAATTCTGAATACGAGCGTCAGAGCCCATGCGGGAGTGAATTGCGACGAAGGCGTGGGCATCATCGAAGCTCCGCGCGGGATACTAATTCACCACTACAAGGTTGACGAAAACGGTGCTATCACCTGGGCGAATCTAATTGTAGCCACAGGACACAACAACCTTGCCATGAATTACGGTGTCAAGCAGGTTGCATCGCACTTCATCCGCAACGGAAAGGTTTCAGAGGGCGTCCTCAACCGCGTCTGCGCCGTAATTCGGGCCTATGATCCCTGCCTGAGCTGCTCGACTCACGCAGACGGGCGCCCCGCCGTGCGAATCGACGTGCGAAATGCCGATGGCTCAATCTTGGAGACCCTGAGTACGAGTAACGACAAGTAACGGAGAGTCTCCCGTAGTTTCCGACGAATTCGCGAATTGGCTACCCAATGACCCTGAGTGTCCCTCGCACGGTGCGTAGCCCCAGCGCATCGAGTTTGCGGCGGACTTCAACTGGCGAACTTCGATCCTCGAGCAGGTCCCGGTAAGCGGCTACAATCGCTCGTGTTTGAGCGGCAGTTTCTCGCACCAGCTCGATGCGATATCTGCGGACCGACGCATTGCGAAGTACGACTACTTGCTCAGCAGCGCTCTGAGCGATGCCGTGAAAGACCGTATTGCGACAGCCGATATCCGCTTCAACTGGTAAATCTACCCCTTTTCGGTCACGCAGTGACACCGCGTGCCGATCGCAAGGTCTGCCGCAATCGCGATGGTCGTGACCTTTCGAGAGCAACGCCGCGATCACGCAATGTTCCATGTGAAAGAGCGGCATTGGATGGTGCACGACCACCTCGGCGTAAGGCCCGAGCGGCGAATTGACCAGGGACTGCAGCTGGGCCGCGTCCAGATCATAACTGGGCGTAAACGCACACAGTCGATGCCCAAGGATTTCAAGGGCTGCCAGGGTGTTGGTTACATTTAACGAGAAGTCGGCGATCAATTGGGGCGGGGCGTTGTCGTCAGGCGCGGCGTGCCCGGCGCCCTGAGCCGCCATTGATTCGAGACTGCCCAGCGAGCGCAACAGGATGATGTCAGGCCGCAAGTTGCGCACGAAGGTGTCAATCTTATCTTCGCCAGGTTTACGAATTCGCGGCAAGGCCACCCCTAGACACTTTTGACTGCGAGAGCGAAGTTCGCGCAGAGCCGGACCTAGACCTGTTAGCGTGAGAAAGTCGAGATACAGCCCCGATGCGCCCGCTTGCAGCGCAGCGTCGGCCTGCGCGAGGGAACGACAAGTCACGAATAGTCCCGCCGCTGGCGGAGCTTTGGTCGGGTAGATGAGACGGTCATTGAGTGAAAAGGAATCAACAACCGGGTGGCTTCGCTGGGCAGCCAAAGCCAGCTTCTGCACCGCATCGCGTCGCCCGCGATTGAGCGACGAATAGGGCAATGTCGTTCCCTCGGGGATCTGAAGGGACAGTGAAGCAAGCTGATACGGTGTGTCCCCGAGCCGAGCGAGTTTGTCTTGGACGGTCTCCAGCTGCAGCGCGGCCGTTAGTGCAGGTTCGAGCGGATGGTCGAGGCGCGTCTGAACGCTTCGACCGTCCGCAGTCGCAAATGTCAATTGCGGTCTCTCACCCAGTTGCCCGGTCAAGCGAGCCGCGATGCCGACCTTCTTGAGGCTCGACGCGTGCAGCCGTCCAAGTTCGCTCTCGAGGCTCGCCGAACTAGTTCGAAACACCAGTCGCCCCGCGTAATTGCCGGAAATTTTGCGATCGGGGCCTAGCCAAACCCAAATTTCGGAAGCACCTTCGGCTGACTCTACGTCGCGGCCTGAAATGGCAAGCATCCAAATCCTTCCGCCAAGTTCATCGCGATCACCCTGTGACCCCTGCACAAGGATTCCGTCGCCGCGCTTCAGTTCACGCTGTGTGCGCAACCGGAGCCAGGACTTGCCGTCCCGGGTGGCATTGCCGAGGCAACGGCCAACTTCGATGCCGATGTGGTCACAACTCTTGCCATTTACTAGCGTTTGGTGATCAACACCTTGCAGAAAACCGAGGGAGGCTCCGCGAGAATAGATTTGCGCGCAAAGTTCTCGATCGTGCTGCGTCGGCGCGGGGCCGGTATTTGCGGCCGCGTCAACTGCCAATCGATACAGGCGCGTGGTCGCGGCCACATACTCAGGGCCTTTGAGGCGTCCCTCGATTTTGATTGCGGCTATCCCGCTTTGCAATAGCTCAGGAACCCGAGAACTTGCATCGAGATCCTTGGGCGAGAGCAGATATGTGACATCGTCGAGGTTGCGGAGCTCGCCATCAACGACCAGCTCAAAGGGCAGCCGGCAGGCTTGTGCACAGGCGCCACGATTGGCACTGCGACCGCCCATCGCTTCGCTTGTCAAACATTGTCCTGAGTAAGCAATGCACAGGGCACCATGGGCAAAGACTTCGCATTGTATCGGGCAGGCTTGGACAATCTCAGTGATTTCGCGCAACGATAGTTCTCGCGCGAGCGTGACGCGCGAGAGTCCCAAGTTGCTCGCGAACTGGACCGCGGCAATGTCGGTGCAGGTCATCTGCGTCGATGCGTGCAGGCGTAGCGTCGGAACCAACCCTTGAATGAGCCGGGCAACACCTAAGTCCTGCACAATGACGGCATCGACACCCGCCGCCGCGGCCGACGTCACGAGCCCTTCGAGCTCTGGCAGTTCAGCATCGAAGACCAGAGTGTTGATGGTGAGGTACCCGCGGCAACCGTGGTCGTGGATCTTGTTTATAACGGTCGGTAGGGAAGCCAAGGCAAAATTGGTCGCCCTTGCGCGCGCGTTAAACCCAGTCTCGAGCCCAAAGTAGACGGCGTCTGCGCCCGCGTTTAGCGCCGCGTCTAGGCAAGCCTGATCGCCAGCCGGGGCCAATATTTCGAGAGTTCTAGGCATTGAAGTCGGCGTCAAATTACCCCAGCTCAAGTCTGGCGCTTAGGGGACGGTTCGTGGCACGTTACGGTTCGTGGCGGTTGGTGTCCTGTTGCTCCCGGTGATTATCGCTAGCGGGCTGAGCTCGGCGGCACAGCTGCAGGAACCTACCCCCATCAGAATTGAGTTCGATTCCCCTCCCGGCTGTTCCAATGTCGACGCATTTTATGAAGGGGTGCATGGCCGCACCGATCGGGTAAGGCGGGCCGGTGAGGGTGAAAAGGCCGTCCAAATCCGGGTGCGGCTTTTCCGTGGCGGCACAACAACAAAGGGCGAGCTTCGGCTAAGTGACCAGTCAGGAGATACTGAATCGCGCAAGGTCGAAGGCTCAACCTGCGACGAAGTTGTTGAGGCTCTGTCCCTCACCACAGCACTAGCCCTCGATCCGAGCGCGAAATTGTCGACCCGGACGGGGCCAAACACAACCCCGGATTCGGCCGCGGCGACACCCACCGATGGCTCTGCCTCGGCGACCTCATCCACAACGGCACCGTCCTTGCCGCCTACGGCCACTAAGCCGCAGCCTCCCCAAAAGACTATCCCCGTCGCTCCGTTTGCCGGCGGCGCGATCCAGGCGCCAAGCAGGTCCGAACGAACTCACGTGGATTTGGCCGTGCAAGCCGTGGCAGCAACGGTTGTAACGTCCGGAATAAGCTTTGGGGGCGCCATCGGAGCCCGGGTTATTCTGCCCTGGCAAATCCAAGGCACATCTTCGGTCGGGTTGACCCTGCTCCACGCCCGAAACGACTGGCTAAAGGCCGCTGATTTGGCCTCCGTCCAACTTACGGCGCTGTCCTTGACTGGATGCCCCTGGCGCGTGCGCGCCAACTCTTGGCTTGAATTGGAACCTTGCATGACGGGGACAGGTGGCTGGCTTGTTGCCAGCGGCCTGGCGGTCTCGCACCGGGAAACCGTGGGTCGCACTTGGTGGTCCGCTGGGCTTTCAGGTGCTGCTTCTGCGGCACTTGTGGGCAGGTTTAGGCTTGAGCTCAATGTGGGCGTCACCGTGCCCTTGATTCGGCGAAAATTCGTCACTATTTCCCCAGACCAAATGGTGGGCGAAACACCCTGGGTGGCCACGCTGGCGAGTGCCGGTTTAGCCTATCGATTCTAGCCCACGGCTGGCCCGAATTTGACTTCGTGATCATTCATTGCGGTACCGGGAATTGGATGCGAAGGTTTATGACATTGCCCAACCCTCGAGGAAGCGAGCCCGGTACGCCTCAAGGGCCGGCACTCCGCCTATTGCCGAGTCTTGCCCCAACTTCCAGTTTGGAAAATGTCGTGAAATTTCGCGGCAATGATGTGCGGCTGCGCGGTCTGGTCGACAAGCATATCGATTTTGTCGCTCGGGTGCTTCGTAATGCTGGAACGCCTGAATCAGAAATTGACGATGATTTGCAACGTACTTTCATTGCCGTCTCACATCGATTGGATGATATTCGGCACGGTGCCGAGAAAAGTTTCTTGCTTCAAATCGCACTGCGGGTTGCAGCCCATGCGCGCCGAACATTAGCCCGACGGCGCGAAGTGCCGGTTGATGAGCCGCCGGAATCAGCCGAGACTTCGGCCAATCCTGAGCAACTCACGGATCAGCGTCGCGCGCGCATCATGCTCGACCGGGTGCTCTACCAGATGCCGACCGATCTACGAACTGTTTTGATTCTGCACGAATTCGAAGAGATGAACACGTCCGAGATAGCGGACATTTTGGAGATCCCTCGGGGCACGGTCGCCTCGAGGTTGCGACGCGCGCGCGTCACGTTTCGCGAGCGTGTGATCGCATTACAAGGCCAAGGCAGGCCGAGGTGAAACCATGAACGAGCCACGACGTCTACGTGAGGAAAGCCCCAGTGACTTGGAACGTGCGCTTCTCAACGCCGGCACCACGTATCGATGTTCCTCCGACGCCAGGTCAAAGACATTGGCGGCATTGGGACTAGCCGGATCGGCTGCGCTATCGGCGGGTGCCGTGAGTATGACTGCCACATCCGTCCTGGCGAAATGGGGTTGGCCCAAGCTTCTGCTGGCCGTTTCCTTGGCAGGTGCAGTGACAACCGTTCCCGTTGCGTACCACATGTTGCATCGGGCGAGCCCGACCGCTTTTGGTGTCACTCCTGCCTCGCCCGCAGTCGCCGCGGTTCCCGCGATAATCGCAGAGCCCGCCGGTCCCAATGAACCGAGCGAAATCGCGCCTTTGCCCGAATCCGGCACGGGTTCACTGGCTGAGTCCGACAACAAGGTTGTCACAATTCCGGTACCGAAACAGGAGCCCAAGGGTGACGCCCCTTCCGCTGCGCTTTCAGACGAACTCAACGCATTGGATACCGCGCGGGCAATTCTCGCTCAAGGAAACTCCAAGGGTGCATTGTCGCGCCTCGACGCCTACAACAAGACGTATTCCAAAGGCCGATTGCAGTTGGAAGCTGAAGTGTTGCGAATCGACGCCCTTACGAAGAGTGGGCAGACTGCCCTGGCAAAGAAGCGCGGGGACGCATTCCTGCACAGACACCCAAACAGCGTGCTAGCGTCGCGTGTTCGTGCTTTACTCGGCAATTGAGTTGTGCCGATGCCATCGTTCAGACCACGTCTCCGACTGGTCGGATTAGTTGCGCGGGCGGTCATTTGTACTGCATGCCTGGCGAACATCGGCTGCAGAACAACTGTAGACTCACTTGGGTACAACGCAACGTCAGATGCAGCTTACCACACACTGTATCCATTGACCGTGCCCCCAGCGTGTCCAAACGCCTTTCGTGACGTGCTCGGCAAGAGTGAAGCCGAGATTACAGCAAAAATCGACGCTGCGTTCAATACGTTGTTTCACGGCAACCCGGCGGATCAAGCCATTTTCTTTCAGGTCGGCAGTGATGAGGCCGACATTCAGGATATTTTCCATAACAGTGAGGTGCGAACCGAGGGAATTGGATACGGGATGATTATTTGCGTCGAGTTCAACAAACAATTCGAGTTCGATCAGCTGTGGCGATATGCCAAGAACGTGCTGATGGTTTCCACGGGGTCCAATCGCGGTTACTTTGCTTCCTATTGCGACACTTCGAGTGATAGCTCGTCCACGACTAAACCCTGTTATGACCCCTTCGGTCTCGAACAGCTTGTAATGGCCCTGGTGTTTGCCCACGATCGCTGGGGTTCCAATGCTAATGATTCCGGCGCGGGAGCCGTTGATTATTCCACGGACGCATTGATGCTCTTTAATTTGATGCGCAATAAGGAAGCGGAGAATGGAGGTGTCGTTGACGGCGTGACGAATAGTTTCGATGCGACGACCCACCTCGTATTTGACCTCCCCGATGTCTCGGCATCGACCTTTACCCGGCATGCAGCCGTGATGCCGGCCTATTATGAGCTTTGGGCGCAGGCCACCGGTGACGCGTTCTGGACAGAAGCCGCCAATAGCGCTCGATTATTTTGGAAACAGGCTGCGAACACGAACACCGGGCTTTTACCGATTCGCACTATGTTTTCGGGTCAGCCCTATACCGGCTGGAACACGTTCGGCGCCGAAGGGTACCGCGCACAATTGAATATGGTGCTCGACAGCATTTGGAACGGCCACGAACCGTGGGAAGTTACTGAAGCTGACCGGCTATTACAATTCTTCTACGGGCAGGGCATAGATCTGTATGGCATGTCTTACACGCTAGACGGTGTGGTACTCGACACGACCCACGATGCTGCGCTGATCGTTACCAACGGCATGACCGCGCTAATTGCAGACGCTACCGCTGCTGGCCGCACGGATTTCATCACCGCGGCTTGGAACCAACCCATTCCCACCGGCAACACTCGATACTACGCGGGCCTACTGGATATATTGTCTTTGTTGGTGCTCAGTGGGCGGTACTGCGTTTACTAACGCTGTAAGTTTAATACATATCGGCCGCGACCCAAGGTAAACTGCGCGCCCATGTCAATTCGTAAAGTGCCTTGCAAAATTCCGGTACTCATTTGCTTCGGAACCCTTGGAGTGATGCCTGCGTGCCTGAGGCCCCCGGAGCAAACGCCCGCGACAGCGCCGATACCGGCCGCCCCGATTGCTTCGGCGCAGGCCCCTGTTTTGAGCCCTTTTCGGATTTTTGGCGCAACTCAGGCGGCCGAGCAACCCTCGACACTTACCGTCACTGTGGATGCCGGCAAGACGCTGCGCACGGTAAATAAGCGCAACTTCTTAGGTACGAATATTGCGATTTGGAATGCCGCTGCCACGTATCTGGATACCGAAGTTCGCCAGCAGTTCAGCGACGCGGGTATCGGCCTGATTCGCCTGCCCGGTGGCAGCGCGTCCGATCAGTATTTCTGGAATGGACATGGCGTGCGCAAGGGCAACGTTGTCGACAGAGGCAAGTACAAAGACGGACAATGGACCATCGACTACTCGCAATGGGAGCCCGGGTTTATGGGCTTCTTTGGTTTTCCAAAAGATGCCATGAAAGGTGAGCTCAACTCCTGGCAAGGTAACTCGAATGTCAAAGAGCAGCTTGATTTCGTGAAGGCTTTGGGTGCCGACACATTAGTGACCGTGAACGCAGGAACGGGGACACCGAAGGATGCGGCACAATGGGTCAAGTGGGCGAACCAAACGATGAAGTACGGCGTGAAATACTGGGAAGTCGGCAATGAGCTCGGCGGCGGGTGGGAGGCAGGCACATTGCGCGCCGACGGTAAAACCATGGATGGCCCCATGTATGGAGACATCTATCGAAGCTTCGCCAAGGCCATAAAAGCAGCCGATCCCAAGGTTCTTGTAGGGAGCCAGGGTGGTATCGACTTTATCAAGGGCGCCCTCGGACACCCCGACGCACCTATCGACTTCGTGACGTACCACGATTATTTCAGTTCTGAGGCGAGTTCGCCCGAAGCTATGTTCAAGACACTCGACAAGATCAAACCGGCAATTCAAGAAGTGAAGGACGTGGTTCGAAAGCTCCGTCCTCAAAAGGACGTATTGGTTGGCATGACGGAGTTCAACAGCCAGCTCTTCGAAAGTGCGCAAACCTCGGACCTCAATAGCGGGCTGTGGCTGGCCGCGGCACTTGTGGAAATGATGGCCGGCGGTCTGGATTTCGCAACGCAATGGGACTCATTCACTCAGAAAAAGGACAAGGGCGGTGGCCACGGGTTCATGATCGAGTCAGGAGCTGTGCCGAAGGCGGAATACTGGACGTACGTCATTCTCAATCGCTATTTTGGCGACAGACTGCTTGAAGTTGATGGCAAAAACCCTTTGGTGCGCTCGTACGCATCGAAAGATGCCAGTGGAAACCTCTACGTGCTTGCAGTCAACATATCCCAGTCGGCTGGCTTCGCTGTTGACATTCAAGTGAAAGGAGCCGCCGTCGCTCCCGTTGCTGAATGCGCTCGATTCTCGGAACGTGAGTACGCCTGGGATCCTGTCGCGTTTGCCACGCCGTGGAATAGCGGGCCCCGGTTTTTGATGGCACGGGTCAACGGGGGAAAGCTCGAGCTGCCCCGTGCCTCGCTCTTGGCATGTCGACTGGCGCTAGCGAGTCGTGTTGCCCGAATCGACGTTCTCGGCCAAAGTTCGCTCACCTTTGCGCCAGGTTCTCGCACACAGGTTGAAGTCCTGGCTTCCGATGTCGAAGGACGAGCGCGGCCCCAGGTGGCCGTCACGGCGCAAATACCTAAGGGTTACGCGGTCGAGCCGGCCCAGGTGAAAACCGCGCAAGATGGCTTGGCGCGATTCACAGTCACAGCGCCCGCATCAATCGGCGAGGGGCGACTTAGGTTTATTGCCGACGGCAGTCCAGCGGTTGAGCTGAAACTATCCACCGTGGATGCTGAACTGGTCCTGAGCGGACCATCGAAAATGGAACTCGGCGGTACCGCGTCGATGATTGGGGCCGCTCGTTATCGAATCGGCTCGCACTATGCCCTCGTTGACACGTTCAATGCGCCGGCAACGGTGGAGGCGCCCGGGATTGGCCCGCTCGAGATCGCCTTTCAGGGTGGACTCGCGTTCTTCTCGATGGCCTCCACGAAGGCGATATCTGGGCATCCGGTGCAGATTCGGGCAGCCAATCTGTCGAGCAAGACCGATATCACTTTTTTCGAACAGATGACCAAGGAAAAAATTTCGTTTCGCTTTGACGACGACCAAAGCCTCAAGCATGTAGCTGGCAAACTTCCTTTTCACATCAACCCCAACGTTCGTCCCAACGAAGGTGTGCTCGAGATTCAACTTAAGGGGGCTGAGGGATGGACGCAGGACGTCGTTGATCTCGAAAAGCTAAATGAATTGCCCGATCTCGACCGGGCTAATATCACCGCTATTTCTTTTGATCTCGGCGTTGATGAGGCCTTCGATGCTGGCGGAAAATACGCGGATATTGTGGTTGTGCTGCAGAGCGAGGCGAACTATTGGATGCCACTAGACAAGTTTGACCTCAGATCTTTGCCCAAGGGCCAATTCAAACGAGTCACGTTGCCGATCAAGCCCGAATTTCAAAAGGCAATGAAAGCCTTTTTCAAGATCGTGACGGTCGTCAATAGCGGTGCCAAACTCAACGGCGCCGTCTATATTGATAATCTTGGGTTTGTCGTAAAAAGTGAAAAATAGTAGGGGCGCAAGGCGTTGCGCCCCCGCCCAGTGCACACGGCGACAGCGAAGTCATGACTGCTATGCAACACGGCTGAGAATTTGTTGCTCGACGGCCGCGTAGTCCGTTTGAACGTTCAGCCGTGCCAGCACTGAGTAAAAGCCAAATTGGAGGCGGTTCATGAATGCAAGCCCGCGCGGCGGCATGACAAAACTCTTGTCCTTTGCAAACATTTCGGTTTTGAGTGCACGTACGCCCAGAACAACATCTTTGACGTATTCGGAAGTAACCAGAAACGGTGAGTCAAAGATCGGTCGAAAGCAGCGGCGCACGTACGTAATTATGGCCCGCTCGTAGCGGCCACCACGTGTCCCCAGCATGCGTGCCACGGCGGTACAAAACTGGGCTTCGTCCCGGCGTGCAGCCGCTTCGTGCACGACAACAGCGGCCGCCCGCAGGCGCGCTTCCATAGGTTGCACACAGCCGAAGTCCAAGAATGCAATGCGACCACCTGACTGGAATAGGAAATTTCCCGGATGCGGATCGGCATTGAACATTCCGTGCAGCAGCAGCCCATTGAACTCGAATCGCCACAGTGTTTCCGCATAAGTGCGGCGTTCCGGTTCGGATAGCTTTGCCGCATCCTCAAGGCTGGTGCCGCTCACGAGCTCAGTCGTCAGCACGCGACGGCTCGATCGTTCATCGATGACACCCGGAATCAGGATCTGCGCATCGGCAGCATAGATGCGGGAGAATGTGCGTTGGTTCTCGGCCTCATGAACGTAGTCGAGCTCTTCACGAAAACGTGCCCGAATGTCATTGAACACGCGTTTGGTGTCGACGGCTCGCGGTACGAGAGCGCCAACCATTGTCTCGATTACGCCCGCATTACGAAGATCGCTTTCTACCGCACGGTCGATGCCGGGGTGTTGTACCTTTACGGCGACGGGGCGACCATCAGCGAGCCTAGCCCGATGAACTTGCCCAATCGAGGCGCTGGCGAAGGGTTCGTCCTCCCACTCCAAGAACAGCCTTTCGATTTTCCCTCCCAGTTCATCCTCGACGAGCTTGCGAATGACTTCGCGGGGTGAGCTGGTTGTGGCCGCGCGCAGGGATTCTAAGGCAGTTTCGTACGCTTTTCTGTAAGGCTCGGGAACTGCCCCGTCGACGTAGCTTGCCATCTGGCCAACCTTGGCTGCAAGGCCACGCAAGTTGCCGAGCACTTCAGCAGCCTTGACGGCCGCCGCGCTACCATCTTTCGAAGTGAGCAAATTTACGCCAGTTTGGGCGGCGAGGGACGCTAATCGCGCTAAGCGTGAGAGTCGTCCCGAGGGGAGGAGGTGAGGCTCT
>Ga0075520_1000136_pt1 | contig 26676 bp, 19 predicted proteins | sample NGEPerB_FD_75100 | JGI IMG/M metagenome (GOLD analysis project Ga0075520, IMG submission 75100) | Arctic peat soil microbial communities from the Barrow Environmental Observatory site, Barrow, Alaska, USA - NGEE PermafrostAB12-B | ecosystem: Environmental > Terrestrial > Soil > Wetlands > Peat ... | reverse complement strand
GCATACACCGTGGGCGGTGGGGTTGCCGTCGGCTCAAAATTTACCTCATTTTCGATGCCGGCCAAATTTCGCAAACCACGAGTGAGCTCATCGACGCTGTTGGTTTTTGCAACAGAAAACTGATCAACACGACTGGTGACATCGCTTGCCTTACGAGAAAATCGCGCCGGTGCCACGTAGTGGTGCGGACCAAAACTTTGATCCTCCGTCTCCTCGGGCGATTTGACGGCAGCGGCGGCTACACTCTCCTCGTGTAAATATGTCACATCGGATGGCAATTCAGATTCTATTTCATCGTCAATTTCTGATGACACAGATTCCAGTTGGACGGCTAAGTACTCGAGCTCTTCCTCGTCAATTGCCGTTACGACATCCAGCACGGTAGCTTCCGCTTCGCCAGCGCAGGGTTCCACTTGTGTCGCGTCAACGGGTGATGCTTGGTCCAGGCGCTTGCACTGCGGCAGTGTAATGCCCAATGGCATGTCCTGTCCTTGCGAGGGTAATACCAACAAGAAAGGCTCAGCCGTTTGATGTTCCAAGGTCACATCCGAGACCAGCGCCTGCTCGGGCTGTTTCTGCAGTTGCGCGGTTTTCTCCGCCACCGCTGCCGTGGGTAATTCGACTGTGAGCTCACGAAAGTCACCCTCGGATACCTCGACATATTCCAAGTCTATTTCAGACAGTTCATCGGGCTCGCTGGGCGCAACGCTCAATTGCGCGTGATTATCTATGACGCAGATTGGGACTTCTGCCACGAATCCTTGCTGAGTACAGAGCCTCTGGGTGTGTTCGATTGGCTGCCAACTCGACGCTTCTGGAAGTAGCGCAGGGGTCGCGTAGTTGGGGATCTCGAGGTCGGGAATATCGATAGAACTCGCGGCTGCAGTGGTGTTGCAGTCCTGGCAGGGAGTTGCCAAATTGGCCACGATATCTGGAAAACCGGGCGAAACATCGATCCATTCTTCCAGAATCTCGGGTTCTTTGACGACAATCGGCGCGCACTTGGTAGGTAATTCTGGTTGTACTTCGACGCGCGCCGAATCGCATGACTGAAGGGCGTCCACAGCGTCTTGCAAACTCGGATCTTGCTTTAGTGATTGCGCTACTTCACGATGCAAGCGCGCTAGAGCCCGCCGCGCAGCCCCACGGTTCGTCGGGATTAAGGCCACTTCGAGCTCACGCACCAATTCCAACATTCTTCCTTGTGGGGGGCGGCGTGCCGCCCTTAGTAGCGCAGGTGTTACTGAGCACGCACTCAGTAAAATTCGACCCAATAATTCCCGCAATGTAGCTTCAGCGATTCGATCATCCGTGGGCGCTCCACCGCAAAGACGAATCGTCCCGTCCTCGAGAAGTATTAGTTCTTGCGGGCTCACATTCAGAGGAAGCGAGCTCAGCGCGTCGGCCACGGCCAACACCATACAACCCGCCAGCTCCGCAGGCAGTGCCGCACATCGCTGATCGGAAACAACCATTACTTGCGCAAAGGTGACGCCGTTCACAGGTCCCCTCCTTGTCTGACACAAACACCGTGCCGCCCAAGATAATCTTTGGCCTGGCGTATCGTGTACGTACCATCATGAAAAATCGAAGCGGCCAACGCGGCATCCGCGCCACCGTCAGTCAGCCCCTCGCGCAGATGCTCCAATGTACCCACGCCTCCCGAAGCGATGAGGGGGATCGGTACAGTACTGCTTACGGCACGAAGCAATTCGATGTCGTACCCTGCAAGAGTCCCGTCCCGGTCCATACTGGTGAGCAGGATTTCACCGGCGCCGAGCGCGGCACCCTTCTCACACCAGGCCAATGCGTCCATGCCAGTTGCCCGCCGGCCGCCATGAGTGAAGACTTCCCAATGGTTTTTTTGAGTTTGTTTGGCATCGACTGCCAATACGAGCACCTGGGCACCCCAAGCTTCCTTCACTTCCCGTACAAGCTCGGGCCTCTCGACCGCGGCGCTGTTGACACTAACCTTGTCGGCGCCAGCCAATAGCAGCACCCGAACGTCTTCAAGACTTCTAACGCCGCCTCCGACCGTCAATGGGGCAAATACGACGTCTGCCGTACGCCGAACAACGTCAAGCATGATTCCTCGGGACTCGTGCGAGGCCGTTATGTCAAGAAAGGTAATTTCGTCAGCGCCGGCCGCGTCGTATTGCTTGGCGCAATCCACGGGATCCCCTGCATCGCGAATATTGACGAAATTGACTCCTTTGACCACGCGCCCTCCACGCACGTCCAGACAGGTGATGATGCGTTTAGCGAGCATTTTCAGACTCGCATACACAAACCAGGCGCCTTGGGCCAAACACCCTGCAATTTGAGCGCAACCCTTCGGCCGCCAGGGTATAGTTGCCCCGTAATGCGCGTTTGCCCGAGATGCGGGGTCAGCAATCCCCTTGAACAATCGTCCTGCGCGACTTGTGGGATGCTTTTGCCCGAATTGCCGAAGCCTGAGGGGAATCGTGATAATTCAAAACAACCATTAGACGGGGCTGCCACCCAAATTTTTGGGCAAGCAGCAGCGCCAGGAAAAACGGCCGACCATTCGCCTCGGGTATTGAATCGGACAATGATCGGATTGGCTCCGACGCCGGATCCCAAGCGTGGCGGCACAGACTTGGCAGCCGCCTCAAACGCTCCGTCCTCACCGGGCCCTTCGAATGACTTGCGTCCGGCGCGACCCGTACCCGCGGCATTTCAGACGATGCTGGGAATGTCTCCCCCCACATCGCTGCCTACTCCAGCCAATCAGGCGAGCAAGACATTGAGCGGCGCGGGCGCCTTTACAGTTCCGGAACCTAGAGTGATGCCGCTCGCGGGTTCAAATAAAGGCACACTCATTGGTGTTGCCATACCGGGAATTGCCCCCGTGAGCCCTGGCATTGATAAACCTCGACTGGCCCCGGTCTCGAACGAAGAGCTCACCCACCAGCAGATAGAGAATGACAATTGGGTGCCTCCGCCAGACGTGACGTCGCCTGCCCCTGAAGGGATACGCCGGTATGTGGTGATGTCGCTTGCGGTCGCTGCCGGTTTGCTCGCCGCAATCGCTTTCGTCGCCATTTGGTGGTGGCGTTCGTCACCCAAGCTAGAAGTACAAGTTCGAACGGATGACTCGGGTCGCGATTCACTTGAACTCAGTTGTCAAGACTGCGACGATGCTAGCGAAGTTGCCTTGTCCGGCACTCGTACAACTTTCAAGAACCATCAAGCTACAATATCTTTGAAATCACCGCTCAAGATGGGCGATAACGCGTTGCAATTAGATCTGTCCCGACGCCGGGCAAAAGCAGAGGCAATCCAAATTCATGTACCCGTCGACTATCGAGTCGTAGGCGACATATCGACGCTGGGGCAGAACCCCGCAGTGCTTCGACTGCTCATTGAAAAATCGCCCAGCGTGGTTTTTGAAGTCGAAAAGCAGCCCGTTCCTTTCGACGCAGCAGGGCGTGGTCGGTTCGATATTGACGTATCGCGGGACCTAATTGGTCCAGCCAACGTGGAAAAACTATTAGAACGGCGGGTCGCTTACAGCGTGCGAAGCCCGACGACAACCATAGAAGGCGGCGTTTTGCTAAGAACGGGCATATTGCCCCTTACCATTGAGGCGCCGAGCTCTCTTTACATTACGGAGCAGGAACAATTTAATCTTTGCGGTACGACCGCGCCAAACGGGCAGGTTGATGTTGCCGGCTTGAAGGTTAAAGTCGAGGTTGGCGGTCGATTCTGCCATCCAATGCTCATCAAGGAATTCGGGAAATATGAAATATGGGTAACAACCGCAGCGAGCGGCTTTGCCCCCCGCAAAGTGCGTCTGAACATAGAACGCACGCCCAGCCTGAAAATATATGCCCGCAATTTGTTCAAGGCCTTACCCCACGAGATTGCGAATCCGCAGCATTCTCCCGGTAACGACGCGAACTCCCTGGTCGCGATTACTGGTCGAATCGTGGAGTTATCCGAATCACCACCGGTCATTCGATTTCTTCTGCAATACAGCTCGAAACGTGGCGCCTCAGGTTTTGCTCGAATTACGTCGTCATACTTGTCGCCAATGGCTGCCGGCACCCGGGTGACCGTATTCGGCCTCATAACGGGTAGTCATCAAGGGCCAGACGGTCGTGAAATGGGCGAATTGGCGGCAGCTTTTATTGTACCCGCTCTTCAATAGGCGAGAGTGTACCGCGTCGTCTGGCCCCCAGAGAATCGTTAGTTGAAGCCAACGAAATTCGCGCGGCCAAGGTTTGCGAATTCGTTAGCATGTTCTATATTCATCGAAGCGATGAATTCCCTTGTGCTGGGTAACTGTTAGAAAGGAGTTTCGAATCGATGATTTCACTGACAACCGGTGCCGCTGAGAAAGTAAAGGAGATTTCTTCCTCAGAGGGCCTCACCGGACAGGGCCTGCGATTGCGTGTTATCGGCGGAGGCTGTGCTGGATTCCAGTATGATCTCTACTTCGAGGACGTCCCAACGGATCTCGACGAACGTTTTGAGTCTTACGGTATTCCGCTATATGTGGACCCATTGAGTCTCCAATATCTCGACGGGACGGAGATCGACTACGTCGAGGGGGCGCATGGCGCCGGCTTCAAGTTTGGTAATCCAAACGTTTCAGGGACTTGCGGTTGCGGATCGTCCTTTCATTCCTGACTTTGGTCCATAAACCCAGTAAGCACGTGGGAATTAGGCTCTTGGCGCTCCCAAATTGTAATGACCACCCAGTCATATTTGACTGGGTTTATTAATTAGAGATCGTCGGCAAGAGCAAATTAGGCCGACTGTTCGATGTCTTGAGAATCTCGGGGCCGTAGGGCGGCAATATAAATGCTGTTTGCGGATGTGGCGGCGAAACCACGCAGGCCTTGCGCGCGTACGCTTAGACAGCAGGGACTAACCCCCAAAGGAAAGTCCAGGAATTTCCGGGGTTGAGAATATTTTAGCCCCATGTCAGTTACCGTAGCGTACCGTGCAATAATTGCGCAAATATATCCAGGGAAGACGAGTGCAGCATGGCCAATGAATTTGATCCCACATTGTCTCGTTACATGACGATGGTCCAGAGGTTGCCGAAATTGACTCGGGAGGATGAAGTCGAGCTTTGTCGGCAATGGCAGACTTGCGGCAGCACCCCGGCAAGGGATGAGCTGGTTCGCTGCCATCTGCGGTATGTGGTCGCCATTGCTCTGAAGTATCGTCGTTACGGGCTCCCGTTGTCAGAGCTCATTGCGGAAGGTAACTTTGGAATTGTCCATGCGCTTTCGAAGTTCGAGCCTGCTCGCGGAAATCGCTTCGTAACGTACGCAGCCTATTGGATACGCGCATACATTCTCAATTACATTATCCGATCTTGGAGCCTGGTTGGGGTTGGATCTGGCGCCCTGCGGTCAAAGATGTTTTTCAAGCTCCGCCGAGAGAAAGTGCGCATTTCCAATTTGGTTGGCGAAGGCGAACGTGCCGATGAAATGCTCGCGGAGCGATTCAATGTGTCTCGGATCCAGATTGTGGCGATGGTTCGGCGCCTTGAAGCAAGAGATGTATCCCTTGATGCTAAAGTATTCGACGATGCCGTGACGAGTCTCGTTGACACGCTTGCCTCTTCGGACAGCGATCAAGAAGAAGTGTACTCAGCTTCGCAGGATAGCCACCGTGTCCACAACGTCGTCCACACCGCGCTGTCCGTACTGGACAAGCGAGAACGTTATATCGTCGAGAATCGACTGATGGCGGACACCGAGGAGGAAGTTTCATTGGCGGAAATCGGCCGTAGGCTAGGCGTCTCAAGGGAACGCGCCAGGCAGCTGGAAGCCCGTGCCAAGAGAAAGCTAAAGCAAAAGATATTCGAGCTTTCAGGAAGCACGACCCTGGAAGGGCTATCGCTGGAGCGAGCGGCATAAGTGTGTCATAAGTGCGTCGTTGGTGGTGACGCAGGCGGTCGCCGAATCCAAGGATTTGGAGGAAAGTCCGGGCTCCGTAGGGCAAGACGCCGGATAACCCCCGGTGGAGGCAACTTCAAGGAAAGTGCCACAGAGAATAAACCACCCGACCGAATATTTTCTGTCGGGAAAGGGTGAAACGGTGGGGTAAGAGCCCACCGCGTTTCCGGTAACGGAAGCGGCAAGGTAGACCCCGTCTGGAGCAAGGCCACGTATAGGGACATTCAAGGACGGCCCGTCCGCGTCCCGGGGTAGGCTGCTAGAGATCTTCGGTAACGAGGATTCCAGAGGAATGATCGCCAAATGTGGCACGAGTGATTGTGTCACATGTACAGAACCCGGCTTATGAGTCGCCGCTAACCCGCCGCTTCGACATTGTCGGAGCGGCGGCTTCTTATTTGGATTGATGTTCGAGTGGGGGCATGACAAAAAGAAACCGCCCGGGATCGCGGCAATAATCCAGACGGCGTCACTGGGCTGCAAACACGAAGGGGACGTTTACGGTTGTCGCGCCAGATGATGGCGGGAAAGACCAATTTCGAACGCGACTTTCTATGCAATTAGCCAGACCGCGGTATCCGCGGGGATCACCATTGCTGGAAACGCCACTCACATTTCCGCCGGCAGCGATGTCGATTTTTACGGAAACTCTGGCCACTGTGGGTGCATCCGAGGCACGTGAATCGAGCGCTGGCTGCCAGCAACTTCGGCGCACGCTAGCCGTGTAGCGACTTACCGTTTTTTGAAGCGTTGCCGAGTCGAGGGCTTGCCCCGAAGTCGATCCACTGTTGGACGCGGTTTCGGCCGGTCCACTTTGCGGACCCAGGCCACGCAATCCGGACAATCCCTTTAGACCAGCAGGGGAAACCGGAGTGCCGTTGTTATCCGCGGCAAGCTTTGTGTCATTTGCAGCAACTCGACGCGAAGTAATCCGCGTTTCCTCCGCACTCGCGATAGCTGGAGTATTCTGGGACGAAGCGGGTAACGCCGGCGGCATCGCGACAGCAGCCGATCCCGAGCGCGCGACTTCAACATACTTGATTTCCGGTGTCGCTGGGGGCTGGCGAAACAATACGAAACCAATGGCAAGACCCAGTGCAACTGCTCCCGCAACGGCGATCCAAGCTCCTTTGGGGCTCCTGCGCATTCCGCGACCGGTCACTGCAGCGAGTTCTTCAGGCGTAAGCGCTGGGGATGCGATCGGAACAAAAAGAGCGGCGACTTGCTGCTGCGATTGCTGTGGTGTTTCTCTCGCCGGAGTCAGCGCCAGTTGACGCTCAATCGCCGGGGAGAACGTAATAGCGGGTCCAAAGTCGGGCGTGCCTGTGGGCAGCAAAGGACTTCGACTTGCGTGAATGCTCGAGATGGCCTCTTCAACAACCGCCAGCAGCTCTGGAAAACTGCGAACGGGTTTCCAATCTTCGAACCCGTCGCGCCAAACCAAAGAATCTATTGTGACCTGCCCCTGTGCTGCACGGGCGCGAAGATCACTCAAGGGTATTGGCCCGATGGGATTATCGTTGATGCCGACGTACCATTCGTCACCGACGAATTGATCAGTCGTAACTGCGGAGGTAACGCCGACCGCGGTGGTAAATGCCTCCGCAAGCGCTTCGCCCGCTCGGCGCGCAGGCGGCGCTGCCACCAATGCGCGCCCCGTGACACGCGGAGCGGTCGGGCTGGGAACCGCGGACCTAGGGGGGGCCTTCTTAACCGCAAGAGGTGCGGCGTTGGCCGACGGAGAGGATTGAACCCTTACCAGACGGTGAATTGGTCTTTCGCTGGATGGCCCAACCGGCCACCCCAAGTCTGTATGAACCTTAGCGAGTGAAGAGAATGAGGCGGCACTCGCGGGGGGCTTTGCGGTAGGGGCTGCAATCTGAACTGGCGACGCACGTTTGATGCCGGTCGCGCCCGTCGGTTTGAAACTTCGGCTGCCTGCAACCAGCCCGGGGCTGCCCAATTTGGATTCGCGACCAGAAGTTGCGCCAGGCGGGCGTATGGGTTTGGTTGGTGCTTTGGCTGAGAGCCCTCCACCAGTGTTTTGCGCCTGGGGTCGATTAATTGCTCCTCGAGGGGGCAGCTCACTCGATCCAGGTGCCGGTACAGGAATCGAAGTTAGAGCGATCGGAGGCAGGCTGACGCCCGTGGACGCGCCGACCACGGACTCTTGAATCTCGATGATGTGCCCGCATTGGCGGCACTTCATCTTAACCGATCGACCGATGACTTTTTCGTCGGCGATTTGGTACTTGGCTTTGCAACTAGGACAAAGAAACTTCATGCCGACGCAACCACGGTCCGAAGAACTCTAGAGCCCGTGCATCCTCGCAAACCCTTGCGACATTCACAACAGGTTCAGTAAGTGCCCCTTGATGCTTTGCCGTGTCTCCTCATCGGGGGCAAGCCCGAGGGCTCGTTCCCATGTTTCGGACGCTTTGTGACGAAAACCAGCTTTTTGGTACAGGATGGCTAGGTTCTTTGCGGCGGCAAAGTGTTTTGAGTTCAACTCCATGGCTCGCTCAAGAGCTCCAATCGCTTCAAATACCTGCCCCTTCTTTCCATGCAGAAGGCCTAAGTGAAAGTGCAATCGATAGGCCAACGGGTCGATATTCGTCCCTTGTTTAAGATGAGCGATTGCGTCGTCCAGACGACCGGATTTGTATGCCTCAATTCCCTGGGATAACTCGGCTTCGGCTTCACTTGATACGTCATGTTCTGCCGCAATCGAATCCGAATCCTTGATTCCGGCCAAGGCAGTATCTACCGCACGCAGCAACTCATCAATCCGGAATGGCTTCTCAATGAAGAACTCTACGCCGCAGCCATGCTTCAAATCCTCCGCAAAGCGCCAGCCGCGGTACACAGCGCTGATCATGATTATCGGGGTGCGCGCAAACCGTTCGCTGCGCTTAATTCGGCGGGCAATATCAAACCCATGCACCTCTGGAAGCATCGCATCGAGGACAATTAATTGCGGACTGTGTTCTTTGAGTAGTCGCAACGCGAGGTTTCCTCGATCCGCCTCTATAACGTTAAGACCTCGGCTCAACAGTAAACGGACAACCATCTTGCGGATATCCGCGTCGTCGTCCACGACAAGCACGGTGGGCGCGTCGCCACGTGGCGCCGGGGCTATGGACGCAAGCGGTAATTCGGTAACGACGCTCACGTCTCGCGACAGATTACCAAATTCATCGACCGTAATGTCCTGCTGCGAACTACGACGAACTGCGTCGCCTACGATTAACACGTTCCCTTCACCAGGCCGCGTTTCATCGACGAGAAACTCCGGGGGAATTGACACGTAATCCTCTTTGCCCGCACTAGGAGCAATCGCTGCGGCAGGCGGAATGCGGATTCCGGCGGAATCTAGACCAAAACGAGCCAACGTTTCCGGGGGGCAATGGGGACCAACATAGAACTCTTCGCCTCGTGCTTTTCTTGCGTAGGCCGCCTGAATTACTCTTGATATAACGCCCTCCAAAGCCACATAAGCATAAACTTTTTTCCCGGTTACGAACTCCAATTCCTCGATGATCTTAGTTTCGCCGGGGTTGCCCATCGCAACGAATAGACGTTCATCCCGAACTAGAACCGGAAGAATTAGGTGCTTTTCCGCTATCTCTTTGGGTAGCAATTCAAGATCTTCAATTTTCAAGCAAATCTGTGTCAAATCTATGCCCGGAATTCCGTGCTGTTCGCTCAGTGCCTTGAGCGCATCAATGTCATCAATGACGCCCTGTTGCGTAAGCCGTGTTGCCAATCGACCGCTGGCGGCCTTGTCGGTCAAAGCCCGATCGAGCTGCTCAGCGGACACGGAGCGCTGTTCGAGCAAAATTCGACCGATCGATTTTTTTTCGTGCGACATCGGAGAGTTGATTATTCCACGGACGGGGCTCCCCGTGCTATAAATTTAGGCTCTGATAGCGAGCTATCTGCGTACTGGCCCAGGATTCGTAGGTATCGTCTGCAATTGCCTCGCGCGCCTGAGACATCAGACGACCGTAAAAGTGGAGATTGTGCAAAGTAAGCAATCGAAGTGCAAGGATTTCGCGTGCTAAGAATAGGTGCCGCAGGTAGGCGCGGCTATATTTCTTTGCGCAAGTTGGGCAAAGGCAACCCTCTTCAAGGGGTCGCGGGTCGTCTTTGTAACGTGATTGCTTGATAACCAGCCGACCCGAGATTACGAAGGCTTGTCCGTTACGAGCATTGCGTGTCGGTAACACGCAATCAAACATGTCCACGCCATTTCCAATCGCGCGGATCAGATCGGAGGGCGTACCCACACCCATCAGGTACCGCGGGCGCAATTCATCGACCGCTGGCATAAGTTTGTTGAGCATTTCGTGCATTACATCGGCGGGTTCACCCACGCTAAAGCCGCCGAGGGCCAAACCGTCGAACGGCAAGCTCGCCAGCTCCGCGGCGTGGCGACGACGTAGACTGAGGATGGTTCCACCTTGAATGATGCCAAAGAGCGCCTGTCCATGTGACCGTGCCAAAATACAGCGCTCACCCCAGCGCGTCGTACGTTCCACTGCGGACGTTAGGACCTCCGGGGTGGATTGCGCAGCGGCGCAAACGTCAAGCTGCATGGCAATATCGGATCCCAGAAGCCCCTGAATTCGCATTGACTCCTCGGGAGTCAGCAGGTGTCGCGAACCATCTAAATGAGACTGGAACAAGAAACCTTCTTCACTGATCTTTCCGAGGCCAGCCATCGAATACGCCTGAAATCCCCCGGAATCTGTTGCAATGGCGTGCGGCCACTTTGAAAATCCATGAAGCCCCCCAAGCGCTTGCACGATATCAGGCCCAGGTCGAAGCCACAGATGGTACGTGTTCATGATAATCATGCGCGCACCAGACGCCTCCACCTCATCCGGCGTCGCGGACTTAACCGTAGCTTGTGTTCCGACTGGCATGAAGAGCGGAGTGTCCAGGAGGCCGCGACGCGTGATCATTTGACCCAATCGCGCCCGGCCAGAGCGCGCCAAGACTCTGAAAGCCAACGGCTTATCCAACCGTTCTAGGATCGCTCCGGAATCCACATTGCATCTCCGTAAGAGAGAAACCGATACCCGCGCTCCACGGCTACTCGGTACGCACTGAGTGTGCGCTCTAGGCCAGCGAATGCCCCGACCAGCGCTAGGAGCGTGCTCCTTGGCATATGAAAATTCGTAAATAATCCGTTTACCACTCGGAAAGAGTGGCCGGGCTGAATAAGGAGATTCGTCCAGCCGCTTTGGGCCAAAATGTAACCCGGGCGATTCGGATCAAAGGAGCTTTCCAAAGCACGGGCAACCGTCGTTCCCACGGCAATTACTGGCGCATTACGACTGCGCGCCTGCGCAACGGCCGTCGCAAGTTCCGCGCTTATTTCGAATTGTTCCGCGTGCATACTGTGCGAATCGAGATCCTCTGAAGTAACTGGTCTAAACGTGCCAATGCCCACGTGCAACGTCGCGTACCCAAGTGAAACGTCGCGCAGCGTCAATTCATCCAGGAGTGACTGGCTGAGGTGCAGCCCCGCGGTAGGCGCAGCCACAGAGCCGCGCCGCGCAGCGAAGATTGTTTGGTACCGCTCGACATCACTCGGCTCGTCTAGTCTTCCAAGATACGGCGGAATTGGCACGTGTCCAATTCGGTCAATCACGTCGTCAATCGGATCGTCCGACTCGAGCTCAACCAGGAGCTCCCCCGCATCAAGTCGCTCTACTACTTTGGCAACGAGCGAGGGAAACTCGATAATCATCCCTGATTGTATGGGCTTGTTGGCACGGCCAAGGGCCCGCCATGTTTGTCGCCTTGTTGACTGTGCGGCTGAGCCCACCCCGGACAAGAGTAGCAATTCCACGCGACCCGCAGTATTGCGTCGCGCGCCAAGGAGCCTAGCCCTGAAAACACGAGTATTGTTGACGACCACTAGGGCGCCTGGTGGTAAGAGGGATGGCCAAGCAGTAACCTTTGAATCAAGGTCGCTCTTTGTGTTTACAATGAGCATTCGCGCCCCGTCTCGACTCGCGACGGGATATCGAGCAATGCATCGATCAGGCAATTCATAATCGAGTCGGTCAGTTCGGACGATATTAGCTCCCTAGCCTTTCGTGTCGTATGTGATTCCCAGTCGTGTCATTTTTCGCCACAACGTAGTCGGACTAATATTGAGAGCCTCCGCCGCTCGCTCGCGATTTCCGTCGCTCGATCGCAGGGCCGACTCGACAGCATCCCGTTCCGCGTCGTCCACAATGTCGGCTAAGGTTTTGCCCATCGCACGAGTTGGGCGTTTCGGTGCTTGAGGCAGCACGTCGTCATTGGTGACGATGCCCCCGGATGATAGCGCTACCGCTTGCTCCACCATATTCTCGAGTTCCCGCACATTTCCCGGGTAATCGTAGGTCGTCATTAGGTCGATGACGCCATCACCAAATGACGTCCGTGCGTTCATCTTCCGGTTGTACTTGTCCAAAAAGAAATCCGCGAGCAGCGGAATGTCCTCACGCCGGTCGCGCAGTGGTGGCAAATGAAAGCGCGCAACATTCAGTCGGTAAAATAGGTCCTGGCGAAATCGGCGCTCTTCGACAGCCAGACCAAGGTCCACGTTCGTTGCCGCTATGACCCGGATATCGACGCTGATGGGTCGATTCTCACCAATGCGGCGAATTTCACTTTCTTGAATGGCGCGCAGCAGTTTGGCTTGAAAGCTGACTGTCGTTTCGGCAATTTCGTCAAAGAAGAACGTTCCGCCGTCGGCCTCTTCGAATAACCCTTTTCGCGCGGAGACCGCCCCGGTAAATGCGCCGCGGGCGTGGCCAAATAATTCGCTTTCGAGCAGCGTCTCGGTAATTGCTGCACAATTTACGGTAACAAACGGTCGCTCGGAGCGCTTGCTGTTTACGTGTACGGCGCGAGCGATCAACTCTTTGCCCGTACCGCTTTCGCCCGTAATCAACACGATGGCATCGGTCGGTGCAATTTTTACTACTCTTGCCAGCACGTCTCGTATCGCGAGTGAACGACCGATAATGTTCCCGAAGTGGTACTTCTCCTTGAATTCTTGGGCAAACAGTTGAACCTGCCCGTGCAGTTTTCGGCTTTCGACGGCTTTGGCAACTTTGACGACAAGTTCTTCTTCTGCAAACGGCTTTTGAATATAGTCGTACGCCCCGAGGCGCATAGCCTCCACAGCACTCTCAATCGTGCCATATGCGGTCATGACAATGACTTCTGTCATGGGTTGAGCTGCCTTGATAAACCGTAGGACTTCAATCCCGTCGATGTCGCCCATACGGAGATCAGTTATGACAACGTCGTACGCGCCCGCGGCACCGAGCTCTTTGCCATTTTCGCCGTTGGCTGCCTCGTCCACATCGAAGCTGTTGCCACGTAACATCATGGCGAGCGTCGTTCGCATGTTACGCTGGTCATCAACAACGAGCACTTTTCCCATGACTTCTGGCCAAGGTTTAGCGCGCTCCGCCGGCTTTTCGCCAACTAAAGATTTCCTTTCGCCACCTCGAGGGGCGCCTTTTTCTTCATTCCTTGATTGCAAATCTTTGGGTTGCATAACTCGTAAACCGAACCGAAACAGTTCCGACGCTGCGACTCTTACTTCATCTCTGTCGAGGAGGTGACGGATAACTATGATCGGCCAATATCGAAAAGCCCATAGATATCCGGCCAACCGCCTGAATTCCTGAAATACCGGTCCGGGGTCCAAACACCTCGAAGCATCGCGATCGGTGTCCGCAAGTTGACTCTCCTGTATCCAGTGATAACCGTCACCAGCGTCACTGGTTGCATTTTTCCGCAAATCCAATGAAGTAGGATAAACATGACTAATCTAAGAGAACGGCTTGGCATCGGTGAAAAGAGAGGGCAAGTCATCGACGATGCCTGCCGGGTTCTCGACGAGGAGGTCGGGGACAAGTCCGGCCTTGGTGGCCTTACGGTCAAGGCTGCCTACACCATAGTAAAGAGCATAAAGCCCGGTTTCATTCGGCAGGCCGTTGACCACTTGCTCGACGAATTCCTCGATGCGATGGACCCTTTTGTCCAGGAAGCACAAGAGAAAAACATGAAACCTGGGACGTTGATCCTAGAAAACAAGTCGCGAGTCTCCGATGCGCTGCTCAAAGTGACGGATCGCCGTGCGCAAAAGACCGATAGTGGAGTGATTCGAAAGTCGTACGACAAACTGCGTCCCGCTGCGCAAAAGCATGTTGAAGCCGCCGCACCCCGATTGGCCCGTTTGCTCGACAAATATGCGACCACAGTTTAACGCTTCAACAATTGCCATCCTTAAAGTTTAATGAATGCTTTGGCTCCGGAACGTCAGGCACGCACGTTCTTTGCTTTCACCAGCGACTTACGATAGCCCACAAACGGCAAAGAGGGCCAGAAGCTACGATCCGCGGAATACGGCCGATCGAGATGGAGCCTGTGAAAGACTTGCGAAACGTTCAAGATTGCTCAATCGTATTGGCACCGGCGTAAACTAGCGGGCTGGCGCTTCCACAAGGAGCATCGATTTCTTGAGCATCCAAGTCCAAAGTGATTCAGAAGTCTTAAGCAACAAGCCCGAAATAATAGTCAATGGCGCAGTAATTCGATTCGCCGGAGATTCTGGCGACGGCGTGCAGCTCACCGGGCAGCGCTTTACCAGTGCCGTGGCATTGGCGGGCAACGACATTGCAACCTTGCCCGATTTCCCGTCCGAAATTCGTGCACCGGCAGGCACATTGTATGGCGTATCGGGGTTCCAGCTTCAGTTTGCGTCAAAGGATGTGTTCACTCCCGGGGATTCGCTGGATGTCCTAGTTGCGTTGAACGCAGCAGCGCTGCAAACGAATCTGATGGACTTGAAGCACGGCGGGCTGCTGGTCATTGACACGGGTGCACTTGGAACTACCCAGCTAAAGAAGGCTGGATATTCAACTAGTCCGCTTGACGATGGAAGCCTATCTGGCTACCAGGTGGCGGCTATCGACATATCCGCGCTAACGCGCAAAGCCGTGACTCCGGTGGGCCTTTCTACCAAAGAGGCTGGTCGTTGCAAGAATTTCTGGACCCTGGGTCTAGTATTATCAGTATATGATCGGAGCCTTGAGTCGACACTAAACTTCATTGCCGAACAATTTAAGAAACGCCCTCAGTTTGCGGAAGCCAATGCGATCGCGCTGAAGTCTGGGTACGCCTACGGAATTGCAAGCGAGCTATTTCATCAGCGATATCGCATTGCTGCCGCGCCGCGAAGCCCGGGCCTGTATCGAAATATCGACGGAAATACGGCGTTGTCATACGGGCTCATCGCGGGCGCCGTTTGCGCTGGACGACCCCTGGTACTGGGGGCTTATCCGATTACGCCCGCGAGCGCGATATTGCAGGAGCTCAGTCAACATCGGCACTTGGGGGTTACCGCAATTCAGGCTGAAGACGAAATCGCCGCGGCTTGTTTGGCATTGGGAGCGGCGTATGCCGGCGCGATTGGCGCCTGCTGCACTAGCGGGCCGGGCATGGCTCTAAAAACTGAGGCCATTGGTCTAGCCGTAGCCACCGAACTGCCCATGGTCATCGTGGACGTTCAGCGGGCAGGCCCGAGCACGGGACTACCGACAAAACCGGAACAATCCGATCTGTACCTTGCCGTGCACGGTCGAAATGGGGAAGCCCCCGTTTGCGTATTGGCACCCGCAACGCCGTCCGAGTGTTTCACTCTGGCCTATGAAGCCGTGCGCATCGCCGTCCGTCACATGACTCCGGTGATCTTGTTGAGCGATTCATACCTAGCCCATGGCGCGGAGCCTTGGCTCATTCCAGACGCATGTCAGTTGCCCAAAATAGAAGCTGCTCCGCTTCCGCCGGTTGAGCAATTCTCCCCGATGCTCCGCGACGATGTAACGTTAGCTCGTCCCTGGGCCGCTCCGGGTGTGCCCGGGTATGAGCACCGAATCGGCGGATTGGAAAAGGATTACGATACCGGACAGATTTCCACTCAACCTCAAAATCACGAGCGCATGGTGCGGACGCGCGCCGAAAAGATAGCGCGAATTGCAGAAGATGTTGCGGAGTGTCGCATCGAGGCGGGAGCAACGCAGGGCAAATTACTCGTAATTGGTTGGGGTTCGACCTACGGAGCTATCAGGGAGGCAGTGGAGCACACCCATCGCGATGGCGCAGCCGTAGGGCACCTCCATCTTCGAACGCTATGCCCATTTCCTCGTGGTCTGCAGTCTACGATGTCCAAGTTTGAGAAAGTATTAGTGCCCGAGCTAAATTCGGGGCAACTTGCCCATTTGCTCCGCGCGCAGTTCTGTCTAAATATTCGGTCATTCACAAAAATTCAAGGCAAGCCGTTCCGCATCGATGAGCTGGAAGAGCGCATTCTCGCGGAATTGGAGGTTTATTCATGACCATGGTTGTCGAATCCGCACGCCTTACACAACGCGACTTTGCTTCAAGCGATGATGTTCGTTGGTGTCCTGGCTGCGGCGATTACGGAATCTTGTCAAGCGTGCTAAAAGTAATGCCGGAGCTTGGCATTTCAAAAGAGCGGATCGTCTGGGTAAGTGGCATTGGCTGCAGCAGCCGCTTTCCATACTACGTAAACACCTACGGATTCCATTCGATTCACGGGCGGGCACCAGCGGTAGCACTTGGCATTAAGGCGGCCAATCCTGAGCTTTGCGTTTGGATTGCTACCGGTGACGGGGATGGGCTGAGCATTGGTGGTAATCACTTGATGCACTGCTTTAGGCGAAATCTCGATGTAAAGATTCTGCTGTTCAATAATCGAATCTACGGTCTTACCAAAGGCCAATATTCGCCGACAAGCGAGCTTGGAAAACAGACGCACAGTTCACCGTTCGGTTCTGCCGATCGTCCTTTGGATCCGGTTCGCTTTGCCCTCGGCTGTGGAGCAACTTTCGTGGCTCGATCGTTTGACACGGCAGGACCGCATCTGGTTGACGTACTGCGTCGAGCCGCCCAGCATCGAGGCACGGCGTTCGTAGAAATACTGCAAAATTGCCATGTTTTCAATGATGCAGCCTTCGAGGAAATTACGAACAAGGCGGGAGCGGGTTCCCGTCAACTGCGCGTCGAGCATGGGAAACCATTGATCTATGGAGATTCCAAGAATCTGGGGTTGGCCTTGGACGGTTCAGCGCTAAAATTGACTAAAGTCGAGAATGTAGCCACTAACGGCGGAGCGTCTGCAGTTTTGGCTCACGACGAGACCAACCCCATCCTTGCGCAATTGTTGGCGTCGCTCCCCGCCCCTGATTATCCGATGCCCTTCGGAGTGCTCTACGCAACTTTGCAACCTACGTACGAGGACCAACTGCGACATCTCAATTCCCAGGCCAAGCAAAAGGCTCTCGGTGGACTTGAAGCGCTAATGAAGAGTGGCCAAGTGTGGCAAGTTCCCACGGCGTGACCTGACCGCACAATAGCGCCGTTATTGCCCGAACTGAATTGGCGCGACAAGTCAATAAGGTTGCGCTAACGTCCCGGCATGGGAACACCACAGGATCCAGGTAACCGCCGCCGGGAGCGCCGTCGGCGCGCAAAGAAGAACGCACGATGGGAGTATAGTCGTGCCAAGGAAAATGCCGAGGCCCAGCAACCGAAAGCTGCCGCGAAGACCGCAACCTAACCGAGGACGCGGATCCCTGACCAAGGCACACACTTAGCAATTTGGGCGGGGGGCCCGAAGGACTTGGGAGTCGTTTTGGGGGCGGGTGTCAAGCCCGACCGCTCGACAGCCGCTAACTCAATGGCAAACTTGTACGAGCAATTAAGATGTCCGTTCCCCACGACCAGAACGAAGTCGATGTTGGCAACGAAATAGAAGCCCAGCACGAACAACTGCTACGTCAAACGAGTCGCTACCAAGTAGTGCTTTACAATGATGACTACACAACAATGGAGTTTGTTGTGGAAATCTTAATGCAGTACTTTGCCAAGCCGGAAGTCGAAGCTGTACGCACCATGTTAGAGGTGCATCACAAGGGGCGCGGCGTTGCGGGAACGTACATCCGTGACGTTGCCGAATCCAAAGCCGATCAAGTGGAAGCTGGCGCCCGCGCTCACGGTCACCCCCTCAAGTGTACCGCCGAACCTGCTGACGCACTGCTGGATAGTCAGCCCTAGCCCGAGAGTCGCGTTATGCGAGTCAACCCTGACGTCGAAATTGCCTGCAGTCTGGCCGCACAGGAGGCTCGACGTCGGCACCATGATTTGCTGACAGTCGAACATTTGCTATTCGCTCTGTTACATGACGGAACGGCCCTTCGAATCCTAGGCAATGTCGGGGCAGATATTGAGCGGCTCAAGCAGCGCGTCCACAACGTCCTCGAACAGGAGCTGCCCAAGATGCCCGAGACTACGGAGGCAGCTCCCAGTCCGTCCCGCGGTTTTCAACGAGTTTTGCAGCGAGCCGCGCTGCACGTCGAGTCGTGCGGCAAAGATGAACTTTTAGTTCAGGACGTTTTAGTTGCGATCTTCTCAGAGGTCGATTCACTAGCCGCCGCGCTCTTGGACGAAGCGCGTGTAAGGCGGCTTGACGTTGTTAGCTATGTATCGCACGGCCAACCTGGCAGTGCCTCTAAAGCTCGGGGGGCAGAGGGTACCGAACCCGAGAATCCTTCCAACACTTCCCCGGAAGAATCCGCTGAGAACGAAGCATTGCAACGTTATACGGTGAGTTTGAACGAACGAGCAAAACGCGGGGATCTGGAGCCGCTGGTGGGGCGGGAACGAGAGTTGTCGCGCGCCATTCAAGTTTTGGCGCGTCGGCGCAAGAACAACCCCCTATTCCTTGGCGACGCTGGCGTGGGGAAAACGGCGATTGTTGAAGGTTTGGCGAGTCGAATGCAATCAGGAAATGTGCCGGACCCAATTAAGGGGGCGGAGATCTGGGCATTGGACCTAGGAGCGCTAGTTGCCGGCACAAAATACGCCGGCGAGTTCGAGAACCGTATCAAACTAGTGATAGCGGCGCTTGAGCATCGACCAGGTAGCATTCTTTTTATAGATGAAATTCACACAGTAGTTGGCGCCGGCGCGGCCAAAGGATCGCTGGACGCAGCGAGCTTGTTTAAGCCAGTGTTGGCAAGTGGCAAGCTGCGCTGCATCGGTGCCACGACGTTCGAAGAGTACCGACTGCAATTCGATCGCGATCGCGCTCTGGCGCGGCGATTTCAAACGATTGAGGTCGATGAACCTAGCCTTCAGGACACAATGAATATTCTCCGAGGTCTACTCCCTCACTATGAGAAATTTCACGAGGTCACGTACAACCCAGACACCATCGATGTAGCCGCAAAACTTGCTGAACGCCACATTACCGATCGTAAGTTACCAGACAAGGCTATTGACCTCATCGACGAATCAGGGGCAGATGCCAAGTTGGAATTGGGATTAGGCGGAGTCGTTGATGTCTCTCGAATTGAAGCGGTTGTGGCACGGATGGCGAAAATTCCGCCTCGCCAAGTCACGCACAGTGATCGAATTGCACTAAAAAATCTAGAAGAGGAACTCGCCGGTGTAGTGTTTGGGCAGGGCCGAGCGATTCATCAATTGGTCAGTGCCATCAAAATGTCGCGGGTGGGGCTTCGCGCGGCTGATAAACCAGTTGGCTCATTCCTATTCACCGGGCCAACTGGCGTTGGAAAGACCGAAGTGGCTCGCCAACTGGCTCGAGTGCTGGGCATCGCACTGCATCGCTTTGATATGAGCGAGTACATGGAGCACTACACCGTTTCGCGTCTGATCGGTGCGCCCCCAGGTTACGTTGGATACGACCGTGGAGGCCTGCTCACGGAGGCTATTGCCAAGACGCCTCACGCGGTGTTGCTGTTGGACGAAATCGAAAAAGCCCACCCCGACGTCTTCAACGTGTTGTTGCAGATCATGGACCATGCGACACTAACCGATACGAACGGGAAGAAATCAGATTTTCGCAATGTCATTCTTATCATGACGAGTAATGTGGGGGCAGTCGATTTGGCTCGAGCTCTGGTAGGATTTGGCAGTCGCGACAGGCGTGGTAACGATGACCGAGCCTTTAGGAGCACGTTCAGCCCTGAATTTCGCAACAGGCTGGACGCTCGAGTCTCATTTGACCCACTCGCACCGGAAACCATGTTGCAGGTTGTCGAGAAATTCATAGGCGAACTCCAGGCGCAATTGGTAGAGCGTCGCGTCACGCTGGAACTGGCTAACGGCGCACGCCAACTGCTCGCGACGCGCGGCTATGACTCTGATTTTGGAGCTAGGCCACTTTTGCGCTTGATGGAGGAGGAGATCAAGCGGCCCCTTGCCGAAGCGATTCTTTTTGGCCCACTCGTGGCGGGCGGTATTGCGCGAATCAATGACAAGGATGCGCAATTTGTCTTTGAATTCGAGGCAAGTCCCGAAGTTGTTGCGGACTCAAACTAGTGGTCCCGCTCGCATTCCCACGTCGTAGCGCTCTTTATGTACCCGCAATTAATGCCCGGGCCGTTGCGAAGGCCCGAGAACTACCGGTAGATGTGGTAATTCTCGATCTGGAGGATTCCGTCGCCGTCGATCAGAAGGGGTTGGCCCGACAACAGATCTCCGAGGCCGTGCGTGTCGGTGGTTTCGGTCCGCGTGAACTTATTGTGCGCATCAATGGCTCAGACACTCCTTGGCACGAGACTGACTTGCAAGCTGCCTTGTTGGCAGCCCCTGCCGGCATTCTCCTGCCCAAGGTCGAATCACCCGAGTCATTACTTCGGATTGCGCAGCGAATGGACACCGTCGGCACACCGTCGCACACCAAACTCTGGTGTATGCTGGAGACACCACGTGGAGTGTTAGCTGCCAATGAGATTCTCCAGTGCCACTCTAGGTTGGCCGTCGCAGTTATGGGCACCTCAGACCTGACACGAGATTTGCGTGCTCAGCACACCGCACTTCGGCTGCCCTTGCTTGCGTCCCTAGGCCTTTGCTTGCTCGCCGCCAGGGCTCACGGCATTGGCATTCTTGACGGGGTACACCTCGATCTAGAGGACGCGGTGGGTTTTGGGGAGATCTGTAAGCAAGGCAGGGAGCTGGGCTTTGATGGCAAGACACTGATTCATCCCCGTCAAATTGCGGCATGTAATGCGGCCTATTCTCCGACGCTGGCCGATGTGGAGTTGGCCCAGGCCATTATTGCCAGTTATGCTGAGGCCCGCGAGCGCGGACAAGGCGTAACGGTTGTTGGCGGCCGCCTGGTTGAGGCGCTACACGTGGCGGAAGCTCAAAGGGTTCTTGCGCTACACCAAGCACTAATGCACCCTGATAGGGCCGACCCAACTCGGTCAGGCAATCCGTAGAAGAATCGTTGACGTCGGCCCAGGGTCCCCGTATTACAGCATCAGTGTTGGAGCTCGTGAATTCTCCCGGAGGTTTATCGTTGCCATGAGCGAGTGGTGGGTAGGTCGCCAGGGATCAAACCCCGTAGGCCCGGTCACAACTGAAACGCTGATTCGCGGCATCAAGGAGAAAAAGGTCCCCGAAGATGCGCTCGTCTGCCGTGTTGGTGAACAAGAATGGCAGCGTGTTGCCCAGGTGGATGACCTGTGGGAGCAAATACATCCTGAGCAATTTCTCACCAGCGTAACGAAGCAGCCTTGGTTCGACGAAAAGGTCGAGTCGGGACCACCAGCGTCGCCGCTTCCCGAAGCTATCGACGCGGAAGATGATGCCACTCGCATTTACAGCGTGCCCATCTTGCCAATGCGCACCATTGAAGCGGGCGCAAGTACTCCAGAGAAGCAGAGTGCTGGCGCCGCTGCCGTGACTCCCGCAGTGCCGCATTCGAAGCCAACACATTCCCGACCACAGCCACCCACTTCGCCAGAAATTCCAATTTTGTCGAGTGCGGATTTGATACCAGTATCTGCGAACGCCACGAACGCGAACATTGCACCCCATGCCCAGGCCACCAACACTGCTGGACCATCGCTGACTCAAGGTCAGGCGTCGGCGCCTAGGGCTGTAATTCCACCTCCTCGGTTCGGTATCGACCGGGTAGGAACGGCAGCGCACGTCGCTGTGGGCCCCACATTGCCGAGTGCACCGCAGGCACCAGCGGCGGTTCCCGTTCGCCCGCCAATTCCGGCGGCCCAGCAACCCTCACCGCCGCAGTTGCCACTTGTCCATGCCGAAGTATTACCGGTGCCGCATCACGTTGGGTTGCCAACGGCGCCCGCTGGTTTAGCACCGGGTCAGCCAGCGCTGGCAATGCCACCTTTGCAGGCAGTCCCTCAACCGGCTCCAGCGCAGCACGTATTAGCGAAAGCCCCACCGGTGCCGCATCCAGTTGGGTTGCCAACGGCGTCCGTTCCTTTAGCACCGGGTCAGCCGGCGCCGGCAATGCCACCCTTGCAGGCAGTCCTTCAGCCAACTCTGGCGCAACACGTATTAGCGAAAGCCCCGGCCATGGCCGAGGAAGACGTCACTGTTATCAAGCATACAGTGGCGGCGGTTCCGGTACCTCCAACCCTCGAACTTGAGCCCGCCGATCTTTTCGATGAGGATTACGAGGCACCGCCAGCCAAGCCACCGTTCAAGGGTTCATTAGATGACCGTCCTGCTGTTAAGCGGGAGTCGATAAGTCCCAGACCTGCCGCTGGCACACCACCACCCCCGAGTGTGATTGTATCACATCCACCATCCAACAGTCACGGCGACATGCTAGCCCACGACATATCGCAAACACCTGAGGAAACGCGACCGGTGGTCCGCTCGTTGCTCCCTGCGGGAATGGTACAAGTAAGCATCGGAACGTTAATAATTGGAGCACTCGGGCTCGTAGTGCTCGTGCTGCTCGGGGTGCTACTGGCGCGCTAATTCCCGAGAACCGACCCTTCATAGGCCCAGGCTTTCAAAACAATGGCCACTGATCCTCGATATTCTCCGACTAGAGTCAAAGCCCCGCACGGCGCCATGATATTTGAAGTTGTCTGGGGCGACGGCGCAATCAGCCGGATTCCACACCGAGTATTACGAGGGTACTGCCCCTGCGCGGGATGCCAAGGGCACCACGGAGTGACCCGATTCGTTACCGGGGGAAACCAAGAATTACGCGAACTATCACGCGTAGGCAATTACGCTCTTGGGCTCACTTGGGGAGACGGTCATTCCAGCGGGATCTTTACGTTTGATTACCTGCGGCGATTGGGTGATCTCGTGACTCAGTTGGGTCCCGAATCGCTCTGTGGGCTCGAGCGACTGCCACCGTGACCAAAGAGGTAATCGCTCGCCGCGTCGTCGTCATATCGACCTCTTATCCGAGCGCGACGGATGATGCGGCCGGGCATTTTGTGCAATCTGAAGTTCGACGCATCGTGAGCGAGGGGTGTGAAGTTACCGTGATCGCACCCCAATCACGCCGCATCAGAGATCAAGACGGTGCTCGCATCGTTGAGATTCCACATTGGGGCGCGTTTGGGCCACCGGGCGCGCTAAGCAGGCTACGCTGGCGCCCTGATCGCTGGCTGGGAGTCATTCTATTTGTTTTCCTCGCTCGAAGAGCGCTACGTAAGTTCGGACCGTTCGATGCTGGAATCGCACATTTCATAGTTCCGAGCTTTTGGCCCATATGTAGCGCTTTTTCGGCGCCGCTCGAAATAGTGATTCACGGCAGCGATCTGCGTTTAGTGGAAAGCCTGCCTCATTTCCTGCGCTCACTTGTGCTGGGCGGTTTACAGGACGCCAAAACGACAGTCCGGTGTGTGTCGCGCGAACTAGCCGATCGACTTTCGCGACTTTTTCATGGTCGCCTCGCTCCGCGAATCCGCGTCGAAATCTCGCCCATTGATGTGCACGTCGAGCTCACGCGAAGCGAACTGCGTAAAATGCACGGGATTGGCCCCGAACGGCTCGTCATAATCGCAGCCCGACTGGTGCCGAGCAAACGCGTCGATGTTGCCCTTCAAGCGGCGGCATTGCTGCCCGGCGCTCGCGTGGTCGTATGTGGAGATGGCCCCGAGTCTCGGCGGCTCAAAAAACGTTTTCCAACAGCCACTTTTCTCGGCAAACTTCCTCGTCACCAAATGCTCGAATGGATCGCGGCCGCGGATCTGCTGCTGTGCGCATCCCGCGACGAGGGAGCACCCTCCGTCGTTCGTGAAGCACGAACTCTTGGAATTCCCGTAGTAGCCACCGCGGCAGGTGATCTGGAAAAATGGGCAGAAACCGACGCGGGCCTTAGGGTCGTACCCTGAGAGATCCACACCGGGTTCAAAATCCTAGGCCAGATTCGAGGGAGGTACTGTCGCATTCGACATTACCTTCGCGTCCAAGTTGGCCACGAGGGGCTGCAGCCCTGTCACACGGATCAGTTCAACGTCAGTGCCGGGCTCAGGATTCGGAGTTGTCAACAATTGATCTCCGTAAAAGATACTATTGGCCCCGGCATAGAGACACAATATCTGGCCCTCACGACCCAATTCCTGCCGACCCGCAGCCAACCTTACCCGTGACGTTGGAAACACAATTCGGGCGGTTGCGATCATGCGAACAACGTCAATCGGGTCGATCCGGGGCAGGTCAGCCATCGGAGTACCCGGGATCGGCACCAGACTGTTGACGGGCACACTTTCCGGAGGCGGATCCAGCCGGCTAAGTTCAAGCAACAGGCGACATCGGTCGTTCAGGTTTTCACCCATGCCAATGATGCCGCCACAACATACACCAATCCCCGCTCTTCGAACGGCTGATAGTGTTTGAAGCCTATCATCGTAGCCACGCGTTGAAACGACCTTGGGGTAATACTCTCGTGAGGTATCAAGATTGTGATTGTATGAGTCAAGCCCAGCGGCTTTAAGTCGCCCTGCTTGCTCATCGGTCAGCATACCCAAGGTAACGCAGGCCTCAAGGCCTTCGGATTTGACACCGCGAATCATTTCCAGCACGCGCTCGAAGGCAGCTCCATCTTTCACGCTGCGCCAGGCCGCACCCATGCAAAAGCGAGTCGCACCATTCTGCTTGGCTGCGTGCGCAGCCGCTACAACAGCATCAACGTCTAGCATCCTTTGCGGTTCGACCGGGCTCTTGTAATGCTTGGAGGATTGGGCACAGTAGCCGCAGTCCTCTGGGCAGCCACCGGTCTTGACACTGAGCAAAGTGCACAACTGAAGCTCATTATTAGGATGATGTCGAACATGTACGGCGCGAGCCTGATCGAGCAGCATAAAGAGCGGCAAATCGTGCAAGGCTCGAATCTCTTCGAGCAACCAGATGCGCTGAACGGAATCCTTAGACACGGGGCGAGTTTCTAGCGCGAGACCCCCACCCAAGCCAGGTGAACAGAGGGCTTGCGGTCTTGCTCGTACATTTCGCTGTTTCAGCAGGCATTCAGCACCCCTGTGGGCCTAGGGCCTCTGTTTTTTGAGGCGGCCGTCGACTAGGAACGGAATAAGAGGCCACCGATCCGTCTAGAAGCCCAAGTATTGGCGCGCTGTATCGCGGTCAATTGTCGCATCATGCAAGAGTTGTTTGATGCTCATCTCATACGTGTGCATGCCATACATGCTGGCGCCCTGTTCCATCAGTTCTTTGAGCGATGGGTTGCCTTGTGGACGCTTGATGCTCTCCCGCACGCTTCCAGTACCGACGAGCACCTCAGTCGCGAGGACCATACCCGTACCGTCCGCGCGCGGCAGAAGCCGTTGCGCGACGATACCCTGCAGAGCGTCGCCCAGCCGTTCGCGAATATCTTCACTGGAACCTTCTGAAAGTGCTACCACGCGGTTCATCGTGCGCGTGACGTCGGGCGTGTGCAGCGTCGTCAATACCAAATGGCCAGTCTCCGCGGCTTTTAGTGCGATATCCATGCTCTCGGCGTCGCGAATTTCTCCAACTTGGATCACATCCGGATCTTGCCGCAGCGCCGCGCGCAGGGCATGGGCGAAACTGGGCGTATCGATGCCAATTTCACGCTGGCTAATCGAGCAACGGTCGTCTTGGTAGAGATATTCAATGGGATCTTCCACGGTAACCACATGTCGCGACAGGCTGTGATTCATGTGCTCAATCATGGCGGCCAAGGTGGTGCTCTTTCCGTTGCCCGCCGCACCCACGCACAGCACGAGGCCTCGATCCTTTTCGGCCATGGTTCGACACACGGGCGGCAAGCCCAGTTCGTCAATACCAGGGACTTTGAACGGAATTATGCGCAGCACAATCGCCAACGACCCGCGCTGGCGGTAGATGTTTACTCGAAAACGAGCCACGCCGGGGACCTCGTAGGAGCAGTCAACTTCAGTGATCGATTCGAGCTTGCGTGAGGCGTCGCGACCGCGCAGCAGCAGCATAGCCGCCGCCAAGGTGGCCTCCGGCGTCAACGGTTCAAGACGGAAGTAGACAAGCCCACCCCTAACCCGCGCACCTGGCGCATGCCCAACTTTTAGGTGCACATCGCTTGCTCCCGCGGACACCGCCTTCTTCAGGAGTTGTTGCAGGTACTCCTCGGAGGTAAACGGATTCGCAAGACCCATGTTCGGCAGACTTTCCACAGCGGCGGAGCATAACCCGAAAGGGCAAAAAGCCGCAGTGTCAGAGCGCAGTCGAGTCTCGTGGGCCGGCCCGCCCCACAAGGCCCGAGCAATACGAGTTGCACAGGCGGCCCGCGCTGCGCTAAATACGCGCCCCTGCTCGGCTTCTCTCGAAGAATCCCGGCAGGAATGCCCAGGTAGCTCAGTCGGTAGAGCAGTGGACT
>Ga0075520_1000134_pt1 | contig 26722 bp, 18 predicted proteins | sample NGEPerB_FD_75100 | JGI IMG/M metagenome (GOLD analysis project Ga0075520, IMG submission 75100) | Arctic peat soil microbial communities from the Barrow Environmental Observatory site, Barrow, Alaska, USA - NGEE PermafrostAB12-B | ecosystem: Environmental > Terrestrial > Soil > Wetlands > Peat ... | reverse complement strand
GTGGGCCATGAAAGACTCGAACTTTCAGCCTCCGGATTAAGAGTCCGCTGCTCTACCATTGAGCTAATGGCCCGGCCGCTCCCAAGGGAAGCCGTTGGGAGCGCGTAGCTAGCACGCGGGAAATCGAGGTCAAGTCCAATCCGCCGGCCGCTCACATGGACCGAAAAATGGGCATGGACGGAAGAAAATCTGCAGCCCGGATTAATTTAAGATCACCTGCACCGGGGGAACTTTCGGAATCACAAACTCATCCCAAGCGGGGGTCACGTGGAGCCCGGGAGAGAACGTAACGGTGGGCGCGGCATCCGGATTGCCGCTGGCATTCGGCGTCACCAGGTAGTTCTGATTCCACAGATAGATGCCAGGATAGGTGGTGACCGTTCCGCCCTGAACCTTGATCGTGGCCAGGTAGAGTTCAGATGCGGGCGCCCATCTTAGGTTCTGGTCGGGGTTACCCGTGTCAATCATATTGGTCGAGTAGCGAGTCGACGAGAATATCAGGAAGTAATAGGAGGCCCCATTGACGTCCTTGGGATAGGGCGACCACTTAGGCCAACTGTTGTGAATCGTCGCCGTCGTTAGGCCTGTGCATTGCGGTGGATTGTTGGCAGCGAGCGCCTGCGAGGTACCGCCGCTTGCAGGTACGATGCGGATCTCTGCGTCGGGGCGATAATAGAGTGCGTTACCGTCCATTGGGGCGCGGTTATAAGCAATATAGGCATCGTCTCCCGAGAACGCAGGATAGTATTCACCGAAACTCGCTTCGGCAGCGCCCGCGACGGCCTTGGCATCTCCGCCCTGGCCACTGTTAAAAGGAACGGTGTAAATATCGGCAGCGGAGAGCACAGGCAGGCTGTTTTTTGGATTGGGACCCACGCGGCCGTCGGTGGTCGAGTCCGTTGACGTATAAGCAACCAGGTTCCCGTTATGGCTCCAGTTGGGAGTCACCGCACCTCGCGTATCACCGTTGCGCGCAATCGTTCCCCATAGATTACCTTGCGCCGCCACAAGCGCGTTAAAAATGTCTCCAGTGTTATTCACGGAGTTGCCGTTGATAACGGGCGCGGGCACCGGGACCGTGGAAGCAAGATTGACCCAAATCAACCAATCCTTGCCCGTGTTGGTCATGGTCTCGCTCGCATTACCAGCCCAGACCTGCCATACGGTGCCCGGATCGCTCGCAATTGTGCGCGGCGCCCAGGATCCCACGTAGCGTCGATTTCCGGCGGCCCAGTCGTCGCGGGAGAATGAAGTGACGCCCTGCCAGGCTGTGTTGGCCATCGTCATGCCCGCAGGCGTCACAAAAGAGGGTAGCGACCCGACTGCACCCGACGCTGGATTAATATTCGATACGGCAACATTCCAGGGCCAGTCATCCGTAGTCGTTACGGCGTTACCGTCCGGAGTCGATGTGTGGCACCCGACGCATAGCGCCGTGCCAGCTGAAGTGCCGCTGCGGCCGTTCTCTGTGGTAAGTTGACCTGAGGCACCCATCATCTTAGTTGTGATTTGCTCCGGAACAAGCGCCGAGATAACCCCTTCGTCACCGGGACGAAAGCCGTACAGAGCCGACTTGCCCGGGGCCGCTACGTATTGCGTCGTGTGCCAAAATACGATGGTGCCGAAGACTTCCGCCGGCGCGATTCGGAACTTGACAGAGCTCTCACCCCCATTGCTCGCCCGCACGGTGAGCGTGATGTCTTCTTCCATGACGTTGGCTGCCAAATCGTGCCAAATCTTTGGCGGGATCGCCCAAGGGATCTTTGACGTATAAACGACTAAATCGTTAGCTTCCCGATCCGCGTGGAATGTCAGACGATACTTCAATCCGGAGCCCGACCCGTAGTTAAAGAAATTCACTCGGGGGCGCAGCCAATTGCGCGGAAACATTGTACCGTCCTGCGGCTCGATAATACACGGGCCCGTGCCTGTTGCTGGGCTGGCGAAAAGAGAGGTGTCAATATTTTCCGGGTTCTGCGTCAGCGCGTCTGTCGGAAAGTCCGTGCACTTATCGCAAGTGGGAACGGTGCTCTCGAATTGAGATCCCGCGTCCCCAGGGTTGTAACCGTTGCCCCCCCCAACCGCATTGAAACCACTATTGCCGCCCGAATGGGTACCGGTATTGTTGATGTTGCCATTGGGGTTGCCGCTGCTACCCGTCCCGCCTGCTGAGCATGCCGCGTAGAGTGCCGCCGCCAATGGAGTTGCCAATCCTAAGTACGTCCAACGCATTTTCATGTCCCGTGCTCCAACCAAGCGTTACGACTTTAGCACAGGGTTTGGAGTCCCAGCTCTTGCCGACCCGCCGGTTGCTTCCGGTTTGAACTTGCACCGACCCGTAGCCACGTGCCGCAGCGCCATCCCCGTAAAAAACCGCAAACCGGCGTATTTTTCTGGCGATCCATCGGCTGAATCTGAATTGCTCCGGGTAAAAACGCCCGGTCTTGCTGCAAATCAAATTCGACGCAAGGGCCGAGTCAGTCCGGCAAATATTTCGCAACGTCGCTGTGAAATTAGCAAAAATTGACCCGCGGTTGCCTGTTGCGGACACTTGATGCGTGGGAAATATTGCACCGTGCGATACATTCTTGGCCAAGGCTTGCCTTCTTTGCGAGGGCGCATCAATAACTTCATCTATCGGCTCGCCGCGCAACGCGCAGTGTTGAGTATTACCTTAGGCATATTACTGGGCATCTCCGCACTTCAGATCGTCGCTTGCTCAGCCTCATCAACAAGTTCGGCAAACAAGCTCGACCCCGGTGGGACGGGCACGGGAGTTGGCGGCGGCTCCAACCCGGCGTTCAACGTTTGCCCCAACGGTGACTGCAGCAACGTCACTGTGACGGATGATTGCGACGGCGGCGCCGTGGTCACTGTTACGACGGGCGAGATGCTCTCGAGTGGCGGTTGCAGAAAAGTGGTCAATTGGGGAGCCGCGGACGCGGCCGTCATAGAAACAAAACCCCCGCCGCCAACAACGGAGAACTACGCTTGTCCGACCGGCACAACGCGCGTGCATGTTCGTGACGTGTGGTCGAAGTTGGCGAATCCGACCCTCGGCACGACCGACAATCGACCCGGTTCGGTGGTCATTACCGATACTAGCAATGCGTGGCTGACGTATTCCGCACGTCAGGACAGCGCGAATTGTGATTGGTATTCGACCTGCATGAGCCTCGCCACGACCGGTACGTTGGTCATGAGTGCCCAAGCAGCCGCTTGCCAAACGCCCGGCAATAATTCGGGAACATTTACGCTGTCTCAATATGCTTCGAGTAAAGACGTTTGGATTGACTACAGCGGCAGCTCAAGTACGATCGCAGCGGACTACGGAAACTATCCAAATACCTTGGGGATCGGAGCCGGCAAATTCCGGTTCACGATCAATCAAGCGGATGTAGCAAGCCTACTGTGTCCCGCGGGTAGCCCCCCGGCAGCCACAGCTCCCGCTGGAACAATTCGACTCCACTTTCGCTATATGTGGGGGGACCCAGCTAAGACCGGATTTGCGGGTACGGCCTGTGAGAACCAAAACCTGGGAATCACCACGCCGGCTTATCCCACTTCTTTGCAGGTGTCTGTTACCGGCTGCAACAACGCTACGGCCATGTTGGAGCTGCAAAATGGCGACTGCCCCTGGTATGTCATAGACATTCCGGAAACCCTTTGGGTTGCGGGCTCAACGATTAAAGTCACTTACCCGGGCAAAGACGCCTCAGCACTTTCAGGTGTGCCTCTACCGACACCTGTTACAGCGAACAAAGAGTATTGGCTAGCTTACGCGGGACCACCACAGAACGTGACTACAGCGGAAGCTCAGGCATGCAGCGGTCGCTACAACCCGGCCACGTTGACGTACTTCTATACCCAAAATCCCGGCCCAGGCTACCAAGGTTGCGGCGGTGGCGACGTGAAAATCGATCCCTGCAATCCCCCGGTACCGAGTGGTTACTCGCCAGTGCATTTCCGGTATCTATGGGCTGGACAGAAGACGTTTACTTACTTCCCTAAGCCTGAATTCATGCCTACCTGGATCGTGCTTCGCATCGACGGAAACGAAATCATTTGTTTCCGAGAGGCCGATCGTCCTTGGTTCAATTGTCCAGTCAAAAATGAACTTTTCAAAACCGGCGCCACGTGGATTGCGGCAGATACAACGCGCGCACCTACTGAGTGGAACACCGTCATGGCGCACCCGTTCCCGACCACGCCGGGCGAATATTGGATCCGTTGGACGTACGGCAAGCCTGACTATTCGGAAAGCGTTGCGGAAGATGCGAAGAAATTCACTGTCTACACCTATTACCCAGACGGAATTGGTGGCGATTTTTCGGCCGTTGGCAATTGGGGCGACGGCGCTTGCGCTGCGAAGCCCCCTTCTAGTACTAGCATGAAGCTTGGCTACGGCGGTTGGTTCCCCTACGACGAAACACAGTACGTCTATCCGTACGGTGCCTCACTAGCCAGAACCTATCCAGCGCCTGATATCGTTCAACAACTGCTCAATTACATCGTGCAAGAGCGGTACGAATTCTGGAGGGACCAGTATATTGAGACCCAAGATCGTGTTTGCGGTCCTGACACGGCGCGTGTCGCTTGGCGTGATAGCAACAGCCGAACCGTAAGCGAAGGCCAGGGCTACGGCATGGCGATTACCGCGGCTATCGGAGATAAGCCTACCTTCAATAAGCTCTGGAACTTCGTCCGCCACTTCCTGTCGCAAGGGGCCAAGAAATATTGCGGCGGTCTCATGGGTTGGAACTGGGACGGCAGTCTTCCCTGTCGCCCCTTGGACGTCCCCTGTGATATTGACAAGGAGACCTGCGACGGCAACGCGGACAGCGCCTTTGACGGCGACGTGGACATTGGCATTGGGCTCGTATACGCTGCCATGCAATGGCCTGAATACCGCAACGCCGCCGTGACTTGGCTATTGAAGATGGAATGCGAGGTCAATACGGCCTATGACGGCAAATGGTACTACGGGACAAATGGCGACACAGCGAACAAGGATTGCAGCGGCTACCCAGGGTCAGCCTGCAAGTACGTGGCGGGCTCCAATGGCCCCGTGCTGGTGAATTACTACCCGCCTGGTTACTTCCGAGTCTTCGGTGACTTCCTGAATAAGTACATGGACTCGACGCAATCCACGGTCGCGGAGCGGCAACACCACCATGACTTTTGGTACAAGACAGCCTCGACCGTCTACGAAATGTTGGAACGCTGCTACGATCAGTCAGGCGTAAACCCGGCGCTCACGACGGACTCGGGTACTTATACTGCACCCTGTTCTGCTGGCCTTGATAATTACAACTGGGCTCGCTATCTGTGGCGCGTCGGCATTGATGCCGCCTGGTTCGGCAATCGACAAGATTTCGTGGAGAATGCCACGGGCTCGTCACGTCATTACGCGGGCAAATCCGAAATGGAGGCGAAGATTGATTTGATTCAGGACTTCTTCGCCAATTTCCACATAAAGAATCCCGTTGAGATCAATGCCAACCGCTTTTCAAGCATCTGTCAGAATCTAATGCCGGACGGCAACGTCACCAATTGTGATCCCGGCATGGGTCACAACTCGTACTTCGTCAATACAGCCATGTGCTCGTATGTGAGCATCTTCGACGACGACGGTAAGACCACCGGAGACATCCGCCGCGAAGCCCTCGAAGAAGCCGTCTCAACGACGATCGAGAACAACCGTTACTATCAGGAGTCAATCGGCGTTTACACGCTGCTGTTCCTAACCGGAAACTTCCCGAATCCGCTGACCGTACCCTAGTATTCTACCGGCCTGCCGCCCCCAAGGGACACCCCTGGAGGTGGAAAATCCGCTAAGCGTGCTAGGGTCCGGCGGCCATGCCCGCGCCTGCCATCGCCTGCACTGCCCTGGTGAAGAACTACGGGGAAAAGCAGGCAGTTGCCGGCATCGAACTTGAGGTAAAAGCCGGTGCTTGCTTTGGGCTGTTAGGACCGAACGGCGCCGGAAAAACAACAACCGTTGAGATGTTGGAAGGGTTACACCCTCCGACTTCCGGATCGATTCAATTGTTTGGATTAAGCTGGGGTAGGGGCCGGGATCAGGCCTTGCGAGAGCGCATTGGGGTCCAGCTTCAGGAAACTCAACTTGCCGACAAATTGCATGTAGATGAAGTGCTGACACTGTTTCGATCGTTTTATCCTAAAGGACGCAGCACTGATGAGTTGCTGCGACTGCTCGACCTCGAAGCTGAGCGCCATCAACAGTACTCTCGCCTGTCTGGTGGGCAAAAACAGCGAGTAGCCGTCGCCACGGCTTTGGTCGGCACGCCGGAACTGCTTTTCTTGGATGAACCGACGACGGGGCTCGATCCACGAGCGCGACAATCATTATGGAAGGTCGTCGAGCAATTTCGCGGCGAGGGCGGCACCGTACTCTTGACCACACACTATATGGAAGAAGCCGCGGCACTTTGCGATGAGATCGCCATCATGGACCATGGTAAAATCATTGCAGCCGGAACGCCCCGTTCGCTGGTCGATGGCCTAGGCAACGTGCAATTCTTGGAATTCGACACTTCGGACTTGCTTGATGAAGCCACACTCAAGGCACAGTGCGTCGTGGAAAGCGTCGAACATCGGGGCCAGCATTACCGCGTGCGTCTCGATCGCAGTCTGGCAGCGCTATCCTCCGTTCTAGGCGAAATCGAACGGCAGCGAGCCACTCCGATTGGTCTTCGCACCCACCAAGCCACGTTGGACGACGTGTTCATTCACCTGACGGGTCGAGCCCTCGCCACGGAAGCGACGCCGCCATGACGAACCTTGCTCGGCGGCCAAACCCGCAGCTCGAATTGATCAAGATGCGCCTGCGGGAGTTCGTGCGCGAACCAGGGATATTGTTTTGGGTCTTTGCATTTCCCCTGCTGATGGCCTTTGGCCTGGGTATCGCTTTTCGCTCGAAACCTCCGGAGCGGCCGAGGGTCGCCGTGGTCGCCAAAAGTCCGACGGCGCTCAGTCAGTCTCTCTTGTCAAGCCAGCGCGTGATGGCTGAACTTAAGGACGAAGCCAGCGCGCGGCGCGATTTGGCCCGCGCCAAGACTGACGTAATCGTCAAGTTTGACGCCGCTGGGCCGACGTACATCTTCGACGCGACGCAGGAAAAGGGCCGTGCGGCAAGGCTCTTGGTAGACGATGTCATCGAACGTGCGGCGGGCCGTCGCGATCCAATTGCGACTCACGAAATCAATTCGTCCGAGCCCGGCTCGCGTTACATCGACTTCCTCTTACCCGGCCTCATCGGTATGAACTTGATGGGCACGAGCATGTGGGGAGTCGGTTACAATTTAGTGGTGGCACGCAAGCGTCGTTTGCTGCGGCGCTTCGCAGTGACACCCATGCACCGGTCGCAGTTTCTGCTGTCGTATTTCTTTGCGCGCAGCCTCTTCTTGGTGCTCGAAATCGGACTATTGGTCCTTTTTGGTGCCTTGGTATTTGGTACCAGGGTTCACGGCAGCATCATGGCGCTATTTGCGGTCAGTTTTGCCGGTGCAGCGTCATTTGCCGGCATCAGTCTACTGATTGGCGCCCGCGTCGAAAATACCGAATCAGCCAACGGCTGGATGAACCTGGTGCAACTGCCCATGTGGGTCCTGTCTGGAGCGTTCTTTTCTTATGAACGTTTCCCCACTTGGCTACACGTGCCAATTCAAGGCCTTCCGCTCACGGCACTCAATGACGCACTGCGAGCTGTATTCAATGATGGCAATTCCATCGCCAGCACTTGGCCGCAACTTCTAGTTCTAGGCACCTGGGGCATCGTGGGATATGTAGTGGCGCTAAAGACTTTTCGTTGGCAGTAGAGTCTTCCGCTCGCACGGATTCCACTCTATCCCCGTGGCAGCACGAAAGCGCGCTCGAGTATTCGCCCCGTAAAGGATGCCCTCAAGTAGAAGCCGCGCGGAAGCCGCTCGACGACCACGCCGTCTTCATCGAGTCCACGGCGACGCGCATGCGAGTCGCGCGCTTTCGGACGTACCTGCATCGCCTGTCCGATATGACCGGTGATCGATTCGACATCTCCGCGGCCGATGATGCCTGTCAATTCGTCCCAATCACCTTTGAGCAGCGCTACTTCTTCCGCGTCGGGACTCCATAAAAGTGGCTCGCCAATGCGTCGCTCCGCGACGGGAATGTCCCGAGATCCTTCGATAATAATCCAGAGCACTCGGTTCAATTTGCGCCACACGCGTGATTGCAACCATTCGGTTTCGGCCACGTCGAGCAAGGGGATTGTACAGACGAAGGTGGATTCGCAGGGTCGGCCTACCCGGTCGACCGGCATCGTTTTGAGTTCAATGCCCAGATTCTGAAAATCGGGCTCGTCCTTGCTGCCAGCGCTGGCGCCCAGGCGCCGCTCTAGTAACTGGCCCACCCAGCCTTTCGCGTGCAAAAGGCGATCGGGAACCGCACAATCGTCCTCTTGGGCCAATTGGGCCAAAGACAAGCCCGCCAAGGCTCGGGCGCGAGACCAGAGTTCGGCCTCAGATTGCGGCGGTGGCGGCCGGTTGGGCATGCGGCAGTAGCATAACCCCAGGTCTTCGCTTGGCTACAAGCCGTCTTGCGCTAGCTTGCGCGTGAAGTGTCGTTTCCGCGCATGTTCGTAGTCGCAGTGCCTGCTCTTTGTGGGCTTTGGGCGTGCCGTCACGATCACCGGCAAGGGGATCCGCAGCGAAGCTCAACCCGAGGGATAACGTCTAGCCTTACCGTGAAGAGCGCCGCGCCAACCAATCCCAGCGCGCAGCAGCCTACGTCGCGAGGCGAGGGCCAAGACTCGGGCGTACTTAGCGCGGCAAACGAGTCTTCAGACAGCAACCCGGACCTGCTAGCAATTCCCGAATGGTCCGAAGCGGCCTTGGCCAAGCGTGTCCCTGAGACTGACGCGCCGCGATACTACGTCAAAACTCGGCACGTCTGGATCTATCCCGAGCCCAACATTTCGCTTCAATGGATTGGTTTTTTGTGGACAGGCGGAAGTGTGCAGCTCAAAAGTACGCGCCCCATCTACGGATTGGGGTGCAGCTTCTACTATGCCATATTGCCCCGCGGCTACATTTGCACGGACGGCAACCGAGGCACCCTCGATCCGAATGATCCTTTGTATCACCAACTCTTGCGCTACTCACCGCGCACGGACTCACCTTGGCCGCACCGCTATGGCAGAGCGAGCAAGCTGACGCGATACTTCTCGGTTCCCGGTGCAACCGTGCGGCATAATGCGGACGCGGGTCTCGACTTGGCCAACGATTCCAAGAGCCCCATCGATTTTACCGCCTTGCCACCGAGCGTTCACGAAGCACATGTCTCGCTTGTCGACCGTTCCACCGTGGCGTACAGCGCGGAAACCCGCCTAAATGGCCAAGATTGGCTATTGACATCTGATTATGCATTGATTGCAAAGGACAAGGTAACCCCCTACCCGCCTTCGCAATTTCGTGGCGTTCATTTGACGGAAAAGCGCTCACTGCCTTTGGCATTTTTCAAAGGCAGCGATCGCCCGCGCTATACGTTGTCGAATCCCGGGCACTTTGAGGCCACGGGTACACCTTACGCTCGCCTATCCTGGGTTAATCTCACCGGTCAACGACAGCGCATTGAAGGACTCGAGTGGCTCGAAACCAGCGACGGAGGCTGGGTTAAAGCCACCGACGCGACCGTTCCCACAGCCTCGGCATTGACCCCCTGGGGTTCGCCTGTGGGGCAGCCCGCCACGACACCCTCAATGCCAAAAGGTCGTGCCACTTGGATCGAAGTCAGCATCGTCAGCGGTTGGCTAATCGCGTACGAAGGTAATCGACCCGTGTTTACGACACTCATATCACCGGGAAGCGGCGGGTTGCCGCACCAGGGACAGGCGCCAATTGACACATTCTCGACGCCGCTGGGACGCTTTCAAATCAACGGCAAGTTCGTGTCATCGACGATGATCGGTCCGACGGGGCTAATCCATTCAGAGGTACCGTACGCGCAGAATTTCAGTGACTTGTACGCTATTCACACCGCCTATTGGCATGACAACTGGGGCTACCCCATGAGCGGTGGCTGCATCAACGTATCGCCGATTGATGGCTATTTTCTGTTTCATTGGACCGACCCAATCATACCCGACGGGTGGTACGGCGTGCGCTGGATCCCGTCGCGTGAGCCGTCGACAACCGTCATAATTCATCGGTAACAGGCGCAAATGTATTCGACCTTGCTCCCCCATCGGCTAAGCTAGCGTCGGCTATGCTTCCGAAATGGCTAATTTCCGTCGCACTTACGGCTTGTGCTTTTGGGGGTTGTGCAACCACTGAAACGGCCGTAGCTCCACTAGGTTTTGGCCCCCTTGCCAAGGCTGAACAAACCGCACAAGAACGGCTTGCGTCCCACGGGCAAGATATCGACACCAAGAAACCTCGTCGTCGCCTGTCGCCGTCGGATCCGCCGTCGATCGCGAGCGGCGATTTGCAAAATAAAGTCGATAAGCCTGCCAATGTATTCGTCGCGGAGTCACCCGCTCCCGCGGCTTCGGTGGCCACCGCTCAGTTTCCGGCCACGCCCTCCAAATTGGCTGATTGGCTCGGGCTCTGGCACGGCAAAGATACGACCCGCTATCTAATTCCGAGTTTTCCACCCCAGCCCATGGACGATCCTAACGCAAGGATCCGCGTCGAGTCTTCGGGTAGCCAGCAAGTCAGCTTCATTTTGATCGATAGCACCAACGAGAAGGACCTCTGCTCGCTTTCAGCTCACGTTGAAGCCAATCAAGCCAAGTTTGACCCGGGTCAACCCTGCTTCGGCAACGAAGAGGACTCGAGCAATCTGTCAGTTCACTTAAAGTCCGGAACGGGCACGCTCAGCGACACTGCCCTCGTTGTTGACCTTACGCTGGACGCCGAAGTCCAGTCAGAGCAATTTCAAGCCAACGGCTCAGTGGAGTATCATTTCGAAGGCAAGCGTTGATACGGATGCGCTGGCCGCAAGCCTCTTGGATGCCGGTGGGCGCCCGCCAGATTTGCGCGCCCTTCTACCGGTAGGACTCAACGTCCCCTCGGTTAAATACCTATCAGCCTGTCGACACCATACAGCTAAGCGAAAGAAATTCAGATTTCCTGCGAAAGCTTCCGTTGGCGCTCCAAAGAATGTTGAGTTAATTCTTCAGAATCCCGTTCTCAGTATGCGGGCGCCCAATAACCACTCAATCACAATGTTGTCACGAACTCTCCCGGCGTCGGCGTTCTCAGGCAAAGTGGGTTTCGAAAGCGTCACTTATCGGCAATTTATTCGTTGTCGATTTTTATCGCTGTGCGATATAATTCAGTGAATTCTGAGGCCAAGCATGTTAGCTTGACTTTATGTATGTCCAGATTGGTCTACTGAACAGTCGCGCGGTGCCATTACAGCCGGCGCGCGGCACTCGAACCAACCTAACAACATACCCGCTATTATCGCGGGAATCGTCACGGGGGGCTCACACTGTTCCACGCAGGGAGGCCATTCTTGACTCAATTGACGCGATCTCCAGACCTAAGGCCCGTTGAGGCCGTCTCGGTCATTGATACGACTGGTGAATTGCAGGACGTTGCGGAAAGCGGACCCGCGAGCGGAGAAATCTCGCGACGCGTCGACGCGCCGCCGGATAGCAAAGCCCCACAAGTGCCCTACGCGAGGTTCAATGACTTCGCAGACAAATTTGCACTGAACCGTGGCGGTTCAACACGCCCCGTTGCATTCGCAAGTAGCGCAATGCTCCGCGATGCGGTCGCGGCCACGCACGATTACGAACCACTGACAGGTGGGACAGGCAGGGAAATCTATTATCGGCAAGCGCGCTTCACGGTCGCAGACTTACTGGGGAAGCATAACGACATTGAGCATTATGTGGAATTTAGCTCGCTAAGTGGCGCGATTATCGATTTCGGCATAAACGGACTGGCTTTTTCTTTGAAGGAAGCAGCGCCGGCTAGAGACACCGTTGTAGAGGGCTTTCGAGTCGTCATCGGCAACGACACTCTGTACCAAGGTCGGGCTCTGATTCGCTATTGTCGACCGGAAGCCAATTCGAGCACGACCGTCGGTGTTGTACTGCTTGATGGGATCTTGGACACTGACGCCATGGTAATGGCGAAGAACCGGGCGCTAGCCGCACGGACAGCGGCATCACTTTCGGAAACATTAAGAGCCGGAGTTTCCCAGCAGTACAAGGAGGCCATGGCGGACCTCGTGCTCCTACTTAGTTCATACCGCCAGCTTTTAGACAGCCAGGAACGTTCCATACTGACGTTAAGTGCGCCATCCGCCCGTGAGCGCGCGGAAGGCGAGGTTCTTGACATCGCGATCGCAGAGTTTGGGGCCCAATACGACCGCTATAAGTGGAGGTGTAACGAGCTTACGCGTGGCCTCACTGGGGCATCCAAGCGGGCATATCGTCAATACACAGAGGCTGTACTTCATCCCTACGTGCTATCTGCACCGTTAGCTCATCATTGTTACAACAAGCCACTCGGATACCCGGGCGACTACATGCTGATGTCGTATTTATATGACCCACAACCGTACGGCACAACTCTGTACGACAAGCTTATTCACGAGGTTGTCTGTCGTCACGAACCCATGGGAAACGGCGTGGTAAGGCGTAAGGATTTCCTGCTGGGTCAGATTCGCAGCGTGATGGCTTCAGTCCAAAGCTGTGTCTCTCTGCCTTGCCGGGTCCTTTCCTTGGCTTGCGGACCTGCACAGGAAGTCTTGGAATTCGCGACACAAGACCGGGATTCTTGCGCACCGGTAGTTTTCACTCTAATCGACCAAGACCAGCGCTCGCTTACGCATGCCAACTCCTATTTGTCCAGGTTGCTGATTCCAGGTTCGACGAACATTGTCGCGAAATATTTGTACATGGGATTCATGCAAATGATTCGAGAATTGGACGCATTTGATACGTTGCCGGAACAAGATCTCATCTACGCAGCGGGCCTGTTCGACTACATCAAGTTACCAACTGCACGACGATTGGCACAACGCCTGTTTCGGAAATTGCGGCAGGGTGGGAAACTAGTAATTGGCAATTTCAAGTGGCCGAATGATTCGACTTGGTGCCTTGAGTACTGGATGGATTGGCACCTAATTTACCGGGATCGCGACGACATGCGGGCTATCACGGAATTCATCGACGAGCCGCACAGTGTGGAGCTCACCTGCGATGATTCGGGATACACCTATATGTTGATGATTACGCGAGGTTAGAGTGTCCGACGCTTCCTCACTCAATCACGACATGGACAAATTGGTTGAGCGAGATAGACTATTTGAAGCGCATAGGCTGGACTTAGACAACGCTGCACAGCGCGTCGGTGCCGTCCTTGGTGCCATTCTCGTGCCAGGGTTTTCCATTCTGGATTGGTTCGTCGTGCGCGAGCACTTTGGACTCATTTTGTTGATGCGACTGATTGTCGGGGCTTTCGCATGCGCGTGTTTCGCGTTGACCTACACTCCATTTGGGCGTCGTCACGTCTCATTCTTTTCGTCAGCACTCTTTTGCTTGGCGGCACTGGCCATCATCGTCATGCTCCACTTGCATACGGGCTACCGCTCCCCCTACTATGCCGGACTCATGCTTGTGGCCGTCGGTGCTGGGACCCTGTATCGGTGGAATCCCCTTGAACGGTTGGTCACTTACGGTATTATTTGCGTTGGATATTTCTCTTTAGCCTTTCTGCAGCGGATAGATCAGCCCTCGATTCTGGTCAGCAACGCATTTTTCTTAGTATCGACTGTCATAGTCGTTGCTGCGGCCCAAGGTCACAGCGTTGGTGTCGCAAAGCGAGAGTTTCTCTCAAACCTTGATCTTCAAGCCACCAAATCGTCATTGGAACAGGCTTTCGAGCGTCTGAAAGAACTGGATCGGCTAAAAAGTCAGTTCTTCAGCAATATTACCCACGAGCTAAGAACGCCGTTAACCATGATTCTAGCTCCCGTTGAAGGCATGATCGAAGGGGAGTTCGGAAATCTCAGATCGCAGCAAAAGGACTACCTTCGCCCGATCCAACATAATGCACTCAAGTTGCTCAAATTGATCAACGATCTACTCGATCTGGCAAAGATCGATGAACAGTACTTGCGGCTGCGCGTGGAGCAAACCAACCTGGTGGGCCTATTAACTGAAATTGTTGAGCAAGCGGCACCGCTGGCCGCCAGAAAGGACGTTACGCTCGGACTCGACATACGCCGAACCGAGGGGGATATGCAGGTGGATATAGAACGAATGGAGCGCGCACTCGTCAACCTGCTGTCAAATGCTCTTAAATTTACTGATCCCGGAGGCCGTGTCAAAGTTTGGATGGATGCCAGTGACGAAGGGGTCCAGATTGGTGTGCAGGATTCCGGCATCGGCATTCGCCAAGACCAATTGGAGCGCATATTCGAGCGTTTTAGCCAGGCAGATGGGTCAGCCACTCGCCGCTATGGAGGCACCGGCATTGGGTTAGCATTGGCGAAGGAAATAGTTGAACTTCACGGGGGAAGGATCACTGTGGACAGCCAACAGGACCAGGGCAGTGAATTTGTCGTGCATCTCAAACGAGGCGACACGCATCTTCGTCCGGAAGTTCTCGATCGCCGCCAATCGGTTCGCCCTGAGACCGTCGGCCGCCGTGGTGAGGATCGCGAGCCTAAGGAGTGGACGCGGCTCGTGGTCGAGCGCAAAGACTATCGCTTTCTCGAAATCGCGGAGGCTACTGAACGGCGGATTGCCGCACGGGGCGATACTGGGCCCAAGTCAAGCAAGATTCTCGTTGTGGAGGACAATGCCGATGTCTTGCGTTTCATTAACATGCAACTGTCTGAGGAATACGACGTGTACTTGGCTCAAGATGGGGCCAAGGGTCTGGAGCTGGCACTGCGGGAGCTTCCTGACGTAATCATCACCGACTACATGATGCCCGAAATGGACGGGCTGGGCCTAATCCAGGCATTGCGTGGCGATCCGCGAACCCAAAACATCCCCGTTATCATGCTGACCGCAAAGACTCAGGTTCAAGATCGTATCGACGCGCGGGAGGCGGGAGCAGAAGTATATCTTAGCAAACCGTTCAGTCCCCGTGAGCTTCGTTCCGCCCTGGAGCAACTGCTCAAACAGCGAGGTCGCCAACTGTCGCACACGCTGCACGAACAGGTAAAGAGTTTGGAATATATTAGCGCAGGCCTAGCGCATGAGATTCATAACCCCCTCAACTATATTCGAAGTTCGCTATTCGTAATTGAAGAATCTTTTTCTCAATTGCAAGTTGCAGCGCGTGATCCAGTCCGGGCTCACACCCTTCCAAGCCTTGTACAAGATACGCAGGACAAGGTTATGCGAATGCATGAGATCGCCAAAAAGGGCGTTGGCAGAATCGCGCGAACCGTCGAACTAGTCCGCAATTATGCGCGCGAAGGTTACGTGCGCGAACCGACGGGGCTCTGCATTGATACCATGATTGCGGATATGGCACCTTTGCTTTCACCTGCCAATGCTCATGACATCCGCGTGGAATTGGATCTGCGAGCCGAGGGCGCCCGTGTAAGTTGCATTGCGGAAGAAATGCAGCGTTCAATCGGCAATCTATGGCAAAATGCCCTGGATGCTGTAGGCCCCGGGGGACAGGTTGCCATTCGCACACGTGTTGAGCCTGGTTTTGTTACCGTCGAGGTTGCCGACGATGGACCCGGCATTCCCAGAGATCAACTTGAACGGATATTTGTTCCATTCTATACAACCAAGGGGCCCGGGAAAGGCCTCGGACTTGGTCTGTCAATTGCTTATCAAGTAATCAGTCAGACGGGCGGATCAATTACGGTCGATAGCGTTGAAAATATGGGAGCCACTTTCCGCGTGCGTCTGCCCACGCTTCCCACGGAGGTGCTGAGCAACGTCGGAGGGGCACTGCTGTCGTAACCCAGGCGCATCAGCCTACAGACTACACACTGCGCAAGAGCCGAATCTGAAAGCAAGCTCCTTGCTCGGGGCTACTCGTGCATGTGATACGGCCGCCATACCTTTCGACCGTGGCTTTGGCTAGCCTCAGACCCAGGCCCATTCCGTCTTTGCCTTTTGTAGTGAAAAACGGCGTAAAAATCCGTGCCAATGTGTCACTTGTCATCCCGTGTCCGGAGTCTTCAATTTCGATAACACCAAAGGCATCTTCGCTCCAGGTGCGGAGACATATTCTTCCATTTGCCGGGGTAGCTTGTGCGGCATTGCGAAGTAGGTTGAGTAACACGTGAATCATGCGACTAGGGTCCGCGCGAACGCATATGGCTGACTGGCAATCGGTTTCAAGGTTGCGCCGTCGCGCAAGGGAATCGTGTCGGAACAGACGCACGGATCGTTCCACCAGTACATCAAGTTTGACCGACTGTTCTTCGATCTTCGCCTCTCGGTTTTCCGTGAGCGCAAGCATATCCTCGAGCAGGGCCCCAAAGCTATCGATGCCTGCTACGGCGGCTTCGAAAATATCAGCTAGTTGCCCCACCGCGATAACTTCATTCTGCGCCTGCTTGAGATTCTCAAGATAGTCAAACTGCTCACGCATGCGCGCTAGCACTGTGCCAACAATGCGGCCTACCGTTGCAAGGCGCTCGGTATGGATCAGACGCTGCTGTGTCAGCCGCAGCTCTTCCGTTACGCTCTTTAAATGGTGACATTCATCTGATACCTGTTCAAGCTTGTGCCACACATCAAGCTCGATACACAGGCTCCTGTGGGCCTCCCTGATTCCATCCGGCAAGGCTAGCAACATTGTGTCAGGCGTAACGAACTGTACGACACGCCACGTATTTATTGCATCCAGCAGCGTTTCTTTGGAACCACCATTGCCAAGCACTATGAGTCTGCCTGGTAACGCCACGTCTGCCAAATGCTTGAGTTGCGCGCGCTGGGGCCCGGCAAGGTCATCCGCGTGCAATATCATCGTTGCCGGACCATGCAATTCGAGACCGCCCGCGAGCACGGGAAGTATATCTGCGTTCGTCAACTGCTCACGCAGCAAGTGCTCGCAATGGGCACGCGCGATGGGTCCAATCCAAACATGGAACGGGACCGCCTGATTGCTCAGTGCCTCAGACACTTCGATGTTGCTCCTCATAGTTGTGGTCGAAGGGCAGGAGCAACCTCACCACAGTTCCTTGACCGAGCTCGCTTTCCAATTCCACGCGTCCACCGTGGATGCGGGCCGCCAATCGGGCTAATTCGAGTCCAAGCCCCAGCCGGGGTGGAGAAAAGCCGCTGAAGAAGGGCTCGGCGGCCCGAGACAGGGTATCATCGTCCATTCCGCAACCCCGGTCAGCTACTTCGATACACAACCAAAGTTCCGCTTGTTTGCTGACCGCATCGACGGGAGGTGGGGGCACCGTTCGAGCGGTTATCTTAATGGGTTCTCGACTGTGGCTCGCTCGTACGGCGTTATCAACCAATGCGAGGAGTCCCTGACGCATGCGCTCTACATCAATGCGAGCCACTGGTGTGTCTGACATCGTCTCGGCTGATATCGGGTGCCCGCCAGCCTGCATCATGCCAAGGGCCGCGGTGGCGCCGAGAAACCGTGCCATATCGATGGGCTCCAGCTTTAGATCGAGATCCTGAGGTTGCGCCAATTGATGCACATTCTCGAGTAGTTCGATTAGGGACTCCATGCTCGCCTGCGCCGACTTAACCGTCTGCATCACGGAATCGGGAACGCTGTGGCGCGCGATTTCGGCCATGACGAAGGACATCAGCGTGCTCAAATTCCGAAGGTTGTGGACTATGCCAGCCACGGCCGGTCCGACGGTCGCCAGTCGTTCGAGCGACAGCAATTGGTCTTGCGCCTGTCGAAGTTCACGCAGTGCATCGTGCAAGGCGTCCCGGTGGTCGGTCAGTAACATGCTCAGTTTCTTGAGCAATTCGACGTTGGCCTTAACACGAAGCGCTTCGGCAACCGCTGCCCTAAGTTCCTCAGGATCGTATGGTTTTACTAAGAAACGCCACGCTTTAGCATGGTTGATCGCCACGAGCATGGGTTCCACATCACTGTAGGCCGTCAATACGATGCGGACTATGTCCGGCTGCTTCTCGGCAATCTGAGTTAGCAACTCAACACCCGTCATGCCCTGCATCCGCTGATCTGCGATTATCAAATCGACGTCGCAACCGCCATCGATGATGCGAATTGCTTCGAGCCCACTGTTTGCTGTGTGTACCTCCCAAACTTCGTCGAAGAGGGCAACATACACCTCCAGGTTCTCTGGCTCGTCGTCGACCAGCAGAATGGACTGGCGACGTTGGGGCAGTTCAACCTCTAGTTCACGTAGGGCATCCTCTAGGTGCGACGGTAGCACTGGGCCTCTTTCGCCGAACAGACCAACAAGGACGATCACGACACCGAAGGCCCGGCACCTTCGGCCACAAAAAGCTGAACTTCTCAGCCGAACTACTCTACAGCAAAAGCGTCCGAGTTTGTAGATTCTCGATTATGCCACCAGGGTATCCAATAGGACTACCTGCACGTTAGCTTAGGGAAATCCTTTGGTTTCGAGCAGGGTTACTGCGGGTAACCCCTTTTAATCCATCCGGCCCCTAGGTATAATCACGCAAAGGCCAAGACAGCCGGCCCTTGGATCTCTTCGCGGTGTCGCATCCGATTCGCTCGGTTAGTCAGGCATTACGCAAGGACCTTGAGCCAGCTCAAAGCTCAGGGTCGGAACCTGTTGATTCTCAAGGCAGGACGAGGGGCAGAGCGTGATCACCTCTTTCGTTGGCATTGGGTACAATCCCCCTGTAGAGCCCGAGCCCACTGCGTAAAGTCCCCCGCCGTCGGTGCATGCGCTCTCGTCTCTAACCCAAGGCAGGGACATTACGTCGCCGTTTCCGTGGTCGATTCGATATACGATGGTTTGGAGAGATGACGGCGGAACCCATACCCCTTGCAATGACTGCATGGACCAGGCGCAGGAGCAATCATCAAGCTTCACTTGACACGTCTTACAGCTTTGGGCATCAATGCGGGTCACCCAGGCGCCTGCGCTGTCGCATGATTGAACGGTGGATGCACCGGGACATCCCGTTTCGTACGTGCCATCCGCAACGGTGCGCTGGTCACCCGGCACGCAGGGCTCCGTAGAAGCATCGATAGTAGAATCGCTGCCGCCCGCTCCTGCATCGGTGGGACACAGGGGAGGCACCGCTGCATCCCCTGTCTGACCGTCCGTTGACGTGCCACCAGTACTGGTGGCCCCGCCGGTACGCGCGCCGCCGGAGCCTGTGGTTGCGTACCCGCCAGTATTCATCGCAAGCGTGCCGCCCGTGTGTACCGTTGCAGCGCCGGCTGAAGCAGCGTTGCTTGACGTACCACCGGAGCCCAAGATGCTGGTCGTCCCATTGGAACCGCCATTCGCAGAGGTACCACCACCCATGCTCAAGCGAGGAGCGTTAGCGCCGCCCTTTGCCGTATCAGCGGTCTCGCCAGCGCAAGCCGCTACGCTAATTGCGCCGGCAATCCAACCCATACCAACCGATATGCGATCCCATTTCATAACGCCAAGCCTCCGTTCACCTATCCAATGACTGAACCAACCGGAAGCCGCCGCCGGGGCTTGTTGCGTAGGCAGGGGCCAACCCCATCGGTTTGCCCAAGCCCAAAGCGCTGGACCAGGTATTCCAAAATCCGCCACGTGACTGCATCACGGTTGCTTTATTCGTGGGGAGTCCGAAGTCCGCTCCCCAATCAATATAGGGCCCAAGGCCGTACGGTGAATCATCAGAGCCCGTCCACTCGCCTGCATTTCCAACCATGTCGTAGAGGCCCCAGGCATTCGGTAGCTTTTCCCCCACCGGATGCGTAAAGGGGCCCGAGTTCCCACAGTACCAAGCAATGGGCCAGAGCACCGGGTCGCAGTAGCAGGTGTCCGTGGGGCCGCGCTCGATGACATCGCCCGTGTAGACGGAGGTCTTGGTGCCAGCCCTGGCTGCATATTCCCATTCAGCCCCCGTGGGCAACCGGTAGCCGGGGCAATCATAAATGGATGCATCGACCTGCCGAACCGCATTGCAATACATGGCAGAGCCTAGCGTACCCTGACAGCCTTCGAGAACGTAGCACTCACCCAGGTTTTCGTGACGTGACAGCAAGTTGGCATAGGCGGCCACTTCGAAGAAAGTCATGTTGCCGACCGGACAATTGCATTGCAAACAGTCTCCGGTCCCATTGGACATCAAACCCGAAGGATTTGGAACCCCTTCATCCGTCCATTGTTGCTGAGTAGCCTCGAATTGTTGGATCCGGAAGCGATGCGTGAGCGTCACCTGCGTCGGGTTGGCGATGTACCGTGCGCGCGACCATTGGCACCAGGCTTCACCCATGAAAAAGCAGCCCGGCTCAATCGTACACCATCCATTTTGGCAATTAGGAACCGGCTTGGGTTGGTCGCATGGGGGAACGTAGACATCGGGGAGATAGGGATCGCGGTAGCAGCCGCCATCGCCGGCGTCGCCCAGGGGTGGGGGCACGGGCGCATTCTCACAAGGGTCGATAACTGGCGGCAACGGGGTGCTGTTGCAGGTCGCGTTGCCGGCACCGCCGACACCAGCATCGGACGGGCTACCGCCCGAGCTAGAAGCATTGCCTCCGGTGTTAGCTGGTGAGCCTCCATTGGCCATGGATCCGCCCGCGACATTACTGCCGCCAATGCCGGGGGCATTGCCCCCGGCATTGGCTTGCGATCCACCTTGGCCAATTGCGCCGCCGATAGATGCGCTTCCGGCTGCGCCGGCAACCGCCCCAGCATCGGGTACAGAATTACCGTTGGCCCCAGTAGGGTCATCTGCCGTGCGCCCGCAAGCGACGGCGCACAGCCCAATTAGACCGGCAGCGGCTCGTGATCGGAAATCGGCGGTGCCTGAAATGGCCATGTTGATCAATTGTGGGCTATGCCGTGATTGACCCCTGCTTGTTGAAATCGTTGGTACCGCGGATCACCGTACGAGCCTCCGTACCAATTTCGGGCGGCGTCCACAATGGACTCGGTGTACCCGTCATATTGGCCCGGCGGTAGCGACCAATTGGAATCACAGCCAGGATAGCCCAAACAAGCCCGGTTCATGATTCCGTTAACGTCTGTAGACATGGTACGGTTCGTCCTATCGCGCGAGGCGATATTGTAACGGAATGTCAGCCAATCCCATTCCGTGCCCATGCCGGTCCAATTAGGACCACCCGAGCAATGGTTTTCCATCCACTTCACCGGGTTAAAGCCTTCGTACCCGTAGGGTGGGTAGGTAATAGTGCCGTCGACGTTCTGAAACTTCTTATAATAAACGAATTTCGCGTTCGCCTGGCTGTCGTTGTTCCATATCTTCGTCGAAAAGTAATGCGCTGCGCCCTCGAGGGAGGCGGGTCCCGAGCCGTGCAACATCTGCAGACAATGTTCGGGCCCATTAATTACCTGGTCACATCTGCAGTAAGGCAAGGTGTCAAATTCCCCGGGTTCATGAACATTACTAACATCCATTCTCTGCCCAAAACTATGTCCGAGCTCATGCGCTATCAGGAATTTCCACCAAGCACCGGGTTCGCCATTGCCACCCGACTGCGGGCCTATGAGACCAGGGCAGGCCGTGTCTGGCCTAGCATCACTGCACCCCAAATTTGCCATGATTTGCTGATAAGAGTTCGTGACCGTTGTAAGGGGGTCCAAACCAGCAGCAACGCGATCATCATTCGTCTTCAACATTAGACCGGTAACGGCCGCAACTTGGATGACGTCATCGTTGTATATGGGTCGCAGATTCTTGCTCGATTGTTGGCCCGGTCCCGGCGTATAAAAGCTTATCGACACAGCTGAAGGTTGGTAGTTTCCGTCCGTAGCGCCATATGGGTCATAAAGGCCATTTACGCTGGACCAGTTATCGAATTGGATTCCGCGGGCCCAGTCAATCTGCCAGTCGGTCCACCAAATTGCCGACACCGTGCTGCTCGCAGGGACCTGAAAGTACTGCGTACAGCCAGACTTATCGACGTTGCCCTCGAAGTATCTGGTAGTGCTGTCCCCCACAACGGCATACACGTACGAAGCGGGCACCCACGCATAACCTTGCCAGGGCCAAACATCCTCGCCAAATCCCGAATCGTTGTACCAAACGTCCCAGTACAAACAAACCCGCACCGAGGAGGTCGCCACGAGCGGGGCAATCATTGGCGTCAACGCGGATGCAGCCGGAGAATTTGGCGATTTTCCGCGCTCCAACGTTCTGATTTGTCCAGGCTTCACCCCCACCGGAACGGTCAAACCCTGCTGAGCATCACCCGCGGTAGCGGTCGCCTTGGTATCAATCGCTGCCATTGTACTGGTTGCGCTGTTCCAAACGCGGCCCCGGACATCCATTGGGTCATTCGTGCGTAGGCCTCCGTTCGGGAGCTTACGTAATTCTTCACTGCTATAAAGCTCCACTTTTGCATAGCCACCGCTAAAGATGTAGTAGAGAGGCCGAGTCTGCGAACGTATCGGGCCCTGCATACGGTCGTATTCCACCTGCAGCACTGAAAATGAAGCGGCTGCCTCGCTTTGGACAGGCAGCGCGCTGACCGGCACCGTGACCGTGCTCTTCGCGTTCGCGGCCAGGCTGTACGTGCCCATCGGGCGCGTGACGATGCGACCATCCAAACCCAGGCCGACAAGCAAGAGCCGCCCGGTTTGCGGGGCATTTGTATTATTACTGAGCTCTGCTACCAGCGTATCGTTCGCGCTCTTTGCTGATCCGCCCATCTTCTCCTTCCAACTGAGCGACACCTCCTTCGGATCCACTGCCTCGTCGATGGTGGTGTCATCATTGGTAGATGCCACTGCCGCACTCTTGTTCGTGGCAGCCGGCTCTTGTGAACTCGGCCCTTCGGGACCACCCACTTCGCAAGCGTTTGCTAAGTATAACAATAGCAAAGCAAATAATGCCGGTAGCTTTTTGCAACGCGAATTACTCCGATCCGATTACCGACATGATGTTCATGCTGCCCTCCGCTGTTTAACCAAAATGAACCAATATTTTATGGGACTAAGAAAGAGAGACACTTAATCATACTCGAATTCCGACTTTGACATCTCCAAAAATAATCATCAATTATTACATGGACTTGTGGCTTTGTCGGCGGTTTATGCCACTGTGGCCGCTCGTTTGAGGACCTTCGGTGGGATGTGAACGCGCTACTGGGGACAAGCGGATCTGAATTTCAAGGCCTGCCCGGCGATTCTTTCTTGTACTCCTGCATTTCAGCAAGCTCGCGCTCGAAACCACCTGAAAGTATCGGAAACCGGCACCAAGTCTTGGGATCCAAGTTAGCGTCATCGACGTGAAATGATGGCGCATAGCGTTCTCGCTTCCATTGGTTACGCGCCCAGAGCCGGAAGAACCGCTCAACCCAGGTAGCTAGCTGATTCGCTTCGTACATCTTGAAGCGTTCCTGCATCAGCAGCAGCACGTCCAAGGGTGATCGCTTGTCGCGAATTGCCGCTCGCTCAATGGCATCCAGTAAATCGTAGGGCATCAAATCGCCCTCGTCCGTTTGCTCGGCGTCGGAAGGACGAAGCTCAGCGGTCGGAACTTGTGAGGTAACCACCGAGAGCTCCGGAATTCTGCCTACCCCGGCTGGACCCTCGTCTCGAAGCCATACCAGCCAACGACGAATAAACGCTTTGTCGATGCCGGCAATTGGACTTAGGCCCCCGGCCGTGTCGCCATCCATTGTCGCGTAGCCCACCGCTGCTTCACTGCGATTGCTCGTCGCCAAGAGCAGGGCACCGGTGAGATTCGCAATCATCCAAACACCGGGCGCCCGCGCCCGAGCTTGTATATTTTGCAGAGCCAAATCATCGTGTTCCCAACTGAGCTCTCGGCCCAGAGCTTCCGCCACAAGCTTCTGATAATTGCTCACGCAAGACTCTACATCGAGTTCCAGGTGGTTGGCCCCCAGAGCCGCCGCTAAGGATCGAGCGGCATCCCTAGTCGTTTTAGAGCTATTCCGCGTCGACTGATACACGGTGGTGAGCAGCAAGTGAACCCATTCACGTTCTGAAGCCTGTGCCGACAGGGACACCTGTGGTTTCAAACGTTGGGCAAATTTCTCTGCCCCAAGGTCGGTTCGACCCAGTCGCACTAGGAGTGCCACCAAACACGATAGGGTCGATGAATCGGCTCCTCCGCTAAGTGATACGACGAACCCGCATGAGCGGCTCTTGCGCAGATAGTCGAATAGACCCAAGCAAAGTGCCCGCGTGAATTCCTCATACTTGAGGTGCGCGGAATTTTCCCAGTCGACTGGTTTTAGCTGATTGTGTTCTGGCCGTGTTGCGGGAAAAACGTGGTCAACTACCACACAGCCCTCTTCGTCATCCGCTAGCAAATACGGCTGATAACTTGAGCCCTGAGCGTGGCGACTGCGGGTGAGTTCTACGTCAACGACCGCATCAATGAGTTGAACCTCCGCATAGGAAAATCGACGACATTCTGAGATTATCTTGCCGCCGCTGGCGATCAGCGTGTCGCCATCGTAAATAATGCGTCCGGCCTCGTTGCCTAGCAGGTTCGCGTACACGTAACTTACGCCAAAGGCTCTTGAAGCTTCGGTAACAAGGCGCCGCCGAACAGCGTGCTTGTCAAAGGCGAAATGACTGGCACTGGGATTTAGAATAATATCGACTGCCTGCAGAGCCAATTGCGCGGCGGGGCGCTCAATCGACCAGGCATCCTCGCAGATCTCGAAACCGACCCGAATTCCACTAATATCGAAGACTAAGTCGCCGACTTTAACGTCAAACCCGCAGCATCGAATCTGGGTTCGCCTGCCTTTGGGCCAGGGTTTAAACCAGCGGGGCTCGTAGTGAATGCCGTCGCCAGCTAACGCCCTTTTTGCGACGAACCCCAGGATTTTTCCGTTAGCCATGAGACAGCAAGCATTAAAGACCGCTCTCTTGATGGCCAAGGGCAGCCCCACGCAGACAACTAGCCCCGCCGTGTGCGGTAGCAGCTCCGCAAGAACAGATAGTGCAGTCCTCTGTACATCAGGGGCAAGAAACGCGTCTTCACACCCGTATCCAGTGATACAAAGCTCAGGCAAGCACAGCAGGCCCACGTTGCGCGCACGTGCCAGCCCGAGCGCTTCGGCGATACGTCGCTGATTGCCGACCCAATCGAGGGGCGTTTGGTTAAGTGTGGCCGCGGCAACCCGTACCAGTTTCATGGCGTATTCTCGCTGTCCAATAAACCCCACTTTTTGCCCGACGTCAAAAGGCGTATCAAGCCGCCGGGCTATCTAAAGGTGCGAACAGGTCTGCCCCGCGGAAACCGTGGCTCTCCGCTCTATACTGGGTAGTCTGTGTAGCCCTTTTCGCCTGGCGTATCGAAGGTGGCAAAATCGGGCTCGTGAAGCGGCTTATTTTCGCTTAAGAGAGTAACGAGCCGAGGATTGGCGAGAAACTTGCGGGCGAAAGCAATCAGATCGGCACGCTTCTCGGGCAGCGCGGCTTCGGCGCTGTCCCTGTCGTAGCCACCCGCCAAGATCATCTTACCGCCAAACGCGGTGCGAAGTTTGCTCTTGACGCTCGGCTTGACTTCGGGGGCGCCCATTGAGCTATGGTCCACCACGTGAATGTACGCGAGCCCAATCACCGAAAGCTGGCGCGCAAGTGACTCAAAGCGAGGCGGTGATTGGCGCATCGTTGACGTTTAGGCATGAGCCTTTTGTTGTGACGGCACGTGGACGCGAGGTGCAGCAAGCGAGACGCTATGGCTTGACCTTCAGTTCGAATGACAGTGACTTTTAACGCGCAATGATCATCCCCAAATGGTCACGCGTTTTGACTTAACCTGGGGCCTGGAGCCATCCAGCACGTGGCAATTTCCCTAAAGTCTTTGCAAAACAACAAACAAATGGAGCCTGTCACCCACGTGCCTGACGGATAACGAGTTCGACCTGTGCATAACGCATTGAGCGCTTGTCGGATGCTCAATGCGCCTGGATATCTATCCGGTGGCAGGCCGTCCCTGAACCAACCGAATCACCAGGACCACAAGCGCGAGAACGATGAAAATATGAATAAATCCGCCCATTGTGAACGAGGTAAGGAGGCCGAGTGCCCACAAGACACACAATATGATCGCAATTGTAAATAACATGATCTGCTCTCTTTCTGATCGGTGTTCTCAAATGGCAGAACGCCGATGTCTTAGCGAACTCATGCACTAAACGAGCCAGCAATACTTGCTGCTTGATCGGATCGAGCGGAAGATCGCAGTCCGGAGTTCGCCTTCTCGACCCTGTCGACCGAAAAGAAAGCGGATCGTATTGACACAAGGCTTATCGAGCTCAAATGGGTTTTGGAACATTTGAATATACACCGCTACCGCGTCTGATTGACGTCGGGGAACGGTTGGTCAGCGTGGCAAGCGGGGCTGTTCATACCGGCTCCTCGCGAATTGCCTCACGCATTTTGCAGAATGCCTACGGTCGGCCTTTAGCCGCAGCATGCACAGTGGCTTGAGTGAAATTGGTGTGTGACAGTCGAGTGATTGCGCGATGCCGCATTGAATCGGGGCATCGAGTCCGGTCCGGGTTCACTTCGGCACTCGCGCTCAAGGTGCCGGGAATTCCAGTGTCGACGTCAAAACAAGATGTTACTACACACATTGTTACAGACTAATTGC